>Ga0210409_10000038_pt1 | contig 308114 bp, 300 predicted proteins | sample IncBWH17MmetaG_FD_161649 | JGI IMG/M metagenome (GOLD analysis project Ga0210409, IMG submission 161649) | Forest soil microbial communities from Barre Woods Harvard Forest LTER site, Petersham, Massachusetts, United States - Inc-BW-H-17-M | ecosystem: Environmental > Terrestrial > Soil >...
CAGAGGCGGCAATCATGAACGTTTCATCGGGATTGGCATTTGTTCCATTGCCCATTTCACCGGTTTATTGCGCCACCAAGGCCGGTCTGCACTCGTTCACCGAGTCTCTTCGTGTGCAACTGAAAAACACCAAAGTGAAGGTATTTGATCTAGCACCGCCGGCGACACAAACCGAACTCTTGGGTGACTTCAATTTTGAAGACATGAAAGGCGTTTCTATCATGAAGGTGGAAGACATGGTTAAAGTCGCCGTCAAGGGAATGCAAACTGATCGATTTGAAATTCGTCCGGGTCAGGCGAATCAGCTCAAAATGATGAATCGCTTGGCGCCTGGATTTATTTTGAAACAAATGAGCCGATCGGTCGATCGTATGCTCAGGACACAGAATTAATTCGAACGAATAATTTATGACACAACAAACACAACAAGCCCTAAGCAGGCAGAACGGAGCGAAAAGATGACAGTCGCGCTCGATAAAAAAGGTTCGGCCCCTGGGCGCTCGTCACGGGTGCCTCGTCCGGAATAGGCAAGGAATTTGCGCAGCGGATCGCAGCTTCAGGAATCAATATTGTCCTCGTGGGGCGCCGGGAGGACTTGGTTAAGGAAGTAGGCGTTGAATTTAGCAAGCGTTATGATGTGGAGCATCGAGTGGTCGTGCTTGATCTCTCACAAGAGGGATTCATAGCGGGACTCGCCGACGCTACGCACGATATCGACATCGGGCTCGTCGTCTCCAATGCCGGCACCCCAAATCCGGGCGAGTTCCTGAAGCTCGATCGGCAGCTGCTTCAGGCGACTTCCCTGTCTGTTGACGCCGCGCCGGCTGGCGGCGATCTCGCCGTGCGGGGGCCACAACCCAGGGTCGGCAACGTCAACGGACATCGTCAACCTCGCGTCAACCTGTCAACCGCGTCAACCTAACTTTTGAGCAGGCTCACTAGCGAACCCGCGCGCCAAGTTTTCCCGCGAGTGATTTCGAGCGAAATGGGACCCGCAATAGGAAGGCATGTCGCCGTTTTTATAGCGGGTCCTCCCTGGCCGAAAATCACTCGCGGGGAAACTTGGTGCGATCTTTCGCCAGCCGGATTATCGTTTTTCGTGGCCTGTAATCCCTGAGACACCCTGACATGCAACCTGATACGACCCTGAAAAGTTTTGATGATCGGGCGCTCTGGGTCTCCATTTCGGAACTGGCCCGGCGCAAGGGTCTCGCGCCGCAGTCGGTGCATGAGCGGATCAAGCGGCTTGCCGGCAAGATCGAGATACGGCCGGGCAAGGGTCGCGAGCGGCTGGTCAATATCGCGCAATTCGACCAGCTGACCGGCGACAACAGTTTCCTGTCACAGGCCTCGGCTGCCGCGACCGTTCGGATGCTGGCCGACAAGCCGCTGGCGCCGGCGCTGCCGGCTGCGCCTGGCGGCACGACGATCAGCGAGGTGCAGCGCGAAAAGCTGCTCTACGACACCGGCCTGACGGCGCTCAAATATGCCGAGGCGCGCGGCGAGGTGCTGCCGATCGGCGGCGACCACGGCATCGAGCAGGCGACGCGCGAGATCGGCGACGCGTTCCGCCAGGCGGTCGGCCGGCTGCACATGCGGGCGGCCGAGGCCGTGGCGGTCGGCGCCAAGGACGGCGTGATCGGAATGCGCGCGCTGCTCAATTCGGCCGAGCGCGACATCTTGCGATCGCTGGCAACGGCGCTGGCGGCGATCGGCGACAAGGGCAAGGCGATCGAGGCGACCGGCGGTTTCGCCGTCGACCTGGCGCTGCCTGACGAGATTGAAGGCGCGGCGAAGGAAGCGAACCAGGAGGCGCCACCGTGATGCGGCCGGCGACCTCGCCCGAAAGTGCTGCCGATCCGATCGCGCGTGCGGTGGCGAACCGCGCCGGCGCCGTGCTTGATCGCACGACCGCGCAACCCTCGAGCACGCCGCCCGCGGCGGCCTCGCCGACGCGATCGCCCATGCGGCCGTCGCCGCGCAGCGGACGGCCGTTCGGCCCCAGGTGGCCTAGCGTTTGACGGTCAAGCCCGGTCAAGGTGGTCAAGGCGGTCAAGGTACTTTTGGCTGAGTTTCGCTAGCGAAATATCGCGCCAAGTTTCCCCACGTACGATTTGCGTGCAGGAAGGACCCGCTATCGGATGAAAGCACTTGCCATGGTCCAAGCATCATGGGGCAACACTTTATATTTTCACGGCGGTGGCGTCGTAGGAGTAAAGCCAATCCATACGCTCTCGTAGGCGCACTTGCTGCCACTCGCGCGCCACGGAAATTGCAACAGCATCCTCGTCCGCGAGCTCTGGGCTGAACGCCTGCCTGCGGTTCTCGTGCGCTTTGCGCACGACGGCCGCGGTACGGTCGCGCCTGATGGCCTGGTAACGGTCGAGCGCGACCAATGGCTCTTTGGCATATTTCGACAAACACGCCGCCACCACGTAGGCGTCTTCGATCGCCATGACTGCCCCCTGTCCTAGGAAAGGAAGGGTCGGATGGCAGGCATCGCCGAGCAAAGTGATGCGTCCCTGCGTCCACTGCTCCATCGGGCCACGCACCATCAGCGCCCATTTGTAGGGGGTGTCGATGTTGTCAATGAGAGTGTGGACGTCTTGATGCCAGTCGCGGAAGTCGCCGGCGAGCTCGCCTTTGCTGCCCTCTACGGTCCAGGATTCCACCTGCCAGTCTCCGCGTTCGACGATGCTGATGAAGTTCATGAGTTCGCCGCGCCGTACCGGGTAATGCAGCACGTGACCGCGTGGTCCGAGCCAATTCGTTCCGATCATTCGTGCAAGGTGCGCCGGCAGCCGATCCATCGGCACCAGGCCGCGCCAGGCCACGCAACCCGTGAACTCGGCTTGGCCAGCGCCGAATAGACTGGCGCGCACTTGAGAGTGGATGCCGTCTGCGCCAATAATAAAGGCCGACCTGGCCACATGGCCGTCGGCAAACCTCGCCTCTGCGTGCGCAGCCGTTTGGCTGACCGCAACACACTTTCTGCCGAGTGCAATGGCGTTTGGCTTCAGCTGCTGCACCGCCTCGGCCAGAATGCCGAAGAGGTCGCCGCGATGCAGCATGACGTGCGGTGCGCCATAGCGTTTGGCCGACGTCGCGCCGAGATCGAACCAGTTCCAGGTTTCGCCGGTGCGCCAGTGACGTATCTCGCGCGCGGCAGGAATGACCTGAACGCGGTCCAAGGCGTCCCGCAGGCCGAGCGCATACAGGACACGGGTGCCGTTCGAGCCGAGCTGGACGCCGGCGCCGACTTCCTTGAGCATGGCCGATTGCTCGTACACCTCGACATCGATGCCGCGCTTGAGCAGCGCCAGCGCGGCGGTAAGCCCGCCTATGCCGCCGCCGACGATGATGACCTTGGGTAGCGATGCGCTGGCGACGCTTTGCATGTCGATACTCCGAATAGGTTGCTGCGAGGCATGACCGGGATTTGCGCACGGATTTGCTTAAGACGGAAATATCCCAAACTCCCCTTATTTAATGCCGCTATGCGATGAAGAAATTCACGAGTCCCTTTATGCCGCCCGTAGAATATCGCGGACTTTCGGCCAGGGATCTGGTTGATTAGAATACCGTTCGATGTCAGCCGGGCTCAGCCAATCGTCGACGGCCGTCTTGAATGATGGCCGCTGGCGGATTCGATCGTACCACGCGGCGACGCCGCGCCGGCGATCCCACATCCGGGCAAGCTTAAGCTTGTCGAGGCGCCAGACGTAGGGCGTTGCGGCGGCATCGGCCAATGACCAAGCGGAGCCAGCAATATACGGTCCCTCTCGGGTGGCGGCCTCGATGCTATCGAGTAACTTCACATGCTGGCGGAGCGCGTCCGCCGCCAGAGGCGAATCGAGCCCATGGTTGACGACTTGTCGTTTGATCTCCGATCGCTTTGGATCGGGCGCCTTGGCAAGCTCAGCGGCGAAAGCCTGGGGCGTCATCTGCGCAAGGGCGGCGCGGTTTGCCGTTGCAAATGTCAGCGTCATGCACGCCGTATGAATGTATTCGTCCATAAGCTTTGTGATCATACGAACTTTGGCCCGTGCGAGCGGATCTTGCGGCATTAGCGGTGAACCGGGAAACGCATCATCGACGTAGTGCATGATGACAGTCGATTCGATGATGATGCTGTCGTCATGGATCAGAGTGGGCACGACCGCATTGGGATTGAGCTTGAGATAATGCGGCTCAAATTGGTCGCCGCGTAGCGTAAGGAGGCAGCTATCAAATTTTAGCGCCTTTTCAGCCAGCGCCAGCCGAACCTTAAGCGAGCAGACGGAAGTCCTGCCATGATAAAGAGCGAGCATGTGTCCTCCAGCAATATTTGGTCTGTGCGTACACGTTATTGCAGCCCTAGCCGTTGCACCTGCGCGCCGGGGACCAGGTTCATCCGGCCGATCGCCTGGCTTCGCTTCTCGTCGCTCGCCAACAACTGCCGACGCAAGGCAATGATGGCGCGGGCTACGAGCGTGTGGTCCCAGAACCAGCTCTGCATCTGCCGGCTTGACGGCATGGCGCCGTCCGCCGACATCGCCTCGAGATAATAAGCTTTCAGGTCGTCGACGGCCCAGCGCAGTGCCTGTACAGGGTTCGACAGCTCGGGAGTGGCGGGCAAAGAGCCTGCGATGTGGGCGGACAAGAGTCGCGCACAGTCGTCGATGGTGAGACCGCTAATGCCAATCGTCGTTCGCCGATTAACTGCGACGAAGCGCTCGTGGAACGGCGCGATGGCGAGCACCTCCTGGCGCAGCGCCTGCTCGAGCGCCTCGCGCTCACCAATGGCAATTGAGCCGGCTGCAATGTCAAACGGGGGCCGCCAGCCGGGCAAATCGATTGCGGTTGGGTCGTCGTCGGGAAAATCTTCGAGCACTGCCGGGCCGGGAGCAGTTTCGAGAAGACCAAGCGCCGCGGCGATGACGCGAGACTGAAATTTCTCGTCACTCGCGGCACCCAGCGGCCGGCCCAGCTCGAACGGAACCCACAAGGCGCGCGGCGGGCCAATTTTCTCGCTATGCAGCCGAATGAGGCTGATAGCAACGGCTGGAACGCCTTCCTCCTCGAAATAATGGGCGAGCGCGCTCACGGCGCACGTGCAGAGCGGTCAGACCGGCGTGAGCAGGACCGCGTCGACCCGATCGGATTTCAAGCGACCGGCGACGGCGCGAGCATTCGCCTCCATGCCGCGCGGGTCGGTCGCGCCCATGAAGGAATAATGCGTCGCGGCCAAGGAACCGATCGCGCCGGCTGCCGCCATCGCCCGCAGCCGGTCGAGCGGAAATACGACATTGATATCGCGCTGGAACGCAGTGCGGTCGAAATTGACCGACGCGTGGCTCATCAGGATCTGGCTCGCCAGGGTGTTGGCTGGCAGGGCGCGATAATCGACATCGCCCGAAACGAAGGGCCGCTCTCCGCGCCTGACGAGGCCGGCCGAGGTCACCACAGCGACACGGCGCTCCGCAAGCGGCGGTCCGGACACGAACGGTGTCGTCTCGAACCCCGGGCATTCCAGATTGGTCATGTTGGTCTGGGTGGCCTGCGGAAGATCGGTCATGCGCGCCATGGAGTGCTCCTCACCACGCCTTGCTGAAGGGCGACGCCATCATCGCCCAAAACGATGTCCCATTGGTAGGTTGAAGCTGCCTTTGCAGGTTGAAGACGAGCGCAAACTTGGTCGACCTCCGCCAGAAAAACCTCCAAATTTCGCATCGAATTAAAGCAGCCCAAGCAGTTCAGTCAGAGCGGAAACTGTGTAGTCCTGTACGTAACCCAACGTTTCAGCGTTGCCCCGAAGCAGACGATACATCTGCGCGGGCGAGACCGGGCCTGAGGGCAGGCCCGGACTGCCGCTGCGTCGAATCCAGGCGACTTTGAAGCCAAAGTGCTTGGCGCCAGCGACGTCGAAGCTGTTGGAGGAAACGAACAGCACTTGGTCGTTCTGGAGGCCGAGAGTTTTTTCCACGAGAGCATAGCAATCTGGGTGCGGCTTGAACTTTCTTGCTCCGTCCACGCTGATGGTGGCGTCAAGGTAAGCATCGAGGCCGGAATTCCTGACCAGCGCCGAGAGCATGGCGGTGCTGCCGTTCGACAGGATGGCCAGCTTGTAGCCCCCGTGGCTCTGTAATGTGCCGAGAGCGTCCTTTGCCTCCGGATAGGGATCGAGGTCGAGATATTTATCGAACAGCGGCTTGGTGATATTTTCACTTGGTTCGATTCCGGCCGCGCGTAGCGCAAACTCGAGCGACGCATGCGTGAGAAAGGTGAAGTCACGATATTCCTGCAACGAGGTCTGCAGCCAAGTATATTCAAGCTGTTTGAGACGCCAGATTTGGGTTATGAGATCGCCCTTCCCGGGACAAAGCTCCTCAGTCTTCGCATAGACCGAGTGAACATCATAAAGCGTCCCGTATGCATCAAAAACCAGCGCCCTGATCGCCATGCCGGCGTATCCCTTTGTTGGTTTGCTTTATGTCCATGAGCGCATCGATCTCACATACCTCGCATGATCAAGCAGATCGACCAAACGTTACCGCGATCGATCTTCGGCAATCGAGGATGGCTTTGCTTCCGCTTCGAGAATGCATCCTGCTGAACTCGCTGCCGACCTTTACGTCTGGTTCGATCTAAGGCCAGTCTGAATTCGGAATGTCACTTCGCCAAAACGCTTCTCGTGCTCATGATCGCGTCCGGCAAGCAGACTGCCGAACACCGCGCCCAGGATGCCGAGCGGCAAGGCGACCACCGTTGGATTGACCAACGGCCAGATGGCGTTGGGGCCGAGAAAGGCCGGCCCGATGAGCGCCAAGCCTACTGAAGAGACGAGGCCGAGGGCCATGCCGCCGACGACGCCCCCAGTATTGAAGCGCCGCCAGAACAGGGACAGTACTATCACCGGGAAGTTTGCGCTGGCCGCGATGCAGATTGCCAAGATGACTAGCACCGCTACGTTGACTCCCTCGGCCATAATACCAAGCAGGGTTGCGACGATGCCGACCAGCACCGCGGTAATACGGGCAACGAGGACCTGTTGATGCTCCTCGACTTTCCCTTTCCTGAAAAGATTGACGTAGAGGTCATTTGCCACCGCGCCCGACGTTGCAAGCGTCAACCCGGCAACAACGGCCAAGATGGTTGCGACCGCCACCGCCGAAACAAAGCCAAGCATAAGCTGGCCGCCGACCGTATCTTTGCCGCCACCAAGATATTGCGCCAATAGCGGGAGCGTCAGGTTGCCGCCCGGATTGCCCACGCGTAAGGCTTCTGGACCGAGATAATGGACCGCCGCGAGGCCAAAGATCGTGGTACCGGCGAAGAAGGCGCCGGCGAGAAACATGACCCAGATCACCGAGCGCCGCGCAGTAACCGCATCCGGCACAGTGTAGAAGCGCGTCATCACGTGCGGCAGGCCGGCGAGTCCGAGCATGTAGCCCAGTCCGAGCGAGACCTCGTCGAATGGGTTCTTCAATAGGTTGCCCGGCAGCATAAAATTCGGTCCAGCCTTTGCCTCCGCCGAGGCAAACAGGACCAGCGGATCAAAACCCACTCCTGCCAGAGCGAGAAGCAGAATAGTTGCGCCGGCGCCGAGCATGAGAACGGCCTTGATGATTTGCACCCAGCTTGTTGCCAGCATGCCGCCGGCGGCGACGTAGATGATCATGCCGCAACCGACCAAAATCACCGAGACATCATAGCGGATTCCGAACAGCAACTTGATCAGAATGCCGCCACCGGCCATTTGCGGAATCAGATAGGCAAGGTTGATGATAATGGTTCCAACGATCGCGGCGGCGAGCGCCGGCGGCTGACGCATCCGATACATGATGACGTCGCCGATCGTGTAGGTACCGGTGTTGCGCAGTGGCTCGGCAATCAGCAACAAAACAGTGCAGAAAGCAACCAGCGGGCCGACGGCGTATAGCGCCCCATCCATGCCGTAGAGGGCGGTGAGACCCGTGAAGCCGAGGAAGGCCGCGGCCGAACACCAATCGCCCGCAAGCGCAAATCCGTTTTGAGCTGCCGTCAACCCCTTGCCGGCGGCATAGAAGTCGGCGGTGGTGCGCGTGCGCCGCGCCGCCCATGCGGTAATGCCGAGGCTGATGAGGAGGATGGCCGCAAACATCGCGATGGTAATGAGATTCATCAGGGGCCCCCAGCCGCACGTGCCTTGTCGACCACCACCTTGAGCAGAGGATCGTGGCGGTTGGCGGAAATACGGGCGTACACGACAGCGAGCACCCACGACATGACATAGTTGCCGGCTATGAGCACGAAGCCGAGGTTGACCGATCCCAACACCTTCGTGCCAAGAATGCCACGCCCGAAGCCGGCCAGGATCGACAAGCCCATATAGCCGACCACGTAGATGACGATCATCGGCACGATCGAGCGCCGCTTGGTATCGATCAGCGTTTTGAACTCGGCGCTTTGCACACCGTCTATCCACGCGCCGGCCGCGACTTGAGCACCGCTCACTTTGGCAATATCGGTCATTTTTTCCCTATAGGACCCGAAGGTCGAAACGGATTGTGACCTCTGAAGGGGTTCGGCGCAGCCCGGATATTTTGTAACGAACGATAAGTTAATGTCAATCAGGAAGCTGGCCTGATCCTCGCCGGATGGGTAGTGTCTAAGTTACTGAGTCACTAGTGCCGGGCGCACGTTGCTAAGGGAATACCAATGGGAAGACCGAGAGAGTTCAATGAGGTGGCTGCCTTGGAGGCGGCCGTCAACTGCTTTTGGCAGCGCGGCTACGAAGCAACATCTATGCGCGACCTCACGGCATCGATGGGTTTGACCGCGCCGAGCCTCTATAACGCTTTTGGGGATAAGCAAGCTCTCTTTGCCCGCGCCTTGGAACGATACCTCGATTGCACGACGCGCGACCGGCTGCACAGGTACGAGACGTCGCTGCCACCCAAACGGGCGATCCGTCAGTTCTTTACCGAGATCATTGACCACTCGATCAACGATCGAGAGCGCAAAGGATGCTTCCTTGTCAATTCCGCGCTCGAGGTGGCGCCACATCAAAGCAAGCTTCGCGCCGTGATCGCCGAACAATTTGGCGAGATCGAAGCATTTTTCAAAAGGTGCATTCGCGCCGCGCAAGCCGATGGAACGGTCCCAGGCGGGGTCGATGCGAATGATACGGCACGCCTACTGCTCGGAGTGCTTCTTGGCATCCGCGTTCTTGCACGCTCTACGCCAAACCGTTCGCTGCTTGAAGGCGTGTTGCGGCCGGCTCTTGCCTTGCTCGATTTGCCTCGTCACAAAAGCAAGACGCGATGACCGGCACCCCGATTATCTGCCGGCTGCCCATGGCGCGATCTCGCTGAGGTACCGCGGGACCGACCGCAGTATCGTAGAGACAGTCGCGGAAGCGAGATTTTGTGAAGAATAATAATGACAATCTTCCAAAAACCTCTCCTGTAGGTTCTCAGAACCGAAAGCGAAGGCCGGCCGTGGGATCGACGGTATTCCGAAATAGGAAGCCGCTCGCCAGCCCGTTGGTAACTCTTGAATACATCAAGCCGGCATAAGCATCGAACTTCTTGGCGAATTTCCAATCGACAGACAAGGAATAAGCGTCTTCTGCGCCGGCGCATTGGGCCGAAACCGTGGTGTGACAGCCGGTATTGGCTCCTGTCGCAAAGGTATTCTGGCTGAGATGATAATAAGCGCCGACCAGATCGACGTCTTGGGTCACCGAGTATTTAGCCCCAGTCCACGACACGTCCAGAACCCTGCCATCAAAGAAACTATTACTGATGTCTGCCGATACGACCGTATAGCCTCCGATATCGACAAAGGTTGTCTGCGGATTGCTGGGTGCTGCGAATGCAATGCGTTCGTATCCGCCATATACCTGGACCGGTCCGTAGGTGTATTTGCCAAGCAGCATCACGCTGCTGTCATCGGAGATTCTGGCAGCGAGAGTGCCGGGAAAGAGCGCGTTTTGCGCCGCCGACAGCACGAGCGACGCCACCGCATCGTCGACACGGCTGTAGATCGCGTCGAACGAAAACTTGCCGTAAGCTCCGGCGGGAATGTCCACGCCGGCTTGCAGCTGGTAGGCGTCGGTCGAGGCGTTGTTGGCCTGGTAGCCGCCGAATTGATAAAGCGCCGCCGCCCGGAACTGGCCGATGTCGACACGATATTTCGCTGCCGTGGAAAATCTGGCGTCTTCCGTGTCGCCCACGCCGGCAGTCGTTCCCGAATATCCGATCAGCGAGAAGGCGTACGAAGCTGCTTGGGGATCATAAGCAATAACGCCGTCCAACGTGAGAGAATTCTGCCGGCCAACGGTCAGCGTGCCATAAGTCGGCGAACTGACGCCTGCATATCCAACGCCGTTGTAAAATTGACCCGCCCGACTCGAATCGCCGTTTGAGCTTTGTAGAGCGGCCGGAATGCCATTGTTCGCAAGCTGGGATTTCGGTCCATTGGCAAGCTGCAAGGAATACGGATCAAAGCCAGCCTGTAAATCAAAGATAAAGGACCATCCAGGAGCGAATTGCTCCTTTCCCTTGATTCCGATGAAGGATTGGCTCAAGCCGTTGGGCGCGGGATTCCATATGGCGCGATTGCTGTTCGACGAGATGAGCTGCTCGATTCCGGGTCCGTAAGACGGATTGAACCGCACTCCGTGGCTCTGCCAGGCCACTCCGGTATCCACAGTGCCGTAGACCGTGATGCCGGACCAGCTCAACGGGCAACTCGTGGTAAAAAACTCCACGACGCCGGCGCAAGCGGCCGGCGCGGCCGGTTTCGGCGGAGCCTTCGTCACGATTGTGTTGTCGGCCGACGCCGTCGACGCACATGCCAGGGCACCAAACCCAAATATCATTGCCGCACAAACGCTGGATTTTTTCATTTTGCCCCCCTTTAGCCAACCGAACTATCGACAGACCTCCTGGTCTGGATATATTGTAACGATTGTTATACCAATATTCTAGCGGGTGTTATAGAATGTCAATAATGGGTTGCGTTCGCATATTCTATTTCGTGCCAGGCGTTGCAAAAAAGTCGCAGCCGAGTTCATCCAGCGCCGTTTCGGTGGTCTGCGTGCGAGCGGCGATGAGGGTCGGAATTCATGCCGAATAGACGAAAAATTCTCGTTGTCGATGATGACTGCGAACTGCGCGAGGCGCTGACGGAGCAATTGCTGTTGCACGAGTTCGATGCCGTTGCGGCCGAAAACGGCTGCGAGGGTGTTCAGGCGGTCAAGGTTGGACAGATCGATCTCGTGGTCATGGACGTCGGCCTGCCCGACATCGACGGTCGAGAAGTCGTGCGCATCCTGCGCAAGAACGGTTTCAATGCGCCGATCATCATGCTGACGGGGCACGGCGCCGATTCCGACATCGTCCTCGGTCTCGAATCGGGCGCCAACGATTATGTCACCAAGCCGTTCCGGTTTGCGGTGCTGCTCGCCCGCGTTCGTGCTCAGCTTCGCCTGCACGAGGCGAGCGAGAACATCATCTTCACGATCGGCCCGTACACGTTCCGGCCAAGCACGAAGCACTTGCTCAACCCCAAGGGTGGCAAGGTCCGTCTGACCGAGAAGGAAACCTCGATCCTGCGCTACCTCTATCGCGCCGACCGGGAGCCGGTATCGCGGGAGACGCTGCTGCAGGAGGTCTGGGGCTACAATTCCGGCGTCACCACGCACACACTTGAGACACACATCTATCGGTTACGGCGAAAGATCGAACAGAACGCCGCCGCCCCCATCATCCTCGTCACTGAATCCCGTGGCTACAGACTCGTACCGTGATCGCTGTTGCCGTGACAACTGCGGATCATAAGAAGAGAATGGATCAAATCGCCAAGGGACTGTTCATATGACAAACGCCGCGATAGCCGGTCCGGTATATGCGCTCAACCTGTTTAATATCGCGGACCGTGATGAGTATCTTGCCTATTCGCGCCGCTCGGCGAAGGAGGTGCAGGCGCACGGCGGGCAGGTCGTCGCGCTGGGCAAGTTCCGCGAGGCGGCGGCCGGCGATATCAAGCCGCGCATGGTGATGATCCTGGTCGAATGGGCGTCGAAAGCGGCCTTCGACGCTTACTGCAACGATCCAAAAATCGCCGACCTGCATCCGCACCGGGAGAAGGGTGCCCGTGACTATATCTGGCACCTATTCGACAAGTTGGAGGATCTGCGGCCGTTTCTTAAGTAGACGCAGTCCTCCGCCGAAGAGAAACCGGGTGGGCGTCAGCTCGCCCTGTCTTTCTGTGCCGACAGCCCGGTCCGCGGCTCGGTCTTGAGGTGCAGGACCGGTCTGAGTCGCCGTAACTCTCCAATTCTCAGCCAACGCTCGTCGCGCGATAATTTCAATTGGTGCCACGCCGATGACGGGCCTGTCACTTTTCTGCGTATTGAACGTTGCCATGCGACTCGACCTATCTCCCCGGCTCGCCCTGTCAGGCGAGCCAAAGTGAGTCATCGAGCGCCGCGGTGCACCGCCACAAACTCCGCCACACCTCTCACGAAATCGTGACGCAGCTCTCGTAATAAACCGCATCCTCGGTCGAAATTCTGATCAGTGGCGTAGCAAGAAGCTGCGATCCGCTTTGGACCCAGACGCGGGTCGATATGCAAAAAGGAGATGTGACGTGAGAAAGCTTATCACCGCCAAGAAATATCTTCCGGTCGCGCTTGCTCTGGCCGGGTTCGCTGTTGCCGGCATCGCGCCGGCGCTGGCTCAGTCGTTCAATCCGGAGATTGGAACCGGCAACTCTTTGCAGTTCAGCTATGGACAGACTGCACAGACCAAGCAGCTGGCAGGTCGTCAGAACGGGCTCGACGCTTTCGCCATGATTCCGCGTGCTTCCTCCGCTTCCGGGACCGTGCCGTTTGGTCTTGAGGCGCCGGATCGGTTCGGCATTGAGTCGCAACGTTAAGTCCTTTCGCTTCAGTGAGCACCGTGCAGTGATATGTCCGGAGTTGAAGACCGGCGGAGTGCCTAGCGTACGCTCGAGACATCGTGAATGACACGAGGCCGTCTCCGCAAGTCGGTTTAGATCGGCGCCGGACATTTTCACCGCACGTCAAATCGGTTCCATGTAGCGCTGTGTTCACGAACACGACACGTTACTTATCGTTGTCAACAAGTTACCGATGTGATTCCTCGAATTCTTTGCCGATGCGCGACTTGCCATAGTTTCAAATTGGTGCGACGCCGATGACGGACATCTCACTTTTCTATGAATCGTGCGTGACCACGCGGTCGGTGTATGCAACGCCGACGACGCGCAGGTCGGCGACGATGGATGCAAGGGCGGCCAGTCAAGAGAGCGAAATTGACTGTCGGAGGGCAGCCTGGATGGTTGCCGCTCAGGCCGGCGATCGAGCCGCCTATGAAACGTTGCTGCGCGACTGCATACCGTTTATAAAACGGGTGGCGCGTGGCCAAGGAATACGACCCGATTTTATGGACGATGTCGTTCAGGAAACGCTGCTCACCGTTCATCAGGCGCGGCAGACCTACGATCCAAATCGTTCTTTCACGGCCTGGCTCAGAACTATTGCGCAGCGGCGTGCGATTGACGGAATACGCCGCAATCGCCGGACGGGAACCCGCGAAGTTCATTCGCCGCTCGCTTATGAGAACCATTCAGATTCAAGCGGAGATCCTGAAGAAGCGGTATTCCGACGCGACGATACGGAGGTACGCAATTTGGCCGTCGGCAAACTCTCTGCCGGGCAGCGCGAGGCGGTGGTGCATCTCGCACTGCATTCCCGATCGCTTGCACAGGCCGCCATGGTTACAGGGCGGTCGATCGGATCGCTCAGGGTAGATTGGCATCGCGCCCTCAAGACCCTGCGCGCCCAATTTAGTGGAAAGGACTGAGGCCATGATTCACTCCGATCTAGATGACAGATTGGTTCGGGCACTTGGCGCCGACCTCATTCCGGTTCACCGCTTGGCATCACCAGGTTTGCGCTTGCTCATGTGGTTGGCGATTTTGGGCGCCGCCGCCCTCGCGCTTGCGATGGTTTCGGACGTCGGAGCGATGATCCGCCGTCTCACGGCCGCACCGGATACGATGCGGCTTGCGGCGATAGGCTCTGTGCTAACCGCCGTGCTCGCGGCTGCTGCCGCGTTCGAGCTCAGTCTACCCGATCGAAAGGCCACCTGGGCGCTCCTGCCACTGCCGGCTTTCTTGCTTTGGATCGGCGCCAGCGGGATGGGCTGCCTTGGAGCTTGGGCGGTTCCCGAAGCCTATCCGATGCCGCCTGCTCAGACCGAGCACTGCCTGATGTTTATTGTCGGTGTATCCTTGCCGCTGTCGCTACTTCTTATCGTTATGCTGCGGCGGGGCTTCTCCCTGCGGCCTAACCTGACGGCGATCATTGGTGGACTCGCCTGCGCCTCTGCTGCGGCTGCGCTGCTCAACTTCATCCACCCTTACGATGCAGCGGCGACCGATTTAGCCGTTCATGCGCTCGCGATCCTAATTGTGATCTTGGCAAACACGATATTGGGAGGCCGGATTCTCATGAGCAAAAGCGCCTTGACCTCAAGGTAACAACGCACCCTCGCTCCTTGTTCTTTTGCAGCGTCCTGTACTCTAGGCCTTTGTCGGCGAGCTGGAGTGCATTTCGCCCAAACAAATGCCCATGGAGTTGATCTAACAGCACCGCCAAGGAGAAGATTCTGCTTCTGGCGAGGAACGGCATTTCCAAAAGCTTTCCGCGGAGAAGCCCTCATGAGCGATCAAATCTCGCCGCTACGTCCGGTGTCTTACGACAAGAAGGTCGGCTTGGTTCTGCAAGGTGGCGGCGCGCTTGGGAGCTATCAGGCTGGCGTCTACGAAGCGCTGGCATCCTCGGAATATCTACCCGATTGGGTGGCGGGAATCTCGATCGGTGCGATCAACGCCGCGGTCATCGCCGGCAATGCGCCGGAGCATCGCGTGCAGCGCTTGCGCAGTTTTTGGGAAGAGATTACCGCTCCGGCCGCGCCGTGGCTGTTTGCCTCCGCCGGGCCGCTGACCGCATGGCAACATCGCGCGAGTGCACTGACGGCGCTGATGTTCGGCCAACCCGGCTTTTTCACGCTGCGTTCACCGCAGGATTGGTTTTTCTCTGGCAAATGCGTCAGCTACTATGCGACCGCCGCATTGAAGGCGACGCTGGAGCGGTTGGTTGATTTTGACCGGATCAATGACGCGAGAGAGATGCGGTTGAGCGTTGGCGCGGTCAACGTACGCACGGGCCATTTTGCCTATTTCGACAGCGAGGAAATCACGATCCGCCCCGAGCACATCATGGCTAGTGGGGCGCTGCCGCCGGGCTTTCCGCCAGTCGAGATCGATGCCGAGCAGTACTGGGACGGAGGTCTTTTCTCCAATACGCCATTGCAATACATAGTAGATTATTATCCGCGCCGCAGTCGCTTGATCTTTCAGGTCGATGTGTTTCCGGCACATGGATGCCTGCCGACCAATCTCGATGAAGTCAGTGAGCGCGAAAAGGATATTCGATACTCCAGCCGTACGCGATTCATTACGAATACCTTGCGCGAAAAGCATGACGTGCGGCACGCGATCAACGAACTGCACAAACTGCTGCCGCCTGAGCTCGCGAACACCGAACAGGCCAAACGACTCTATGAACACGGCTGCGTGACTGAGATGGATATCGTGCAGCTGATCTACCGCCCGATCGAACCTCAGGGCGCGTTAAAAGACTTTGCGTTCAGCCGTTCGACCATGGAAACGCGTTGGCGGCAGGGGCTTTCCGATGCGCGCGACACTTTGCAGGCCTCGCCGTGGCTCGCGCCAATGCCGAGAGACCTCGGTGTGCGCGTGTTCGACGTAACGCACGACGCCATGTCATTGCGAGCCGACGCCCGATTCGGCATTGGATAAGAGGAAGACCGCCGGCGCAGAATCACGCAGAATCACAAAGAGTGATTGAATTCATTCCACAGGAAGCCGCGAGAGCACAACATATCGTGGTGGGCGTGACCTTTGAATTGTCGACGGCGAAGTATCGCGTCACACGGAATAACCAAGCGCCTTGCGTGCAAATCCATCAAATGCGGATAACAACCGGTCGCGCCAAGACCAGACCGGATCGTCCCTGAACAGTAGTGGAAACGAACTGATGCATCGCGCCCATTGGAAGCAGCCGAACACGGCATAATCGGCATAGGCTGGCGCCTCGCCACCGAAGTAGGGCTGCGATGCGAGCACAGTGCGAATAGGCTCCAAGGTCTTGCGGAACGCCAGCACATTTGTCTCGCGATCTGCGCTGACCGTCTCCAGCGCCGCGCCTAAGCGCTTTTCTCGCGTCTCGCGGAAGTAAGCGCGGTCCTTCTCGTCGAGGTGCGCGAAAATGTCGGTGACAACCAAACGCAAAATTCCCCCGACCAAAACGACATCCGCCCAGGCGTTGACAAATCGCGTGACCGCGCGGCCCGCGTCGCCGCCAAACAGTGACGGACGATCTGGATAAGTGTCCTCAAGATAGGTCGCAATTGTCCAAGAATCGGAAATGACCTGATCGCTGTCGAGGAGCACCGGCACACGGTCCTGCCCGGAAAACGCGATCACGGCCTTTTCGTTAAATCGCCACGGGATCGTATCAAACGCCAGTCCCTTGTGCGTGAGCGCCAGCTTGGTACGCCAGCAGTAAGGACTGAAACGGCGTTCCGCTTCGGCTCCGGCAAGATCGTAGAGTCGCAGCCCCATGGACGAACGGCCCCCTTAGCGTGCGACCGCTGTCGCCGTTTGCCCGAAAAGAATTTTCTTCGATTCCTCCGTGACCGTCGGCTGTGTGTTGATTTCTTTCGCCTTGGCATAGGCACGCAGGACCGCCGGTCTCGCCTTGATGCTCTCAAACCAACGCTTGAGATTGGCAAAGCTCTCCAACTTCTGTCCTTGGCGCTCGTGGGGCACAATCCATGGATAAGTCGCCATGTCGGCGATGGAGTATTCGCCGGCGATAAACTGCCGGTCGGCAAGGCGGTGGTCGAGTACGCCATACAGCCGGTTGGTCTCCTTCACATATCTATCGATCGCATAAGGGATCTTGGTTGGCGCGTACTGGCTGAAGTGATGATTTTGACCGGCCATCGGACCGAGGCCGCCCATTTGCCAGAATAACCATTGGCTGACCTCGACCCTGTCGCGAAGATCGGCGCGCATGAACTTGCCGGTCTTCTCCGCCAGATAGAGCAGGATTGCGCCCGATTCGAACACCGGGATCGGTTTGCCGCCGTCCTTGGGCTCGTGGTCGACAATCGCTGGAATGCGATTGTTGGGCGAGACCGCAAGAAATTCCGGCTTGAATTGATCGCCTTGGCTGATATTCACCGGGATGATCTTGTACGCAAGGCCGGCCTCTTCGAGAAAAATCGTGATTTTGTGGCCATTCGGCGTAGTCCAGTAATACAGGTCGATCATTGGTTCCTCGTTTGCGATTTCAGTCGAGAAGGGCTAGCGCGGGGCGTGCGACGCCTTCGAGCAAGGCCCGTTCAGGCTTCGAGCGGGCGAGAACCCGAATGCCGAGCAGGACGCCGAGCAGCATGCGCGCGAGATCTTTCGCGGCGCGATCCCGAGGGATCTCTCCTTTGGTTTGCGCCGCTTTGATTGACCGGTAGAAAAACGCTTCAATCTCGGCAAAACGGTCGGCGACGAAGGCGCCCAACTCGCTATCGTGCGGCGCCACTTCTAGCGCCGAGTTGATCAGAAAGCAGCCTCGCCGTTCACGGTCGGTCACCGAATCTTCGATAATCTCCTCGATGAAACGGCGGATAGCTTGTTTTGGCGGCAGCGAGCCTTCAAGCCGCGTGATCAGCGCCCGCGCCGAGCAATCGAGATAGCGCTCAAGCGCCCGTTTGAATAGGGCGCGCTTGTCGCCGTAAGCGTTGTACAGGCTCGGAGCGGATATCCGCATTTTGTCGGCAAGATCGCGCACCGACGTCGCCTCATAGCCGCGGTGCCAGAAACACTCGATTGCCGCCTCAAGCGCGGTCACTTCGTCAAATTCCCTCGGCCTCGCCATTTCAACTTCCTACCGCGGTCAATTCGCCGTGAGCGTCAGGTGGGCGCGCGATTGACATTATGTATCGTCTGATACAAAATGTCCAGGCTTGATCGACGGCGCAAGCTTGTCGTTCGTAGGCGGCCATAGCAGAGGACCAGACATGGGCGTTCTGATTGATGGTGTGTGGCGAGATGAAGAGCTGCCGCAGGAAACCGGCCGCGCCGGCGAATTCTGCCGCGCCGACAGCATATTCCGCGATCGCATCACGGCCGACGGCTCGTCGGGTTTCAAGGCAGAGGCGGGGCGCTATCACCTCTACGTTGCCCACGGCTGCCCATGGGCTCATCGCGCCCTGATCTACCGCGCAGTGAAGAAGCTCGAAGGCGCGATCACGGTCGCCTATGCAATTCCGGGTCTGAAGGAGCAAGGCTGGACCTTCGATAGCAATCCGGCGTTCCCGGATTGCACGCCGGACACGGTCAATGGATTTCATCATCTGCGCCAAGCGTATACAGCGAGCGACCCGCGCTACACCGGCAAGGTGACGGTCCCCACATTGTGGGATCGCAAGTCCGGTCGAGTGATCAACAACGAGTCCTCCGAGATCATCCGCATGCTCAATAGTGAGTTCAAAGGCATCGCGGGTGACGACACCGATTTCTACCCCCCGGATCTCCGCGCCGAAATCGATCGCATCAACGATCTCGTCTACGGCACTGTTAACAACGGCGTCTATCGCTGCGGGTTTGCCCGCACGCAGCAGGCCTATGAGGCGGCCTACGATGCCTTGTTCGCCACCCTCGACGAACTTGAAGCACGGCTCGGACGGCAGCGTTATCTCGTCGGCCGCCAGATCACCGAAGCCGATTGGCGTCTGTTCCCAACGCTGGTGCGCTTCGACGTCGCTTATTTTTCGCTGTTCAAGTGCAACCAGCGGCGGATCGCCGACTATCCGAATCTTCTGAACTACATGCGCGAGCTTTACCAGGTTCCAGGCGTCGCGGCCACGGTGAAGCCGCGCTACTACGTCATCAATTACTGGTCGATCAAGCGGGTCAACCCGAGCGGAATCATCCCCAAAGGCACTCCGGTCGATTTCGCGCAAACGCACGATCGCACGCGCTTGGCGGCGTGATCGAAATGCTAAATGGAGGACCTATGCTCGAGCTCCATCACAGGTCTGATTCGCTCTGTGCGCAGAAGGAGCGCGTCGCGTTGACGGAGAGGGGCTGATCTGTCGGAAAGCACTGGAGCATTAGTCACTATGGTACGGCCAATATGACGGAGCTCAGTTCATGTCCGGCACCGCCCACAGAACGGCCTTTGTCTTCGCCGGTGGTGGGAGTCTAGGAGCGGTTCAAGTGGGAATGTTGCGTGAGCTAATGCGTTACGGCCTCGACGCTGACTTTGTCGTCGGCTCGTCCGTGGGTGCGCTTAACGCCGCTTATTTTGCGGCCGCGCCCAATGCCGCCGGCGTGGAGAAACTCGCATGCGTCTGGTGCAGCCTGCGGCGACATGACGTATTTCCCGTAACGCTGCGGAGCTTGCTGAGATTCGTCGGCGGCCAGGACCATCTGATTGATCCCTCTAATCTGAGGTTGCTCGTCAAGCGTCACGTTCCGTTTCTAAATCTCGAGGACGCCTCCATTCCCCTGCACGTTATCGCCACGAATCTAGGCGGCGCTGCGGTATGTCTGTCATCGGGACCTGCAATTGAACGGATACTTGCTAGCGCGGCCATTCCAGCTGCGTTCCCGCCGGTTCGCATCGACAATCAATACCTCATTGACGGCGCGATCGGGAGCAACACAGCCATTCTCACCGCGGCCAAGTTGGGCGCTACCCGCATTATCGTTCTCCCGACAGGATTTGCATGTGACCTCCACGAGCCCCCGAAAGGCGCAATCGCGCGAGTTTTGCATGCGATAACATTGCTCATTGCCAATCAAATCGTGCGTGACCTGAAAGAGCTTGCTGGCAAAGTCGATATTTCAATAGTCCCCAGTTTATGCCCCCTTGACGTATCCCCATATGACTTTTCCAGCGCCGCGCAGTTGATTGAAAGAGCTGCAGATAACACCCGGAAATGGATCGAAGGTGGCGGGTTGTCGCGCCCGGATATTCCCGATTCACTGTTGCCACATTTGCATTGAGGTTTCGAAGCATGAACTCGCGTGAGATCAGGGCACTTCAGGTTTAGGAGGATGCGCATGAGATACAAATTGCGATCAATGCGGCTGCTTGCTTGGGCAGTCGCCGTCGTTCTCGTCAGCGGGCTGGTCGCCGTCACCGCTTTTGCCGACGATCTTGGGCCGCCGGTCGGCACCAAAGCGCCAGATATCGGGTCGCGCCTCGATCAGACCGGCAAGCCTCGGACGCTTTCCGACCTCATGAGCAAGAACGGCCTTGTCCTGCTATTCTTTCGCTCCGCCGATTGGTGCCCCTATTGCAAGGCGCAGTTGATCGACGTGAATGGTGGCGTCGCAGAGATCGAGAAGCGGGGCTACGGATTGGCCGCGCTCTCCTACGATAGCCCCGAAATCCTGGCGGCTTTTACCGCCAAGCGTCAGATCGCCTATACGCTATTGTCCGATCCGAAGTCCGAGGTGATCGACAGCTACAAACTGCGCGATCCACAATATCCGCCGGGGAACCGCGCTTATGGAGTTCCACGACCGATCATTTTCATTCTCGATCATGATGGCGTCATCAAAGCCAAGCTGTACGAGGAGAGCTTCAAGGACCGACCGCCGGTCACAGCGGTCATCTCCAAGCTGGACGAATTCGGCGGACGGAGCTGAAGTGGCGGCAATCGCAAAATCGATTTGTTGTGTCGTATTCGCGTCCGCCTTGGTCGCGACTGCGAGCAACATCGCTTGGGCGCAAACAAGCCCGCAGGACGGTCGTCACGTCACGGCGAGCCTTGTTGCCGAAACGCGAAGTCTAGTCCCCGGCCAGCCGCTGCATCTGGCGCTCCGGCAGCAAATTCCGCCGGGTTGGCACACTTACTGGTCGAACCCAGGCGACTCGGGCCTGCCGACGACGATTGATTGGACCCTGCCGCGAGGCTTCAAGGCGGGGCCAATCATGTGGCCGACACCGGAGCGTTTCGCCTATGGCCCCGTCGTGGACTACGGCTACCAGCACGACGTTCTTCTCCCGGTGACGATCGAGACGCCGGCCGATCTGGCGCCCGGAGGCGAATTTTCGCTCTCTGCTCACGCAAGCTGGCTTGCTTGCTCGGACACCTGCATCCCCGAGGATGCCGAACTGAGCATTGCCATCCCGGTCGGCACCGTGAGCGAGCCTGATCCGCGTTGGGCGGCGGCTTTTTCCTCGACCCGCGCGCGGATACCCGTTCCGAACCCATTTCGGACGAAGTTTTTGGTGAGCGGCGACAAGCTCACGCTGCATGTGGCGACGGGTGATTCAACCCAACTCAGCAACGTAATGTTTTTCCCCGCGGATGCGGAGGTAGTTGATGACGACGCAACCCAAGTGATCACGGCGGACTCCGAAGGCCTCGTGGTTACTCTCCTACGTGACGCCTCGAAGCCGCCGCCCGCAGTTCTCAGTGGCGTTCTTGTCTTCCGTGATCTCGCCGCGCAAACCGGCGAAACGTCGGAGGCAATCACGATTTCGGCGCCACTCGCTACGCCGGCATTGGCTGCGAGAGCAAATTTCGGCTTCGTCGGCGCGCTGTTGCTGGCATTCGCCGGCGGATTGATCCTCAACCTGATGCCATGCGTCCTTCCCATCCTTGCAATCAAGGCATTTGGCTTGATGCAGCACGCCCGATCCGCGCCGCGCGAGGTGCGGCTGCAAGGCGTGGCTTATGCGGGTGGTGTTCTGATCAGCTTTGCGCTGATCGCAAGCGCGCTGATCGGGTTGCGCGCCGCAGGCGCAGAAATCGGCTGGGGATTTCAGCTGCAATCGCCGCTCTTCGTGGCGGTGATGATCTACGTTCTGTTCGCGGTCGGCCTCAACCTTTCTGGCGTATTCACGTTTGGCGTCCGGATGGCCGGGGTCGGCGGCGAGCTGGCCTCGCAAGAGGGCTATTACGGATCTTTTTTTTCCGGTGTGCTGGCGACGCTCGTTGCTACGCCGTGCACTGCGCCGTTTATGGCGGCTGCGCTAGGCTACGCGATAACGCAGCCCTGGTACGCATCGCTCGCCGTGTTTGAAGCGGTCGGGTTGGGGTTGGCCATTCCGTACCTTTTGATCGCATTCAGCCCCCGCGCGCAACGCTTCCTGCCGAAGCCGGGAGCGTGGATGGTCCGCCTGAAGCAAATTCTTGCCTTCCCGGTCTACGGCACCGCGGTGTGGTTGATGTTCGTATTGTCGCTTGAAGCCGGGGCAATCGGGGCGACAGCGGCGTTGGCGGGAGTAGTGCTGATTGCCTTTGCGGCCTGGCTTTACGAGGCGATACGGTGGAGCCAGGGCCGGTGGCGCGGTTTGGGTATCGGTCTTGCCGCAGCCTCGGTTTTTGGTGCCTTTGCGCTTCTATTCGCAGCGGGCAGTGATGGTCCGTCACGCGCGGCTGAAACCGCGGAGGATGCCGGACTTGCTTGGCAGACCTTCAGCCAAGCGAAGGTCGAGGAGCTCCGAATGCAGGGCAAGCCGATCTTCGTCGACGTCACGGCGGCATGGTGCATCACCTGCAAGGTCAACGAACGAGTGGCTTTGGCCGATCCCGCGGTGCGCAAGGCATTCTCCGACGGCGATGTGGCGGCCTTCAGAGCGGATTGGACTCGGCAAGATGCCGGGATCACGCGAATGCTGGAAGCAAACGGGCGCGCCGGCGTACCGTTATATTTGTTCTATCCAAAGCCTGGCACGACGGGAGAACGACGGCCGCCGATCGTCTTGCCACAAATTCTGACGGCGGAAACCGTGCTGCGCGCAATTCGCATTGAATAATGTCGCACGGCGCGGGCAGGTTCTAGTCCGATCGCGAGCAACTGTAGGATTTGTATTGAACGTCTTGGCTCTATCTTGAACAAGGAGGAAAGCATGCTCGAGCTGTATCACAGCATCAATTCGGTCTGCGCCCAGAAGGTACGCATTGCGCTGGAGGAGAAGGGGCAACAGGCCAAGGACCACCTCATGACGCTGCGCGGCGACCAATTCGAGCCTGCCTATCTAAAGCTCAATCCGGGCGGCGTGGTGCCCACCCTGATCCACGACGGCGAGCCGATCATCGAGTCCTCGCTGATCCTTTATTACATCGACGATGCCTTCCCGACGCCGCCGCTGATGCCGAAGTCGCCGTATCAGCGCCACCGCGTGCGCATGTACAACAAGCTGATCGACGAATACGTGCACAATTCCTGCATGATCCTGACATTCGCGACGGCATTCCGCCCGGCCTTCCTGAAGATGGCACCCGAATCCTGGCAGGCCGAAATCGCAAAGTCGCCGCTCAAGCGCCGCGCCGAATACAAGCGCAGCGTCATCGAGCATGGCCTCGACTCCGAATTCGTGGCCGATGCGCTGGCACAGCATCGCAAGCTGTTGTCGTGGATGGCAGCCTCGCTCAAAAGCGGCCCGTACCTGGCCGGCGAAGCCTTCTCCAATGCGGATTGCGCCGTAATTCCCTATATCCTGCGCCTCGAACTGCTCAAGCTCGGCGGCATTTGGGACCGCTACCTGGCGATCGCCGACTGGTGGGCGCGCGTGCGCGCACGGCCATCGGTCAAGGCCGCGATCTCCGATCGCATGACCGAGGCCGACCATGCGCCGTTTAAAAATCTTGCACCCGATCCTTGGCCGAAAGTGCAGGAGTTGTTGAAAGCGGCTTGAGGGATATTGATTGTCACTTAGACATCGGCCGGACAGGGGCCCGGAACGTCCTTGTTGCCACCGCCCGTGAGTGACGGATCATCCAACTCAATCCCGCCAAGGCACGCGGAACCATGGCGAACGCGTGGGGGTCGCTCCGTAGGGCATCGCAGCGCGCGGAAGCTTAGCCGAGACGCGCGCAGGCCTTAGATGGGCACACTTATTTTTGCAATCGCGTTGGCACTCGTGCTCGGCTTTGCCGCCCATCGGGCGAGCGTTTGCACAGTTCGCGCGGTCGCCGAAATCATGAGTTCGAGCAGCGGCAGCATATTCTTGAGCATCGGCAAGTCGATGCTGTGGGCTTGGGCGCTCATGATCCCCGTATTCGCTCTCACGCCGGCTGCGGGTACTGGGCTCGCCGGCTGGTCGCTGACCGGCATCGCCGTCCTCGGTGGGTTTCTGTTTGGCTTGGGTGCGGCGGTGAACGGCGGGTGCGCTTATTCCACCATGGCGCGATTTGTCGATGGCGACGGCAAAATGCTGGCCACGATCATTGGATTTGCAGTCGGTATCTTTTGCTTCGCTACGCTCGCGAACTGGGGATGGCTGACGCGACCTGCTCCCGAGCCAGCATGGGTCGGATCACTGCTCGCCGGAAAATGGGCACGGATCTGGGCGGGGATATTGGCGTGTGCATTTTTGGCTTGGGCCCTCTACGAGATTTTGCGGCTGTGGCGGACGCGGGCAAGGGACGAACGTGTCATCGAACTCATCCTCGCCCCGCGCTATCGTTTGTCAACGGCAGCGGTCATGGTGGGCCTGTCCGGCGCGCTGTTGTTCCTGTTCTACGGCCCGATCAGTTATACCGCGACCTTCGATCTCATCATTCAAGGAGCGCTCGGGACTCAAGTCTGGCCAACCCCTATGCGCACGGTCCTCCTGCTCGCCGTCATGGCTGGAATGCTATTGTCCACACTCCAACGTGGCACCTTTCGCGTCGATTGGCGGCCGCAATTTTCTTGGCTGCTGAACTTGAGTGCCGGCGTATTGATGGGGCTCGGCGTAGCGCTGGCGCCAGGCGGCAACGACGCGCTTGTGCTCGACGGCATCCCGATCCTATCTCCCCATGCATTGCCGACCTTCACCGCGCTCGTGGTGGGGGTCGCGCTCGGACTGGTCGTGATGCGTCGGTGGTTTGGGATCGAAGCCCGTGTCAGGTGCCAGAACGATACCTTCATTACAGACACGTGGAGCCGGCCCGTTTCCATCGGCAAAGCGCAGTGATGTGAATAAATTGCATCGAAGCAGCATGTTTCGATTGAGTGTCCGTCCTCTCACTAGCGACTCGCTCTGTTAGCGGGGACGATAGCAGCACTGTGATTAGTCCATTACTTTTGCGACGTACCGTAATCTCGGACACTTGACTTGCATTTGATGAATTATGCACCGCAATATCCCACCTCACGTGCGATTAATCGATCCGCGCGAATAACTACCCTCGCATAGTTCTGATGCAGGGCGCATCACCAGAGGCACAGCAATGGTTGGAAATTTTGAAGACATTCGGAAATTAAGCGAGACCAATCTTGAGACGATGACGAAATCGTACGAAGCCTTGTCTAAGCACGCCTTGGCAATCACGACAGAGATGACGGATTACTCGAAGCGCTCTTTCGAAAACGCTGCCGAGACGATGGAAAAACTGTTCGGCGTCAGGTCGCTCAATACCGCAATCGAGGTTCAAAGCGAGTATGCAAAGGCTGTCTACGATGATTTCAACGCCCAGATAGCCAAGCTTGGAGAACACTACGCGGATCTGGCCAAAGTGGCGTTCAAGTCCTGCGAGGATCTCGTGCCAAAGAAAGGGTCAGCCAACTAAGGTCGTCAAGCATATCTGGACAACTAAGCCGTGGCCTACTGCAGGCGACCGGGCCTTTCGCCTTAGCCCTCACCCGCCACCGCGGGTCGAGCCCCGGTTCGAGTCTCACTCAGCTGCCGCTCGTCTCTCCAGAATATCCAGCACCTCCAACGGATCCGCGCGATCGCGGTAATCAACCCCGATATCGGCGAACAGGATCACGCCATCGACGCCAATGACATAGGTCGCCGACAATGGCAGAGACCAGTCATCCGGCATCCCATTTTTGGCGGGAATGTCGAGATTGAATCCGTCATAGGCCGCGCGCAACTCGTCGGTGAAGGTATAGACGATCCCGAAGGCCTTGCCGACAGACTGTCCGACATCACTCAGTACCGGAAAAGTCAGCGCGTTCTTCTCGGCAGTGCTGACAGTATCGTCGGGCTTCTCGGGGCTGATCGCGACCAGGCTGGCGCCAGCCGCCACGATTCGCGGCAGCGCGTTTTGGTAAGCCTTGAGCTCGAGATTGCAGTAAGGACACCAACCGCCGCGGTAGAAGGTCACCACGACGGGCCCTTTCACCAACAGAGTTGCGATATCGAAGGTTTTGCCCCGTGCGTCGGGCAGCATGATCGCGGGCGCTTGGTCACCGACCTGCCTGGCGCGCCGGGCAAACCCGGTCTCCGTTAAGTACTGGATATGCCGTTCCATGATCGCTCGGCGGTCTGCCGGTACGCGCTGCATCCAGCCGGCGCGATATTCCTCAAGCTGTTTGGATAATGTGTCGCTCATGTCGTCGATCTCCTATTGGATGTTATCGAATCAGGCGGGGATGTAGTTCTGCGGGAACAGGTTGCGCCGTGCCTCGTCGTCCATCTCGCGTTTGAACGTGACATCCTTGGCGATAGCGCGCGCCCGGGCCACGGCCGGACGCGCATCGATGCCGGCGAACCATCTGGCGATATTGGAAAATTCTCTGAGCCTACCCTCGCCGAGTACGAAATTCGCTCGGTCGATCCAGCCCCAGGCCGCGATATCCACGATGGTGTAATTCTCGCTCACGAGATACTTACGCGCCTTAAGATGCGCATCCAATATTTGGTAATGCCGCTCGGCCTCGCGCAGATAGCGGTTCTGCGCATATGGAATCGGTTCCGGGGCGGCACGTCGGAAATGGGCCGACTGGCCCGAATAGGGCCCAAGCCCGGTCGCCACGAACATCAGCCATGACAGCAACTGGCCGCGATCGGCAGGGCGACCAAGCAACTGGCCAAATTTTTCGGCGAGATAAAGCAGTATGGCGTTGCTGTCAAAAACCGTGACCGGGCCTTCGCCCAGCCCCTCTGTGTCGACGATGGCCGGCGTCTTGCCGTTTGGGTTGATCGCCCGGAATGTGGACGTGTGCTGCTCGCCCTTAAAGGTATCGATCGGAATGACCTCATAAGGGATTCCGGTTTCCTCCAAAAAGAGCGCTACTTTCATCGGGTTGGGCGTGTGGTGGAAATAGACGCGGATCATTTGGGCTCCGTCCTTCTTGATGCTGCAGTCTTCGAACAAAATACCCGACCGCCTCGCGCGGCGTCGTCCGGCGCTCGGGCCATAATTGCCAGCGTCTTATTGCTCGGCCGAGAGCGAGAGACCTCAGTAGCCAGGCTGAATAACAACATCATCTATATTGTATCGAACGTTATAATAAAAGCAAGAGGTTCGCAAGTGGGTTTGGCTCCACCACGCTCTCGAACCGTTCCACGGTTATGAGGGCGAGCTTAACTCCAAAGCCTCAGCGCATTGCGGCGCGAGTCCAGAAACCAAAGTGCTGAGTGCGACGAAGCGAGCTCGTTTGATTCATCAAGTGTCACGCGGCACAGAACAGCCGCAGACTCCGCCACACCACTCACGAAGTCGTGACGCACCTGCCGTAACAACCCGCGCGCTCGGTCGAAATGCTGATGAGTGGCGCAGCAAGAAGCCGCGATCCGCTTGGGACCCAGGCGGGTCAATGCTCAAAGGAGATACGACGTGAAGAAGCTTATCATCGCCAAAAAATGTCTTCCGCTCGCGCTTGCGCTGGCCGGGTTCCTTGCTTCCGGCACGGTGCCGGTGTTTTCCCAGTCCTCAGGCACTTGGGCTGCTGGCATTTCGACGAGGAATGCTCGACCATTCGTGCATACGCCGTCGATCCTCGACGGCGGCTATAGCTTGTACGCGCAAGCACCGGCAACCATCCATCACCTAGCCCCCGACCACGATGCTTCCAGTGACGCTTGGTCAACTACAGGCCGTGGAAACCTCGGCCATTAAGGTGCCGAAGAGAAACAGGGCGGGTATCAGCCCGCCCTGTTTCTCGATGCCAGCAGCCCGGTGGGTGCTTTTTGATCATAAGGCCGCGAATGCGTCTTTATCGGAAGCGTAGCTCTGAGTATCGGAACCCCGGTGATTCATCGCAAAGTGACCCGCGCTATGATACGCGCAGCGCCAATGCGGCTTGGGGATGGATTGCCTGCGCCATATTACTCGTCATCGTATTGGCCGGCGCTTTTGTCAGTTTTGAGCCAGGTGAATCGCCTTGCAGGCCATATTGTTCTATGACGAACCGAGCAGGCTAGCCGTGACGAGCGCGGCTGCCCGTTGGCGAATGCCGCTGTCGAACTGTCCGATAAGGACCATTCGGCGCGCCGCGTGATCGAAGCGTTCAAGACCGCGCAGCGCGAGCGCCTGATTTAAAGTGCGCTGCGGCCGCGCTCGCGGAGCCGGAAATGATGGCGGATGAACTGTTCCTGCTGCTCGAGGGCGCGCGCGTGACGGCGCAGAGCATGGGCCCGAAGGGACTTGGTGACCGGCTCGTTAGGATGAGTGAAGCGATGATCAAGGCGCACATAATTGTTGAGCCGGCACGCCCGTCGACCCGATGACGGCGCCCTCGCAGCTTATGGCGGCTCGCCCGCGCATAACGGGCCACAGATTGGGCGCTACAGCACGCCTCGATTCCGGGTTCTGTGACCTACTTCATAGTCCACCGGGAGAACGGCCGAGTATCGACTCCCAGCCCTCAGCAGACTTGCCGGATTATTTCGTAGTCCACTTTTTGCGCAGATCCGAACATCGGCAAGGGACCCCTCCGATAATAATTCCGGGTTATGTGCAGTTACGCAGTGGCTGCGTCCATCCCACGGCGATCTCGCGCACTAAGATTGATGGTGTTGAGCGAGAGTGAGCACCATTTCAAACCGTGTTCGCGCTCCCTCACGAAGGCGGCCCAACTGGAAATGGTCGGCTACCGGTATATAAAGCGGCCCGACATAGTGGCGGCAGTCATGACACCGCTGCTGCTGTTGTCGATCTTTCTCAGCGGGTATCAGGCCCGAGTAGATCGAGATGTAACGCTCACTCTTTTACCTCTTCGAATCCAGTGATCTTGCCATCCAAAATCTTGCCTTCGATAAATTGATCTACGCCCAAAATCTCCGCCAGCATCATTTGGCGCATTTCAGGGTTTATCGCGACCTTATCCATCAACTTTGCCAATCTCTCAGCGTTCTTCAGTTTGCTCGCCAGCACTTCTTGAGCCGCAAGGTCTCTTGCTATTGCCCTATCCTTCGCATGTAAAAATCGGTCGATTATGTCCGTAAGGAAAATCCGCACTTCCTGAACAATCTTCCCTATCCCCGCGAGGTCGGCGAGGCCGGGGCTGGCAAACTGTACCCTTCGTAGCTGTAGCAGTTCGATATTCTTGATCGCGTATCGCCGCACAAAATCTTGCACGTCTGCGCGACGCATGTAGAGCTGGTCCCTCAACTCATCTCGGACATCGCCGAAGAACTCGTAATACCCGCTTCGCCGCTGCTGCCTTCTTGTGAACAACTCCATCGATGTCTGGCCATCCAATTTCACATCGGAAAAAGCCGCAACCTCCGCCAGGAATTGAACGTCCGACAACAGCTGTGCGAATTCCAAAGCAGTCCAATGGCCTGCAATTCTTATCCGTACGGTCGGCATTATCCCCTCCCCGAATCCCTTACAGTTTCGGCGCCGATGCTATCATCAAAGGCATATGCGGATAAGTAACGCCCGGTAATTTGCTGGACGCAGTAACCAATTTCGTCCAAGTCCAAGCCTCGACCGGCTATGGCTCATCGGCAACCACCATCACGCTCCAATCCCGCCAAGGCGCAAAGCTGCCGGCGACGCCGTTCAACCTCATATGGTGGGATTCCACCGACTACCCCAACCCCGCCAACGACCCGAACGTCGAGATCGTGGGCGTAAGAGATATCGGACCGAGAGGCTGTGCCTCGCCCGCCCGGGGCCCGCTTGGGTCCACCGCGGCGTTGCACGTGATGCCCTCTCGCCTAACCAGGATGTGCAGTTGCCGATAGCCAAACCGTGAGCAAATGGTCACGAGCTGCGAGCTACGTTAGTCGTGCGACGAAACAATGTCGTTCGATGTGCTCGGATTAGCACATATACGCAGCAGAGATGCTATACCAAATAGCGATTTTGGTGCATAACCCTCTATGAATTCAGCTGCTCTGAGTATCTCTACCGAATCTGGTAACCGAGTCACAACACCTCCTATGTCGTCGGCTTCTACCAACCCGGATTTTATGAATAGCCCGAGACAATTTTTCCAATAAGTATCGATCGAACCAAAATCGGACTCGTTCACCGATTGTTGCTGATTCGAGAGTACCAATGTCGTAAGAACGATTTGTTGAAGCGAATATCTGAGAAATCCATGTGGGTGACGCCGTCCACCATCAAGCTGGAATTTCCCTCCAGCACGCAGAGATGGCACAATCCCAAATAGAAATAAGGTCATAATCTGCGAGTGGACTACCGAATGTGTATTTTGTATGATGCTATCGCGATGCGTCTTTGTCCCACGAAGTGCTCGGTAGGCATCGGAGTCCGGAGTATTTCGAATCAGTCGGTTGTATATCCATTCAGTTGCAACTGTGTCCGCAACTATTTCCAATGCGCGCCTGTCAACATCCACGCTGAGATCGATGCCCGCACTAAATTGGTTCGTGTACGCATGTGCGATCTCATGGTTGACAATAAACTGGGTCAAGACGTCAAAATAATTGGCGCAATTTCCCGCTAACACATCAGTGCCACCAAGGACCGCAATTTTATTGCGAATAAATTGCTTTAATCCCCGTGCTTCATAATCCTGATCTGCGTCTGAAAAGATAGATCGAAATGCCTCCACGGAATCGATGAAGGCAGAATGGTCGCCGCCGAGTGTGTCCACGTCAAAAATAGCATCGCCGAAGACATCGCCGAAGACATCGCCGAAGAAGTGACAAATACCTAAAATAATGATGCAAGAAATCGGTGTACTATGTAATGCGAATCCAATGGTGTTCCCTGAATTGTCCTTGGTTGGGCCGATGTATGCAGAAAAATTGGGTGCATTGTCGAACACTATGCGAAGGCAGTCTGGTAGACCACCGCACTGAAGTGCTTGTACGCCGATCCTTGCCGCGTTGTAAGCAAACCTCTCAATTGCGAAGCTTTCGTGCCGCTCTAACCTAAAAATATCATTTGGAAAACAGAAATTGACCGACATGCTCTCGCCACAGATATGGTTCGTCCTTGCCCGCGCGAACGGGAGCGCATTTTTTTAAGTGCTGATAACCTCAGACTCGATTGGCTTTACTCCCCATGCCGCGGGCGGGCAACATGCGATCTAAGGTGGTCCGAGTTGGACGGCTGAAAGTCGCTCGCTCACCTCAGCACCATCGGTTCCCGAGAGCCCGGCCCACGAGCCAGTCCAACTGGCCCGAGAATGACTATTTTCGGGATACTACGATCGGGCCGGAACGCCGCCAACGGCTCCGCGTAAAGGTGGGAAACTCTAACCCACCTTCATAAACCGCGGGTCCCGGAAGGCACCCTGATCGGTCATGACGCCATGCCCCGCTAGGTGTCGCCACTACCACGGACTTCAACTGGTTCACCGCTAACTGGGCGATGATCGGCGAGGACATGTGAATCTTGGCTTCATCGCCGGTATCATGTCGCTCGGCCAGAATTTCATTTCGACCGACGCCGGCAGCGTCCTGGGAGTTACGTCCGAGGCAACCCCTTCACCGGGCTAAAACACCCTCCAAACGCTCAAAAAGGCCCCTAGGACGCGGGTTCGGGGGCCTTTGCGGTTGTACCCCACAACCCTACATATGAGGGGTTCTTTTGATGGGGGTTAAAGGGGTTTGTCTCGTGAAAGCATTTATGAGCTATCAGACGGCTGACAAGGCCGTCGCTGCCCGCATAGCGGCACTGCTGAAGTCTATGTCGATAGATGCCTTTATGGCGCATGAAGACATTGATGTATCGCACCAATGGCGCGCCGAGCTTTTGAGGCAGCTAAAACTCGCCGACGTCTTCATTGCTATTTTGAGCGCCAACTACCTGACGTCCGCTTGGTGCGTGCAGGAATCTGGGATCGCAGCTTTTCGAGAACTCACAATCATTGCACTATCAACTGACGGGACAATTCCGCCGGGCTTTTTAGGTGAGTTCCAGGGTATCAGGATCGACCCCGGTGCACCCACCCTCAAATCGCTTCTGCCCGGTCTCGCCAACCGAAACGTCGTATTTACGATTGATAAGCTCGTTGAGAAGTTTGGACACTCCGGCAGCTATAGAACGGCCGAAGATAATTTTGTGCTTCTTGAGCCGTTCCTGGACCGAGCCAGCAAGAAACAAAAGGTTAGCCTCTTGACGCTGTCCGCTCACAACTCTCAGATTTTTGATGCAGGAGGTTGCCACATCTATTTGCCTCCCATCGTCAAAACGCATGGAAAATTTATGCGTCCTGAGGACTTGGCAAAACTCAGACAAGAATTCAGCAAGTACAACATTCAGCTGTAGTTTTGTGCAGGCCTTTGCCGTGTGGTGCTCTGGAGATTCCCGATGGGTCGCTTCATTGGAAACTGGGAAGTTGAAAGTGACATGGTTGTGCCGGACGGCACGCCTTTTGTGCGTTACGACCATCCAGCCTCTACGTACACGGTCTTTCTCAGAAACATATCCGACACTCGAAACGACGACCTCACGTTCATTTCTATGCAGGTGGTCTTCGATGCCCCTGCGCTGTTCGAGGCCAAAGAAATCGGCGAGAAGTTAGCAAAAGAATTTCTGGACTACCTCGCATTCACAACCAATCTCAAGGTGAGGCTAAGGACTTTGCTCCAGATTTACAGTTGGGAGCAAGGCAGCGGAATGCGGGAGGGATTGATTTGGACCCGCGCAAGGGCACACGACGATGCTCCTTATCCCGTTCTGGATGACCTGATCCTCAAAACAATTGGTCTTCTACAATCGCAAGAAGCAGCTCCGAGACTACGCCGCGCCTTAAAATGGTTTTCTAATGGCATTGCGGCGCGCTCCCCCGACGACCAATTCGCATATTTCTGGTTTGTCATTGAGCTTGTGGCTCAGATAGTAAAGCAGACGGCTCCGGTGCCCGACAAATGTCCGAAGTGCAAGACACCCCTATATTGCGAAACCTGCGGTACGAGCCCGCTCCATCGGCCCTATCCCAAGCAGGCAATCGACCAACTCTTCTCGAAATACGTTAATGACGAGCCGGAAGTTGCCTACCAGCGCTCAAACGACGCCCGTAATATGCTTATGCATGGGGAGGAAGTCACTTCGATCGAGCGCGAGTTGGGAATTGAATTTACCGACCTAGTAAATCAGTTGGGGCAGTTTGCCTGGGTAGCGCTGCTAAACCAGTTCGTTCCGGTTCTTTTGAACAAACAACCGTCCTTCCTGCAAACCAACCAATATGTTCGCATGGACTTCAGAGGCATGGCTCATATAACGACAGCGTTCATGCCCAATTTCGATAATCCCGATCCAGCTCACTTTCCGAATTTCAAATTTACGCTCATTGAAGGGGACCAATCAGCTCAGCCTAATGGCCCAGTGCCGCCCCTTGTCGAAGATGGCCCGAACCCACAAAACTCCTAATTTCGTCCGGTGTCGCCGCGTGTATTTCGCCGTATCCCGGCACATGAGCAACCGGGTAGCGGAAGATTGGCGCTTATCAGCGCGCCCACTGGCAGCTTGCATTTTGGTACGCGACGATCTTCCGCAAGCCCTCGGTGACATCTTTCCGCAAATCGAAAGCTAAGACTTTAAGAGCGGCAGCGGCACCCGCTTCGCCAGCGGTCGCCACCGCGGCAGCAACGTCGTTCGCGCGCGACGGGAGACGGTCGATTAGTCACCCCCCGCACCATCGACAAGCGTCTGCTTGCGTAACTACGGACGAATACAAACATACAACCTGCATTCTATTATCCATCTTCATAGCTAGGCTCCCGCCATGACGATCGACGACGCCACTGCCAAACGTAGGGCTGATGTAATCTATTCGTGGCCCCGGTTTTGGGTGCCGCGCGATAGCGTCATCGACCTCTCAGATGCCGGTTTCTTGCGCGACCCCGAAGATTGGTTGGGGTCGCATGAGCCAGCGCAGTTGCAAGCGCTCCAACGCTGGAAGTCTCTAGTTTTGTTGGGCGAACCCGGTATCGGCAAGTCTACAACTTTACAGGAGGAAGCGAGCCGTGTTGCCCTGCTCAATGCCGGCAACGTCTCGATCTATGCCGACCTCCGTAACTTTTCTAGCGAACCGCTGCTCTACCAAAGAGTATTCGAAAGCGAGAAATTCCTTGAATGGAAAAGCGGATCATCGCAACTTTTCCTTCATTTAGACAGTCTCGACGAAGCATTGCTTCGCATCGACTCTATCGCAAATCTACTCGGATCGGTGTTTCCCGAACTCCCAACCGAGCGGATGTCGATCCGTATTGCGTGCCGAACTGCCGTTTGGCCCACAAATACCTTGGGAGCTTCCCTCAATCGCATTTGGGGAGACGCGTCAGGCGTATTTGAACTGGCGCCACTCCGCCGCAAGGATGTTTTCACCGCCTTAGAAGCCAGTGGCATTACCGCAGAGGACTTTATGAGGGCGCTGTTTGCAGCGCAGGCAGTGCCATTTGCCATCAAACCCCTGACGCTCAAGATGCTAATGACGATCTTTCAGCGCGACGGAAGCTTACCAACAAGCAACATCGATCTCTACAAGCGAGGATGTCTCGCACTTTGCGATGAGCAGAACAAGAGCCGGCGCGACTCAGGACGGCGCGGAAGGTTAAATGCGAGCCAACGGCTCCGACTAGCAGGACGGGTCGCAGCGGCGACGATCCTTGGCAATCGCTTTGCGGTTTGGACAGGGCCAGAGGTAGACTGTCCGATCGAGGATGTTCGGATATCCACACTAGCGGGCCATCGCCGTGAAGAGGGTGAATTCGCCAGCTTTGACGTAACTGACAATGATGTTCGCGAGGTACTAGACACTGGATTATTTAGTTCCCGTGGCGATGGCCGCATGGGCTGGGCCCATCAAGGCTACGGCGAGTTTCTCTCAGCGCTTTATCTTTATGAGCGAGGTGTCCCAGCGGAGACGACGCTGAAAACGTTGATCCATCCGGCTGGAGGCCTAATTCCGCAGCTTTCAATCGTTGCGGCTTGGGCAGCGTCGTTGAGTAACGATCTGCGAAAGGCGCTTGTGGCTGACGAGCCGCTCGTGCTGCTCAGAGGCGATCTCTCTAGCTGGAATGCCGTTGATCGAGCGGCGCTAGTGAAATCGTTGCTCAATCGGTTCGAGGGCAAAAAGGAGACTGAGTCTCCATATGGCAATGCGGAAGCCTATTCAAACCTGAACTATCCCGGCCTTGGTGAATTACTACGGCCGTTCGTCACCAATCGCGACCTAAACCTCGTCACTCGCCGTCTTGCGCTTATAATCGCGGAGAAATGTTGCCTCAAGGAATTGCAGCCCGAGCTTTTGCAGGTTGCCTTGGATCCTGCTGATGACCCTCACGTCCGAGCCGGTGCGGTTTCGGCGCTCAAGTATTGCGGTGACGCTAACGTTCCGCTTCTCATTCGTCCCTTAGCTGGCGGCAACGGCGGGGCCGATCCAGACAACGACATCAAAGGAAACGCTCTCGACCTGCTCTGGCCCAAGCACCTGACGGCGGTCGATCTATTCCCATTAATGACTCCCTCGGACGACAATTACTTCGGCTCCTATGCACTCTTTGAGACGACTCTTCCGCACAAGCTCAAGACTGCGGACTTGCTGCCAGCCCTTGCTTGGGCCACGCAATTGATTGCGCAAAGCGGCCACATGGGAGACATCCGGCGCAGGACCTTGGCCGACGCTATCATGTTTAAGGCGTGGCAGGCGTTCGATACCCCAGAGCTTACTCAACCCTTTCTCGAACACATTGCAGTCCGGGTACGTCAACATGGCGAACTGTACCGAGGCTCTGACCACGACGCTCAAAAAAGCTTCACGGAAGGACTGCGTAATGATACCGCTCGCCGTCGCAAATTCTTACTAGCGCTTTGCGCCAACGCTCTCACTCGAATCGAGACGGTTTCATATCGCCATGTAGGGTTGCTCACCGGAGGCGACCTAGAGTGGCTGCTCTCCATCGCGCCAGGCGGACCAGAGCCGGCCCCGGGTCTCAATATCGAGACACTGTTCAACCTCATTGAGAGCGCGTTCGTTGCCGACGACGTCGCTCATTTCGAAGCCTTGTACGTCGCAGCGGAGCGCTGGCCTGCGTTGCGAGCGCGATATGCGTATTTGTTCGACGGCGTCCGCCTGGATTCACCGGACACAGCGAGGCAACGGGCAATGCAGGAAGAACTGCGCGCCCTCGAAAACTCCCTCCCCCCGCCCATCGCACCCGATCCGACGGTTCATATCCTAGCGCGGCTTGGGCAAGCCGAGGCCGGGCGCTGGCAAGCTTGGTGGGAACTCATCCGCTATCTGACGCTGACTCCACAAAGCAGAAGCTTTGAAATGGGTGTCGATTATTTCATCACCACAATGCCGGGATGGATTAAAGCCGACGAGACCCTGCGGCGGCGCATCGCGGCTTCAGGGGAACAATTCCTTGTCGTCGCCGAGACCCATATCAACGATTGGCTCGGGCTCCAGCCGATGCCAATCTTTTGGAATGATCTCGCCGGAGTTCAAGCCTTCGTTCTACTTAAACAGGTGTCTCCCGAGGCTTACGACAGAATTACGAAGGCAACTTGGCGCAAATGGGCGCCTGTAATCGTTGGTTTTCCACGAGCTACAGAAACCAACAAGTCGCCTGAGCTATCCGGGATTTTGCGGGACGCACTCAGATATGCTCCTGCAGAGTTTGTTGACGCCGTTCGCACGATTATCCGACTTGAACGAGAGAGAAATCGCGCGGCGGATGCTAACACGCAGAAACTATCATCATTCTTCTTCCTCAACGATCTTGACGGATGCTGGGACAGCGGTCCACTCCAGGATGCCATCTACGATGAGCTCAGCAGGGCGGACAGCACGCCGGCAGAGTATGCCGCATTTTTGGACGCCCTTTTGCAGGCCGGTGTTGAGCAAGCCCTCGCAAATGCGCTCAACTTATTGGCGGACCACTCCCCTTCCACACGGGACCGCAACCAAACCATTGCAGAGGTTTTGCTGCGCCGCGAGCCGGCTCGTTCATGGCCTGCGCTGAAGGAGGCAATGGCGAATGACGACGACTTCGCGCGAAATGTGTTGCTCCACGTTGCCTCACGCTACGGCTTCGGCACACCCTTCTACAGCGGCCTTAGCGCACAAGATATCACCGATCTATACGTGCTGATGGTGCGGCTGTTCCCCCGGAGGGACGACGATGACCATCGCTCAGGCCCCAGATTTTTAGGAGCCTTGGACTCAATCAAATATGTCCGCGATAGCATTCCACGCCATTTAGCAGGGTTAGGCACTGAGGCTGCTGTCGCGGCGTTGAGTGCCCTTATCGCAGCACATCCTGAGTTTGGCGATTTGGCCTATGCCCTCGCTTTGGCCGAACGCGCTATGCGCATCGCGACATGGTCGCCCCTCAGTGCCAAAGAGGTGCTCGCTCTGACCGATAAACCGAGCCTCAAGCTGGTGACATCGCCCGCCGACCTATGTTGGCTCCTGGTTGAGACACTTGAAAAATTCGGCGAGGCACTTCACGGCGCACAAACGCCCGTCAGGGACCTGTGGGATCGGCAGGGCAAAGATGATGTTTTCCGCCCCATAGACGAAAACGCCTTTTCCGACGTCGTCGTCCGGTATCTGCGATCTGAATTGCGCGACGCGGGGATAGTTGCCAATCGCGAAGTTGAGGTAAGCCGCGCACCAGGGGCGCCGATAGGCGACCGTACCGATATTTTGGTCAACGCAATTCGTCGGCGGGATAATGGTGAATTACTCGACTCGATTACCGGGGTCGTCGAGACGAAGGGCTGCTGGAACCGTGAACTATTCACTGCCCTAGAGGCACAGCTATTCCGAAATTACATGGTGCGGCTCCAAGCTCAAGCGGGCGTGTACCTGGTTGGCTGGTTTCAGACTGACAAATGGGACAAGAAGGACCGTCGTCGTAGTCGAGTGCCCAAAATGACGATCGAAGAAGCGGCACAGAAACTGGAACATCAAGCTAGCGAACTGCCCGAGGGGTTTGTCGTCCATCCGGTGATCGTAGAGTGTCGTGTTCCCTAGAGGGCTTGCGGTTTATCAGCTTTCGGGGCGCCGCTCATCCTCGGCCAGCGGTGCCTCGGGCGCGACCTCAGCCGTCGCAACGGCGCGGAGGTTCTCTGCTATCGTCGCGAGGACGCGGCGCGTCATCTTGCGGAGCGCGACGCGAGCGCCGTCCTCGCCGCCTTGGCGAAACGCGGCGACGAGCTCGGGCGCGGCGAGGTTAATGAGCTCGACGTCGCGGGCGATCGTCTCCGCGCAAAGCCGCATCGCCGCCGTGACGTCGGCGGCAACGAGGAGCTTGCCGACGCGCTCCTCGTAATCGAGCTCGGCGACGCGGGTGCGGTACGTCTCGGTCGCAGTCCGCGCTTGCGTAAGCTTGCCGATACCGCTGCCGCCGCGGCGGCTATACTTTTATTCGTCAGGGCTTCCGAGAGACGCTTTCAGTGAAGCTGTGAATTTGGGTGACTTGCTAACAAATCCTAGAAAGCTAGCAAGTTCGCATTTCTGTTCCAGAGGGTGCCGCCCCAGACGGACATGCGCGACATTGGATCTACACCACGCCCGCCGCTGCTATAGTATGCCGCGACCGATCCAATTTCCGAGGAATAAGCTCTGATCCTGGCGTAGGTAGAAACGTGGGTATGTAACCACCTCATTGACAAGTGATTGTATTTCAAAGGTTTATTCGAATTCTGGCGGAGAGGGAGGGATTCGAACCCCCGATACGGTTGCCCGTATGCCGCATTTCGAGTGCGGTGCATTCAACCGCTCTGCCACCTCTCCGCAAGCTTGCGACACGGCCTGAGCGTTGTGGGGCTGTATCTAGCGGCGCCGAGGATGGGACACAAGAGCGGAGGTTCTAAAGCTCCCGCCCGAGCTTGCGGTCGAGCGAATATGGGCCGCCGCCGCGCAGCGCGATGGCGAAAGAGATCAGTCCCCACATCAGCGTGTATTCGTAGCCGCGCCGGGTCCAAGCGAAGCCGGTTTTCCAATAGATCAGCGTGATGATCAGCAATTCGATCGCGGCAGCCGCGGCGAAAAAGCGGGTGAACAGGCCGAGGATGAGCGCAACGCCGGCGGTCGTTTCGACCGTGGTGCTGCTCCAGAACCATGGCGCCGGCGGAATAAAGCCCATATCGCTGTAGCCCTTGAGATAGGCCTCCGTCGGCCCGGCCATGATCTTGCCCCAGCCGTGCACCAATAGATTCCAGCCGACCGCGACGCGGACGATCAGCCACGACAGCGGGATCGCGGCGTCGTAGAACGTCCGCAAGAACGGCAGCAGCAATTTCGGTTCGGTCTGGGCGTCGGCCATGGTTTTCCTCGTGCTTTCGCGTTTTGGCGAAGCATAAGATGGGCCGGCCCGAATGGCTAGCCGCGTCGGGACTGCCCCTGTTGGTGCGGGCGCGGCGCTCCTATACTGCGCGCCGCAAGCGGATTAGGCGGGAGCGCTTACATGGCAGAATGGTTCGTCGCCAAGGCATCGGACTTGCCCGACGGCGACCGGCGCATCGTGAGCGCCGGCAACAACGAGATCGGCGTCTTTCACCACGGCGGCACCTATTACGCGTACAGCAATTACTGCGTCCATTCCGGCGGGCCGGCCTGCGAGGGCATCCTGATCAACCAGGTGGTGGACCTGATCGCGCCGGATCGCACCTATCAGGGCCAGACGTTCTCCGACGAAGTGCACTTCGTCTGTCCCTGGCACGGTTATGAATACGAGCTCACCACCGGCCAGTGCGTGGGCGATCGCAAGCTGAAGCTGAAGAAATTCGAGGTGGTGCGGCGCGGCGACGACATTTATGTCGTGGCCTGATACGTAGCCCGGATGAGCGAAGCGATATCCGGGAGCAGACTCTCAACGGCCGACCCCCGCATGTCGCTTCGCTCATGCGGGCTACGGGCATGGAGATAATATGGATACGACTCCGAACGAAGTCCGCAAGCTTAACTTCGACGATTACTCGACCGCAAAACATCTCGAGCACGCGGCGCAGCAGGCGCGCGCCCGCAATTACCAGGATTTTTTGATCGTCGACGTCGACGCCCACCATTACGAGAACGAATCCTACAAGGAAGTTTTTCAGTACATCGAAAGCCCGGTGATCCGCCACGACGTGATGGATTCCGCGCAGCGGCCCGGCCGCTCAGGCCTGCTCAATTCGTCGGTCGGCAATCAAAATCTCGGCGGCCGCATCACCCGCTCCAACCTGCGCCGTTTGCAGAAGGTGCCGCAGGACGGCCGGCATCGCGACGTCGCCATGACGGTCGAGTGGATGGATTCGCTCGGCGTCGATTACGCCTGCCTGTTCCCGACGCCGATGCTGTTTCTCGGCCTGCATCCGCAGGTCGAGATCGAGGTGGCGCTGTGCCGCGCCTATAACCGCTGGCTCTGCGAGCGCATTCTTGCCGTCGAGCCGCGGCTGATCTCGATGCTTTATCTGCCGTTCAACGATCCGGAAGCCGCCTACCAGACGGTGAAGGATTTCGGCGACAAAAAAGGCGTCATCGGCTTCATGGTGACCTCGCCGCGCTACAAGCCGGTGCACGACAACGCCTATATGAAGACCTACGCGCTGCTCGAGGAGCTCGGCAAGCCGATCTCGTTCCATGCCGCCTATAGCTGGGAAGACCGCGCGCTGCAGATGACCAACCGCTTCATCTCGGTGCATTCGCTCGGCTTCATGTGGTTCAACATGATCCATATGACCAATTGGGTGATCAACGGCCTGCCCGAACGCTTTCCCAAGCTCAAAGTGCTGTGGATCGAGAGCGGGCTGACCTGGGCCTACGCGCTGATGCAGCGGCTCGATCATTCCTACATGATGCGCACGTCGGACTGTCCGTCGCTGAAAAGGAAGCCGAGCGAGTACATGCGCGAAATGTTTTACTCGTCGCAGCCGATGGAGAAGCCGGACGACAAGTCGATCCTCGAAGCGACGTTCAAGATGATCAAGGCCGACACGCAACTGTTGTGGTCGTCGGACTATCCGCATTGGGATTTCGACACGCCCGGCGTGATCTACGATCTGCCGTTCCTCAACGAGACAGCCAAGCGCAACATCCTCGGCGCCAATGCCGCGCGCGTGTTCGGACTCGATACGAAAGTGGTGAAGAGAATACCGTAACTTCCGTAGCCCGGATGAGCGTAGCGACATCCGGGTGCGGCATTAAGGCGGATCAATCGTTCCCGGATGTCGCTACGCTCATCCGGGCTACGTGCGGAGGGAAATACGCATGCTGATTCCCACTGCGAAATCATTGCGCCCGCTCGCTGTGCTGTTGTCGCTGCTGGCCTGGATCGGCCCCAGCTATGCACTCGATTATCCGACGCGGCCGGTGCGCTTCATCGTTTCGTTCGCCGCCGGCGGCCCCAACGACACCATCGCGCGCCTCCTCGGCCAGTATCTGTCGGAGCAGCTCGGCCAGGCGGTCGTGGTCGAGGACCACGTCGGCGCCGGCGGCAATATCGGCATGCAGGATGTGCTGAACTCGACGCCCGACGGCTACACCATCGGCTTCGTCGCGCCCAACAACGCCATCAACCAAACGCTCTATCAGAATATCCCGTTCGACTTCGTGCGCGACTCCACGCCGATTGCCGGCGTCATGTCGCTTGCCAATGTGATGGAAGAAAACCTGGCGTTCCCGGCCAAGAGCCTCGCCGAGTTCCTCGCCCTGGCGAAGACCGAGCCAGGCAAGATCAACTTCGGCTCAGGCGGGGTGGGCACCTCGCCGCACATGTCCGGCGAGCTCCTTCAGGCGATGACCGGCATCAAGCTCACCCATGTGGCCTATCGCGGCTCGGCGCCGGCGACGACCGATCTGCTCGGCGGCCAGATCCCGGTGATGTTCGACAACCTTCCGGGCGCGATCCAAAACATCAAAGCCGGCAAAGTGCGCGCGCTCGGCGTCACCACGACGAAACGGGTGGCGGAGCTTCCCGACGTGCCGACCATCGGCGAAACCGTGCCCGGTTACGAAGTCTCGGTGTGGTACGGCATCAGCGGGCCGAAAGGCATTCCGGCCGAGATCGTCGCCAAGCTCAACACCGCGGTGAATGCCGCGCTCGCCAAGCCGGAGCTGCAACAGCGCTTCCACCAGCTCGGCGGCGAGGTCATGCCCATGAGCCCGGCCGCGTTCGGCAAGCTCGTCGCCGACGAGACCGTGAAATGGGCCAAGGTGGTGAAGTCCGCGGGCCTGAAGGTGGAGTGACGCTGCCGCCCTTTAAGCGAGAGAATTGTGGTCAGGTCCCCGTGAAGACCGGCTTGCGCTTTTCCATAAACGCGGCGCGGCCTTCGTTGTAGTCGTTGCTGGTGAAGCACTTCTCCACCATTTCGGTGGTGCGCGCGATGTTGCGCTTGGAGTCTTCCCTGACGATTTCGTTGACGGTGTATTTCACCGCCTTGATGGTGAGCGGCGCATTGGCGCAGATCATGTCGGAGATGGTTTTGACGGAAGTTTCAAGCTCGGCGGACGGTACCACGCGGTTGACGAGGCCCATGGTGAGCGCTTCCTGGGCGTCGAACTGGCGCGCGGTGTAAAAAATTTCCTTGGCGAAGGCCGGGCCGACCACGTCGACCAGGCGCTTCAAGCCGGCATAGCCGTAACCCAGCCCGAGCTTGGCGGCCGGAACCGCGAAGCGCGAATTGTCGGTGGCGATGCGCAGGTCGCAGCATGTCGCCAGTCCAAGCCCGCCGCCGATGCAATAGCCGCGGATCATGGCGATGGTCGGCTTGGGGAATTCGTAGATGCTGGCGTAAGCCGCTTCGGACTTGGCGCCGTAGGCGCGCGCCCCTTCAAGATTGGCGCGTTCGCTCTCGAACCTTGAAATATCCGCCCCGGAGACGAAGGCCTTGCCGCCGGCGCCGGTCAGCACCACGACGCGGATGTCGTTGTCGGCGACGAAGTCGTCGAGGATGCGCTTGGTCGCTTCCCACATGTCCAGCGACACGGCGTTGAGCTTCTCCGGATTGTTGAAAGTGACGTAACCGACGCCCCCTTCTTTACGGGAGAGCATCTTGTCGGTCATGGCTAAACTCCTTGTCATTTGTCGTGTCATCATCCGCGAAGGCGAATGACCCAGTAATCACTGTCGGTCGAGATTTAATTTCATGCGTTGCGTTTACTGGGTGCCCCGCCGGAGCCTGTCATCGGGCCGGCCACTTCGGGCCGGACCCGTTGGCGGGGCATGACAATCCGTTTACACCGCCTTGGCCTTATGCAGCGCGGCGATGTCGCGCTTGCTGAAGCCGAATTCCTTGAGCACCGCGTCGGTGTGCTCGCCGAGCTCCGGCGGCCGCACCACCAGCTTCGACGGCGTACGCGACAGCGTCACGCCTTGGCCGACGAGGCGCATCTTGCTCTTGTCCTTCTTGGTCACGCTTTGCGCGATGCCGAGATGCTGCACCTGCGGATCGGCGAACATCTTGTCGATGGAATAGATCGGCCCGCAAGGACAGCCGGCGTCGTTCAGTCGTTCGATCCATTCGGCGCTGGTGCGGCCGACGAGGCGCTTGTTGATGTCGACATCGAGGGCGTCGCGGTTCTTCGAACGTGCCGCGCCGTCGATATAGTCCGGGTTTTTTGCAAGCTCGGGCGCCTCGATGGCGTCGCAGAACCTTTTCCAGATCGTCTGCCCGGCGGTGGCGATGTTGATGTAGCCGTCGTCGGTCTTGTAGACGCCGGTCGGCGCGCTGGTCGGATGATTGTTGCCGGCCTGCTTGGCGACCTCGCCCTGCACCAGATAACGGGCGGCCTGGAAATCGAGCATGAAAATCTGCGCTTGCAGGAGCGAGGTGGCGACCTGTTGGCCCTTTTTGGATTTCTCGCGCTCCAACAGCGCGACCAGGATGCCGGTCGCCGCCAACAATCCGGCGCTGAGATCGGCGACCGGAATGCCAACGCGCACCGGGCCTTGCCCCGGCAGGCCGGTCACCGACATCAGCCCGCCCATGCCCTGCGCGATCTGATCAAAGCCCGGCCGGCCCGCATAGGGCCCGTCCTGGCCGAAGCCGGAAATGCTGGCATAGACGATGCGGGGATTGATCTTGGCCAGCGTCTTGTAATCGATGCCGAGCCGCGTCTTCACGTCGGGACGGAAATTCTCCACCACGACGTCGGCCTTTTTCACCATGCGCTTGAACGCGGCCAGTCCTTCCGGCGCTTTCAGGTTCAGCGTCATGCTGCGCTTGTTGCGATGCAGATTCTGAAAGTCGCCACCTTCGCGCGGTCCGCCCATCGGCTCTTCGAGGCCGGGCGGCGTCTCGATCTTGATGACGTTGGCGCCCCAGTCGGCAAGCTGGCGGACGCAGGTCGGCCCCGACCGTACGCGGGTCAAATCGAGCACGGTGAAGCGGGTCAGGGCTTTCGAAGCGCGGGGAAATGGCATTGCGGGCGCCTCCAACGCCGGTTTTCCGCTGGCCCTTGCGGCCGGCGGAATTTTTGCCGGCCGCAAAGGTAACCATAGGACCGGAAGGGCCAGAACTTCCCTGATCTGACCGCTGTTGTCTACCGGCTACCGGGCACGGGTTTTGGCGGTCGTTTTGCGGCGCCGACATGGATAAAATGTTAGCCGCGCCGGCCATGTTTCCGGCACTTTCGCGAGGCGATCATGAACGAGGATGTACTGAACGTCAGTGTGCGCAAATTTCTCAAGAAGGTCGGCATCACTTCGCAGCGCGAGATCGAGCAAGCGGTGCGGGCCGCCGTCAGCGGCGGCAAGCTCAAAGGCAATGAGGCTTTACCGGCCAAAGTGGTCCTCACCGTCGAAGGCATCGGCCTCTCGGTGGAGATCGAAGGCGCCATCGAGCTTGAGTGAGGCCGACTGCCTTTAGATAAGACTTGGCACGAAATAAGACTTGGCACGGGCGGAAAATTTCCGGGAAATGATCATGATCGATCTGCGTCGCGTTGTTGTTGCCTTCATGCTGGTCGTCTTGGCCGGTGCCGCAGTCGCCCAGGACCATCCGGGGCGAGGCGGCGGCGACCGGCCCAATCGCCAAGAACAAGGTCAGCAGAGCGGCTCGGATCGGGGGCAGGGCGGCCCTGGTGTTCTGTCGCTGCTGCCGGGTGATGCGGTCAGCGAGCACAGTATCGATACGCCGAACGGCAAGCTCGCCTATACGGCGACCGCGGGAACGTTCTCGCTGTTCGACCAATCAGGCGAGCGCTCTGCCGCGGTATTCTACACCGCCTATGTGGCCAAGACTTCTGCAGACAAGAATGACAATCACGCCGCGCGGCCGCTGACCTTTGTGTTCAATGGCGGCCCCGGCGCGGCTTCCGCTTTTCTCCATCTCGGGGTGGTGGGTCCGCGCCTCGCCCAATTCGGCATGAGTGGGCACGACGGCGCCAACGTCCGCCTGGTCGATAATCCAGACACCTGGCTTGCCTTCACCGACCTGGTGCTGATCGATCCGATCGGCACCGGCTGGAGCCGGGCGGCCAAGCCCGACGGCGGCAACGCGTTCTGGGGCGTGCGCAACGACGCCGAGTCGATGGCGAAGGTGATCGCGCTTTACGTCGCCAAGAACAACCGTGTCAGTTCGGCGAAATTCATCCTCGGCGAAAGCTACGGCGGCTTCCGCGCCGCCAAGGTCGCGCGCGCCGTGCAGAGCGAGCAGGGCATCGTGATCTCCGGAATTTTGATGCTGTCGCCGATGCTGGAAGCTGCGTTCCAGTTCGGCGGCGGTCGCTTTGCGCTCGGCGCCGCGCTGCAACTGCCGTCGCTGACAGCGGCGGAGCTCGAACGCAAGGGCACGTTCAGCAAGGATGCGCTGGCCCAGGCCGAGCATTTTGCGCTGACCGAATATCTGTCGACGCTGGCCGGACCGCCGTTGCAGGGTGAGGCGGCAAGGAATTTTTACGCGCGCGTCGCGCAAATGACCGGATTATCGGTGGACGTCATCGCTCAGGCGCGCGGTTTCATTCCTGACGACTATGTCAAGAATCTCCACGTCGGCGACCACAAGATCGTCAGCCAATATGACGCGACCTTTGCGTCCGACGATCCTTATCCGGAATCGCCCTCCGCGCACGGCCCCGATCCGATCCTCGACGGCGTGGTGCGTGCCTACGGCAGCGCCTTCGCCGCCTATGCGCGCGACGAACTCGGCTTCAAGACCGATATCACCTACACGCTGCTTGCCTCGGATATTTCCGGCAAATGGCAGTGGCGCGAGGGGTCGAGCCGCGGCCAGCCCAGCGTCGCCGACGATCTGCGTGTGCTGCTGGCGCTGACGCCGTCGTTCCATCTGATGATCGCCCACGGCTATAGCGACATGGTCACGCCCTACGCGGTGAGCCGCTATGTGCTCGACCATCTGCCGCCGGTCGACGGCGAGGAACGCACCCAGCTGAAGCTCTATCGCGGCGGCCACATGTTCTATCTCGACCCGGAGTCCCGCAAGGCCTTCACCGCCGACGCGCGCACTATGTATGCGCCACCATGACCGACGCTACGCATCGCACGGCGAGCGACGGCCTCGATCAGTTTATTCCGGTCCGCAAGAGCGACATCCTGTCGGCTCTCCTCGAACAAGGTGCGTTCAATAGCGAAGAGGATCGCAAAAAATTTCGCCGGCTCTGCGACATGCTGGCGGCGATCTATCACTACGATTATTTCCAGACACTCGAGCGGCTGCGCAACGACTATTACTATTTCGGCCCCGAGGTCGCGCCGCATGCCGCGCTCGACCGCGCATCGCTCGAGCGCTGCTACGGCGACCTCGTGCAATCGCTGGAGCAGGTGCTCAAGGACGCCAATTTCATCGAATTGCCGCACGCAGAGATCGGTGACGCCCACCGGCGCCGCGTTGGGCATCGGATCGAGATCCAGGCGCCGCTCCACGATTTTCGCGACGTGCGCCTGTGGCGGCGCGGTCGGCATACCGAGCCATACGAGGTCGCCGATTGGTTCGGCCTGTCCCGGCGCAAGGTCGAAGCCGAAGTCTACGACGATGTCGTCCTCATGGTGGCGATGAAACCGGGCGACGAGATCGGCTCGCCGCGGGAACGGCGATCTCTGGAGCGCCGCAAGATCATACCCGGTTCGGTGCTGCTCAAATATTTCCGCAATATCGCCAGCGGCGACCTCCATGCGCTGTTTCCCAATGTGCGCGTGGTGATGAGCAATCGAGACAAGCTCATTCTCGGTTTGCCGGCGATCGCCGGCGGCATTCCGATTCTGCTCAAAATTTATGCAACCATTACGGTCCTGTTTCTGGTGATCGGGTTTTATCTGGGCACGAGTGCGAGCGTGGAGGACAAGGACATCGCCACCGCGCTCGCCGCGCTCGGCGGATTGTTGGCGCTTGGCGGCTTCGTCGTGCAGCAATGGGTGAAATATCAGTGGAAATCGCTGCGCTATCAGAGCGAGCTCACCGACAACGTCTACTACCGCAACATCAACAACAATGCGGGTATCTTCGATTACCTCATCGGCGCGGCCGAGGATCAGGAATGCAAGGAGGCGTTTTTGGCCTATCATTTCCTGCATACCGCGGCCGCGCCGCCGACCGCCGACGAGGTCGACGGCCGCATCGAGGCCTGGTTGCGGCAGACGTTCGGCGTGGACATTGATTTCGCGGCTAACGGCGTGCTGGCCAAGCTCGAACAACTCGGCCTGCTGAGGCGTCAGCAAGAGCGGCTCTTTGTCTCACCGCTCGACGGGGCGATCGCCCAATTGCAGGCCGTATGGGATCGATTTCTAAGTTCAAGGCCACAAGCCGCCGGCAAATGACGGAAAAACGGGAATGCACGGCCACGTTTCGGGGTTAGTGCCACGCCGGGTCAGCGTCGCCTTCCGGGTCGGCATGCGACCTTCGTTTGATTGCACGAAAATAGTCATATAGGCATAAACAACCCACCTTCAGAAGCAACCAAGCAATAACCGGAGGAAATACGCGATGTCTGTAAGTCTAATCGGCCGCCCCGTGCAGCGGCGCGCCGTGCTCAAGGCCGGTCTCGCGATCGGCGCCATGCAAGTCGCCAGCCCGTTTGTGGTCAAATCGCTTGCCGACGAGCCGATCAAGATCGGCCTCGACAACCCGCTGACCGGCACCTTCGCCGCGCTGGGCAAGAACGAGTTGATCGGCTGCCAGCTCGCCGTCGACCAGATCAACGCCAAGGGCGGCATCCTCGGCCGCAAGGTCGACCTCCTGGTCGAGGATTCGACCTCAGGCGACGCCTCCACCGCCGTGCAGAAGGCCACCAAGCTTGTCGAGCGCGACAAGGTCGACTTCCTCATCGGCAACATCAATTCGGCGTTGGCCCAGGCGATCGCCAATTACACCTTCGAAAAGAAGGTGTTTCACATCGTGCCCGGCGGCCATATCGATTCCGTCACCGGCACGCAGTGTCACTGGAACGTGTTCCGCGTCTGCAACACGACGCGTATGGAGACCAATTCGGTCTCGAAGCTTTTGCTCTCGTCCTACGGCAAGAAGTGGTACTTCATCACGACCGACTATGCCTTCGGCCACGGCCTGCAGGCCGGTTTCGAGGCCAGCCTCAAGGAAGCCGGCGGCGCCGAGCTCGGCAACGATTTCACGCCGCTCGGCACCACCGACTTCTCCGCCAACCTGATCAAGGCGCAGTCCACCAATCCGGACGCCATCGTGTTGCTGCTCGCCGGCGACGACATGATCAATTGCCTCAAGCAGGCGGTGCAGTTCGGGCTCGACAAAAAGACCCACATCGCCGGCGCGCAGCAGGAGCTCGAAGTTCTTCTCGGCCTGCCGCCCGAGGCGCTGATCGGCGACTGGTGCTTCGAGTGGTACTGGAAGCAGCCCGGCGTGCCGCACGTCGAGCAATTCGTCGCCGATATTCGCAAGCGCACCAACAACAAGGTGCCGACGGCGCGCACCTGGTTCGGCTATGCGGCGATCTGGTCGTGTCAGCTGGCGGCGGAAAAGGCGAAGTCGCTCGATGCGATGAAGCTCGCCAAGGCAATGCAGGGAATGGTGCTGCCGCCGGAAGTGGCGCTGATGCCCAACAATCCGTTCTACCGCGAAGGCGACAACCAGCTGATGCCGACATTGTTCGTCGGCAGTTCGCAGAAAGCGCCGGCTGGGGGCGATCCGGAAGACCTGTTCAAGGTCACCCAACTGGTCAAGGGCGTCGACGCGGCGCTGTCGGTCGAGGGCGTCGGCTGCAAGATGGTGTGGCCGTCTTAAACTGTGCGGCGCCGGGGGCCGCCTCTCGCGGCCTCCGATCCGCATCGTGTGAATGGGGGTTCGCACGCTGGAAATTTGCTGGTAAGCGTTGGCCCGCCGGTGCCATGTGGCGGGCCAATTCTTGATCGGCCCAGCGGTGGTTTTGGGGGTTCTGTGATCGCCGCATGACGCAGCTGATCGTCTTCAACATCTTCAATGGCCTGATCATCGGCGCGTTCTACGCGATGATGGCGCTTGGGCTGTCGCTGATCCTCAACCTGTCGGGGGTGATCAATTTCGCCCACGGCGGGTTTTTGGCGATCGGTGGCTATCTGGCCTACACGCTGATCCCCTATCTGGGGTTCTGGGGCGCGCTGATCGTGGCGCCGGTTCTGGTCGCCTTCATCGGTATCTTGGTCGAGCGCGTCTTGATCCGCCGCCTCTACGGCCGCGATCCGCTGTACAGCCTGCTGCTGACCTTCGGCCTGGCGTTCATGATCGAGGACGGCACGCGCTTCATCTGGGGGGCGCAGAGCCTGCCTTACCAGATTCCGAGCTGGCTCTCGCGCCCGCTCAGCAACGAATACTTCTTCTTGACCGGCTACCGCCTGTTCATGGTGCTGCTGGTAACGCTCGTCGTCGCCGGACTGTTTCTGATCTTGAACTATACGCGGCTCGGCATCCGCATCCGCGCCGGCACGCTCGATCTCGAGACGGTTGCGGTGCTGGGCGTCAACACACGCGTCCTGCGCAATTTGAATTTCGGGCTCGGCATCTATCTCGCCGGACTGGCCGGCGTGCTGGCCTCCGGCATGCTCGGATTGCAGCCGACGGTCGGCGACAACCTCATCATGCCGAGCTTCATCGCCATCATCGTCGGCGGTCTCGGCTCGCTGCCCGGCACGCTCGCCGGCGGCGTGCTGATCGGCGTCGCCAGCGGCATCACCACCGTGTTCTTTCCCTCGGCCAGTGAGGCGGTGATCTACGTGATGATGGCTGCCGTGCTGATCGTGCGGCCGCGCGGTATCTTCGGAGAGGAAGGCCGGTTCTGATGCCGAAGCTCGACAAGCGCTTAGCCGATATCCTGGTCTGGGTCCTGCTGCTTTCGGCGCCGTTCTGGCTCGTGGCGGTCGGCGGCTATGTCGACCTCGGCACCCGGGTACTGATTTATGCACTGGCCGCGATGTCGCTCAATTTCCTGCTCGGCTACACCGGCGTTCTGTCGTTCGGACATGCCGCATATTTCGGCCTCGGCGGCTACGGCACCGCCATGACCATCAAGTTCCTCTATCCGTCGACGCCGTTGGCGATGGTGGTCGGCGTCGCCGTCGGCACCGCGGCTGCGGCGATTGTCGGGCCGCTGATCGCGCGGCTGCGCGGCGTCTATTTCGCCATGTGCACCATCGCCTTCGGTCAGGTGTTCTATTACATCTCGTTCCAATGGAGCTCGGTCACCGGCGGCGACGACGGCCTGAGCGCCTGGCAGCGCCAGCCGATCCATTTCGGCTTTGCCACCCTCGATATCCTCAACAGCAACAAGGCGTTCTACTACTTCGTGCTGGCGGTATTCGCCGCCGCGGTCGCCCTCATGGCGTTCCTGCTGCGCTCGCCGTTCGGCCGCACGCTGTTGGCGATACGCGAGAACGAGCGTCGCGCCCGCTTCCTCGGCATTCCGGTCGACCAGCATATCTGGATGTCGTGGGTGATTTCCTGCTTTTTTGTCAGCATCGCCGGTTGTCTCTACGCGCTGTTGAGCGATTTCATCGATCCGCGCGCGATACGCTGGGATCAGTCGGGCAATTTCGTCATCATGGCGGTGCTCGGCGGCATGCGCAGCTTCTGGGGCCCGCTGATCGGCGCGGCGATCTTCCTGGTGTTGCAGGACTACGTCTCGAGCCACACCGAGAACTGGATGTCCTTCATCGGGCTGTTCTTCGTGCTGATCGTGCTATTCTTTCCACGCGGCGTGCTCGGCATCATCCGGCGAAAGGCGACAACGTGAGTCTGTTGCGGGTCGAGAAAGTCTCAAAGCATTTCGGCAGCCTGGTCGCCGTCGACAACGTGTCGATGACGGTGGAGCCCGGCGAATTGCGCGCGGTGATCGGCCCGAACGGCGCCGGCAAGACCACCTTCTTCAACCTGATCAGCGGCTTTCTCTCGCAGACTTCGGGCCAGATCATCTTCGACGGCGAGGACATTTCCGGGCTGTTGCCGGCACGGCGGGTGTGGCGCGGCATCGCCCGCACCTTCCAGATCACCGAAGTGTTCCCGGAGCTGACGATCCGCGAGAATTTGAAAATCGCCGTCGAGGTGGCGAGCGGTTATCGCTTGCGCATGTGGCAATCGGAAGAAGCCGACGTCGACGTCAAAAAGCGGGTTGTCGAGCTGCTTGATGTCAGCGGCCTGAGCCAGAACGCCGACCGGCTGGTCGGCGAGCTCGCCCACGGCGATCAGCGCGCCACCGAGATCATGATGGCGCTGGCGCTCAAGCCGCGGCTTTTGCTGCTCGACGAGCCGACCGCCGGCATGGGCGACCAGGAGACCTACAACATCACCCAGCTGATCCGAAAACTGCACAAGGACGGCAAGCTGACGATCGTGCTGATCGAGCACGACATGCGCGTCGTGTTCCATCTGGCCGACCGCATCATGGTGCTCGACCAGGGAAAATTCCTTGCCGAAGGCACCCCGCCGGAGATCGCGGCCAACAAAGCGGTGCAGACCGCCTATTTGGGCCAAGCCGCCTGAGATAAGCCGCCTGAGATAAGCCCCATGAGACAAGCCGCATGACCGCCGCGCTGACCGCCGAAGGGCTCCATACGTTCTACGGCAAGAGCCACATTTTGCATGGCGTCAGCCTGGAGGCTGCCGAGGGCAAGGTGACGGCGCTGCTCGGCCGCAATGGCGCCGGCAAGACCACGACGCTGCGCAGCCTGATGGGGCTGACGCCGCCGCGCGAAGGCCACGTCAAGATTTTCGGCAAGGAGACTACGGGCCTGCCGCCGTTCCGCGTCGCAGCCCTCGGCGTCGGCTACGTGCCGGAAGGCCGCAGGATTTTTCCCAATCTCACCGTCGACGAGAACCTGATGGTGCCGCTGGAGCGGCCCGGCCAGTGGACGCCGGCCAGCATCTACAAGCTGTTTCCCCGGCTCGCCGAGCGCAAATCCAACCGCGGCCGGCAGCTGTCCGGCGGCGAGCAGGAAATGCTGTCGATCGGGCGCGCGCTGCTGCTCAATCCGAAGCTCTTGATGCTCGACGAGCCGTCGCAAGGGCTGGCGCCGCTGATCGTGCGCGAAGTGTTCCGCATCGTGGCGCAGATGCGCTCGGAAGGAATCACCGTGCTGCTGGTCGAGCAGAACGTGCGCATGAGTCTCGAAATCGCCGACCACGCCTATGTGCTCGACGACGGCCAGGTGGTCTATTCCGGTCCAGCGCGCGAGCTTGCAGCCGACGAGGCGCGCGTGCTGTCGCTGGCGGGCGCCAGCGCCGAGGAATGGACGCCGCACGCTTAAAATCTAGCTGGCGCTGTTGGGATCGAGCCCGTGCGTGGCGCACATGTTGGCGACGATCGCCGTATCCTTGCCGCCGGTGATGAGACCCAGCGCGGCCGAGGTGATGTGACCGCCCACGACTTTGGCATCGATAATGTAAGCCTGGTGGCCGCTATAAGCCGCATAGGGGCTCTTGGCGTCCACCGTTGCGCAATAACTGACTTCGTCCGACGGCGGCACGATCGGAAATTTCGTCCATTTGTATTTCGCCGCCCCGGGCTCCTTAAGTGACGGCGCGACCGCGTCGACGATGATCTTCTTCTCTTGCGGCGTGAGATCGCGCAGTTGCGACGCCGGTGTGGCGGCGGCGGCCGCGGCGGCCGCGGGCGTTGTCGACGGCGCGGCACTTGCCGCGGGCTGGTCGGCGGGTGGCGACGCTGCGCAAGCCGCAAGCGCCACGCTCGCGGCGATTAATGCAATCGCGCCGCCTGCATTTGTCCGCAAGGTCACTCCGTTCATCGCCGCGAACAATACCAATAACCAACGCCCAATCGCAATCGCACCGCAGACACCCGCTCACTTCTCGTTCGGCAGCAGCGCCTTGACGGTTTCGATCACGGCCGGCGGCGTCTGGTAGAGTTTGGCGACCAGTTGCTCCAGGTGCTCCGGCGGCGTGTAGGTCATGTCCATCTTGATGTTTTTGGCCTCGGCGACCAGTTCCGGGTCGCGCACCGCGTCCGCAATCGCCTTGCGCATGATGTCGACGCGCTCCTGCGGCACCTCGGGCGGGAACACGTAGGGCCGGCCGAATTCGGTCGAGGAGAACACGAAGCGCATAAGCTGGCGCTGCTCGTCGGTCTTGGCGTAGTCGAAGATCGATGGCACGTCGGGAACGGCCGGGATCGGCGCCTCTTCGGCGCGCAGCAGGAAGGTGAGCTTGCCGTCCTTGATGAGCTGCTCGCTGACGCGGAATTGCTGGTATGAGGCGCACAGGCCTTGCAGCTCGCCGCGCTCCACGGCCAGCATCGAATCGCCCATGCCCTGATAGCCCTGGACGATGCGGAATTTGGTGCCGAGCACCTTGTTGAGCACCGTCGGCAGGATGGCGAGCGAGGACGTGGCGCCGGCGGCACCGACGATGAATTCTTCTCGGAACAGATCGGCGGGCGTTTTCACCGCCGCGGTGTACCAGCGCACGCAGACCCGCGCCGGCCGTGAGGTGGCGCCGAGCCAGTTCATGCGCCGCGGATCGATCTCGACATTGGGCTGTGCGGTCAGCGCGTCGTTGACGATGTTGCGCGAGAACGAGCCCAGCACCGTGCCGTCGCGCGGCGCCTGGGTATAGAGGTAATTGGCGGCGGCGACGCTCGCCGCCTGCGGCAGGTTCTGGACGATGATGGTCGGCTGGCCGGGAATGTATTTCGGCAGATATTTGACCAGGAGCCGGGCGCCGAGATCGTAGTCGTTGCCCGCGGGGAAACCGGCGATCAGGCGAAGCTGCTTGTTCTTATAAAAATCCTCCGCGCTGGCGCCCGATACGCCAAACGACGCGGCGATGAGAAGCGCGATCGCGGCTTTGGACGGCATGCGCGCTATTCGGCGGCGCGTTTATGGGTCAGCGCATCGGCCGCCTTGTCGTAGCTTTCCTCGCGGGTCAGCATCGCTTTGAGTCCGACCAGCTCGTAATAATCGTCGAGCGGCAACAGGTGATCGAACGTGGCGGTGAGCGAATTCTCCCGTTTGAGGATGCGCAGCACGTTGCGCACGGCATTGGCGGCGGCGAACAGCGCGATCGAAGGGAAGGTCGCGGCGACCACGCCTGCGGCTTCGAGCTCTTCGAGACTGCGCTTTTTCAGGCCCGCGGCCTGCGACAGCGTCGCCATATGCGGGCCGCCGACTTCGCGCAACACGCGTTTGATGTCCTCTATTGTGTCGACGCCCATGGGCTTGGCCATGTCGGCGCCGGCTTCCATGAACAAGCGCGCGCGCTCGATGGCGGCGTTGAGGCCGTCGACGCCGGCGGCGTCGGTGCGCGCGGCGATGAAGAAATCCGGATCTTGCCGCGCATCGAGCGCCGCCTTGACCTTGGCCAGCATCTGCTCGACCGGGATCACCTGTTTGCCCGGCAGATAACCGCAGCGATTGGGAAACACCTGGTCGCTGATGAACACGCCGGCGACGCCGGCAGCCTCGAAGGCGCGCACCATCTGCCGCACATTGTTGACGCCGCCGAACCCGGTATCGGCGTCGACATAGACCGGCACATCGACGGCGCCGCAGATGCGCGCGTAATGGTCGGCGTAATCGCGCATGTTGGACTGGCCCATGTCGGCCTGCGCCAGCATCGATCCGATCGCCGCATAACCGCCGGCGCAGATCGCCTCAAATCCTTCCGCTTCCATGATGCGCGCCGACAGCGCGTCGTATGCGCCTGGCATCAGCACGAGACGCTTGCCCGCCATGATGGCTCGAAGTTTTTTGCGTACGCTCATTGCGCGTCTCCCTGACTAGCGACTGTCTTTCGCCGTCTGCAGCCAAGGCTGCGCCACGGCGGCGTGTTGCTCCCACTGCACGATGTCGTTCATCTGCTTAAGCGTCAGCCCAATGTCATCGAGGCCCTCAAGAAGCCGCATGCGGTCGGCCGCCGCGATCTCGAAAGCGACGTCGGCGCCGCCGGGGCCGCTGATGCGCTGTGTCACCAGATCGACCGTGAACGGGCCTTCGCCGTTGACGCGCACCACGCGTGAGATGAAGGCTTCCGCCTCGTTTGGCGCCAGCACGATCGGCAGCAAGCCGTTCTGCAGGCAATTCTCGCGATAGATGTCGGCAAAGCTCTTCGCCACGATGACCCGGATGTCGTTGGCGATCATACTCCACACCGCTGACTCGCGCGACGAACCGGCGCCGAAATTATGCCCGGTCACCAGAATGCCGGCGTTGCGGAACTGCGGCTTGTTGAGAACGAAATCGGGATCTTCGCTGCCATCGTCGCGCTGGCGGGCGCGATAAAACAGCGTCGTCTTGTAATCTTCCTTGAGGCTGCGCGAATGCCGCACCGGCGCGATCTGGTCGGTGTTCATATCGTCTTTCAGAAGCGGCGCGGCGACGCCGGTATGGCGGGTGAACGGCTGCATCACGCCACTCCCGACAGCAATTGCCGCACGTCGGCGATGCGTCCGGCGATGGCGGTCGCCGCCGCGGTTGCCGGGCTGGCCAGATGGGTGCGCACTTTCGGGCCCTGGCGATTTTCGAAATTCCGGTTGGTGGTCGAGACGCAGCGCTCGCCCGGCTCGCCGCGGTCGCCGTTGCCTCCCGCGCACATCGAGCAGCCGGATTCGCCCCAGAAGAAACCGGCATCGCGGAACACGCGGTCGAGCCCCGCCGCTTCCGCTTCGCGCTTCACCGTCGACGAGCCCGGCACCACCATGGCGACGACGCCCTCGGCAACGCGCCGGCCGCGCACCACGGCGGCGGCGACTTCGAGGTCCGGCAGCCGGCTGTTGGTGCACGAGCCGATGAAGACGCGATTGACCGGAAGCCCTGCGAGCGGCGTGCCGGGGTTGAGCCCCATATAGGCGAACGCGCCTTCCGCGGCAGCGCGCCGGCTTGGCTCCATCGTCGCCGATTCGGGCACGCGGCCGGAAATGCCCACGACCTGGCTCGGATCGGTGCCCCAGGTGATTTGCGGCTCCAGCGCGCCGCAGTCGAGCGTGACGTCGCGGTCGAATTCGGCATCGCCGTCGGTCGTGAGCGAGCGCCAATGGTCCAGTGCGCGATCCCACATCGCGCCCTGCGGCAGATAAGGTCGCCCGGCGAGCCAGGTGAAGGTCGCGTCATCGGGTGCAACGAAGCCCGAGCGTCCGCCCATCTCGATATTGAGATTGCACAACGTCATGCGCTGTTCGATCGGCATGGCGCGAACGGCGGAGCCGGCATATTCGACGACAAAACCGCGGCCGCCGGCGACGCCGAGCTCGGCGATCAGGCGGAGCGCCACGTCCTTAGCGCTGACATGTTGCCCAAGCCTGCCGTCGAGCCGCGCGCGCATGCGCTTCGGCCGCTTCAGCGCCATCACCTGCGTGGCGAGGATGTGCGTCATCTCGCTGGTGCCGCAGCCGAAGGCCAGCGCGCCAACGCCGCCAACCGTGCTGGCATGGCTGTCCGGCACCGCATGCGTCGCGCCCGGCAGCACGATGCCGAGCTCCGGCGCCACCACGTGGGAGATGCCCTGCTCCGGATCGTCGATGTCGAACAGTCTTATGCCGTTCTTGCGCGTGCCTTCGCGCATCGCCCGCAAAAATGCGGTGCCCGTGGGATTGGTGTCGTCATCGCGGCCGGCCTTGGTGGCGACGGTGTGGTCCTGTACGGCGAAGGTCAGATCGGGCCGGTGGATCGGCCGGCCCTGCTTTTCCAGCGCCGTAAAGGCATGATGCGCATGCAATTCGTGCAGCACGTGGCGGTCGATATAGAGCAGGTCGCGGCCGTCGATGCGCTGTCCGACCAGGTGCGAATCCCAGATTTTGTCGAACAAAGTGCGCGGCATGGCGTTGATCCCGAGGCGGATGGCTTGTGCTATCTTGGGCGGGCCAACGCTTCAAGGCAAGCGTCGTAGCCCCGATGAGCGAAGCGATATCCGGGGCCGGATTTGCGACTTGGTCCTCCCCGCATGTCGCTTCGCTCATGCGGGCTACATTCGAGACACATCATGCCTCGCGTCGTCGGCATCGATCATCTCGTTCTCAGCGTCGGCGATTTCGCGCGCTCGAAGGCGTTTTACGACAGACTGCTAAAATTTCTCGGCTTCAAATTGAAACACGAGTACGGCGACATGGCCGGCTGGAGCAACGGCAAGACCTTGTTCTGGATCGCCGCCGCCGATGCGCAAGGGCGCAAGCACAAATATCGCAAAGGCGATATAGGCTTCCATCACTATGCGTTCGAACTGGCCAGCCGCAAGGCGGTGGACGATCTCGGCGCGTTTCTCGAAAAGAACGGCGTGACCGTGCTCGATCCGCCGGGCGAGTATTATGGCGACAGCTATTACGCGGTCTATTTCGCCGATCCCGACGGCATGAAGCTCGAAGCCATGATCTGGGCGCCGCCGAAGAAGAGTAAGCGCAAGCGCTAATGAGACCAGCCGCTAGGCCACCAGCGGCGGCGACTCGTAGACGGCCCGTGGCGCCGGCTCGGACGTGCTCACCAATGTCGGAACATTGGCGTCCACGCGATTGCGGCCGCGCCGTTTGGCGGTATAGAGCGCGCGGTCCGCGGCCTCGACCAGATCGGCCGCGGTCTGGCCCGGCCGCGGCACAATGGACTCGACGCCGATGCTGATGGTGACATAGCCGCACGGCGCTTCGGCATGCGTGATCAGGAGATCCTCGATCGACTGGCGCGCCTCCTCGGCGAGCGAGGCGATGCGCGGCAGATCGAGACCGGGCAACAGCAGCGCGAATTCCTCGCCGCCATAGCGCGCGACCAGCACGGCGTTTTCCAGCGTCACCAACGACAATGTTTCGCCGACCGAGCGCAGGCAGGTATCGCCGGAGACGTGGCCGTAACGGTCATTGTAGAGCTTGAAGTGATCGATATCGATCATCATCAGCGCCACCGGCTCGTTGATCTCGCCGGCGCGCCGCCATTCCTGCTCGAGCTGACGGTCAAAACCACGGCGGTTGGCGAGCCCAGTCAGGCCGTCGAGGCTTGCCAGCTCCTCGAGGTGCTCGTTGGCGATGCGCAATTCCTCCTCGCGTTCGGCGAGCTTCTTGGCCATGTCGTCGAGCGCGGCAGCCAGCGGCTCGAACTCCGCGATCCAGCTCTCCTGCGTGGTGCGCACACGGAAATCGCCGTGGCCGATGCGGGTCGCGGCGCGCACCAGGGCGCGGATCGGCTTGACGATGAGCTGCTCGCCGCCGAACCACGCCACCAGCAGGACGAAAATGCTGAACAGCGCCAGTTGCAGGTAGGCGACGGTGGTTTCGCGATCGATGCCGGCCTGCACGGCGCGCTCGTCGAGGCCGACGGCGAGGCGCGCCTGCGTCCACGGCACGCGCACATAGGCGAAGATGCGCCGGATGCCGTCAAAACCTTCGGTCGCCACCGTGCCTTCATCGCGCGTCAGCATGTCGTGCGCCAGGGTTTGCGCGGCGAACGGCTTGCCGATGAGCTTGTCCAGATCGGCCGAACCGGCGACCAGTGTGCCGCTGCCGTCGAGCAGGAGGACCGAGGCGCCCGAGCGCTGTGTCGCCGTCGACACCAGGTCGCCGACCCATTGCAAGTTGATCACCGCAAGCACGACGCCGTTGACGGTGTCGTCGTCGCCGATGACCGGAAACGTGGCGATCAGGCTCGGCCACTGGTGAATCCGGTGGACCAGATAATCGCTCAGCGCAAAATCACGGGAATGCAGCGCATTCTGAAAATGCGGCCGATCGGACACGTTCAATCCGATCACGTCGGACTCGGTCGAGCATTTGATGCGGCCGTCGGCGCCGGCGACCGACAAGCCTCGGATCCACGGCACGTTGCCGGTGAGCGCGGTGAGGTACTGATTGCAGTTCGCGGCCGCGGCCGGCACCTTGTCATAGGCGCGGGCGACGATCTGCAGCAGCGAGCGAACGGAATAGATGATCTGACGTTGCGATTCCGATCCGCGCCGCGCCAGATCGATCACTTCGGTGCGGGCACGCTCGATGCGATGGCCGCGCGCCAATTCCAGACCCTGGACGCGGTCGAACACCAGCGGCGCGATGGCCAACAGCGCCAGCACCAGCAGGCGGGCGCGGATGCTCAAAATAGGCTTGCTCCGCCACGACGACGGCTTGCGCGCCTTTGCTTGATTGTCCAGCATCATGCACCCTCGACCCCGAGTTCCACCGTACAGGACACACGTAAAAGTGGTCTTCGCGGTTTTGCTAAAATTTGAGTCATTCGATGCGGCGTTGACCGGATGGAAACCATGAATCGATCGGAGGGCATTGCCGCCGTGCGCGAGCAGATCGCGGCGGCCTGCCGCGACGCCGACCGCGACCCGGCGACGGTCACGCTGGTCGCGATCTCCAAAACCTTCGGCGCCGAGGCGATCGAGCCGGTCATCGCCGCCGGCCAGCGCGTGTTCGGCGAAAATCGCGTCCAGGAGGCCAAGGCCAAATGGCCGCCGCTCATCGCCCGTCATGGCGCGCGCGATGGCGGGCTCGAGCTGCATCTGGTCGGCCCGTTGCAGTCGAACAAAGCCAAGGAAGCGGTGGCCTTGTTCGACGCTATCCATTCGGTCGACCGGCCAAGCCTCGCCGAGGCGCTGGCCAAGGAGGTCGCCAGGCAGGCGCGGCGCCCGGTCCTGTTCGCCGAGATCAATACTGGGGCCGAGCCGCAAAAGGCCGGCGTGCTGCCGCAAGACGCCGACGATTTCCTCGCCGCCTGCCGCGACCGCTACGGGCTGACGATTGCGGGTCTGATGTGCATCCCGCCCGCGGACGAGGCGCCGGCGCCGCATTATGCGCTCACGGCCAAGATCGCTCGCCGCAATGGGCTAAAACTGCTGTCCATGGGCATGAGCGCGGACTTCCAAACCGCGATTGCTTTTGGCGCCACCCACGTTCGGGTCGGCACCGCGATTTTCGGAACACGCAGCTCAGGGCACTAAGACTGAATCAGTATTCGGGTCTTCGAATTGATGCGGCTCAGCAAGGTCTTAAGGTGCTCCGCCCGCAGCGCGACGCAGCCCGCGGTCGGCGCGAAACCCGGCCTCGCCACATGGATGAAGGCGGCGCTGCCGCGGCCGGCCACGCGCGGCCGGCTGTTGTGGTCGATTTCGATGATCATGTCGTAGAGGCCGTCGGCGCGGCGCAGCCGGTCGCCTGGTTCATTGGCCGAGCGCCGGAAGGCCTGATTGTAGCGGCGGTCGTTCGGGTCCTCGCACCAGGCATCGTCCGGGCCGATGCGGCGCACCGGCAGCAAGGTCCGCGGCCGCGGCAGGCGATCGGTGCGCCACCACAGCCGCACCGGGCGAAATCGGCCACGCGGGGTGCCGCCGTCGCCTTCGCGCTTATCGGCCTTGATGCCGGTGCGGCCGAGCGCGACGGGTACCGCCAAAGGGCCGGCAAACAGCCAGCCCTGCGATTTGCGGCCCGGCCGGGTGCTGACGCGGATCGAGCGAAGCGTGGTCCGTTTCATGGTCCGTTTCCGGCCGGATCGCCGATTCCCAAGGTGCGATGGCTCTTGTATCGTGCCCCTTCTACTTCGCGCCTTGAGGCGCGGCAAAGCGGCCCTGGGGGTCCGAAGGAATGCCCAATACGCGCAAGATCCTGATCGTCGACGACGATGCCGAGCTGCGCGAGGGGCTGACCGAGCAGCTATCGCTGCACGAGGAATTCGAAGCCGTCGGCGCCGAAAACGGCAGCAAAGGCGTGCAGGCCGCCAAAGCCGGGCAGATCGACCTCGTCATCATGGACGTCGGCCTGCCCGATATCGACGGCCGCGAAGCCGTGCGCATCCTGCGCAAAAACGGCTTCAAGGCGCCGATCATCATGCTGACCGGCCACGACACCGATTCCGACACCATTCTCGGGCTTGAATCCGGCGCCAACGATTACGTCACAAAACCGTTCCGCTTTGCGGTGCTGCTGGCCCGCATCCGGGCGCAGCTTCGCCAGCACGAAGCGAGCGAGGACGCGGTCTTCACCATCGGCCCCTACACGTTCCGGCCCAGCTCGAAAATCCTGCTCAATCCCAAAGGCAACAAGGTCCGGCTGACCGAGAAGGAGACCGCGATCCTGCGCTATCTCTATCGCGCCGGGCAGCGGCCGGTATCGCGCGAGACGCTGTTGCAGGAGGTCTGGGGCTACAATTCCGGCGTCACCACCCATACGCTGGAAACCCACATCTATCGCTTGCGACAGAAGATCGAGAAGGACGCCGCCGCGCCCTCAATCCTGGTCACCGAAGCCGGCGGCTATAAATTGGTGCCGTAGCCCGCGGCCATCATGACCATCGAAGACGACATCGCGTTCCTGGAACGGATTCCGATTTTCCGCCGGCTCGGTTCGAGTGCGCTACGCATCGTCGCCATCGGCGCCGAAAGCTACAGCGTGCAAGCCGGCCAGGCGCTGTTCACCATCGGCGAGGCCGCCGATGGCGGTTACGTCGTGCAACGCGGCTCGTTCAGTCTTTCAACCGAACGCGGCAACGAAGCCGAAATCATCGCCGGCCCGGGCACGCTGCTCGGCGAAACGGCTTTGATCGCGGAAACCAAACGGCCGGCGACCGCCAGAGCCCGCGAAGACTCCATCGTGCTGCGCATCTCGCGCTCGATGTTCCTGCGCATGCTCGAAGGTTTTCCGGATGCTGCGCAGCGACTGCGCGACCTGCTCGCGTCGCGGACCGACCAATGGGCGCGCGAGATCGAAAATGTCCGCGCGGCGCTCTCCGGCGGCGACGCCGAACAAAAGTAGCGGAGCGTAGCCCGGATGAGCGAAGTGACATCCGGGATCGATCGCGCCGTACGCATCAACCCCGGATATCGCTAACGCTCATCCGGGCTACATTCTTTCGAGATAATCCCGCACCCGCTCCGCCGTGAGCACCACGTTCGGGTCGTATTCCGGCGCGTTCTCGATCTGCACCAAATCGTTGAGACCGGAATTCTTATAGATGCGGTTGGTGCAGGAGATCAGCCGCGCCGGCCGTGCCGCGTCACCGTTGAAGTGCTGATGGATGGTGCAAGGCGGAATATAGATGACGTCGCCGGCTTCCCATTCGTAGCGCTTGATCTCGTCCTGCGGCTTCCATTCGTAGGTATCGGTGATCTCGACGTCGCAGTCCTGGTGCAGGTCGTAGCCGAAACCTTCGACCACATAGAGGCATTCCTCGGCGAGATGCCGATGTTTTCCCGACCGGCTGCCGGGCGGCAGCACCTGCATATAGGCGTCGACGGTTTCCATGCGGGTGTTCATCTCTTCGTTGAGCAGATGCTTGAGTAACCCTTGCCGCGACATTTCCCACGGCATCTCGTCCGGATGCACGATCTTCTTGCGCAGTGTCATGCGGGACGGCCGCGTCGTCGCGTCGTCGAGCAGGTTTTGATAGAGCGCCTTGTTGGCAGCGCCGGCGAGCCAGGCGTTTGCCTCGTCCCATGCCATGTCAGACCTCTTCCTCGACCTTGCCGGAGGGGTGATTGAAATCCTCCTCATCGTCGCGCGGCACGAAATTGCCTTGCGTCGGCGACGGCGTCTTCGGCCGTTTGATCACGGTGTGCTGGAACAGCATGTTCATGAACAGGTACATCGGCTTGGTCTTGATGACCAAAGCACGGGCCGGCTCGCGGGCGCTGGCATTGAAATGCTGGTGGACGCAATTGTTGTGCACGATGGCGACGTCGCCGGCCTTCCAGTCGTAACGCACGCCGTCGTGGATCTCGTAGCCGGCACCGTCGAGAATGTAGAACGCCGCCTCGTTGACGTGGCCGTGCTTCTGGGTGGTGCCGCCCGGCGCATATTCCTCGAGATGAATGTGCAGGGTCTGGCACAGGCCGTCCTCGGGCTCGACATAATGGCGGCTGAAATGCTGCGGGCCGCCGTCGAGCTTGGTCTCCTTGCCTTTGATCACCCGCGGCTGGGCGCGCAGGCGCTTGAGCTCGTCGGTGAGGCTATAAGCACCGGTGATGGGACGAACGAAGACCCGTTCCTTGTCCGGGTCATGTTGGCGCTTACCCATGTCAGCTCCTGTTCCGCTTGCGTCGCCTTGGCATTTTAGTGGAGCATGATCTTTGCGGAAAACCGGCTTCCACTTTTCCGGATCATGCTCTAATGCACCGGACGGGTCACGATATCGCGGTAGTACTTACTCCATTTCTGGCTTTGATCCAGGGCCTTCGCCGGATCGAGGAACGTCAGCCCTGCCGGCATCGGTTTGACCCTGACGTCCGCCGGGAAAAAATTGCGCTTGGCCAAAATGTCCTGCGCATCGGTCAGCATGAATTCCATGAACAATATGGCGGCAAAGGGATGCGGCGCATGGCGCGCGACGCCGGCGCCCTCGAAGCGCGCCACCACGGGCGCGATCGAAAGCGAATCGATCGGAGCGCCGCGGCCTTTCAACTGCGTCACTTTGTAGAAATACGTCGATATCGCCAGCGGCACTTCGCCGGACACCACGAGATTGGCCAATAGCGTATGGCCCTTGCGCACCGATATCCCGTTGGTCGCAACAATGTCGCGGAACAATTTTAGGCCGCGCTCCTCGCCCAACGCCGCGATCACCGCGCCGAACCAGTCGCTGTCATCGGCCTCGATGCCGAGCTTGCCCTTCCATCTGGCGTCGGCCAGGTCATCGTAGCCCTTCGGCACATCGGCGCCGGCAACGAGCTGCGTATTATAGGCGGCGACAAAAACGTTGTAGCGGGTGCCGATCCATTCATGGTGCGGCTGGACCGCTTCGCGCGCCAGATTTGCGGCCGCCGGCAAATCGACCTGCTGCAACAACTGCTCCCGATGCAGCGATTCCATCGCCGTGGCGCCGGTCTCGAAGGCATCGGCATCGAACCGGCCGCCGCGCGCCTCGACGACGGCGCGTTGCAAGATATCCTCCGAGCTGCCGCGCCACAGCTTCAGCTTGACGCCGTATTTGGCCTCGAATGCCTGGCTGAGCGCGCCGATGTCTTCGACTGTCTCGGAGGTATAGACATTGACCGCGCCCTCCTTTTTCGCCCCGGCAATGAGTTTTGCGACGCGGTCGGGACCGCTGTAAGCGGCAATTTCCGCCAGCGTCGAACTTGCGGTTTGCGCGAATGCGCATGGTGTTCCGAGCCAACCGCAGAGACAGCATGACAATGCCGCCAGCGCCGAGACGTAGCCTGACGCCTGCCGCTTGAGAAAATATATCCGGGACTTCTTCTGCGCCTGCATCGATGAGCGCATCGGGCCGCCTCGTTGCTGCAGCATCGTAACGTGCGGCGCACCGGCCGCAACTTACACTTCGATCGTCGCCGTGACCGGCACGTGATCGGACGGCCGCTCGGCGCCGCGATAAGCCCTGGAAATGCCGATGGCGGAGACGCGGTCCGCCAGCATCGGCGAGGTCCAGATGTGATCGAGGCGGCGGCCTTTGTCGGCGGTCGCCCAATCCGGCGCGCGGTAGCTCCACCAGGTGTAGAGCTTTGCCGGCTCCGGCGTGTGCTGCCGCATGCTGTCGACCCAGCCGCCGGCATTTTGCGCGGCGACGAGCTTGTCGCATTCGATCGGGGTGTGCGACACCACGCGCAGCATCTGCTTGTGGCTCCAGACGTCATGCTCGAGCGGTGCCACATTGAGATCGCCAACCAGGATCGAACGCTCGGAGGCCTTCGGCCTGAGCATCGTGTGTTCGCGCATCTCGTCGAGGAAGGCGAGCTTGTGCGCGAACTTCGGATTGACTTTGGGATCCGGAATGTCGCCGCCGGCCGGAACGTAGAAATTATGCACCGTGATCGGGTCGCGCAGTCCGGCGCGCTCGCCGAGCACCGCGGAAACATGCCGGCAGTCGGTCTTGCCGCAAAAGCTCTGCACGTCGAAGCTCTCGAACGGCAGCCGCGAGAGCACGACGACGCCGTGATAGCCCTTCTGGCCGTTGAGCGCGACGCTCTCGTAACCGAGCCGCTTGAAGCGCTTGAGCGGGAACGCGTCGTCGGGACACTTGGTCTCTTGCAGGCAGAGAATGTCGGGCCGCACCGCCTTGATGAATTTCGCCACCAAGTTGATGCGCAGCCGTACCGAGTTGATGTTCCAGGTGGTGAGTTTGAGCTTCACAGGGATCAGATGTCAGGTATCAGGGATCAAGATGTGAAATCAAATAATCGTTCAGACATCGGATTGCCAATCTGATTCTTGATACCTGATGGCTGATACCTGATCTCTGCTTCCTAGTTGGCTCCGGAATTGCGCTGATAATTGATCACGAACAGGTTCGGATCGGGCTTTTTGGTCGCGTCGAGATTGAACACGGCGACGGTGGTGTCGAGGCCTTGCGGATCGGTGACGGTCCATTGCCTGAGCGCCAAATCCTTGGCGTCGAACATGATCATCAGCCGGCTGGTGCCGACCACCAGTTGCTTCTCCTCGATGACCACGGTGACGAAGGTGTCGTCGGAGGTCACGCTGATGACGTCGGTGTCGCGCAGAATATCGATGCGGTCGGCGAGCAGGTAGCGCAGCGGCGTCTGCGACAGCGGATAGAGATCCTGGGTCGCCAGGTTGCGGTCGCGCACCACCACCGAGGAGCCGTCGGCGATGATGTCGATGGGCGTCGGCGGATTGTACTCGAAGCGGACCTTGCCGGGTTTTTGGATATAGAAGGTGCCTTGGGTTTTTCCGCCGTCGGGCCCGACTTGGACGAAATTGCCCACCATGGTCTGCACGCTCGACAGATAAAGACTGATGCGGTCGAGGGTGGCGCGCTGCTTGGCGTCGAAGGCGGTCGTCGTCTTCGGCGCCGGGCTGCCCTTGTCCATGAATGAGAACGGGAAGAAGCCCGGGCGCGACGGCGCGGCTTCGCTGGCCGGCGGCGGGCCGGGATTGGCCGCGGGCGGCGGCGGCACGGTGCCGGCTTTAGGCTGCGGCGCCGGCGTCGGCAGCGGCACGTTCTCGGCGGATGCCGAGGCAACAGCCAGCACGGTGCATAGTGCCGCCGCGAGGATCGTCGTCGTGCGCCGTCCCGCCATAGTCTTCTCCCGCCGTACTGGATACGCCCCGCCGCAATCCGCTAATCGCGCGTTATGGCGAATTCGCGGCTACCAGCACCGATTAAAGCTCTAACGGTCGATTCTCAATAGGCATCCTCGTCGGCGCCTTCGACGAGGATCTCGCGTTTTCCCGCGTGATTGGGCTGGCCGACGATGCCTTCCTGCTCCATGCGCTCCATGAGGGATGCGGCGCGATTGTAGCCGATCGATAGCCGGCGCTGGATATAGCTGGTCGAGGCCTTGCGGTCGCGGACCACGACCTGCACCGCCTGCTGGTACAAATCGCCGCCTTCGCCGGCGCCCATGGCGGTGGCGTCGAAGATCGGATTGCCGTCTTCGTCCTGCGGCTCCTCGGCGGTGACCGCTTCGAGATATTCCGGCACGCCCTGCGACTTGAGATGCCGCACGACCTTTTCGACTTCCTCGTCCGACACGAAGGGTCCGTGCACGCGGCTGATGCGGCCGCCGCCGGCCATGTAGAGCATGTCGCCCTGGCCGAGCAGTTGTTCGGCGCCCTGCTCGCCCAGGATGGTGCGGCTGTCGATCTTCGAGGTGACCTGGAACGAGATGCGGGTCGGGAAATTCGCCTTGATGGTGCCGGTGATGACGTCGACCGACGGCCGCTGCGTCGCCAGGATCACGTGCAGGCCCGCGGCGCGCGCCATCTGGGCGAGGCGTTGCACCGCGCCTTCGATGTCCTTGCCGGCGACCATCATCAGGTCGGCCATCTCGTCGACGATGACGACGATATAGGGCAGCGGCTCGAGATCGAGATCCTCGTGCTCGTAGATCGCCTCGCCGGTGTCGCGGTTATAGCCGGTGTGCACCGTGCGGGTGAGTTTCTCGCCCTTGCCGTTGGCCTCGACGACGCGCGCATTGTAGCCGTCGATATTGCGCACGCCGAGTTTCGACATCTTCTTGTAGCGCTCCTCCATCTCGCGCACCGCCCATTTCAGCGCCACCACCGCCTTGCGCGGATCGGTGACGACGGGGGTGAGCAGATGCGGGATGCCGTCGTAGACGGAGAGCTCCAGCATTTTCGGATCGACCATGATCAGCCGGCACTGGTCGGGGTGCAGCCGGTAGAGCAGGCTCAAAATCATGGTGTTGATGGCGACCGATTTGCCCGAGCCGGTGGTGCCGGCGATGAGCAGATGCGGCATGCGCTGAAGATCGACCAGCACGGATTCGCCGCCGATCGATTTGCCGAGGCAGACCGGCAGCCGGTGGGTGGTGTCGCCATATTCGCGCGAAGCTAGAAGCTCGCGCAGATAGACTTTTTCGCGCGTCGGGTTCGGCAGCTCGATGCCGATGGCGTTGCGGCCGGAGACCACGGCGACGCGGGCGGAGAGCGCGCTCATCGAGCGGGCGATGTCGTCGGCCAGGCTGATCACGCGCGAGGATTTGATGCCGGGCGCCGGCTCGAGCTCGTAGAGCGTGACCACCGGACCCGGCCGCGCATTGATGATCTCGCCGCGCACGCCGAAATCGCCGAGCACGCTTTCCAGCGCGGTGGCGTTTTCCTGCAAGGCCTCGGTGCTCACGGTAGAGCGGCCGATCTTGCTCGGCTGCGTCAACAGTTCGAGCGCCGGCAGGGTGTAGCCGCCGTTCGAGCGGCGCGGTTTTGGCGCGCGGGGTTTGCGTGGTGCGCGCGGCTCGGCCGCGTCGGCCTCCTCAGCCGTATCGTCGGCTTCGTCGCCGGCATATTGCACTGGCGGCGCGTCGAAGCGTGGCTCGACGCGCCGCGGCGCCGCGGGACGCGCCGCGGTTTGCGTTACGGGGCGGCGGCGGAACAGGCGCGCGATGCGGGCACGGATGCTTAAGACTTCGTGGATCAGCCAGCCGAGCGAAATCCAGCCGCCCTCGTCGGCTTCGGCGGTGTCTTCCTCATCGTCGTCTTCGTCGTCCGCCGCGTCGCGCCAGATGATGCCGGCCGCGCCGGCGAAGGCGATAAGCGCCGCGATGCCGAGCACGATGGCCGCGGCGAGACGATTGGCGCCGACCATGGGCACGCCGAACAGCACCATCGGCAACCGCAAGACCGCGTCGCCGATGACGCCGCCGAGGCCGCACGGCAACGGCCAGTGCGCGCTGCGCGGCAGGCAGGACGCAAACGCTGCCGCCAACACCGCGCCGAACAGCCACAGCAGCATGCGCAGCTTCTCGCGGCTGAGCGGCCGGTGGCCGAGGAGGCGATAGCCCCAGATCGCGATCGGCAACAGCAGTACCAGCGAACCGAGGCCGAGCAGTTGCATCAACAAGTCGGCGGTGATGGCGCCGGGATGGCCGAGCAGATTGCGCACCGGCGCATCGGTGGCGTGGCTCAGCGACGGGTCGTGCACCGACCAGGTGGCGAGCGCGAGCGCCGCCATCATGGCGAGACTGAGCAGCGCGATGCCGCTCACCTCGCGCAAGCGCCGCTTCAACAAGGCGCCGAGCTGGCCGGACAAGGCGGCCATGCCGTCGAGGCTGCGATCGATCATCGACATCGCATTTGCTCGCTTAACCAAGCACCGCGACGAGGCGATGCAGCGCCTCGGCGGTGATTTCGTTGTTGTGCACCATGGCGACGCGGATGTAGTCGGTGCCGGGATTGCTGCCGTCGTCCTGCTCGCGCGCCAGATACCGGCCGGGCACCACGCGCAAGCCGGCTTCGCGCCAAAGTTTTAGCGCCGCCGCCTCGCTGCCGCCCTGCGCCGAGACGTCGAGCCAGAGAAAAAATCCGCCGGCCGGACGCTCGTAGCTGTAGCGGTCGCCGATGATCTGGTCGGCGAGATCGAACTTTTCGCGATAGAGCCGCCGGTTCTCCTCGACGTGCTTCTCGTCGTTATAGGCGGCGATGGCGACGTGCTGCATCGGCGTCGGCACCATGGGCGCCGCGACGTTGCGCAATTCCAGATAGGCCTGCATGAACGAGCGGTCGCCGGCGGCAAAGCCGATGCGCAGGCCTGGCAGGCTCGAGCGTTTCGACAGCGAATGGAATACGGCGACATTGGCGAAATCCGCGCCGGCCGCTTCGAGCATGCCGGCGGGCGGCGCGTCGCTATAGATCTCGCAATAGCATTCGTCGGAGAAAATCAGGAAGCCGAAGCGGCGCGCCAGCGCGGTCAGGCGCAACAGATAATCGCGGTCGGCGACAGCGCCCTGCGGATTGGCCGGCGAGGCGATGTAGAACGCCACCGTGCGCGCCAAGAGCTCATCGTCGAGCGCATCGAGATCGGGCAGGAAGCCGGTCGCGCGCGTGGTCGGCAGATAGACCGGCTCGCAATCGGCGCCGATCGCGCCGGCCGCGTAGGCCGCATAAAACGGATTGGGAATGAGCACGGCCGGCTTGCCGGTGCGCGGCGTCACCCAGTTCTTGGCGGCGAGCGCGGCAAGAAAAAGTCCCTCGCGGGTGCCGTTGAGCACCAGCACTTCGTTCGCCGGATCAACCGGGCGCGGCAGGTCGTAGCGGCGGCCGAGCCAGCCGGCGACCGCGACGCCGAACTCGTCGAGGCCTTTGTTGGCCGGATAGCGGCCGAATTCGTTGACATGGGCGGCGATGATCGGGCCGACGAAGGACGGAATCGGATGCTGCGGCTCGCCGACCGCCAGGCTGATCGCCGACTGACCCGGCGGAAAACGGTCGATCAACTCGCGCAGCCGCACGAACGGCGAGCGCGAGCCGGTGGCGCGCGAGGCTTTCGCGCTGATTTGCGGAGGGGGAGTGTCGCCGGTCATACGATACATCATCACAGCGGGGCCACCCGCAGCAGCGCCCGCATAGCATAGGAGCCCCGAGGTTAAGGCGCGATTAACCATCGGGGCGGCGCGACACCACAAAGCACCTTCCCCTGGAGGGGGAAGGTCGCCACGCGAAGCGTGGCGGGATGGGGTGAAAGCGCGCGCTAGCGCGCTGCGACTCCCTGCGGCGCCGCGCACCCCACCCCGCGCACCTGCGGTGCGCGACCCTCCCCCTGCAGGGGAGGGTGATACGAGCGATCCCGTTCTCGCGACGCGTCAGCGTCTAAGCTTGATGCCCGGCAAAGCGCGAAGTGGAGAAACGCATCTCCATTCGTCGCCTTCACCCTTTGCTTTTCCCTTCCTTCACAAAAGAAGAAAGGAGGCGGAACGCCGGCAAACGCAGGGTAACCACCGCCGCATCTTGCGATGCGGCGCGCGCCCTTTTGGAGCGCGCACGCCTGACGGCGTTCCACCACGGCTCTCACCCAAGGGAGTATCTCATCCCAAAGGCTCGGCTTCAGGCCAGGCTTCCTGGGACGCGGTCTGAACGGGCGTTACCCGCCTTCGCCTGTCCCAGTCCAGGGAGCACCTCCCACCCCGGTCGTAATGCCGGGAGACATGATGCCCAAGCCGCCCGGGAGCGGACTGCAAATCCGCCCGCGAGCACCGCACCCGCTCCACCTCACGGCTTGCCTCCGGAAGGCGTCCTTTAAGTGAGCAGGATTTTGGCCGTGTAACTCAAGCGGAGACGATTATCAAGAGATGGTCACTTTTAAATTGACATAACAGGAGTAAAAGCCTATAAGTCTCTAATAACAGGACGAAGATGATTCCCAAGATATGGCGTCTCAGTGAAAACAGCGGTGACGACAATCTCGGCCTCGCCTGCACCGAACAGGGCCTGGTGCTCGGTCGCACGGCGCTGATCGAGCATCGCGACGGCCGCTTTGTCGTGCGCGAACGAAACGAACTCGAACATCTGCTCAGCCGCGCCTATCGGACGAGGCTGAACCTAGATCGGCTCATGCCCGGACTTGAGACGGTCGCTGCCGCCTTGAATGCAAACGATCAAGCCCTGGCACGAATCGCCGCGGTGCATCTGCGTGTCCCCGACTTGCCCGATCAAGCCGCGCGCGACGAGATAGAATCTGCCGACGCCCGCATTAAGCACGCGGGCAACCAGGGCGGCGGCAGCGTGTGGATTTCTGCCTTGCATCCGCGCGAAATTTTCAAGGCAAGTCCGGACGACCCTAAGCATCCCGGTTGGCCAGCCGGTACGGAAGGCGGACGCGGCGGCCGATTTCGTCCGAAGGACGGATCGGACGCCGTAATTGCACAGGACATCAAAGAGCGCATCCGGCGCATTGAAGCGCGACAAGCGTTGCGGACCGAGGCGCTTGCGGTCCTGCGCTTGGCGGCCGAGCTGTTGGTAGATGCGGTGCCGGGTATCGGGTTCGCAGCCGATGCGGCAACTTTGATCGATATGGCCAACACGATTGCCGAACTCAAAAAGCTCAAGATCGACGCCGACGCAGCGATCGAGTTTGTAAAACACGGCCCATACAGCCTCGAAGAACTTCAAGTGAGTAGCAATTATGAGGAATTTTCGAGCTATGGCGATTTCATCAAGGACGCGGCGAATATAGCATTTATAATCAAGCGGTTTGGCGGTGCGGGCAGCGGCAATCAGTATCATCACATCGTCACGCAAGGCGGCGCGAACACCAAAATCCCGCAGGAGCAATTGCAAAACACCGGCAATGTCATCCCGCTCCCGACGCTGTTGCACGAGGCGGTCAATGCGGTTTATTCCAGACAATGGGAAAATACAAACATGACCAAGTATGAATGGCTGCAAACTCAGCCCTACGACGTCCAACGAGAGGAAGGTCTAAAGATTCTGCGGGATTTGCATATCCTGAAGTAGATATCCGGACATACGGATCAGGAGGAGGTTGCCATGGAAATCGATGACGCAATCGTCCAATTGGGAGCGAAACTTGACGCGTGGCTGGACGGCAATCTCGCGACCATTTCATCGATGGACCGCGTGGCGCAGTTTAAGGCCATTCTCGCCGGCGTCGAAATAACCAAAGAGCTCGATCTTCTGAAGGCGAAGGGATTGGCGGCGATCACCACGCTGCTAGACCGCCAGGATGCAATCGCTGAAGACGAACGCGTCGCATCGCTGGTCCGGACCTTTGCATTCGCGGCCAAGCTGGCAGCTACACTCAGTGACGAATTGATGGACACGAACGGCGCCAACAAAGTATCTGGTCTCATGATCGGTATCGCCAATGCATTGGAGGCGACCGGCTCTGGGCGGGCCGCCCTCGCCGTGCTCCTCGACAACGCCGACAACAGGGTGCGCGCTTTTGCCGGGGTTTATCTAATAGATTCGATGCCCGATCGCGTGCTCCCGATCCTTCGCGACATCGAGGAGAAGGAGCACGGCAACGAAGCCCATTTCACTGCGCATTTTGGAGTCCTCGGCTGGGAGCGCGAGGGGATGCACAAAAAGTCATAGCTACCAAAGTAACGTCGTGCTCGGCGACGCGGATTGTTCGGAGGTTGCCGTGGAAATTGATGACGCCATCGTCCAATTGGGAGCAAAACTGGACGCGTGGCTGGATAATAATCTTGCGACGATTTCATCGAAAGATCGTTTGGCACAGTTTAAGGCCCTGCTCGCCGGAATCGAAATAACCAAGGAGCTCGATCTCCTCAAGGCAAAGGGATTGGCGGCGATCACTGCGCTGCTCAAACGTCAGGATACAGCCGCCGAAAGTGAACGCGCCGAATCGCTTATTCGTGGGTTTGTATTCGCTGCGAAACTGGCAGACGTCCTGCATGACGAGTTGTTAGATACCGACGGCTCGAACAAGATCGTGGGACTCATGAACGAAATCGCCAATGCCTTGGATGCGATCGGTCCCGGCCGGGTCGCCCTCGCCGGGCTTCTCGACCACCCTGACGACAGGGTCCGCGCTTCGGCAGGAGCGTACTTGTTGATTGTAGGTTTGATGCCCGAGCGCGTGCTATCGGTCCTCCACGAGATCGAGGACAAAGGGCGTGGCGACAGCGCCGACTTCACGGGGCATTGGGCGATTCTCGGCTGGGAGCGCGAGGGAAAATATGGCGTGAAGCCCAAATAGCAAGTAGCCCGCATGAGCGCAGCGACATGCGGGGTTTCGGTTGGAGAGACAGACCCGGATATCGCTACGCTCATCCGGGCTACGTTCGCTCAGCGCTTCTTGAGCCGCACGCCGGGCTCATCGCCGTTGGTGAATGCGACGCCGGCTTTTTCCAGGGCGTGCCGGATGACGTCGATGGTGCGGGGCTGAAGCGTTTCGCCGGCTTCGAGACGTACGATGGTGCCGGTCGCGACTCGGGCGAGTTTCGCCAGATCGCGGACGCTCAATTTCAAAGCGGCTCTCGCCATGCGGCATTGGGCGGGATGCATCGATACAATGTTTCAAGTTTGACTTGACGTTTCGATAGGTCTGTGGTTTCAATAACGCAACATTGTGACCATGCCGGATTCGCCGGAGTTTTGCCATGCCCACGCGAAAAGCGCGTGCCGGTACACCCCTGCGCACGCGCCGCGCCAAGGACAAGCTGGTCGAGCTTTATCTCGACATGGAGGACGCGCTCGACCATGTGGTCGACGTCGCCCACGCCTTGCGTCTCATGGGGCATGGCCTGGGGCACGGCTTGAAGCAGTCCGCCGCCGACGCACAAGAAGGCCGCGCCGTTGCTGTGGTCGCTTCGACGGCCTGCGAACGGCTCGACACTTTGCGGCAGGCTTGCCGCAACTTGTGCAAATTCACGTTGCGGACGAGATAAGAAAGCGTAGCCCGGAATGAGCGCAGCGAAATCCGGGAACGATCGCGCGGCGACAATGCCGGCCCCGGATTTCACTTCGTTCAATCCGGGCTACGAAGACAAAGAAAGAGGCCCGGCTTGCGCCAGGGCCTCTCGACGATCGGGACGATGCCGGGTTTTCTGCCCCGAACGTTGTCAGCAAAAACTACTGCACCGTCTCCCCGTGCAGAGCGAGATCGAGGCCGTCGCGCTCGACTTCTTCGCTGACGCGCAAGCCGATGACGAGATCGACCAGTTTGAGAATGATCAAGGTCACGATCACGTCGTAGATGAAGACGGTGCCGACGCCGATGCATTGGTTGAGCACCTGGCCGGCATTGCCTTCGATCAGGCCCGAGGTGCCGCCGTAGGCGGCGACGGCGAACACGCCGGTGAGGATGGCGCCGGCGGCGCCGCCGACCGCGTGCACGCCGAACGTATCGAGCGCATCGTCGTAGCCGAACATGTGCTTGAGCCCGGTGCAGCCCCAGTAGCAGACGATGCCGGCGGCGACGCCGATGGCGAACGCGCCCATCGGGCCGACGAAGCCGGAGGCCGGCGTAATGGCAACAAGTCCGGCCACCGCGCCCGAGCAGATGCCGATCACCGTCGGCTTGCCGCGCATGAACCACTCGACGAGCATCCAGGTGAAGCCGGCCGTCGCCGTTGCAACATGCGTGACCAGCATCGCCATGCCGGCCTGCATGCCGGCCGACACCGCCGAGCCGGCGTTGAAGCCGAACCAGCCGACCCACAGCAGCGAAGCGCCGATCATGGTGTAGACCATGTTGTGCGGCGGGCCGCTTTCCTTGCGCTTGCCCAGCATCAGCGCCGCCATCAGGCCGGCGGTGCCGGAATTGACGTGCACGACGGTGCCGCCGGCGAAATCGAGCACTTTGACCCAGGCCTTGTCGTTGCCCGAGTTGAAGATGCCGTCCGGTCCCCACACCCAATGCGCCACCGGCGAATAGACGAAGATCGCCCACAGCCCGATGAACCACAGCATGGCCGAGAACTTCATGCGCTCGGCGAACGAGCCGGCGATCAGCGCCGCGGTGATGATCGCGAACGTCAGCTGGAACATCGAATAAACGGATTCAGGGATGGTCGGCGCCAGCGAATTGGGCGTGCCGATGTTCTGCGCCACGCCGGCGCTGTTAAACGTGTTGCTGATCATGTTCTGCAGGAAGGCGCGGTCGAGCCCGCCGATGAACGGCGTGCCTGAGCGGAACGCCAGGCTGTAGGTGAAGAACAGCCACAGGATGCTGATCAGGCAGGTGATGGCAAAGCTCGTCATCACCGTGTCGCCGACGTTCTTCTTGCGCACCATGCCGCCGTAGAACAGCGCCAGGCCCGGAATGGTCATCATCAGCACGATGGCCATGGAGGTCAGCATCCAGGCGGTGTCGCCGGAATTGGGCGTGCAGTTTTCCGTCACCTTGACGCCGTCGCAGGCCGGCGGCCCGGCGTCGGCCGTGGGCGCGGCGGGTGCCGCTGCGTCCGGTGCCGGTGCGGTTGCTGCCGGCGCTTGGGCGTAAGACGAATGGAATGTCGGGACGCTCAGCGCTAGCCCCAACAACATTGCTCCGGCGAGCGCCACGAGCCCCGCGCGAGAGAATTTTTTCAACGACATAGTTTCACTCCTGTCCGTGGAATTGGTGGCGCGGTTGGCGCGAATGTTTTTAAAGCGCGGCGGCGTCGGTCTCGCCGGTGCGGATGCGCACCGCGTGATCGAGGCCGAAGACGAAGATCTTGCCGTCGCCGATCTGGCCGGTCTTTGCCGCCGCCGTGATGGTGTCGATCACCCGGTCCACCTGATCGGACGCGCAGGCGATTTCGATTTTGATTTTCGGCAGGAAGCTCACGGCGTATTCGGCGCCGCGATAGATTTCGGTGTGGCCCTTCTGGCGCCCGTAGCCCTTCACCTCGGTGACGGTCAGTCCCTGAACGCCGATCTTGGTGAGAGCGTCGCGGACCTCGTCGAGCTTGAACGGCTTGATGACGGCCATGACGATTTTCATGTGATGTGATCCCCTGTCGCTCCGGCGTGCTGCGACGCCCGGGCGGCTACGACGAAGTTTTGCGACCGCGCAGGAATTCGCCCCCTTGCGGTGGTACCGGGCGGCAAGCAATCAAGCGCCGTGCCAACTCCGCGGCTGGCGTTAACGTTTTGATAAATAAACGCTTTTCAGGCAGATGCCCGATTTCACGGCAGCGCGCGAGGCCGCGGCCCCGACCCTCCGGGCAGAAATTAGTCGATTTGCCCAAAAAGTAGGCGACGCGATTTGCGATACGGCACCGCAAGTTTAATTACAGCGCGTCGGCGTCGGTCTCGCCGGTGCGGATGCGGATGGCCTGGTCGATCGAGGTGACGAAGACTTTGCCGTCGCCGATCTGTCCGGTCTTGGCGGCGCTGCCGATGGCTTCGACGACTCGCTCGACCTCGTTGGCCGCGACCGCGACCTCGACGCGGATCTTCGGCAGGAAATTCACCGCATATTCGGAGCCGCGATAAATCTCGGTATGGCCCTTCTGCCGGCCATAGCCCTTGACCTCGGTGACGGTCATGCCGTGCACGCCGACGGCCAACAGCGCATCGCGCACGTCTTCGAGCTTGAACGGCTTGATGATCGCAATGACGAGCTTCATTGGCGTTTCCTTAGGGCGTTTCCTCGGCGCATTGTCGGAAGCAACGGGCGGCCTTTGCGGCAGAATACTCCACCGCGCCGCGGATATGAATGGCGCGTCGGCGGCCCCCTTCGCTCAAGTTCCACGGGACCGCGTGCCATTGGATTTTGCGCCCGCAATGCCGAACATTTTGCGCTTCGCGGCCACCAGCCATCGCGGCGCGCGGGCGTACAGCCAGCGGCGAAGCTTGTGCGTCGCGCGCACCGGAGCAACGAGCATGCGTGCGGTCCATTCGTGCGCCGCGACATATTGTTCGCGCGCGTAGACGTCACGCTTGCGTTGCGCCAGATCGATCTCGGCGGCAGCCAAGGCTTGCTCGCGATCGTAAACCTCCGCTATGCGCGCCAACAGATCGCGCTCGCGCGCCTGAAACGAAAGGTCGGGCTTAAGCACCGACCAGTACCGCTCGCGCAAGGCCGCGTACTCGGTCGTGGTGCCGGTCGGCACGTCGAGCGGCGCCACAAACGGCGTGTCGAAGACCTTTTGCAGCGCGACGACCACAGACGTCACCGGCATCGTGTAAGCGGCAAATTCGGATTTCGCCTGCGGTTCGTAAAGCGCCAAGAATTCCACGAGGTCATCCGGCAGGCCTGAATCGCGATCGGATTGGCCCATCGTCATGAAGGCAATCTTGTAACCATTGCTGCGGCCGAGCATCCAAAAGAATTTTGGATTGTAGGACACCAGGCCGTGGTTCGGCGTGCCGCCGGCCGGCAGCACATGCAGCATGATGGCGCCCGCGGCCGCCAGATCGTGGATGATCTTGAATGCCTGCAGCTGGTTGGCGACGTGCTCGGTGGTGCCGAAGTTGGTGACGACGTCATGGCGGCCAACGAGCTCGGCCGGCACCTCGTCATGGTTCAGGTCGAGCGGAATGCTGCCGGGCGAGCCGTCGATATCGATCGAGGCATAGCTGAGCCCGAGCCAGGTCCAGAACTCGCGCGCCATCGGCGCGCCGGCCAGCACATTGGTGGCGCTGCGCGGGCCGCTCCAGGCAAGCGACGGCGGTGGGCTGGTGACGCCGAAAGAGCGGCCGGTCGCCGCAATGTCCTCGGTCGCGCCGACGAACGATTCGTCGAGCTGCTGGGCGCCGATTTCGATCACCGCGGAGCCGTTCGGAATATATCCCCGCCGTTTCAGCGCCATTAGCAGCGGCAAGGTACTCGCACCCATTCCCACGACGATACCCCCGGGACCAAAACGTGAACATAGCAAGGCGAAGCCGCCTAGGCAATCAGCCCTTGCATCCTGTCGATAAGCTGGGACTTGAAACTAGGACTTGGCGCGCCGGCGCTGCCGCAGCAGCCCCTCCTGCGCCACCGAAGCGACCAGCGTGCCGTCGCTGGCAAAGATCAGGCCGCGCGAAAAGCCGCGCGAGTCGGCGAGGCTCGGGCTGTCCTGGGCGTAGAGCAGCCACTCGTCGGCGCGGAACGGGCGGTGGAACCACAGCGCGTGGTCGAGGCTCGCCGCCATGATGTCTTCGGAGAACACGCTGCGGCCGTGCGGGATCAGCGCCGCGTCGAGCAGCATCATGTCGGAAGCGTAAGCCAGCACGCATTGATGGATCGCCGGCTCGTCGGGCAGCCGGCCGGTGGCGCGGATCCAGATATCGAAGCGGCCGTTTTCGGATTTTTCGCCGAGATAGCGGCTGAACTCCACGGGGCGGAATTCGATCGGCCGTTCGCGCGCGTAGTAGCGCCGCGCCGGTTCGGGCAACAGCGGATAGATGCGGTCCTTGAGTTCCTCGTCGCTCGGGAGTTCGTCCGGCTTCGGCACCTCGGGCATTTTGACCTGATGGGTCAGGCCTGGTTCGGCAGTATGGAATGAGACCGACATCGAGAAGATGGCGTGGCCGTGCTGGATCGCCTTGACGTTGCGCGTGGTGAAACTCTTGCCGTCGCGGATGCGGTCGACCTCGTAGATGATCGGCACTTTGGGATCGCCGCCGAGCAGGAAATAGGCGTGCAGCGAATGCGGCGGCCGCGTCGCGACGTCCTCGACGGTGCGGCAGGCGGCGACCAGCGCCTGGCCGATCACCTGGCCGCCGAACACCCGCTGCCAGCGCGACTGCGGCGAGCGGCCGCGGAACAGGTTCACCTCCAGCGGCTCGAGATCGAGAATGTCGAGGACTTCCTGAACGGCGGAGGGCATGTGGGCTCCGGAGGGCGGATGACGGACGACAGACGACAGACGACGGACGACAGACGGCAGACGGCAGATGAGTACTTCCTTATCCGTCCTCTGTCGTCCGTCGTCCGTCGTCAAGCCCAGCACCGGCGTGATAGAATAAGACCATGACGCGTGAGACCGATGTGCTGATCGCGGGCGGCGGCTTTGCCGGCCTGACCCTTGCCATTGCGCTGCGCCAAGCGCTCGGGCCGTCATTTGCCGTCACGGTGGCCGATCCGGCGCTGGGCAAAAGCCACGCCGACGACGAACGCGCGTCGGCCATCGTCGCTGCGGCGCGGCGGCTGTTCGAGACGCTCGGTGTTTGGGATGCCGTCAGCGAACAGGCGCAGCCGATCCTCGACATGGTGGTCACCGACAGCCGGCTCGACGACGCCATGCGGCCGGTGTTCCTCACCTTCGCGGGCGAGGTCGAGCCAGGCGAGCCGTTCGCCCATATGATCGAGAACCGTTTTCTCGTCGCCGCGCTGGCTGCGAAGGCGAAAGAGGTCGGCGTCGAGTTGCAGACGACGGCGGTCGCGAATTTCTTTCACCCTCCCCTGGAGGGGGAGGGTCGGCCGCCAACGGGTCCGGCCCGAAGTGGCCGGCCCGATGACAGGCTCCGCGGCCGGGGTGGGGTGAACGGCGGCGCGGAAGTCACCCCACCCCGACCGCCTGACGGCGGTCGACCCTCCCCCTCCAGGGGAGGGTGGGAGTCTCCGTCTGGCGTCTCACAACATCTCGATGTCGAGCTTGCCGACGGCAGCATGACGGCAACGCGCCTTCTCGCCGCCGCCGATGGCGCCCGCTCGCAAATCCGCCAAGGCGCCGGCATCGCCACCCATGGCTGGACTTACGATCAGTCGGCGATCGTCACCACGGTCGGCCACGAGCGCGATCATGGCGGCCGCGCCGAGGAGCATTTTCTTCCCGCCGGCCCGTTCGCGATCCTGCCGCTCAAGGGCAACCGCTCCTCGATCGTGTGGACGGAGGCCAAGGACGAGGCGGAGCGCATCGTGGCGCTGCCGGATGATGCGTTTCATGCGGAGCTGGAACAACGCTTCAAGCTGCATCTCGGCGAGATCACCGCGGTGGACGCGCGCCGTGTGCATCCGCTGGGATTTTTCGTCGCCCGCTCGTTCATCACCGAGCGCATCGCGCTGGTTGGCGATGCGGCGCATGTCATCCATCCGATCGCCGGGCAGGGGCTCAATATGGGATTGAAGGACGTCGCCGCGCTTGCCGAAGTCATCGTCGACGCGGCGCGGCTTGGGCTCGATCCGGGGTCGGCGACGGTGCTCGAGCGCTATCAGCGCTGGCGCCGCTTCGACACCGTGACCATGGGCATCGCCACCGACGGCCTCAACCGGCTGTTCTCCAACCGCTCCGACGCGCTGCGCCTCCTGCGCGACGTCGGGCTTGGTCTGGTCGACCGGGTGCCGAACTTGAAGCGGCTGTTCATCCGCGAGGCGGCAGGCCTGGTCGGCGATGTGCCCAAACTGCTGCGCGGCGAAATGTTATAAAGCCGGGCATGACGTCTGGGACCATGGCGTTCGATCACATCGCGGTCATCGGCGGCGGCGCCTGGGGCACGGCGCTGGCGCTGACCTGCGCGCGCGCCGGGCGGCAGGTGACCCTGTGGGAGCACGACGCCGCCAACGCGGCGCAGCTCGCCAATAAGCGCGAAAGTTTGTTCCTGCCCGGCGTGCGGCTCGACGACCGCATCACCATCGCGGCCGACCTCGCCGACGCCGCGCGGGCGCGGGCGATCCTGCTGGTGGTGCCGGCGCAGGCGGTGCGCAGCGCCACGAAATCTCTCGCGTCATCGCTCGCCGCCCGCACGCCCGTGATCGTCTGCGCCAAGGGTATTGAGCGCGGCACAAAAAAATTCATGACCGAGATCGTCGCCGAATGCGCGCCGAACGCGACGCCGGCGATCCTGTCCGGACCGAGTTTTGCCGCCGACGTGGCGCGCGGCCTGCCGACCGCGGTGACTCTTGCCGCGCGCGACGGCAAGCTCGCCCAAGAACTCGCGCAAGCCATCGGCTCGGCGAGTTTTCGGCCTTATCACTCCACCGACATGCGCGGCGTCGAAATCGGCGGCGCCACCAAGAACGTGCTGGCGATCGCGGCGGGCGTCGTCACCGGCCGCGGTCTTGGTGCCAGCGCCGGCGCGGCACTGACCACGCGCGGTTTTGCCGAGCTCACCCGCTTCGGCAAGGCGTTCGGCGCAAAACCGCAAACGATGATGGGCCTGTCCGGCCTCGGCGATTTGCTATTGACCTGCTCCAGTCCGCAGTCGCGCAATTTCCAGTTCGGCGTCAGTCTCGGCCAGGGCCAAAAACCCGGCACCATCAGCACCGGCCTCGCCGAAGGCGCCTTCACCGCGCCGGTGCTCCTCGACATGGCGCGCGAGCGCTCGGTCGACATGCCGATCGCCGCCGCCGTCGCGGCGCTGCTTGCCGAGGCGATGTCATTGGACGAAGCGATCAAATCTTTGCTGACGCGGCCGCTCAAGTCGGAGGAATGACGATGGCGTATTGGCTGATGAAGACCGAGCCGGAAGAATTTTCCTGGGACGATCAATTAAAGCGCGGCAAGAAGGGCGAGCCATGGAGCGGCGTGCGCAATTTCGCGGCGCGCAAACATCTCCAGGCGATGAAGCAGGGCGAGAAGTTTTTCTTCTATCACACCGGCGACGAGAAGCAGGTCGTCGGCATCGGCGAAATTCTCCGCGAGGCCTATCCGGATCCGACCGCCAAAAAGGACGAGTCCTGGGTCGCCGTGACCACGGGCGCCGTCGAGCCGCTGCCGAAGCCGGTGACGCTCGCCGCCATCAAGGCGGAGCCGAAGCTCAAAGACATGGTGCTGGTAAAACAAGGCCGCCTGTCGGTGCAGCCGGTGACCGCTGACGAATGGAAGCTCGTCTGCAAGAAGGGCGGGATGAAAGCGTAATCGTCATTCCGGCCGAGTGAAACGAGAGCCGGAATCTATAATCGCTGACCACGCAAGACTTGCTACAATCGTGATTATGGATTCCGGGTTCGGCGCCAACCAAGTCGGCTGTTGCCGACTTGGCCACTTTTAAACCGATCTCGGATAAACCGAGATCGGATGCCGCCCCGGAATGACAAAGGGGGAAACGCCATGATATTTGCCGGAATCAACTTTCTCGCCGTCCTCATCGCCGCCGTGGTCGCCTGGATCGTCAGCGCCGCCTGGTACATGAGCCTCGGCCGCATCTACCAGGCGGCGCTCGGCAAGACGCCGGAAGAATGCAAGGAGGAGATGAAAAAGCCGGGCGCGTTCCTGCCGTTCCTCTATGCCTTCATCGGCAATCTCGTCATCGCCTGGATGCTGGCCGGCGTGCTCGGCCATCTCGGCCCGGGCGAGGTGACGCTCAAGAACGGCGTCATCTCCGGCGCGTTTTTGTGGTTCGGCTTCATCCTCACCACCATGGTGGTGAATTTCTGCTTCTCCGGCCGCGACAAGCGCCTGCTCTTCATCGATCTCGGCAACTGGCTGATCGCTCTGGTGGTGATGGGCGCGGTGATCGGCTGGCTCGGGGTGTGAGGCGCGTCATGAGTATGCGCATCGCGCGTATCGTCGTTCTCGCCGCACTGTCGCTTGCCGGCGCGATCGGCGCGGCCTTCTCACAGACGGCGCCGCCGACGCCGCCGGCGACGACCGGGCCGGCGCCGCCGGTGCCCTATGTCATGGGCATGGGCGACCTGATGAATACGCTCATCCAGCCGCGTCACACCAAGCTCGGCCTCGCCGGCAAGGCGGAGAATTGGCCGCTCGCCAACTATGCGCTCTCCGAGCTCCGCCAGGCCTTTGCCGGCATCACCAAGGCGGTGCCGAAATTCCGCGGCATGCCGGTCGGCGATCTTGTCGATCTGGCGCTGACTCAGCCGCTCAATGCCGTCGAGGCCGCCATCAAGCAGCAGGACGCGCAAAAATTCACCGCCGCCTACGACCAGCTCAGCCAAGGCTGCAATGCCTGCCACATGGAGCTCGATCACCCTTACGTCGTGATCAAAACGCCCGATGCGTCGGCGTTTCCGGACCAGGAATTCAAGGCGCAGCGCTAAATGTAGCCCGGATGAGCAAAGCGAAATCCGGGGCTGAATTGCCGCAGGCTCCGCCCCGGGTATCGCTCCGCTCACCCGGGCTACGAGGCTTGTCGCTCGTCCGATGACCGTCGCATAATGGCCATGGGAAAACGCTGCAATCAGGCTTAAGCCGTGTGCGCCTGGAGGAAACTATGTCGGATAAGATCTACGAAATTCCCGCCGAGTGGACCAAGCGCGCCTTCATCACCGAGGCCGAATACAAGAAAATGTACGCAAGCTCGCTGGCCGATCCCAACGGCTTTTGGGCCGAGCAGGCCAAGCGCATCCACTGGATGAAGCATTTCTCCAAGGTCAAGAACACCTCGTTCGCCAAAGACAACGTCTCGATCAAATGGTTCGAGGACGGCGCCACCAACGTCGCCTACAACTGCATCGACCGCCACCTGCACAGCCGCGGCAATCAGACCGCCATCATCTGGGAAGGCGACGATCCGAAAGATTCAAAGCACATCACCTACAGGCAATTGCACGATGAGGTCTGCCGCTTCGCCAATATCTTGCGCAACCGCAACGTCAAGAAGGGCGATCGCGTCACCATCTACCTGCCGATGATCCCGGAAGCGGCCTACGCGATGCTGGCTTGCGCGCGCATCGGCGCCATCCATTCCGTGGTGTTCGGCGGCTTCTCGCCGGACTCACTCGCCGGCCGCATCGAGGATTGCCAGTCGAACGTCGTCATCACCGCCGACGAAGGTTTACGCGGGGGCCGCAAGGTGCCGCTCAAGGCCAATACCGATGCGGCGATCGCCAAGGCGGGCGGCGTCGACCACGTCATCGTGGTCAAGCGCACCGGCGCGCCGGTCGACATGGATCCGGTGCGCGATGTTTGGTACCACGAGGCCGCCGACATGGTGACGGCGGAATGTCCGTGCGCGGAAATGAACGCGGAGGATCCGCTGTTCATTCTCTACACCTCGGGCTCGACCGGGCGGCCGAAGGGCGTGTTGCACACCACCGCGGGCTATCTCGTTTACGTGGCGATGACGCACCAATACGTCTTCGACTATCACGACGGCGATATCTATTGGTGCACGGCAGACGTCGGCTGGGTCACCGGCCACAGCTACATCGTCTATGGGCCGCTGGCGAACGGCGCCACCACCTTGATGTTCGAAGGTGTGCCGAACTATCCGTCGATGTCGCGGTTCTGGGAAGTCATCGACAAGCACAAGGTCAACATCTTCTACACGGCGCCGACGGCGATCCGCGCGCTGATGCAAGCGGGCGACGCGCCGGTGACCAAAACCTCGCGCGCCTCGTTGCGGCTCCTTGGTTCGGTTGGCGAGCCGATCAATCCGGAAGCGTGGGAATGGTATCACCGCGTGGTCGGCGACGGCCGCTGCCCGATCGTCGATACCTGGTGGCAGACCGAGACCGGCGGCATTTTGATCACGCCGCTGCCCGGCGCGACGCGGTTGAAACCCGGCTCCGCGACGCGGCCGTTCTTCGGCATCGTGCCGCAGATCGTCGATGCTGAAGGCAAGGTGCAGGAGGGTGCCACCAGCGGCAATCTGTGCATCGCCGATTCCTGGCCCGGCCAGATGCGCACCGTCTACGGCGATCACCCGCGCTTCGTTGAAACTTATTTCAGCACCTATCCCGGAAAGTATTTCACCGGCGACGGCTGCCGCCGCGACGAGGATGGCTACTACTGGATCACCGGCCGAGTCGACGACGTGATCAACGTCGCCGGCCATCGGTTGGGCACAGCCGAAGTGGAATCGGCGCTGGTGGCGCATCCAAAGGTGTCGGAGGCCGCGGTCGTCGGCTATCCGCACAACATCAAAGGGCAGGGCATTTACGCCTATGTCACGTTGATGAGCGGCGAAGAGCCGACCGAGGCGTTGCGCAAGGAACTGGTGCAATGGGTGCGCACTGAGATCGGTCCGATCGCCTCGCCCGATCTGATCCAGTTCGCGCCGAGCCTGCCGAAGACGCGATCCGGAAAAATCATGCGCCGCATCCTGCGCAAGATCGCCGAGGACGAGTTCGGCAATCTCGGCGACACCTCGACCTTGGCCGATCCGGCGGTGGTCGACGATCTGGTCAACAACCGGCAGAACAAGAGCAAGGAGAGTGCGTAGCGCTTTCCCTTCTTTCCCCTCCCCCTTGTGGGGAGGGGCAGGGGTGGGGGTCGCGAGGTAAGGCAGAAGCGAGGACGCCTCGCGCCGTGCTCGCCTCAACGCACGCACGTCACCTCCCGACCCCCACCCCTCCCTCCCCACAAGGGGGAGGGAGCAGTAAGCCCTCGTCCGCAAAAATTTAGAGAAACTTTACCGTGTTCGAGCGCCGTTACTGAGTGGGCGCGCGGTTTGGATTATGGTGAATCCCGATTAGTCATAGTTGCGTACTGGAGTATTCGACGATGCGAGGGAGATTCCTGCTTGCGGCCGTGCTCATGGCCGCTGTTGTTGCCTTCGCGATCCAGCCCGCGCACGCGCACGGCGATCTGGTGGCGCTGCCGGCGGCTTATGCGCCCGGCACCATCGTGGTGAAAACCGGCGAGCGGCATCTTTATCTGGTCGTCGGGCCCGGCCAGGCGATCCGTTATCCGGTCGGTGTCGGCCGCGCCGGGCAGCAATGGTCGGGCACCTCGGTGATCGACGCCAAATATGTCAGCCCGGACTGGGCGCCGCCGCCGGACATCAGGCGCGAAAATCCAAAACTGCCGCCGCTCATTCCCGGCGGCTCGCCGCACAATCCCATGGGCGTCGCGGCGATGACGCTCCAAGGCCTCGACTACGCCATCCACGGCACCAACCAGCCGTCTTCGATCGGCCATTTCGTCTCGCACGGCTGCATCCGCATGTTCAACGAAGACGTGACGGATTTATTTGGTCGCGTCGGGGTTGGTACGCCGGTGGTGGTGGTCAGGTAATCAGGGATCAGGGATCAGGGATCAGGGATCAGGGATCAGGGATCAGGCATCAGGCATCAGGCATCAGGCATCAGGCATCAGGCATCAGGCAACAAGAGTCTTGATACCTGATCCCTGTTTCCTGATCGCTGTCATCCTGATCCCTGTTTCCTGATCCCTGTCATCTGCACCAACTGCCGCGCCGCCCGCCGTCGTAAGCGCGCGCGAAGCCGCCTGAGAGCATTGCAGCCGAGATGTCGTTGGTGCCCCGCGTCGCGACGTTGGCATCGATGCGTCCGGGATATTTGTCTGGCCCGACGTGGGAGAGCGTGACGCGGCCGTTGGCGAGCAGCCGCTGCAGCGCCGCACGCGCGGCGAGCGCCAGGCGTAGCTCCTTGCTGCAGCGGGCGTGCAGCTCTGCCGCATCGATGCTGCGCAGCCGCACGCGGGTTTCGATCTCGCCGCCGGGCCCGGTCCTCATGCGCGCCACGAAGGTGTCGCCATCGATGATGCGCACCATTTCGGCCGCATAGACGCGCGTGTTCGCCAGGGCTTTGTCCGCCAAGACTTTGTCCGCCAAGACTTGGCGGCCGCCATCGCCATACGGCCGGTAAGCCGACATCGGCGTAGCCTTCAGGTGCAGCAAGAGGTTCGGGTTGATGAACTCGACGGCGATCACACTTGCGGCCAGCAACACGCCGGCAACGAGCCAAACATTGCCGCGTCGCGGATTGGCCAGAGCCGTAAATGATAGACGAGGCATCGCCGCCGCCTTCCTGAGAAGGAATCAACACGTTGCAGTCTAGGATAATATTCCTCTATACGAGAGCGGTCAAGCCCAAAGCGCAGGTTGCTATTGCGCCGGCGTGGGATGCCGCAGCGGCGCACGCAGCTGGGGGCGACATGACGGGTCGGGCGACATCGCGACCGTGATCATGTCGGGATATTTGTTCAGCGCGCCCGAGGCGGCATCGACGCCGAGCCCGATGATGCCGCCGAAGATCACGTTGCCCGCTGCCATTGCTTCGGCGCCGGACGGTATGATGCTCTGGCCATTGACGTAGCAATCTTTGACGCAAGCGATCGGCAGAGGGTCGGAGCCCTTCTTCAGTGTCACCGTGCCCGGCGTCGTGACGACCTGCGGACCGCTCTGGGTCGTGATCGTGCACGTCGCGCTCGGAACGCCGGGTGTGTCGATGGCGACGACTTGGGTGGTTCCCTTGGTGATGGTGGCGCAAGCAACCAGCAAAAAGGCGCATGCGCCCAATGCGAAATAGCGCAACACGATAAATCCCCCAGCTTCCCCACGTCATCATGGGACAACCGATGCGGGAGAGCAAGTGGATACCGGCTGCCGAAGGCCGCCCCTTGGTCAGGAAACCCCTGTGAAATATGTGAAATCTGCCGCCGCGCCGAGGCGAGGACCGGTTGTGGTCGGTTGCGCCGGCTAGAAATCCGAGATCAAGCCGTCCTTTTCCCAATCGCCATAGCGAGTCGGGTCGAGGCCGCCGCGTCCGCCGGATTCCTTGGGCTGGCCGGCATTGCGGTCGCGTTCGGCGCGCCGCGCTGCCGCCTCGGCAAGAGCCCGTTCGGCGGCCGGCGGCAGCGGGCGCTTTTCGCTTGTTTTGCCCTCGGCGGGTTCGGGCGCCCCAGGGCTTTGTGATTGTGGCTCGGTTGGCATCGCCTCTGACTTGGCGTAGCCGTGGCCCTCCCGCAAGGAGGAATTTTTGGCAAAAAATGCGCGCAAGAAGAAGCCTCGTGCCGGCGAGCGCGACGACTCGCCCGGCTTGGCGGTGCGCCGGGTTGCGGCCGATATCGTCGAGGGCGTGCTCAATCGGCACCGGGCGCTCGACGAGATGCTCGAAGGCTCCGATGCGCGCGCTGCGACCGCGGCGCTTGCCGCGCTTTCCGATCGCGATCGCGGGCTGACGCGGGCGATCGTTGCCGTGGTGCTGCGCCGGCTCGGCACCTTGCGCCATCTGCTCGGGTCATTTCTCGAGGAGGGGCCGCCGGCGCAGGCGCCGCGGGTCGAGACCGCGCTGTTGATCGGCGCCGCGCAAATTCTGTTTCTCGAAGTGCCCGATCATGCCGCGGTCGATCTCGCGGTGCGGCTGGCGCGCGAGGATCGCATGGCGTTGCACTTCGCCGGCCTGATCAACGCGGTGCTGCGGCGGATCGCGCGCGAAGGCAAGGAACGCATCGCGGCGCTCAACGCGCCGGTGCTCGACACGCCGCCTTGGCTGCTGGCGCGCTGGATCAAAAATTACGGCGAGGCGACCGCGCACGCCATTGCCGCCGCCAATGGCCGCGAGCCGGCGCTCGATCTCACGGTAAAATCCGATGCCGAAGCTTGGGCGGCAAAACTCGAAGGCCGCGTGCTGCCGACCGGTTCGGTGCGCACCATCGTGCATGGCGCCGTCACCGCGCTGCCGGGTTTTGATGAAGGCGCCTGGTGGGTGCAGGACGCAGCAGCCGCGATTCCGGCGCGTCTCCTCGGCAATGTCTCTGGCTTGCGCGTCGCCGATTTGTGCGCCGCGCCCGGCGGCAAGACGGCGCAGCTCGTCGCCGCCGGCGCCAAAGTCACGGCGGTCGATCGCGCGCCGGGGCGGCTCAAGCGGCTGCAGGAAAATCTCACCCGCTTGTCGCTCGAAGCCGAGCTTGTCTGCGCCGATGTGGCGGCGTGGACTCCGGAGCAACACTTTGACGCCGTCTTGCTCGATGCGCCGTGCACGTCGACCGGCACCATCCGCCGTCATCCCGACGTGCCGTGGCTCAAGCGCTCGGCCGATATCGCGGCGCTCGCCGCGGCGCAGAGCCGCTTGCTCGATCACGCGATCACGCTGGTCAAACCCGGCGGTAAGCTCGTGTACTGCACGTGCTCGCTTGAGCCCGAAGAAGGCGTCGACATGGTCGCCGCTCTGTTGGCGCGCGAGCAAAGCGTGCGGCGCGCGCCGATCGCAGCTGCCGAAGTCTTTGGCCAAACCGACTTCATCAGCGCGGACGGCGATCTGCGGACGCTACCGTGCCATTTTACCGATGCTGATTCGCGCTTCGCCGGCGTCGATGGCTTCTATGCGGCGCGACTTGAGAAGTTGTAGAATTTCAATGATTTAGGGGTTTATTCCCCGTCCCTATGACGTTTCGTTATGGTGCGGCAACCCTCCTCATCCTCTCCGCAAGCGGGCGAGGGTAAGGAGAGGGCGCACTTCCAGGAGGGGCGAGCGCGGCGATGGCGCGCGGTTCGGTGGCCAATCATTTGAAGCTGTCGTGGCTGTTGCTGCGCGGAGGCTTGCGGCAAGCCGCCGGGCGGCTCAACGGCCATCCGCTGCTGCGCTGGCCGCTGCCGCAACTCAAGGCCGACCGCCTGTTGATCGCGCCGCAGGATTTGCGCACGGCCGACGCCACGCTTGCCACCGAAATCTATTCCGGCCGCTTCGCCTTCGCCGGCAAGGTCGTGATCTGTGACGGCCGCTCTATCTTCGAGATGGAGCCGCCGTCGGACGAATGGGCCGCCGCGCTGTTGGGTTTTGGCTGGCTGCGCCATCTGCGCGCCGCCGAATCCGGCATCACGCGCGCCAATGCGCGCGCGCTGGTCGACGAATGGATCACGCTGCAGGGTTCGTGGCATCCGGTGGCGTGGCGGCCGGACGTGCTGTCGCGGCGCATCATCTCCTGGCTCAGCCAGGCGCCGCTGGTGTTGCAGGACGCCGATGGGCGTTTCTACCGGCGTTTTTTGCGCAGCTTGGTCCGGCAGGTGCGCTATCTGCGCCATACCGCGGGCGACGCGCGGCGTGGCGTGGCGCGCATGCAGGCCGAGATGGCGCTAACCTATGCGGCGCTGTGCATCGCCGGCCAGGCACGGCACATCAAGTCCGCGACCGATCGGTTGCGCCACGAGATCCAGGTACAAATCCTGCCCGACGGCGGCCATGCCAGCCGCGATCCCGGCGCTATCATCGAGGTGCTGCTGGAACTGTTGCCGCTCGGCCAGGCGTTTTCATCGCGCAACATCGCGCCGCCGCAGGCGCTGCTCAACGCCATCGACCGCATGATGCCGATGCTGCGCTTCTTCCGCCATTCCGAGGGCACGTTCGCGCATTTCAACGGCATGGGCGCGACGCCGGCCGAGCTGTTGCTGACTTTGCTCGCCTACGACGAGATCCACGGCGCGCCGCTGTCGAACGCGCCGCATTCGGCCTATCAGCGGCTCGAGGCGTCGGGCGGCGTGCTGATCATGGATACCGGCCGCGCGCCACCGATCGAGATGAGTCTGGAAGCCCATGCGGGCTTTTTGTCGTTCGAATTCTCCACGCCCAAGGGCGCCCTGATGGTGGTGAATTGCGGCATGCCGCAGACCGCGCGCGAGGACTGGCGGCCGTTTGCCCGCGGCACGCCGGCGCATTCGACGGTCACCTTCAACGACACGTCGTCGGCGCGCTTTGTCGAGACCCCGGCGTTCCGGCGCGTGCTCGGCGGCTCGCCGATGCTCGGCGGCCCGGGCAATGTCGCCGTGACCCGCGAAGATCGCGCCGACGGCATCGTCCTGCGCGCGGCGCACGACGGCTACGCCGACCGCTACGGCGTTTTGCACGAGCGCACCATCCTGCTCGCGGCCGACGGTGTGCGGTTCGAGGGCGAGGACATGTTCCTGGCCGCCGACGGCAGCGCGCAATTGCGCACGACCGAAGACCGCTTCGCGCTGCGCTTCCACCTGCACCCTTCGGTCAAGGCGACGCGGCTGACCGACGGCCATGGCGTCATGCTGATGACGGCGACCAAGGAGGTGTGGACCTTCACCGCCCCCGATGCCCGCGTCGAGCTCGAAGACTCCGTCTATCTCGCCGGCACCGGCCCGCGCCGCACCTCGCAGCTGGTCATCCGCGGCCATGCCGGCGCCACCCCGCGCGTGTTGTGGACTTTTCAGCAGACCACGTCGGCCGCGCTCGCCACCGCCGGCACCGGCCGCCGCCTGCGCGAAGAGGAGCCGCGGCTGCCGTTGTGAGATTCTTTCTTGCCCCTCCCCCTGAAAGGGGGAGGGCAGGGTGGGGGTCCGCGACCGCGTCGCTTGCCCAGGTAACGAAGACTGACCCCCACCGGCTTCGCTTCGCTCGCCACCTCCCCCTTTCAGGGGGAGGTTTAAAGTAGGGGGAGGGTTTAAAACGTAGCGGGATGGTCTAAACACAAACCATGACCGACGATCTCCGCCGCGTAACGCGCGCCCTCATTTCCGTCTCCGACAAGACCGGCGTCGTCGACTTCGCCCGCGCGCTGGCCGGCCATGGCATCGAGCTGGTTTCCACCGGCGGCACGCGCAAGACTTTAAGCGACGCCGGGCTCGCCGTGCTCGACGTCAGCGATCTCACCGGTTTTCCCGAGATGATGGACGGCCGGGTCAAGACGCTGCATCCGGCGGTCCATGGCGGCTTGCTGGCGATGCGCGGCAGCGCGGCGCACACGGAAGCAATGCGTGCGCACAACATCCGGCCGATCGATCTCCTGGTGGTCAATCTCTATCCGTTCGAGGCCACGACCGCGCGCGGCGGCGATTTCGCCACCTGCATCGAGAACATCGACATCGGCGGCCCGGCGATGATCCGCGCCGCGGCGAAGAACCATGACGACGTCGCCGTGGTGGTCGAGGCCAGCGATTACGCCGCGGTGTTGGCCGAGCTCACGCAGCACGCCGGCGCGACAACGTTAAAGCTGCGCCGCCGGCTCGCCGGCAAGGCTTATGCGCGTACGGCCGCGTATGACGCGGCGATTTCGAATTGGTTTGCCAATCAGCTTGCCGACATCGCGCCGGACTATCGCGCCTTCGGTGGTCGGCTGATCGAGAAATTGCGCTACGGCGAGAACCCGCACCAGACGGCGGCGTTCTATCGCACGCCGGATGCGCGGTTCGGTGTCTCGACTGCGCGGCAGGCCCAGGGCAAGCAGCTCTCCTACAACAACATCAACGACACCGACGCGGCCTACGAATGCGTCGCCGAGTTCGATCCGGCGCGCACCGCGGCTTGCGCGATCATCAAGCACGCCAATCCGTGCGGCGTCGCTGAGGGTGAAAACTTGCTCGACGCCTATCGCAAGGCTTTGGCCTGCGATCCGGTCTCGGCATTCGGCGGCATCGTCGCGCTCAACCGCACGCTCGATGCCGAAGCGGCGCGCGCCATCACCGAGATTTTCACGGAAGTCATCATCGCGCCGGATGCGACGTCCGACGCCATCGCCATCGTCGGCGCCAAGAAGAATTTGCGGCTGTTGCTCGCCGGCGGCCTGCCCGATCCGCGCGCCTCAGGCCTCACCGCCAAAACCGTCGCCGGTGGGCTTCTGGTTCAATCGCGCGACAGTGCCGTGGTCGACGACATGGATCTAAAACCGGTGACCAGGCGCGTGCCGACCAATGCCGAACTGCGCGACCTGCGTTTCGCCTTCCGCGTCGCCAAGCACGTCAAGTCGAACACCATCGTCTATGCCAAGGATTTGGCGACGGTCGGCATCGGCGCCGGGCAGATGAGCCGCGTCGATGCGGCTCGCATCGCCGCGCGCAAGGCGCAGGATGCCGCGGCAGCGGCCGGTCTCAAGGAGCCGGCCACCAAAGGCTCGGTGGTCGCCTCTGACGCGTTCTTTCCGTTTGCCGACGGATTATTGGTCGCCATCGAAGCCGGCGCCACCGCGGTGATCCAGCCCGGCGGCTCAATGCGCGACGACGAAGTGATCAAAGCCGCCGACGACCACGGCATCGCCATGGTGGTGACGGGGACGCGGCATTTTAGGCATTGAGAATATTGCGCGCAGGAGTCGCTGCCTGCGATCCGTCATCCTGAGGTGCGAGCGAAGCGAGCCTCGAAGGATGCCGGCCGAGGCGTCGTGGCCGTCGCCCTTCGAGGCTCGGCGCTATGCGCCGAGCACCTCAGGGTGACGGATAACGAGAAATCACACCGCGCCGGTGATCCACTGCTCGAGCTTTTGCTTCGGCGCGGCGCCGACTTGGCGCGACGCGAGCTCGCCGTTCTTGAACAGCATCAGGGTCGGGATCGACATGATGCCGAATTTGGCCGCCGTGCCCGGGTTCTCGTCGACATTGAGCTTGACGATCTTGACCTTGCCGTTGAGCGACTTGGAAATCTCTTCCAGTGCCGGCGCGATCATGCGGCACGGCCCGCACCACTCCGCCCAGAAATCGACGACCACGGGCCCGCTCGCCTTGAGCACGTCCTGCTCGAAAGTCGCGTCGGTTGTTTTATCGACCATGAAAAACCTCACTTTTTTAAGAAGAATCGGCAGGCCTTGGGCGATGAACCTATGAACCGACCCGAGGGGCGTCAAGGGAGCTTCACCGCAGCGTGACCCTCAGGTCATGGGCCGGTTTTTTTTGCGCCCGGTGAAAGCTTGTTCAATGCCGCGTCCATCGCCGTGGCGGAGACTTCCATCAGCTTCGGCCCCTCGGTGAACAGCAGTGCCGCGCGCACCGTTTTGCCCGGGAATACGCGGGCCAGCACCGCGCGGTAGAGCGCCAACTGGGTGACGTAAGGCGCAACTTCGTCGGGCCGGTTTGGAACGATCCGGTCGGTTTTGTAGTCGGCGATCAGCACTGTTTCGCCGGTGACGGCGAGGCGGTCCACCTGGCCGGCAACCGGGATTGGGTTTGAGCCCGCACGCGCAATGCGGCCGACGATCGGCACCTCGGCGCGGCTTCCCGGCGCAAAGATTTCGGCAAAGTTTTCGTCGTCGAGGATACCGAGCACTTGTTGCGCCATCGCCGCCCGTTCGGCCGGAAGAAATTCCGTGGCGGCATTGGCAAGATACCGCTCGGCGGCATCCTGGCGATGTTCGGCGGGAATATCCGGCAGCGCTTGCATCAGCCGATGCACTAGCCGCCCGCGCTCAAGCGCTTTTTGTCGATCGGCCGCGGAGCCGGCGCTTGGCGCGATTTGCAAAATCTCTTCGTCGAAGGCGGAGGAGGGCGACAGCGGCGCGGGACGCGGCACTTGGGCGGGCGCCGGTTGCCGCAGCCACGCCGGAAATTTTGGCCGCGCGATTTTTCCCGGAGCCGCGGCAGACGGGGCCGCCGCAGCCGCACCGGTCGGCGTCTTGCGAAACCGCAAAACTTTTTCGCCGCTGTCGTCTTCCTCGACGAGGAAGGATTCCAGCGGCCCGCGCACCAGATCGTACCAGCAACGCTCCGGCCGCTTGGTTCGTCCATCGGCGCCGCAAACGATCAGCCGGTCGGCGGCGCGCGTCATGGCGACATAGAGCAGGCGGCGATATTCATTCTCGGCTTCGTTCTTCGCGGCGTCGCGGGCGGCGGCGACGCTCGGCACGTCGTCCTCCTTGCGCCCCGCCCAGATCACGGCGCCGCCGGCAAGCTCGAGCAGCCGCGGCGGTTTCGGCCCGGTCGGCGGCGTCATGGTGTCGGCGAGGATGACGATCGGCGCTTCCAGCCCCTTGGCGCCGTGCACGGTCATGACGCGCACTTCGTCGCGGGCGATTTCCATGTCGCGTTTGACTTCGGTCTTGGCATCACGCAGCCAGGCGACAAAGCCTTGCAGCGACGGTGTATCGCGCCGCTCGTAGTCGAGCGCGAGATTGAGGAATTCGTCCAGCGCGTCGTTGGCCTCGACGCCGAGCCGGCCGAGGAAGTTTTTCCGCGCGCCGCCCGCGCCCAGAAGTTTTGCGTAGAACGCAAACGGCGTCTCGCGCCGCGCGGCTTGCGCCAGCGCATCGAGGCAGGCGGTGGCTTCCGTGAATTTTTTGCCTTCGCCGGCCTTTTGTTTAAGCGCTGCACGCAATGAGGTGCGGCCGCGGTCCCAGGCGATGGTAAAAAGCTCGTCGTCCGAAAAACCGAACAGCGGGCTGCGCAGCACTGTAGCCAGTGCGAGATCGTCCTGCGGCAACAACAGCGCGTCGGCGAGCGCCATCAGATCCATCACCGCGATATGCTCGGTGAGAATGAGGCGATCGGCGCCGGCCACCGCGACGTTCTCGTGCTTGAGCGCGCGGATGATAGCCTCGAACAGCGGGCCGCGCTGGCGCACCAGCACCAGAACATCGCCGCTTCGCGCGGCGCCGCGCGCGATCTGGCCGCGCACATAGCGCGCGATGCGGCGCGCCAGTTTCACCCGCGGGCTGGTCTCGTTCACCACGTCGAACGGCGCGTCCCAGCCCTCGATCTCGCGCCGCTCATCGGGCTGCTCCGGCTCCCAGATCTCGACCACGCCGGGCAGCGCATCGGGCAGCGCCAGATGCGGCGGGAAGCCGCCGGCATCGGAGCTGACGCTTGCCGCCATCGCGGTGCCTTTGAACACCAGGTCGACCGCCGCCAAAATACTTTCGCCCGAGCGGAACGAATGCTTGAGCTCGCGAAAGACGAACTCGAGACCGCTGCTGGTATGCCGGCGCTCGAAATAGCGCCGCATTTCGGCGAATTCCTTGGGCGCGGCGTTCTGGAACGAATAGATCGATTGCTTCTCGTCGCCGACCGGAAAGATGGTGCGCGTGAACGGCCGCGCGCCGGCGCCGGTGGTGAATTCGTCGGTGAGATGGCGCACGATCTGCCATTGCTTCTTGCTGGTGTCCTGCGCCTCGTCGATCAGCACGTGGTCGATGCCGAGGTCGAGCTTGTAATGCACCCAGGCGGCATCGACGTTGCCCAACAGCGCCAGCGCCTTGTCGATGAGATCGTCGTAGTCGAGCAGGCCGCGGCGTTCCTTTTCCTTCAGGTAGCGCTCCAGCACCTCATAGGCGATGGTGAGCAGCGCCGCGCTGCGGTCGCGGCAGGCCACGGCGCGGCGGCGGTCGAGCAGAGCGCAGATGCGCTCCTGCTCCCGGCAAAGCCGCTCCACCAGCGCCGTGTCCTTGATCGCTTTGGTGACGATGGATTTCCGCGGCGTGCCCTCGCCGGTGCAGAAGATTTGCAGATAGCTGACAACGCGTTCGGCGTCCGGCAGCGCCGCCAGACCGGCGAAGCGGCGCGCTTGGTCGATATCGGTCTTATTTCCTTGCGCCAAAATTTTGGCGAGCGCGGTCCATTCCGACTGCGCAATCAGCGAACGGGAAAAATATTCGGCTTCGATTTTGGCTGCGTCGTCGGACGGATCGACACCGAGCGATTGCGACAGATTGACGAGCGCCGTGTCGCGGTCGGCCGCGGTCATGATGGTGCCGCGCTTGGCAATGGCTTCGCGCACGACGTCGCGGAACGTCTGGTCGGCCGCCGCGACCATCGCCGCGGCCAGCGCGCCGCCGAGCTTGCCGTCGGGCGCGTCGGCACCTTCGAGCAGCACATTGAGCGTCAACTGCTCGAGAAGCTGGGTGTGCTCGGCGTCGTCGAGCACGTTGAAGCGGGCGGCGACATTGGCCTCGAACGGAAACTGATGCAGCAGCTGGGTGCAGAATGCGTGGATGGTGTGCACCTTCAGCCCGCCCGGGGTGTCGAGCGCGCGTGCGAACAAGCGCCGCGCCAGCGCGCGGCGCGCAGCGTCGGGCTTGAGGCTCGATCGCTCGCGAATGGCTTTGTCGAGGCCGGCATCGTCGAGCGTGGTCCATTCGGCGAGCGTGTCGAACACGCGCTTGGCCATGTTGGCGGCGGCGGCCTTGGTGAATGTGATGCAGAGGATTTTTTCCGGCTCGACGCCGTCGAGCAAAAGATTGATCACGCGCTGGACCAGCACGTGGGTTTTTCCGGATCCGGCATTGGCGGCGACCCATGCCGAGACGTGCGGCGCGGATACCTCGCGCTGCAACAGCCTCACCGAATCGGGAATGACGCCGGGCGCTCTCATTCGCCGCCCCCGGGCTCGTCGGCCGCGCCGCCGGTGCTCGACCATTCCTTGACGCGCGCGAGATGGTCGTAGTCGCCGTAATGGGTCGTCCACATCGGGTGCACCAGCGAGCGATAGGCGACGCTTTCGTCCGTGAAGCTGTTTGCCAGCGCCGTAAGCTTTTCCAGCGCGCGATCGGCGTGACTATCCGGCGTACCCTCCTTGAACTTGAGCATCTTGGGCTCGCCGGGCGGCTCACCACCTTTGAGCAGCACATAGCCGAGCTCGGCGACCGACGCGCCGCGCGGAATGTCCTTGAACTTTCCTTGACGCAACATTGCGGCTTCAAGGGTGAGCTGCGGCGCCAGCCCGGTGCGTACTTGCTTTTCGGTTCGCGCGGCGCCGGTTTTGTAGTCGAGGATGACGTAGCGGCCGTCGGCATCGCGCTCGATACGGTCGGCGATGCCGCGCAGCTTGAACGCGCCGTCGCCGAGCGGAATATCGAGCTCGGCGCGAATTTCGGCGACGACGGCGGCCAAGCCGGCACGGCGCGCGATTTCCCAGCGCGCGAACCAGCGCGCGATGCGCTCGAAGCGCGGCCACCAGAAGGCGCGCGCTTCGGGATAATCGTTGAGCGCGGCGAAATGCGGCCGTCCCAGTTCGATGAGTTCACGTGCCGGATCGTCCGGCAGTTTTTCGGCGAAGGTTTTCGTGAATTCGCCGATGGCGGCGTGAATGAACGTGCCGCGCTCGGCGGCGCCGGGTTCGGCGCCGATCGGGTCGAGCGGGGTGAGGCGCAGGATGTGCTTGGCATAGATCGTATAGGGATCGCGCAGCCAGTGCTCGATCTCGGTCACCGAAAGGCTCACCGGCCGCGCCGCGCGCGGCGGCTTTGGCGCCGGCTGCGGCTCCGGCGTGACGGTCTGGGGCCGGTCGAGTTCGCGCGCCCAGGCAAGATAATTGTCGCCGCGTGTGCGCGCGTGTTTCCAGCGCTCGCCGGCGACCGCGGCGAGGCGCTGGAGGAAACGCGACGGCACGGTCGGCGCGCCGGCGATCTTGGCGGCGTGGGTGAGGATCACGTCGCGGGCGCCGAGCAGTTGGGCAAAATCGTGGGCGGAAAGGCCGATGCGGCGCTCCGGCAGATCGAGGCCGAGGTTGAGTCGCATCGGGCGGCTGAGCCACGCATCGGTCCGGCTCTCCGGCGGCCAGGTGCCTTCGACCAGGCCGCCGAGCACGACGCGATCGCTTTCGGTCAACCGCGCCTCGAGCGGCCCGAGGATGCGCACGCGCAGGTCGGGCTGGGCGGCGCGGCGCACGACGCGGCCGGCGAGAGCTGCGGAAAACAATTCGAGATAATCGGGCGGTGCCACCGACAGGCGGGCTGCCGCTTTGCTCGCCGCCAGTTCGTCGAGTGCGTCGGCGAGTTTCGCGCCGTCGCGGCCGGCGAATGCGGCTTCGTCTTTGCCTTGCCGTGACAGCGCCGCCAGCACATCGCGATGGCGCGCGGCGAGGTCGTTGAGCGGAAGCTTCGTGCGGCCGAGGCTTTCGAACGGCTTGAGCGCTTCGCCGAGCCCTTTCACGAGATCGGCGGCGGCGGCGAGTTCGGCATCGGTCAATGCGCGACGCGGTTCGGATGGATGCAAACTATCTTTGGTCTCGCGAAATGTTTTTAGCGCGTGGGCCAAGCCGCGCGTTCCGGCACGTGGACGAGGCCCGCGCAGAATCGCGCGCTCGAGCGTGGCGACGGCGTCTTGCGTGCCGTTCATGTCGAGCCGCAGCAGCGGATGTTTGAGCAGCGCCAGCAGCGTGACCGGGGCAAAGCCATGAAGCGCGGTTTCGGCGGCGAGCCGGGCAAAGATTCCGGCCGGCGTTTCGGCGAGCGCGTCGCCGCCGGAATCCTCGGCGGAAATTCCCCAACGCGCCAGCGTGGCGAGCACGCGGCGGCCGAGCGCGCGATCCGGTGTCACCAGCGCGGCGGTCTTGCCGTCGTGCACGGCTTCACGCAGCGCCACCGCGATGGCAAGCGACTCTTCCTCGGCATTCGCCGCTTCGATCACGGTGAGTGTCTCGAGCGCCGTCTCCACGTGCGCTTCGAACGCAGGCTCGGCGGCTTTTTGCCGCCACATGTCGGTCATGGCCGCCGGCCGCAACGCCTCCGACAGCAACTGCTCGCGGCCGCGTGGCGCGGCCAAGCTCGCGACCGCATCACGCGCAATACCGATGCGCGTCAACAGCGCCTGCATGGCGAATTGCGGATGTCCGGATGCCGGCGCGATGCGCTTCTTCTCGTCACCGGCAATCAGTTTCCACGACTCGTCGTCGAGATCGGTATCGAGGCCGGGCAGCACCACGGCGCCGTGGGGTAATCGCGCGATGGTCGCGATCAATTCGGCGGTGGCCGGGATCGAGCCGGTCGAGCCGGCGGCGATCACCGGCGCGTCGGTCTTGCGGGCAAGGCGCGCGGCTTCGGCCTTGATCAAAAGATCGCGCCGCGTGACCGCCTCGATGACGCCGCGTTCGCGCAACACCTCCGGCCATTGTTTGATGGCGATCTGCAGGAATTTCAGGGTGAGCTGCCAATATTCGTCGAGCTCGTCCGGCACCAGATTATCGAGGCGGTCCCACGGCACGCCGCGCGTCGTCATGTCGTCGATCAGCCGCGCCAGATCGTCGGCGAGCGCGCAGGCCGCCGCCGGCGTCTGGGCGACCAGCGGCGCGCCGCTTAAGCCGTGCAGCTCCGGCGAGGTGGCCCATGTGGTGATGAGTTGCGTGAGCAACAGCCGCCGTTCGACCGGGCCGACCGCTTCCGGCAGCGCCAGCGCATGGGCGGCGATGTCGCCCGCTGCGGCCTCGGCGAAGGCGATTTCGTCCTCATCGATATCGCCGATGGCGACGATGCGCGGCAGGATCGTCGCGTCGCCTTTCAGCACGTCGAGAAAAGCGTCGCGCGCCAGCCGGCAGGCGCGCCGTGTCGGCAGATAGAGCGTGGCTGCGGCCAAAGCCAACGGGTCCGGCGCGGCAAAGCCGAGCTTGCCGCCGATCAACGCCTCGATCAGCGTCGGCAAGAACGGCGCCGACGCCGGAATGGTGAAAACGCGCGGTGCCATTTTGGGTTCGCGGAAAATCGCCGCGTCGGTCTAGCAGATTCGAATGCATAACTGCGAGCTTTAATGGGTGGCGGCGAGCACCGCTTCGGCGGCGGTGACGGCGTCCGGGGTGCCGACATGCATCCACACGCCGTCAAGCCGCAGGCCGTGGAGGCGGCCTTGGTCGCCGGCGCGGTCGAACAGCCGCGTCAGCGGAAAGGCGCCGGTGGGCGCATCGGCGAACAGCGCCGGAGAAAGAATGGCGGCGCCGGCATAGACGAAGGGAACCACCTCGCGCTCGCCGCGCCGTTGCAGCCGGCCGTCGGACGACATGGCGAAGTCGCCGCGGCCCTCATAGCCGACGCTGCCGGTCGCCGACGCGAGCAGCAGTAAGGCGTCCATGGTGGCGGCGTCGAAGGCTTCGGCGAGCCGGACGAAATTCGGTTTTTTGCCGTCGAGCCAAAACGTGTCGGAATTGACCAGGAAGAACGGCGCGTCGCCCAATTGCGGCAACGCCTTGGCGATGCCGCCGCCGGTGCCCATGAGCGTGTCGCGCTCGTCGGAGATGACGATTTTCGGCCGCCGCCGCGTTGCCAGATGCCGCTCCAGCGCGTCGGCGAGATAATGCACGTTGACCACGGCGCGCTCGATGTTCGCCTCAGCCAGACGGTCGAGCGAATAATCGATCAGCGATTTCCCGGCGACGGCGACCAGCGGTTTTGGGATGCTGCCGTTGAACGGCCGCATGCGCGTGCCGAGCCCTGCTGCCAACACGAACGCGCTGTTCGGCATCATCGCGCAAAATCCCGCCGCTGCCCGATTCGCCCCATCATACATCGCGGGCGGGCACATTGGTGGCATACCAATCGGCGAGCATGCCGAGGGCAGGATGCGCCAGGGCGCGCTGCAGGTAATTCCATATGCGCGGCATGTGGCGCAAATATTGCGGCTTGCCGTCGCGGCGGTCGAGGCGGGCAAAGATGCCGAGGATTTTTGTCGCGCGCTGCGCTGCCAGCGTTGCGTAAAGCTGGGTGAAGCCGGCGGTGTCGAATTTCGCATCGTCCTTGAGGCGGGCGCGGACGTAGCGGCTGAGCAGCGCCACCTCCAGCGCTTCGGGCACATCGACACGCGCATCCTGGAGGATCGAGGCGACGTCGTAGGCTCCGGGCCCGATCACAGCGTCCTGGAAATCGAGCACGCCGATGCGGGCGACGTCTTCGCGGTCGGCGAGCCACAACAGATTGGGCGAGTGATAATCGCGCAGCACCCAGGTCGGCGGCGCTTCGAGCGCCGGCCGTAACGCGTTGCGCCACAGTGCCGCGAAGGCGTCGCGCGCATCGTCGGTCGGCGGCGCGCCGACGCTCGGCAAGTACCAATCGAGCAGCAGCTCGGCTTCGATCAAAAACGCGTCCGCGTCGTAGCGCGGCAGGCGATAGTCGAAATGCGGTGCGATCGGCAAAGTCTCCGGCAATCTCCGCCGATGCAGCGACACCAACACGTCGACGGCGGCTTCGTAGTGCGCTTCGATCGGCGCCGGCGGGTCGCCGTCGACGATGCGCACCTCGCCGAGATCCTCCATGACGATGAGGCCGCGCGCCGGATCGGCGTGCAAAATCTCCGGCGCCGAGAGGTTGCGGTCGCGCAGGCCGCGCGCCAGCGCCACATAGGGGATCGTATCCTCAGCCAGATGGGCGATGGCGCTATAGGGCTTGCCGTCGCGCACCGGCGGGCCGTCGGGCCGCGGCGGCGCGTTCATCAGGATCATGGTCTGGTTGTCGAGCGTGAGCCGCTCGAAGATGCGCGTCGAGGCGTCGCCTTGCATGCGTTGGCGCCGCGCCGCGCCGACGCCGGACTCGTCGAGGAAGGCACGCACCAGCGCGATGCGCTCGGCGCGCGGCGCAAAAGCGCCGTAGCCGACATAGCGGACGTGGCGGGCTTCGGCGCCGAGCTCCGGCGCCAGCGTAAAGGTGATGTCGAAGCGGTCGGGCGGCAGCAAGCCGGCGGCGCGGTCGGGCCATTCCAACAGCACCACGGCGCCGTCCGGTAAATCGTCGAAGCCGAGCTCGGCCAATTCGGCGGTGCCCGAGAGGCGGTAGAGATCGGCGTGCACCAGCGGGAAGCGCGGCAACTCATAGGTCTGGACGAACGTAAAAGTCGGGCTCGGCACCTCGATGGCGTCGTCGCCGGCCAGATAGCGGATCAGCGCGCGGGCAAAAGTGGTCTTGCCGGCGCCGAGATCGCCGGACAGCGTCACCAGATCGCCCGGTTCGAGGGCGCCGGCGATATCGGTCATGAAGGCGGCCAGCGCCGCCTCGTTCGGGATGGTCACAGTGAAGCTTGCGCCACCCGTGGTCGTCAGCAGCATCGTGATTTAGGCCGCCGTCAGCGAAGCGGCTTCTCCGGTCGGGAACGTACATGTCACAGTCGTGCCCTCGCCGACAACCGAGGTGATGCTGACCGTGCCGCCGTGCAGCTCGACGAACGAGCGTACCAGCGAGAGGCCCAGCCCCGGGCCGCGATGCTGCGAGCCGAGCGAATGGGATTCGAACCAGTCGAATACCTTTTCCAGGACCTCGGACGGAATGCCCGGCCCGCGGTCGGTCACCGCGAAGATCACCGCATCGGCGCGCCGCTCCGCCCGCAGCGTGATCGTCGCACCGCCCGGCGAGAAGCTCACGGCATTGGCCAACAGATTGAACAGGATTTGCCGCAGGCGCCGTTCGTCGGCGGTGAACGCGCCGATGTCCTTTGCCGCGCTGATGTCCAGCGTCAGGCCGGGACCGACCAGGCGATCCTGCACGCCTTCGGCGGCGGCCGCCATGGTGGCGCGGATATCGACGGCGCCGAGATTGAGCTGCATCCGGCCGGCGTCGATGGTGGCGAGGTCGAGGATGTTGTTGATCAGCGCCAACAGCGTATCGGTGGAGACGGTGATGAAGTCGAGGTATTCGCGCTGCTTTGGCGCCAGCGGCCCGGTCGAGGGGTCGCCGAGCAGATGGACGAAGCCGATGATGTTGGTGAGCGGCGAGCGCAATTCGTAGGACACGTGGTGCACGAAATCGATCTTGATCTTGTCGGCGTCTACCAGCGCCTCGTTGCGTTCGCGCAGCGCCCGTTCGACGTTCACCGAATCGGTCACGTCGTGGAACGTCACCAGTGTCGCGCCGTTGGGCAGCGGCACCGTCGTGCAATCGAGCACGGTGCCGTCGCGGCGCTCGAGCCGCGCCTCGAACGGCTCGCGGCTGTCGATCGAGGTGACGAATTCGCGCAGTTTTTGCCACGTGGTGCCGTCGCCGTGCAGCGGTCGGCATAGCGCCGTGATGGTCTCGATATGCGGCCGCTCGGCCAGCGCCTGCGGCGCGAGCCGCCACATGCGGGCGAAGGCCGCATTGTGCAGGCGTAGCCGCCCGTCGCTTGCGAACACGGCGACGCCCTCGGCCAGATTGTCGAGGGTCTCGCCCTGGACGCGGATCATTTCCTCGAAGCGGCGGTCGAGGTCGAGCCGCTCGGTGACGTCGTGGAACAGATAGGTGACGCCGCCATCCGGGTTGGGCGTGGTGACGACGCGCACGGTGCGCCCGTCCGGAAGGTGCCACATATATTCCTTGGCCTCGACGGCGCGATAGGCTTCGAACAGCTGTGCCTTCCATTGCCGGAAATCCTGCTCTTCCGGCAGCTTGCGGGCGCTGCGCAGCGCCTCGATTACCGCCGAGTCGGTCGGCCCCTGATCCAGATAGGCGGCGTCGAGATCCCACAGCGCGCGATAGGCGGCGTTGTAGAACGTCAGCCGGTGATCGGCGTCGAACATGGCGACGCCGGTGGACAGCTGATCGAGCGTGCGGCGGTGGGCATCGACCATGCGGGCGAGCGCGACGCGCATGGTTTCCGCTTCGGTGGCGTCGAGGCCGATGCCGGCGCTGCCGGTGTCGGTGCGGAAATCCAGCACATCGAAGGTGCGCCGCGAGCCTGCAACCACGGCCGGCAGCCGCCCCGCATAGGAACCGTCGGCGGCGAGCCCGCGCAAAATGTTGTCGCGCGCCGAGCTGTCGAGGAGCTCGAGGCGCCGCGTGACGGCGTCGACCGAGCTCTTGGCTTCGACCGCGCGCGCATAAGCGGCATTGGCAAAGGTCAATTGCCCCATCGCGTCGCGCGTCCACACCGGCGACGGCAGGTTCTCGATCAGGGCGCGCAGCGAGGCGACTTCGCTTAGCAGGCTCTCGTGCCGGGACAGAAGCTCGACCAGGTCGCGCTTGATGCCGCTGGCGTCTTTCAGGCGCAGCACGGCGCGGCCGCCGATGGCGCGGCCCTGCACTTCGATCGGATGGCCGTGCAGCGTGGTCAAGGTCAGCGAAAAACCTTCGCCGCGGCTGCGCAGGTTTTCGACCGCCTGCTCCATGGCGAAAGCCTTGCCGGCTTCGAGCCAACTGCCGAAGGCGAGCACGCGATGGGGCGCGGCAACGCCGACGATCGCGGGATCGCCGTCGATGTGGGGTTCGTCGGAGCCCGCCGGCCAGTCCACCATCACCTGCGGCTCGGAAAACAACAGCGCATTGGCACGGTCGAGATCGCTGCGCAGGCTGGCGATCTCGTCGCGCGAGCACGTCTCCAGCCGCGTCCAGCGTGTGCGCGCGCGCACCAGCATGATCGCGGTGACGACGGCGAACAGCACGAGCCCGAGCACCACGACCAGCACGGCGACTTCATGCCGGTCGATGCTGTCTTGGGCGCTGACCACGAGCTCGTGCAGCGCGAGAGCCGGCTTTTGCTCGGCGCTGGCGGGGAAGGGGAATGCGGCGCCCGCAATGGCGGTCAAGAATCCGCGTCCCCACGGATGCGCGCAGCTGCCGCTGATCCGGATCGTGTCCGGCATGCCCCTTCGCCTCTGCTGGCTGCCACCGCCCATTGCCAGCCCCCCACCCCACCCTCCCCCGGCATGCGGGGGAGGGAAGGGAGGGGGAGAAAGCCGCGCGAATCGCTCGACTTTACCCTCAAGCGGAATCGCGCCGAAAGAGTCCAGATCGTGAACGTGAGTGCGATGGAACCGGGCTCAAGCGCGCGCGGCGACAGCACGGCCGAATGAGGTGCCGAGCGCCTCGGCATCGCGCGCCATGTCTTCCAGATTGATGCGGCTCAAGGCGACGCCGAATTGCTGCTCCGCGCTCGACAAAGCCGGCAGCACCACTTTGCTGAGCAGCTCGGAACCGGCGGGTTGATTGTCGGCCTCGTCGACGGTTCCGGCGGCGCGCAAAATATCGTTGGCAGTGACGCGGCGCGCTTCACGGGCCAGTTCGTAGCCGCCGCGTGGGCCGCGGATGCCTTTGAGGATGCCCTCGCGCACCAGGTTCTGCAGCACGGACTCTAAATGCCGCGGCGGCAAGGCGTGGCGCGCCGCCAGCGTTTTCGCCGAGATCGGACATCCAGGTGCCTGCACAGCCACGTCGATGACGGCTGCAATCGCGAGGAGTCCTTTGCGCGGGAGCAGAGGCATGTAGGAGAAAAACGTCGCTGGCGGGGAATAGTTCGTTGGGAGGTAATATACTACATCCGGGACGAATGCCTAGTAAATCAGCAATTTAGCTGCTGGTTTATCCAGTCTTCGATTCCAATCCGGTGGAACCGAGCCCGCCCGAGGCGCGCTCGGTGGCATCTAGACTGTTCAATTCAACAAGTTTCGCGTGTTGAATTGGCGCGATGACGAGCTGCGCGATGCGCATGCCGCGCGAAACGACGAATAATTCCGAGCCGATATTTACAAGAATAACTTGTAATTCCCCCCGATAGTCGGCGTCGATCGTCCCCGGCGTGTTGAGCACCGTGACGCCGTGGCGGGCGGCCAAACCCGAGCGCGGCCGGATCTGGCCTTCGCTGCCCGCCGGCAATGCGATCGCGACGCCGGTCGGGATCACGGCGCGGGCGCCGGGCAAAATTTCGACCGGCGCGTCGGCCGGCACCGCGGCGACAAGATCGAGGCCGGCGGCCAGCGCGCTTTGATATTGCGGCAACGGCAGATCGCGCCCGTGCGGCAGCCGGACGATGCGCACCTCGATGGGCGTTTGGTTGCTCATGGCTTTGCTTCCGCGAGCGCCGCGCCGATCCGCGCGATCAAGGCGCGCGCAACGTCGTCCTTCGATTGCGGCGGCCAGGATTCGACGCCGCTTGCGGTGATGAGATGGATCGTATTGACGTCGCCGCCCATGATGCCGGTCGCGGGCGAGACGTCATTGGCCAGAATCCAGTCGCAGCCTTTTTTGGCAAGTTTTGCTTGGGCATTGGCGATGACGTTGTCGGTCTCTGCGGCAAAGCCGATGACCAGCCGCGGCCGGTCGGCATTGCGGTGCGCGATGGTGGAGAGGATGTCGGGATTTTCGGTCAGCGCCAAAGTCGGCGTCTTGCCCGGCTGCTTCTTGATCTTGTTGTCGCTCGGCCGTTCGGCGCGCCAATCGGCGACGGCGGCGGCGAACACGGCGACATCGGCGGGCAATGCCTGCTCCACGGCCTTGAGCATCTGTTGCGCCGTTTCGACTTTGATTACGGAAATGCCTGGCGGATCGGGCAAATTGACCGGACCGGACACCAACACCACCTCGGCGCCGGCGGCCGTCGCGGCCGCCGCGATGGCGTGGCCCTGCTTGCCCGAGGAACGGTTGGCGATATAGCGCACCGGATCGATCGGCTCGTTGGTCGGCCCCGATGTGACCAGGATACGCTTGCCGGAAAGCGATCCGGTCCTGCGCATGATCGCTTCGACGGCGGCGACGATTTCCAGCGGCTCGGCCATGCGGCCCAAACCCGCTTCGCCGTGTTCGGCCATCTCGCCCGCATTCGGCCCGACGATGTGCACGCCGTCGCCGCGGAGCTGCGCCAGATTGCGCGCCGTCGCCTTGGCGGCCCACATCTGCGGATTCATCGCTGGCGCGATCAGGATCGGCTTGGCGGTGGCGAGCAGCACAGCAGTGGCGAGATCGTCGGCGTGACCGCCGGCCATCTTCGCCAACAGATCGGCCGTTGCCGGCGCGACGACGATGAGATCGGTGTCGCGCGCCAAGCGAATATGGCCGACGTCGAACTCGCTCTTCGGATCGAACAGGTCGGTGAAAACGCGCTCGCCGCTCAGCGCGCCGGCGGCCAGCGGCGTGACGAAATGCTGCGCGGCGGCGGTGAGGATGCAGCGCACTTGTGCATTTCGGTCCTGCAAGCGGCGGATCAGATCGAGCGATTTATAAGCGGCAATGCCGCCACCGATGATGAGCAGGATGCGGTTGCCGTTTGCTTCCGCCGCGCGCGCCTTCTGCCGCGCCGGCTGCGATGGCGGTTCGAAATGCTCCAGGATGTCGGTCTGTTCCGCGGCCTCACGCAAGATGACGCGGACCTCGTCCTCCATCGAACGGCTGTGGCGCGCGGCGCGCAGGCGCAAAAGCTTCTTCAGCTTGTCGTCGAGTTGCCGGACGGTGAGACTAGCCATGGGAACTTCCCCTGGGGTATCAGAGGCTAGCACGGCATTGATTGCAGTGCAATCAGTGCAATCACAATATCTTGAAGGCGATCCATAACAGCAGCGCCGCGATCACCCACAGCGCCGTCATGGTCCAGCGGCCCCGCCGGCTTTCGGCTTTGTCGATCTCGGCCAGCGTCTGCGGCGACAGCACCAGGCCGTCACGGGTGATCTCGTCGAGCTGATCGAGCACGCGGGCGCCGCGCGTGAGCAGGCCCGGCGCGTTGCCGACGAAACGGCCGACTTCGGCCATGCCCTGTGCGGCGTTTTCCAGCTTGCCGGCCGGGCCGAGATGCCGCGTCATCCATTCGCGCACCACGGGCTCGGCGGTGGTCCACATGTCGAGTTTTGGATCGAGCGAGCGCCCGACGCCTTCGACCACCACCATGGTTTTTTGCAACAGCAACAATTCTGGCCGCGTGCGCATGTCGAACAGACCGGTCACCTCGAACAACAGCGTCAGCAGTTTTGCCATCGAAATGTCTTCGGCGGTGCGGTTGTGGATCGGCTCGCCGATGGCGCGGATGGCCTGGGCGAAATTCTCGACCGAATGATGCGGCGGCACATAGCCGGCTTCGAAATGCACCTCGGCGGTGCGTTGATAATCGCGGGTGATGAAGCCGTGCAAAATTTCGGCGAGGAACAACCGCTCCTTGGCGCCGAGCCGGCCCATGATGCCGAAGTCGACGGCGATCAGCCGGCCGTCGTCGTCGACGAACAGATTTCCCGGATGCATGTCGGCGTGAAAGAAGCCGTCGCGCAGCGCGTGGCGCAAGAATGTCTGGATCAAGACGCGGCCGAGTTTCGGCAGGTCAAAGCCCTTGGCCACAAGGCGGGCGCGATCGGACAGCGGCGTGGCGTCGATCCATTCCAAGGTCAGCACTTCCTTGGAGGTGCGGTCCCAGTCCACCGCCGGCACGCGGAAATCCGGATCGTCCTTAGTGTTCTCGGCCATTTCCGAGAGCGCCGCCGCCTCGAGCCGGAAATCCATTTCGACCATCACCGAGCGGCGTAGCGTCTCGACCACTTCGATGAGGCGGAGCCGCCGCGCTTCGGGTGACAGATTTTCGGCGTGCAGAGCGGCGAAAGTGAAAGCACCGAGATCGGCATGGAAGCGCTTTTCAACGCCAGGCCGCAACACTTTGACCGCGACGGCGCGCGGCTCCCCCGCGGTCTCGACCGTCGCGCGATGCACTTGCGCGATCGAGGCGGCAGCGACCGGCGGCCCGAAGCTTGAAAACACCGCTTTCAGCGGCTTGCCGAACGAAGCGGCGACCGCCGCTTCGGCTTCGCCTTGCGGGAACGGTGGCATCTGGTCCTGCAGTCGTTCGAGATCGGCAGCGAGCGCCGCGCCGACCACGTCCGGCCGCGTCGCCAAGAACTGCCCGAGTTTGACGTAGCTCGGGCCGAGCCGGGTCAGCGCCGCCGACAGGCGGGTATCCGCTGCGCCGGTCGTTCGCCGTTCGATCAGGCGCGCCAGCCGCAAAAATGGCCGCGCCGGCACCGGCACGGCTGAGGGATCGACGATGCCGAACACGCCCTCGCGGGCGAACACGTAGCCGGCGCGGCCGAGACGGACGAGATGCGCGGGAGCGGAGATCACAAACGCCAGCCGCAATGCAGCGCGACGATGCCGCCGGTCATTTGCTGATACGAAACCCGTTTAAAGTCGGCCGCGCGCAGCATGGCGGCAAAGGCTTCCGGCCGCGGAAAGCGGCGGATCGATTCCACCAGATAGCGATAGGACTCGGCATCGCCCGCCACCGCGCGGCCGAGCGCCGGGATGACGTTGAACGAATAGAAATCGTAGAGCCGGTCAAGGCCGGGCACATCGACCGCGGAGAATTCGAGACACAAGAATTTGCCGCCGATTCTCAGCACGCGAAACGCTTCCGCAAGCGCCACCTCGATGCGCGGCACATTGCGGATGCCAAACGCGATGGTGACGGCATCGAAACTGCGGTCGGCGAACGGCAGCGCCTCGGCATTGCCTTCGGTGAACGTGATCGCGTCGCCGAGGCGAAGCGCTTCGGCGCGCTCGCGGCCAACCGCGAGCATATCGGGATTAATGTCGCACACCGTCGCCCGCGTTTGCTCGCCGCCGGCCTCGATCGCGCGCATCGCCACGTCGCCGGTGCCGCCGGCAATATCGAGCAGCGCGAACGGCCGCATTCTCGGCGGATCGAGCGCAGTGACCAGCGCATCCTTCCAGGCCCGGTGCAGGCCGAGCGACATCAAATCGTTCATCAGGTCGTAGCGCGGCGCGACGCTGTGGAACACGTCGTCGACCAGCGCCTGCTTGTCCGCAAGCGGCACCTGGCGTGCGCCGAAGTCGGCCTGCTTTTGTTCGGGTTCGATCATGTCCTGGTCCTTGCGCCGGAAGATAGCGCGCCGCGCCCGGCGGCGCTACAAAGGACGGGGCGCCAAAGTTAACGGGAGGATCGCATGACAATCGAATTTGAGCGCGCCATTCCGATTTTCCGCATTTTCTCCCTGGAAAAAGCCCGCGAATTCTATGTCGATTTTCTAGGCTGCAAAGTCGATTGGGAGGCCCGTTTCGAGACCGACTTGCCGGTCTACATGCAGGTTTCGCGCGGTACGCTCGTCGTTCATCTCAGCGAACATCACGGCGACAGTACGCCGGGCTCCCACGCCTATGTCATCACCAACGGCGTGCGGGACCTGCACCGCGAATTGAACGACAAGAAATATCGGCATAACCGCCCGGGTCTGGAAGAGCAGGAATGGGGCATGCTGGAGGTGACGGTCATCGACCCATTCGCCAACCGCATCACCTTCGGCGAGCCCATAAAGAAAAATGCCTGAACTGCCCGAAGTCGAGACGGTGCGCCGCGGGCTCGAGCCGGCGATGGAGGGCGCACGCTTCACCAAGGTCGAGGTGCATCGCGGCGATCTGCGCTGGCCGCTGCCGAAGGATTTCGCCAAGCGCCTCGAAGGCTCGACCGTGACCGGGATGGGCCGGAGGGCCAAATATCTGCTCGCCGATCTGTCCTCGGGCGACGTGCTGGTGATGCATCTGGGCATGTCGGGCTCGTTCCATGTGTTCGCCAAGGAACGCCAGAACACGCCGGGCGCCTATTATCGCGAGCGCTCCAAGCACGTCGCCCATGACCACGTGGTGTTTCACATGTCGTCCGGCGCCATCGTCACCTTCAACGATCCGCGCCGCTTCGGCTCGATGAAGCTTGTGGCGCGGCAAAAGCTCGACGAAGAACCCTTGCTGAAGGGTCTCGGCCCCGAGCCGCTCGGCAACGCTTTCGACGCCGCGATGCTGGCGCGAGCTTGCAAGGGCAAGAAAACCAGCCTCAAGGCGGCGCTGTTGGATCAGCGCATCGTCGCCGGGCTTGGCAACATCTATGTCTGCGAGGCGCTGTATCTGGCGCGGCTGTCGCCCAAACGCCTGGCGTCGACCATCGCCACAAAATCCGGCGCGCCGAACGAGCGCGCGGAGCGTCTGGTCGAGAGCATCAAGCGCGTCCTCAACGACGCCATCAAGGCCGGCGGCTCGTCGCTGCGCGATCACAAACTGACCGACGGCGGCCTTGGCATGTTTCAGCACAATTTCCGGGTCTACGACCGCGAAGGCGAAAAATGCCGCACGCCCGGCTGCCCCGGCACCGTCAAGCGCGTCGTGCAGAACGGCCGCTCGACGTTTTATTGCCCAAGCTGCCAGAAATGAATTCTTTCCGCCCCCGCGATAGCGGGGGAGGGGGACCGCGCCGAAGGCGCGGTGGAGGGGGCGCCTGACTCGGAGCTTCGTTGTCGTTGCAGAACGATAAAGAGAAAAAGTGAAAGAAGATCTCGCGAGCTTTTTGATCGAGCTATGTCTTGGGTTGCCAGGAACGCGTCGAGTCCGGCGCCCCCTCCACCGCGCTACGCGCGGTCCCCCTCCCCCGCTAACGCGGGGGCGGAAAAATTACTCCTTCAGCGCCTCGTCCAGCCATTTTGCGATCACGGCGGCGATCTCCTTGTTGTTCTTCTCCAGCATCATGACGTGGCTGTTGCCCTTGATGCCGATATCGGCGAGCCGGATGTAAGTCGGCTTGACGCCGGCCTGGCGCAGATAGTTCACCGTGCAGTGATCGTAGGGCGCGTGGTAGGACGCTTCCGCGGTGAGCACCAGGATCGGCATTTTCTGCAGATTGGGCAGTTGCCGCGCCGGCTCGGCTTGCGCGTAGCAGCGCACCAGGTCGGGAGAGTCGGCCTTGTCCTGCTGCACCATCTTCAGTTCGGATGCATCTTTGATCGGCGGCGCATAGCTCAGCGGCACCGCGGTGATGCCATAGGGCAGCGCCAGCGTGCCTTGCTTGAACCAATCCGGCGCGCCTTTGAACTCGACCTGATAGAACGGCGGACCATTCGGCTCGATCGCCAGGATCGCCTTCACCAGATCGGGCCGCGCATCCGCCACCGGCCAGCCGAACGCGCCGGCCTGCGAATGGGTCAGCAGGATCGCCGGCCCGATCTTGTCGAGCAGCGCTAATAGCGCATCGCGATTGAGGAATTGCTGCGAGGCGAAATCGGCGATCGCCGGCATCTGGCTCGCCGCAAGCTGTATCGTCGCCGGATCGTCCGGCTCGCCCGTGCCGGGCCACTGCGTGTGCAGCACCGCTTGCGGCCACAGCTTGAATTTTTCCTGGGCGACAAAACGCGACAGCGCGTTGCCGCGCTCGACATTGTGCATCGGCCCGTAAGCCGCGGCGAGATAGCCCGAGCGCGCGCGGCCGGGCTGGTCGACCACATAGACCGCAAAACCTTGGCGCACGAAATATTGCGCCCAGCCCTCGCGGCCGTCCGGGGTGCCGGTGTAATTGGTGCCCGACATGGTGCCGCCGTGCACCATGACGATCGGATAAGGGTGCGTTTGTTTGGCCGGGACGCGCACCTCGACATACATCTGATGGCTGACGTAATCCTTGCCATCGACTGTCGTCGTCTTGGCGTTGACATAGAAGAAACCGTCGCGCGCCAGCATCAGCGGTGGATCGTCGGCGGCCTGCGCCGAGGTCACGGCAAAGCCGATCATGGCGGTCATGGCGACGAGCAGGCCGGCGGCAATGCCGGCGTAAGCAATCATTTCATTTGGCTTCACAGTGTCCTCCCGGTCGAGGCATCATAACAGAGTGGCTGTGGACATAGAATTCGGCTAGGCGTGGAGCATCCGGGAGCGGCAAGCATGGCTTACGAAAACATCATTGTCGAAACGCGCGGCCGGGTCGGTCTCATCCGCCTCAATCGTCCGCAAGCGCTCAATGCGCTCAATCGCGCGCTGATGAGCGAGCTCGGCCAGGCCATCGCTGCGTTCGAGGCCGACACCAATATCGGCTGCATGGTCATCACCGGCTCGGAAAAAGCTTTCGCGGCCGGTGCCGACATCAAGGAAATGGCCGACAAGGATTTTGCCGAGGCCTTCTTCGGTGATTTTTGCGCCGACTGGCATCAGGCCGCGGCGGCGCGCAAGCCGGTGGTCGCCGCGGTGGCGGGTTTTGCGCTCGGCGGCGGCTGCGAGCTTGCCATGCAATGCGATCTCATCATCGCCGCCGACAACGCCAAATTCGGCCAGCCGGAGATAAAACTCGGCATCATTCCCGGCATCGGCGGTACCCAGCGGCTCACCCACGCGGTCGGCAAGGCCAAGGCCATGGACCTCATCCTCACCGGCCGCATGATGGATGCCGTGGAGGCCGAGCGTTCGGGCCTGGTGGCGCGCGTCGTGCCGGCGGCGAGCCTGCTCGACGAGGCCATGAAAGTCGCCGAGACCATCGCGTCGATGTCGCTGCCGTCGGTGCTGGCGGCGAAGGAGGCGGTCAATCGCGCCTTCGAGACCTCGCAGGCCGAAGGCATCCGCTTCGAGCGGCGGATTTTTCATTCGCTATTCGCCACCGCCGACCAGGGCGAAGGCATGCACGCCTTCATCGACAAGCGGCCGCCGAAGTTTCAGAACAAATAGCCTGTCATGCCCCGCGAAGGCGGGGCACCCAGTAATCACCGCCCTGGCGGCGTGTACTGGATCGTCCGCCGGAGCTTGTCATCGGGCCGGCCACTTCGGGCCGGACCCGTTGGCGGACGATGACAGGGATTACTTCCGCACGCAGATCACGCGCACGACCGATTGGTCGATGGCGTTGCGGCCGGTGGTGAGCGCGATGTCCTGTGCTTGCAAAAAAGCGCGCAAAGTTTCCACCGGTATCAGCGTCGCCTGACTGACGGCGCCCGTGCCAGCGACCGCGGTTGAACTTAAATCCACCGTGCCGGCGAAACGGCCTTGCGCATCAACCGCTGCCGCTCCGGAGAAACCGAGCTTTGGCGCCGGGTCGAGACCTTGGGCGTTGCGATGCGCCGGCGCATGCGTGACCGTGCCGCCGCCGGCCTGGGCCAGCGGATCGGCGATGCCGACAAGCGTAAAATCATCGCCCGTGCCGCTGTCGCCGGCGAGCACTGCCGGAATTAGATTCTGCGCGCCGTAAACGCGCAGCAGCGCGATATCGCTGGCCTTGTCGGCGGCGATGCGTTCGGCATGGCCAAAACCCGGGATGGTGATGGCTTGGCAGCCGTCGGTGATTTGCGCCGACGTAATCAGATGCCCTTGGCCGGACACCGCGATGGCGGTGCCGTATTCGACGCTGCGCCGCAACCCCGGCGGCGGTGCGGCGCTCGGGTCGGGAAAGCCCTGGTAGGTATTGGCCATTGTCGCGGCGATCGGCGCCATGACGCCTTCAATGGCTTGATCGAACAGAATGGTGACGCCGCGCAGCTCGCTGCCGCTCGACTGGACGCGAACAATGAACCTTTTCAGGCCCTGCATTCCCGACATCACGAAGGAGTCGGGAGAGAGCGTGGAATGCTCGACGATGCGCCGGCGCACTTTCTTTTCGGCGTCGAACAAAGCCGGCAACGCGCCCTCGTGCAGGCGAAATGTCTCGATGTCGATTTGACCCTGCCGCGACGTCCAGCGGCTGCCCATGCGGGCCGGTGCGGATTTTGGCACCAACGCGCTGGGCAGGCCGAGCCGCGCGCCCGTGACCAGGTCGTCGATGATGCGCCATCCCGCCGCCGCCAACGCGCCTTGCGAAGGCGGACCGATATTTTCGACTGCGGAATCGGGATCGTCCGTTGCCGGCTTGGCAGCGACGGCGGGTTTCTTCGCGGCTGTTTTCGCTGCCGCCTCTATTGTTATTCCCGGTAGCGCCAGCACCAGTAGGCCGGCGACGATGCCCGCGATCTTCATGACTATCGCCCCACGCGCCGGTTCAGCCTAGCGCAACGGTGGGGCGACGCAATGCGCCTGCGTGCCCCGGATCTATATATTTAGACTGATCGGATGGCGGCCTTGATCGCATGGATGCTGGTTGTTCGCATTGATGATCTTGTCAAGGACGGCGCGAAGCGCCGCCGCCTCCGGCGGTCTACGATCCTTGACAAGATCATCAATGCGAACAGAGTGCTGTCCATGCGATCAAGGCCGCTTTCTCGGCCTTCCAGACAAACCTTTATGCTGCCGCCATGCTGAGCGCCGAAGAGCTCGAACGTTACGCGCGCCACATCGTGCTGCGCGAGGTGGGGGGGCCGGGACAGGCCGCGCTCGGCCGCGCGCGCGTTTTGGTGATCGGTGCCGGCGGGCTTGGCGCGCCGGCGCTAATGTATCTCGCCGCCGCCGGCGTCGGCACGCTGGGTGTGATCGACGATGACGTGGTTTCGCTGTCGAACCTGCAGCGGCAGATCATCCATGCCACGCCCGACGTCGGCCGTCCCAAGGTCGACACCGCCAAGGAGGAGATCCTCAGGCTCAATCCCCACGTCGCCGTGGAGCCGCACGGCGTCCGACTGACCGCGCAGAACGCGCTCAATCTGATCGGACGTTATGATATCGTCGCCGACGGCTCCGACAATTTCGCCACCCGCTATCTGGTCGCCGACGCCTGCTATTTCGCCAAGAAGCCGCTGGTCACCGCGGCGCTCGGCACTTTCGACGGCACGCTGACCACGATCCGCGCCCACGAGCGCGGCGCCGACGGCAAACCCAATCCGACCTATCGCTGCCTGTTTCCCGAGCCGCCGCCGCCTGGCACCGTTCCGGCCTGCGCCGAGGCCGGCGTTCTCGGTGCGCTCGCCGGCGTCGTCGGCTCGATGATGGCGCTCGAAGTCATCCGCGAGATCGTCGGCTTCGGCGAGGGTTTGGTCGGGCGCCTGGTCATGCTCGACGCCCGCGCCATGCGCTTCGAGACGCTGCGCTATGCTTGGGATTCGGCCAATCCGCTCACCGGCGAAGCGCCGACGATCCACGATCTTTCAGCGCATATTTAGGGAAGCGTCTTTCACTTCGTCCAGATCGCCTGAATGGTCGAGCCCTTCATCACCGACCATTTGTTGGCGCCGGCATTCACCAGGGTGAAGCAATTGGCCATGGTGGCGCCGCCCCAGGTGGTGCAGAAGCCGTCCTTCGACAGCTTCCAGGTGCCTTCGCCCTTGTTGCCCGAGCCGATCGGCTCGCGCTTCATCTTGCCGTCGGCCAGGAACGTCATCTTGTATTTGACGTTCGACAGCGTCGACGCCGTGAACGGCTGACCGTTGAAGAACGTGGTCTGGATGTCGCTCGGCGGCAGCCTAGCCGGCTGCGCGGCCGCCACAGTCGTCGTCAGCAGGACGGCGAAGGCCGCAATTGTGACGCTTCGTCGAAAATTCGCGTGCATCGTAAGCCCCCACGATTCCGATTCACGGCCGTCATGATAATGACTTGCCGCCGCCACGTCCGCTGAAAAATCTCACCGGCTCTGGCCATGATAGACGCTGTTCGGCCGCATGTCGGTGGCGGACGCCACGCGGTTCGTCATGTTGAAGAAGCCGGCGACGGCGGCGATGTCCCAGATATCGCGGTCGCTGAAGCCGGCGCGGCGCAGCGCGGCACGGTCTTCCTCCTCGACCAGCCACGGCTCGGCGGTGAGCTTTGCGGCAAAGTCCAACATGGCGCGCTCGCGCTTGGATAAGCGCGCCGCGCGAAAATTCATCGCCATCAATTCGCCCAGCACCGGATCGCCGGACATTTGGCGCACCGCGGCGCCATGGGCGACCAGGCAGTAGTAGCAGCGGTTGTGCGACGATACCGCGACCGCGATCATCTCGCGCTCGAGCTTGCTCAGGCCCGACGGCGCCAGCATCAAATCGTTGTACATGCCGACAAAGGCCGCGAGCTTGGCCATGTCAAAACCATAGGCCTTGAGCACATTGGGGACGAAGCCGAGCTTTTCCTCGCATTTGGCGAAATAGGCCGCCATGTCCGGCGACAGGGTTGCCGGCTCGAGCGCCAGCGCCGTGATCTTGGTGTCATCGCCAGCCGCGGCGTTGGGGCGCGGCTTTGCCTTGGCTGTTTTGCTGCTCTGCCTGGCCATCTTGGTCCCCTGTGAAACGTCCTCGCCGCACGCCATCTCTGCAAGGGTGGCGATAGCGGATGCGCATAGTGTGCGAGTATTATCGTAGCCGACCGCGCTGACCAGCCGGGACGGGAGCATGAACGTCCAGGATTTTCCCCTTAACGCCGATGACAGTACCGCCCGGGCGCTTATCGGTGCCGCCGGTGCCGTCCTGGCGAAGCGTAGAAGCGATATTCCCGGGGCGTTCCTCGCCGAATTGCTTGGGTCGGCGGTGCCCGACGATTTGCAGCGCTACGGGCCCGATGAGCTTTCCGCCATCGCCGAGCGGTCGTGGTCGCTGCTCGCCGAGCGCAAGGCCGGCGCGCCCAAGATCAGCTTCGAGCCGGCGCCGGTGACGCGCACCGTGGCGGTGCTCGACATCATCAACGACGACATGCCGTTTCTGCTCGATTCGGTCGTCGGCGAGCTCAATCAACGCGGCCTCGACATCCGCCTTTTGGTCCATCCGGTGTTCGCCGTGGAGCGCGACTCTGCGGGAACGTTGACGGCCTTCAAGGGTACCGCGAAAGACGGCGGCCGGCACGAGAGCTTCATCCACATCCACATCGAGGGCGTCGCGGAGGCCGCGCGGCGCGTCGAGATTGTGCGCGCGCTCGAAGATGTCCTCGCCGAGGTGCGCGTCGCCGTGCAGGATTGGCGGCCGATGCTGGAATGGCTGCGCGCGGTCATTGCCGAGTTGCGCGCTAATCCGCCGCCGCTCGACGCCGGCGAAATTGCCGAAGCCGTGCAGTTTTTGGAATGGCTGGCGGCGGACAATTTCACGCTACTCGGCACCCGCGATTATGCCTTCACCGGCGATGCCGGCGTGCTCGAACCGATGTTCGAGACCGGGCTTGGGCTGTTGCGCTCGCGCGAGGTGCGGCCGTTGTTGCGCTGGAACCAGCCGCTCGTCATCACGCCAGAAATTCGCGCGCTCATGGAGGAGCCCCGGCTCCTTGTCATCACCAAGTCGACCTTGCGCTCGCCGGTGCACCGCCGCGTCGACATGGACTATATCGGCGTCAAGCGGTTCGACCGGCACGGCAAGCTGGTCGGCGAATACCGCATCTGCGGGTTGTTCACCTCGACCGCCTATACGCGGTCGGTGCGCGCCATACCCTATCTGCGGCGCAAGGCCGACGACGTCATCCGCCGCGCCGGCTTCGAACCGGCGAGCCATTCCGGCAAGGCACTGGTCAATGTGCTGGAGACTTATCCGCGCGACGAGTTGTTTCAGATCGACGAAGACCTGCTCTATCACTTCGCGCTGGCCATCCTGCAGCTCGGCGATCGCCCGCGCGTGCGGGTATTGCCGCGGCGCGACCGTTTCGACCGTTTCGTCTCGGTCCTCGTCTACGTTCCGCGCGAGCGCTACGACGGACGGATCAGGGCGCTGATCGGCGATTATCTCTCGACCGCGTTCAACGGCGAGGTGCGTGCCTTCTATCCGTTCTTTACGGAAGGCCCGCTGGTGCGCGTGCACTTCATCATCGGCCGCGCCGAGGGCGAAGCGCCCGATCCCGATCGCGCCACGCTCGACAGCGCGGTCGAGGCCATCGTGCGCAGCTGGATCGACGGACTGAACGAGGCGCTCGCCGCCGCCTACGCGCCGGGCAAGGCGCACACGCTGGCGGCGCGCTACCGCGGCGCATTCCCGATCGATTATCGCGAGGTCTATGCGCCGGCGATGGCCGTCGGCGACATTCGCGTGGTCGAGTTGCTCACACAGGAGCGGCCGCTCGGGGTCGATTTCTATCGCCAGGGCGGCGCCGGTTTGGCCCGTGCCGGGTTGAAGGTGTTCAGCCAAAGCCGGCCGATTTCGCTGTCCGAGCGCGTGCCGGTGCTGGAAGACATGGGTTTTCGCGTCGTCGACGAGCGCACCTATCACATCAAGCCTGACGACGCGGCGGACGTCTGGTTCCACGACATGGAGCTGGAAAGCGCGTCGGGCGAGCCGATCGACCTCGCCGCGCTCGAGCAGCGCCTCGAAGCCTGTTTTCTCGTCGTCATGGGCAAACGCGCCGAGAGCGACGGCTATAACGCGCTGGTGCTGTTGGCCGGGCTCGGCTGGCGCGATGTCGCGCTCATTCGCACCATCTCGCGCTTCCTGCGCCAGATCCGCGTGCCGTATTCACAAGGTTACATGTGGGCGACGCTGCGCAAGCACTCCGCCATCGCCGCGGAGATCGTGACCCTGTTCCACACCCGGTTCGATCCGCATCTGCCGGCGTCGAACGACGAGCGCGCGGCGCGCGAGGCCGAGATTGCTTCGACCATCGAGGCCGCATTGCAGGCGGTCGAAAGCTTGGACGAGGACCGCATCCTGCACCACTTCGTCAATGCGGTGCAGGCGGCGATCCGCACCAACTTCTATCAGCTCGACCGCGACGGCCAGCCCAAGGATGTCATCGCGATCAAGTTTGCAAGCCGCAAGGTCGACGCCATGCCGCTGCCGCGGCCGCTCTACGAGATTTTCATCTATTCGCCGCGCTTCGAGGCCGCGCATCTGCGCTTCGGCAAGGTGGCGCGCGGCGGCATTCGCTGGTCCGACCGGCCGCAGGATTTCCGCACCGAAATCTTGGGCCTGGTCAAAGCCCAAAACGTCAAGAATGCCGTCATCGTGCCGGTCGGCGCCAAGGGCGGGTTCGTGCCAAAGTTTCTGCCGGCCGGCGGCTCGCGCGAAGCCATCCAGGCGGAGGGCGTCGCCACCTACAAGATTTTCATGTCGACGCTGCTCGACATCACCGACAACATCCGGCCCGGTACGGCCGGCGTCGTGCCGCCGCGCGACGTCGTGCGCAAGGAGGGCGACGATCCTTATCTCGTCGTCGCCGCCGACAAAGGCACCGCGACGTTTTCCGACATCGCCAACGACATCGCCATCGCCCACGATTTCTGGCTCGGTGACGCGTTTGCCTCCGGCGGTTCGGCCGGATACGACCACAAGAAGATCGGCATCACCGCGCGCGGCGCCTGGGAATCGGTCAAGCGCCATTTCCGCGAGATGGATATCGACCTCGCCACGACGCCGTTCACCGTGGTCGGCGTCGGCGACATGTCAGGCGACGTGTTCGGCAACGGCATGCTGCGCGAGAAGACGACAAAGCTCGTCGCCGCCTTCGATCACCGCGACATTTTCATCGATCCCGACCCCGACCCCGAGCGCACGTTCGCCGAGCGCCGGCGTCTGTTCGACCTGCCGCGGTCGAGCTGGCAGGATTTCGACAAGACACTGATCTCCAAGGGTGGCGGCGTCTATCCGCGCTCGGCCAAGGAGGTCAGGCTTTCGGCCGAGGCACAAAAGCTCTTCGGCGTCGGCGAACGGCTGACGCCGCAGGACTTGATCCGCGCCATCCTCAAAGCGCAGGTCGACCTGATCTTCTTCGGCGGCATCGGCACCTATATCCGCGCCGCCGACGAAAGCGACGAGGCGGTCGGAGACCGCGCCAACGATGCCGTCCGCGTCTTTGGCAAAGATCTGCGCTGCAAGGTGATCGGCGAGGGCGCCAATCTCGGCATGACGCAACGCGGCCGCATCGAGGCGGCGTTGCGCGGCATCCGGCTCAACACCGACGCCATCGACAATTCGGCCGGCGTCAACACCTCCGACATGGAGGTCAATCTCAAGATCGCGCTGAGCGTTCCGCTGCGCGACGGCCGGCTCACCATGGACGGGCGCAACGCGCTGCTTGCCGAAATGACCGACGACGTCGCGGCGCTGGTGCTGCGCAACAATTATCTGCAGCCACTGGCGCTGTCGCTCGCCGAGCGGCGCGGCATGGAGGCCTTCGGCTTCCAGCAGCGCCTGATCCAGACCTTGGAGAAGCGCGGCCACTTGGACCGCGCGGTGGAGTATTTGCCCGACGACGCCCAGCTTGCCGAGCGCCGCCGCCGCTCCGAGCCGTTCACGCGGCCGGAGCTTTCGGTGCTGCTCGCCTACGCCAAGCTGACGCTCGACGAAGATTTGCTGGAGTCCACGGTGCCCGACGATCCCTATCTGGCCCGTGAGCTCGGCCGCTATTTCCCCAAAGCCATCGCCGAACGTTTTCCTGACGCGCTCGAACATCATCGCCTGCGCCGCGAGATCATCGCCACCCAGCTCGGCAATTCGATGATCAACCGCGGCGGACCGTCGCTGATCGTGCGCATTGCCGACCAGACCGGTGCTGCGCCTGCCGCCATCGCCGCGGCCTTCGCCGCCGTGCGCGACAGTTTTGGCATGACCGCGCTCAATACGGCGATCGACGGGCTCGACAATCGCGTGCCGGGACAACTGCAGCTCGAGCTTTACGCGACAGTGCAGGACCTGTTGCTCGACCGCATCATCTGGTTCCTGCGCAATGCCGATCTGTCCAAAGGCCTGGCCGAGGTCGTGGCGCATTACCGCGACGGCATCGCCGCCGTCGAAGCCGCGCTCGATGGCGCGCTGTCCGAAGAAAGCTCGAGCGCGCGCGCCGCGCGAAAAGCCAAGCTTGTCGAGGCCGGTGTGCCGGAGGAACTTGCCGCCCGTTTGGCCAACCTGCCGTCGCTCACCGCCGCGCCCGACATCGTCCTGGTCGCCGACCGCACCGGCAAGGGGATCGGCGAGGTGGCCGCTACCTATTTTGCGGCGGGCGCGTTCTTCCGCCTCGATCGCATGACCAGCGCCGCGAGCAATATTCCGATTGCGGATTATTTCGACCGGCTGGCGCTCGACCGGGCGCGGGATTCGATCGGGGAAGCCGAGCGACGGCTTGCCGCAGCCATGGTTGGCGACGGCGCGGCGGGCGCGGCGGGCGCGGCGGGCGCTGCCGCGGTGGCGGCTTGGGTTAAGCCGCGATCCGACGAGGTCGAGCGCGTGCGGCTGGCGGTCCACGAGATCGCCAGTTCCGGGCTGACGCTGTCGAAACTCGCGGTGGCTGCAAGCCTGCTCGGCGACCTGGTCAAGACTTGAAGGCGGGCAAGGACTTACCCACAGGCGCCGCGGTCGGCCACAAAAAAGAACCCCAAGCAGAGTACGCGCTTGGGGTTCTAGGTGTTGCCTCAACTTAGGCTTATTGGGCCGGGCGGCAGGGTGTCGGGGGGATGGGGAGCCGCCCGGTTGGCCTAATGAGCAACAAGTAGGAGCGGAGCCTGCGGATGCAATGCGGATCACGGTTTAGTGTATTCCGCTGCGTCAAAACGCGCCGCTTGCAAACAACAAGTCAAACGCCAATCGAATTTTTGCCGCGACGGAACACAACATCAGTACTACCTCGCATACGTGACATGCACATGTCACAAACCCGGCGCGATTTTACTCAATTGCGCCGGCGCCAAAGAATTTCATTTTCCGCATGGAACCAAGCGACCTTGCCGCACTTATTGATCTTGGGCCTCGATTGGGTGAGATGTGCACGGGGCGCTCATAAGCCGGAAAATGCGGACGTCGGCGGCCCAAGCGGCATGGCAATGATTGCGGTTGTTACGAACTGCTGCGAGATCACGGCATGAACGCGCTTCCGTCGCTCCAGCCGTTTTATACGGTCGCCGGCTTCGCCGTCGGCATGCTGGTCGGCCTGACCGGCGTTGGCGGCGGCTCGTTGATGACGCCGATTCTGATCGTGCTGTTCGGGGTCCATCCGGCGACCGCGGTCGGCACCGACCTGCTCTATGCCGCGGCGACCAAGACCGCGGGCAGCCTGGTGCATGGCTACAACCGGACTGTCGACTGGCGCGTGGTGCGGCGGCTCGCCACCGGCAGCGTGCCGCTGACGGTCCTGACCATCTGGGCGCTGAGTTACGTCAACATCAACGGGGCGGCGGCGCGCCAGCTCATTGCCGGCGCGCTGACGCTCGCGCTGTTTGCCACGGCGCTGATGCTGGTGTTTCGCGACCGGATCGTGACCCGCTACGCGGCGCGCATTGGCGCGCTGCCGCCGCGGCGGATCGCGACGCTGACAATTATTGTCGGCGCCGTGCTCGGCGTGCTGGTGTCGATCTCGTCGGTCGGCGCCGGCGCCATCGGCGTCACCGCCCTGATCCTGCTTTATCCGCGGCTGCCGACAGCGCGCATTGTCGGCTCCGACATCGCCCATGCGGTGCCGCTGACGCTTGCCGCCGGCATCGGCCATTGGTGGCTCGGCTCGATCAATCTCGATCTGTTGGTTCCGCTGCTGCTCGGATCGGTGCCGGGCATCCTGATCGGCAGCTATACCGCCGTGCGCGTGCCGGAAAAGGCGCTGCGGCTCTTGCTGGCGGCGACTTTGGTTCTTGTCGCGACCAAGCTGTCGCTCGACATGCATTCGTCCGCATCCGCACCGTTCGTGACGGCGACGACCAACCGCGCACGCTGATTTTTATTTATTGAGCGTGGTCAGTTCGGCTGCCCAGTATCGGGCAAACCGTAGCGATGCAGGTCGGCGCCATGGGCGTCGAGCCACGCCTTGGCGCGGTCGTGACCCGGGCAAAGCCGCTGCACCAGCCGCCAGAACCGCGGCGAGTGGTTCATCTCGACGAGGTGCGCCACTTCGTGCGCGGCGAGGTATTCGAGCACATGGCTCGGCGCCAGAATGAGCCGCCAGGAGAACGACAGCATGCCGGTGGTCGAGCACGAGCCCCAGCGGCTCGATTGATCGCGCACGGTGATGCGCTTGACGGCGACGCCCAGCGTCGCGGCGAATTTCAAGCTCGCGGTCTCCAGTTCGCGTCTGGCCTCGCGGCGCAGGTAATCGCCGACGCGCCGGTCGAGATGCGGGGCGTTGCCGGCAACGCACAACAGTCGCTCGCCGTCATCGGCCACTTCGGCCCACACCGTGCCGCGCATGCCGCGGCGGTGCGCGATGCGGTGCGGCACGCCGCGCAGCGGCACCACGACGCCATCGGCGAACGGCGCCGCCTCCGGCAGCCGCCCAAGCCGTGCCGCGATCCAGCCGCCGTGCTTTTGCGCGAACTCGCCGGCTTCCTTCAGCGTGCCGCGTGGCGGGATTGTCAAAATAACTTCACGCGTGGTCGCCTGGATGCGCAACGTGTAGCGCCGCGCTTGGCGATGCCGGCGCAGCTGCACCAGATAAACCGACCGGTCGAAGACGATCTCGATCGTCCGCGGCTCACTCGGGCGACGATAAAGCAGCGCGCGCAGCGGCATGGCGAGGCATCCGAGCATCAAGCGATGCGAATACTGCCACGATTCGATAGGGAGAGCGAAGGCCGCAGCCGGCGTGGCGATCAAGCCTGCTGCAGCGCCGCGCCGTTCTGGGCGCGCCGCTTGGCGGCGCCGTTGTGCGCGCCGCGCGCCAAGTGGCCCATCGACAGGATGAAATCGGATATGCGCGGCGCGATCTCGGCGCGAAAGCGCGAGCCGTTGAACACGCCGTAATGCCCGACGGCCGGCTGCAGGTAGTGCGCCTTGCGATCGGGCGGGATGTTGACGCACAGACCATGCGCCGCCTCGGTCTGGCCGACGCCCGAAATATCGTCGTGCTCGCCTTCGATGGTCAGCAGCGCGACGCGCTTGATCTTGGCGAGATCGACTGGCCGGCCGCGATGGGTCATCTCGCCCTTGGGCAAAGCGTGGCGGACGAACACGGTCTCGACGGTCTGCAGATAGTATTCGGCGGCGAGATCCATCACGGCGAGATATTCGTCGTAGAATTCCTTGTGCTTGCCCGCTGAATCGCCGTCGGCCTTGACCAGATTGAGGAACAACTGCTTGTGCGCCTCGATGTGGCGCTCGAGATTCATGCTGACAAAGCCGTTGAGCTGCAGGAAGCCCGGATAGACGTCGCGCATAAAGCCCGGATTGGGAAACGGCACCTTGGTGATGACGTGGCTGTGGAACCAGTCGGTGCCGCGCTGTTCGGCAAGCGTGTTCACCGCCGTCGGATTGACCCGCGTATCGATCGGCCCGCCCATCAAGGTCATGGACACCGGCACATAGGGGTCGTCGTCGGCTTCCATCAGCGCGACCGCGGCCATCACCGGCACCGCCGGCTGGCACACCGCGATGACGTGGGTGTCGCCGCGCAGCGCGTGCAGGATCGAGATCACATAGTCGATGTAATCGTCGAGATCGAAACGGCCTTCCGTCAGCGGCACCATGCGGGCATCGACCCAATCGGTGACGTAGACGTCGTGATTGGGCAGGAACGCTTCCACCGTGCCGCGCAGCAGCGTGGCGAAATGGCCCGACATCGGCGCGACGATGAGCATCCGCGGCTGTGGCCGGCGCGGCGGATGCTGGAAGATGCGCTCGAAATGGACGAGCTTACAGAACGGCCGCTGCCACACCGTCGAGATCTGCACCGGCACCCGCTCGCCGCCGACCAAAGTCGAGGTGATGCGCCATTCCGGCTGGGCATAGCGGCGCGTCGAGCGTTCGAACAACTCGGCCGCCGCGGCGACCGATTTGCCGAAGGTGGTGAAGGACAGCGGATTGACCGGGTTCTTGTAGAACAGCCGCGTGGCGTCGGCCCACGCCCGCGCCGGATTGAGCGCCGCGTGGCTCATCTCGTAGAACCAATACATCGGTGCGGCGGACAGCAAAGCGCTGCTGTCGCCCGGCACGGCAGGCGCGCCGCCAAACTCCCCGATCGCCATTGATGACCCTAACCCGGCTTGCTGCAGTGCAGCATTGTGACGATGGTATGTCATGTCGTCAAGATAAACGCAATCATTGCCATTTCCGTTACCTATGAAGGCCACTGCGTCGCGGCCATTCGCGCTGCACATGGCACACACTCTTGGCGAGGACGGCTTATTCGCCGGCCTGGATCAGCGAGCCGTGGCGGCGCGCGCTCTGCAACAGCTTGAGGAAGCCGAATAAGCCTGCGGCGAAGAACACGACGTTGAGCGCCAGCGCACTGAGCATCAAGTCGGGCCGGAACGTGTGCTCGATCAAGAGCGCGCGCATGCCCTCGAAAACGTAAGTCGGCGGCAGCGCCCACGACACCGGCTGCAGCCACGCCGGCAAAGTCGAGACCGGGTAGTAGACGCAGGTCAGCGGCATGAACAAAAACATGATCGACCAGGCCAGATTCTCGGCGCCAAGACCGTTGCGCAACACCAGGCCGGAGACAAAAATCCCGACCGCCCAGGCGGTGAGCATCAGATTGAGAAAGAATGCCACCAGCGCCAGGCCGAGGCTGTAAAGATTGAAGCCGAAAAATGCGATCGCGAGGAATGTCACCGGCACGGTCCCGATCGCCAAGCGCACGATGCTCATCACCATCAGCGCGGCGATGAATTCGAACGGCCGCAGCGGGCTCATCATCAGATTGCCGATGTTGCGCGCCCACATCTCTTCCATGAACGAAATCGAGAAGCCGAGCTGGCCGCGGAACAGGATGTCCCACAGCAACACGGCGCCGATGAAGGTGCCGGCGGCTTGGGCAAAAAAGCCGGCGTTCTGCACGATATAATATTGCAGGAAACCCCAGGTGATCATCTGCACCGTCGGCCAGTAGACCAGATCGAGCAGCCGCGGCCACGACGAGCGCAGCAGATACCAGTAGCGCAGCATCATCGCGCCGGTGCGCTGGAGCGAGAAATCCAAGACGCCGTCGCTGAGGGTCGTCATTGCGCCGCCTCGCTCTCCACACCGCGCCCGCGGGCCACGTCCAGGAAAACTTCCTCCAGCGTGCGCCGGCCGTAACGCAGCAAAAGCTTCGCCGGCGTATCGTCGTCCTCGATATGGCCGCGCTTCATGATGATGACGCGATCGCACAGCCGTTCGACCTCGGCCATGTTGTGGGACGCGATCAGCATCGTGGCGTTGCGCTCGCGGCGGTAACGTTCGAGCCGGCCGCGCACCCAGTCGGCGGTGTCGGGATCGAGCGAGGCGGTCGGCTCGTCGAGCAGCAGCAGTTCTGGCGCATTGATCAGTCCCTTGGCCAGCGCGACGCGGGTCTTCTGCCCGTCCGAGAGTTTTCCGGTCTGGCGGTCGAGCAGATCGGTGAGATCGAGCTCTTCGCCGATCTGTGCGATGCGCGCCGCCAGGTCGGGCACGCCGTAGAGCCTGCCGAACACGGTGAGGTTCTGCCGGATGGTGAGCCGCATCGGCATCGCCACATAGGGGCTTTCGAAATTCATCCGGTGCAGCACGCGATAGCGCTGCCGCGGCATCTCGGCGCCGAGCACCGTGACCCTGCCGGAGGTCGGCGTGGTCAGCCCCATGATCGAGGCGATGGTCGTGGTCTTGCCGGCGCCGTTGCCGCCGAGCAGCCCGGTGACCGAGCCGGGGGTGAGCGTGAACGAGATACCGTCAACCGCCGGGACGGTCTTGTAGATTTTGACCAGCCGCTCGATAGCGATGGGGGGTGGGGCGGGGGCGTGCATCCGCGCACATGTGGCCTGCTGGCGCGGAGGAGGCAAGGGGAGGGTACAACGCCGGGCATATGGCAGAGCCGCGTGGAAGATGGCACAACACCGCGCCGGGAGGGCGGTCCTATGAGTTCCTGCACATGACTACGATCACAATGGCGCAAGCCGACCGCATCATCGACGCCGCCATCGCGCGCGGCGTCGAGCTCAACTGCCGCCCGATCAGCGTCATCGTGGTCGAGCCGGGTTGCAAGGTGAAAGCCTTCAAGAAGGAAGACGGCGCGTCGATGATCCGTTTCGAGATGGCTTTCGGCAAAGCCTATGCGGCGCTCGCGCTTGGGCGCAGCTCGAGCCTGGTGCATCAGCGCGCCGAGGAGCGGCCGATCTTCATGCGCTATCTGATCGCGGCGAGTGACGAACAGCTGTTTCCCGAAGCCGGCGGCTTGCTGATCCGCGACACGAACGGCGAAGTCATCGGCGCGGTCGGCGTCACCGGCGATACCGGCGAGCGTGACGAGGAACTCGCCGCCCACGGCATCCATGCCGCGGGATTGAAGACCGACGAGGATTGCCGCGACATGGGCCGGCGCGTCGGGCTGATCGGAAAATCAAGCTAGCGCGCGGAATCCATGATGGGTCACATGTACGCGGCGTCGGACTCCCTCTCCCCAGAGGGGAGAGGGAGGGGTGAGGGGGCTCGGACGCTTCAGCAAAGTCTTCAGCTTCCGAACCCCCTCATCCTGTCCTTCTCCCCCAATAGCGCGTCGAAGACGCGCGTAAACGCGCTGATGAGGAGAAGGGACGCAGTTCGTCGCTCACGATTCTCCGGCTGAGCAATAACCGGCGCGCGGATCGGCGTCGCAACAAACAACGAGGCACCATGAAAATCGGATTGTTCGACCACATCGAGGATGGCGCGCGGCCGCTGACGACGTTGTTCGACGAACGTTTGCAATTCGCGGCAGCGGCCGATGCGGCCGGCTTCTATTGCCTGCACCTTGCCGAGCATCACGCGACGCCGCTCAACATGGTGCCGGTGCCTGGCATCTTCATGGGGGCGCTGGCGCGCGCCACCAAGCGCATGCGCATGGGGCCGCTGGTCTATCTCCTGCCGCTCTATTCGCCGCTGCGCCTGATCGAGGAAATTTCCATGCTCGATCATTTGAGCTATGGCCGGCTCGACGTCGGCGTCGGCCGCGGGGTGTCGCCCTATGAGCTGAAATACCACAAGGTCGAGCACGATCAATCGCGCGACATTTTCATCGACGCGTTCAACTGTCTCAGCGCCGGCCTGGTCACCGACTCGCTGAGCTACAAAGGCGAGCATTACGTTTACGAGAACGTGCCGATTGCGCTGCGGCCGCTGCAGCAGCCGCATCCGCCGTTCTGGTACGCTTCATCAAACGAAATTGGCTCGACCTGGGGCGGCGAGCACGGCCTGCATTTCGTGACGCTCGGCCCGATGGCGACCGCCAAAACCAACATCGATGCCTACAAGAAGGCGCTGGCGAAACGCGGCGCGCCGGCGCAGCCCAAGGCGGAATTTGCCGGCGGCGCCGTGATCGGCGTGCAGCGGCATATCTTTGTCGCCGATACCGATGCCGAAGCGCACCGCTTCGCCAAGCCGGCCATGGAAGTGCACCTCGCCAATCTCAATTGGCTGCGCGTAAAATACGGCGTCACCGGCCTGACCTCACGCCTCAACGTACCGCGCGGCGCTACCTACGAAGCCTGTCTCGCCGACGGCACCGTGATCTCAGGCGCGCCGGCGACCGTGCGCGCCGAGATCGAGCGGCAGGTCGCGGAGCTCGGCGTCAATTACCTGCTGACGTATCTCTTCCTCGGCACCATGTCGCTCGCCGACGCGCTGCGCTCGCTGAATTTATTCAGCGCCGAGGTGATGCCGCATTTGGCGAAGCTGTAGTGTTATCCGTCACCCTGAGGGGCTCGGCGCGTAGCGCCGAGCCTCGAAGGGCGACGGCCTCGGCGCTCGGGCCGGCATCCTTCGAGGCTCGCTTCGCTCGCACCTCAGGATGACGGATAACGGAGGCGATTCACTTCCCCCCATCATCCGGCGGCCGTTGCTGATCTGCGCGTAGCGCGTCGGGATTCGGCATGGCGATGACGTTGTAGCCGGAATCGACGAAATGGATTTCGCCGGTTACGCCGGTGGAGAGATCCGAGAGCAGATAAAGCCCGGCGCCGCCGAGATCGTCGAGCGTCACGCCGCGATGCAGCGGCGAATGCCGTTGCTGGAAGGCGAACATGGCGCGGGCGTCGCCGATGCCGGCACCCGCCAGCGTGCGGATAGGTCCCGCCGAAATCGCGTTGACGCGGATGGCGCTGGCACCGAAGTCCACGGCGAGGTAGCGCACGGAGGCTTCCAGCGCCGCCTTGGCGAGGCCCATGGCATTGTAATTCGGCATGGCGCGCAGGCCGCCGTTATAAGTCAAGGTCAGCATCGCGCCGCCGTGCGGCATCAACGCTGCCGCGCGCCGCGCCGCTTCGGTGAACGAGAAGCACGAGATCACCATGGTGCGCACAAAATTCTCGCGCGTGGTGTCGGCATAGCGGCCGGTGAGCTGGGTCTTGTCGGAAAAGGCGACGGCATGGACCAGGAAATCGAGCGTGCCCCAGGCGCGGCTCAATTCGGCGAACACCGCATCGACCGAGGCGATGTCCTCGACGTCGCAGGGCAGCACCAGATCGGCGCCGACCGACGCGGCAAGCGGCTTCACGCGCTTGCCGAGCGCCTCGCCCTGATAGGTGAAAGCGAGCTTGGCGTCGTGGGCGGCCAGCGTTTTGGCAATGCCCCAGGCGATGGAGTGGTCGTTGGCGACCCCCATGATCAGGCCGCGCTTGCCGTGCATCAAACCGGACATCGTGCCACTTATACTTGAGGGAACAGCATTTTCTGCATCTCTGCCGACGTCGTGACCGGCACGATCTCGAAATCCATCAGATCGTTCCAATTCGCCATCCAGTCGTGAAACAGATGCGCGTCGTCGCATTCCATGAGCTGAAAGCAGCGATCGAAATTGGTTTCGATCCAGCTTCCCACGTAGTTCAGCCCTTCGGGCATCATCCGTCCGTGATCGCGAAACCGGCGATAGATCGGTTCGGGATCGCGGTTTCGAAATCGCTCGATGACCATGAAAAGCATTTTGGCTCACGCATCCGGCCGCTTGAACACGACGGAGGCGTTGGTGCCGCCGAAGCCGAACGAGTTCGACAGCACACAGCCGAGCGTCACGTTATCGCGCCGCTCGCGCACAATGGGCATATCCGCGAAGGCCGGATCGAGCTTTTCGATATTGGCGCTCTCGCAGATGAAGCCGGAATTCATCATCAGCAGCGAATAGATCGCCTCTTGCGCGCCGGCGGCGCCGAGCGAATGCCCGGTGAGCGATTTGGTGGCCGAGATCGGCGGGCACTTGGCACCGAAAACCTCGCGGATCGCCTCGATCTCCTTGAGGTCGCCAATCGGCGTCGAGGTGGCGTGCGGGTTGATATAGTCGACCGGCGGAGCGACCGACGCGAGCGCCATCTTCATGCAGCGCATCGCGCCTTCGCCGGAGGGCGCCACCATGTCGGCGCCGTCTGACGTCGCGCCGTAGCCGGCGACCTCGGCGTAGATCTTTGCGCCGCGCGCCTTGGCGTGTTCAAGCTCTTCCAGCACCAGCACACCGGCGCCGCCGGCAATGACAAAACCGTCGCGGTCGGCGTCGTAGGCGCGCGACGCCTTGTCGGGCGTCTGGTTGAAGCTCGACGACATCGCGCCCATGGCGTCGAACAGCACCGACAGCGTCCAGTCGAGGTCCTCGCAGCCGCCGGCGAAGATCAAATCCTGCTTGCCGACCTGGATGGTCTCGTAGGCATTGCCGATGCAATGGTTCGAGGTCGCACACGCCGACGAGATCGAATAGTTCACGCCCTTGATCTTGAACCAGGTCGCCAGCGTTGCCGACGCGGTCGAGGACATCGCCTTGGGCACCGCGAACGGTCCGACGCGCTTGGGCCCTTTGCTGCGCGTAATGTCGGCGCTCTCGACGATGGTGCGCGTCGACGGCCCGCCGGAGCCCATGATGATGCCGGTGCGCTCGTGGGAGACTTCGTTGTCGGTCAAGCCGGCATCCCGGATCGCCTGCTCCATGGCGACATGATTCCATGCGGCGCCGCCGCCGAGAAAACGCATGGCGCGGCGGTCGACGCTTTCGCTCGGATCAAGCGTCGGCGCGCCGTGCACCTGGCAGCGGAAGCCGAGCTCGGCATATTTGTCGGCGCGCACAATGCCGGATTTGGCCTCGCGCAACGACGCCACCACTTCCTGCGTGTTGTTGCCGATGGACGAGACGATGCCCATCCCGGTGACGACCACGCGCTTCATATTTGCCTCACATGAAAAAATATGCCGCGCCGATCACGCTTCGTTCGGCTGCGGCTCCACGTCGCGGAACAGGCCGACCTTGAGGTCGGACGCGCGATAGATCACCGAACCGTCCGCCGAGAGCCAGCCGTCGGCGACGCCGAGCACGAGCTTGGAGCGCATCACGCGTTTGATGTCGATGCCGTAGACGATGTTTTTCATGTTCGGCAGCACCTGGCCGGAGAATTTCAGCTCTCCCATGCCCAGCGCGCGGCCCTTGCCGGGCGAGCCGAGCCAGCCGAGGAAGAAGCCGAGCAATTGCCATAGCGCGTCGAGCCCGAGGCAGCCCGGCATCACCGGGTCGCCCTTGAAGTGGCAGGGGAAAAACCAGAGGTCGGGCTTGAGATCGAGCACCGCCCGCACCAGGCCCTTGCCGTATTCGCCGCCCACTTCCGCGATTTCGGAAATGCGATCGAACATCAGCATGGGTGGCAACGGCAATTGCGGGCCCTGGACGAAAAGTTCGCCCCGGCCGCACGCCAAGAGATCCTCATAGTCGAAGTTCGAACGGCGATCGTGCATCCGTATTTCGCTCCGCCCCCGGGCTGATCACCCGCCTGAATCCCTAACATATAGGGGCATTGTGTGGCAAAGCCGCCCCGGCGTCGGGCAGCTTCGGTGGGCAAGCTATCCCTGCGGCCTAATGCCAGGACAGTTGCAGCGGGCGCAGCGTGGCGTATAATGATTTCACTTGCAACAATCTTGCTGGCCCCCACATGGGGCAGTGGGTAACGCCAATGACTCAGTCGCCTTCATCGCGTCCGCCTTCCTCCGGGCTTCCCGGGCCAGCCTTCCAGCTGCCGCCGGCCCCGGAGCGCGCCGACCGCACCGGCTGCCCCTGGCACGACGTCAAGGAGAAGCTCCGCGAAGTGGGTCTGCGCCCGACGCGGCAGCGCATGGCGCTGGGCTGGATCCTGTTCGCCAAGGGCGACCGGCACGTCACAGCCGAAATGCTCTACGAGGAAGCCACCCGCGCCAAAGTGCCGGTGTCGCTGGCGACCGTCTACAACACCCTGCACCAATTCACCGAAGTGGGCTTGCTGCGCCAAGTCGCCGTCGACGGCTCAAAAGCCTATTTCGACACCAACAATTCCGAGCACCACCACTTCTTCATCGAAGACCAGAACGACCTCATGGACATCCCGGCGAACGAAGTTCTCGTCGGCAAGGCGCCGGTGGCGCCGGAGGGTTATGAGATCGCGCGGATCGATGTGGTTGTGAGGCTGCGCAGGAAGCAGGGCTGAAATGTCATGCCCCGCGAAGGCGGGGCACCCAGTAATCGCTTGCGCTTTAGTATTTGACCGAACCGATACGGACTGCTGGATCATCCGCTTTCGCGGATGATGACAATCACTTATGGACGCGACTCACTCAACCTTCTCGTCCGGATAAACGCCCCACAGCTCGTTCTGCTCGATCCAGCCGTCAAAGCCGTCGCCGGCGATTTGGCACCATTTGCCGGTGCAGTGTTTGACCGTGCCGAGCACGCCGACTTGCAATTGCGCCGTCACCGCGCTTTTGGCGTCGGGCTTGGCATAGAGCGGCGCCAGGTCGGTCTTGGATTTCAATTGCACGGTCGCGGTGCGCTTACCCGACAGCAGTGAGTGATAGACCCAGCCTTCGGTGCCGTCGGAATCGCGGACGCGCCGCCAGTTCTCGAACTCGGCGGTGATTTCGACCGGCAAGCCGACCTTGGTGTAGATCCAGGCGACGTCATGGTCCTTGTCCGGGCCACCGCGCACATTGACCCGATCGGTCTTGAGGCTGACGAAGCGCGGCACCGGCAAGCCGCTCGCCGTGCTGTCGTTGCCGGCCCGGACCGCGCCGGCGGCGAGCGCCAGCGCCAGCGGTGCCGCAATCGCGGCCCGAATCCACCCGATCATCGGCCTGCGGCGCCACAATGTCATCGCGACACGCCCAATGGATCGTGACGCCGGGGGAACCCCGGCGCGCTTTGTCGAAGCGCAGCCATCTGGTAGAGAGATTTTGATGATCCACCTGCCCATTCCAGTGTCGGCGAGGGCGGTTAAAGAGACCTGAACGGGCCGATGCGGCCGGCATCCGGCCGATTTCCGGGCCGCAGGTCGGCTAGCGTGTGAGGCAGTCAATGGCGTCCGGCAAAAAGCCGCTTGTCGTGGTCACCCGGAGGCTGCCGGACAGCGTCGAAATGCGCATGCGCGAGCTGTTCGACGCCCGGCTCAATGCCGACGACAAGCCGATGAGCCACGCCGAGCTGGTCGCCGCCGCCAAGACCGCCGACGTCATCGTGCCGACGGTGACCGACCACATCGACCGCTCCGTGCTCAGCCAATCGGGCGAGCGGCTGAAGCTGATCGCCAATTTCGGCAACGGCGTCGACAATATCGACGTCGCCACCGCCGTGCAGCGCGGCATCACCGTCACCAATACGCCCGGCGTGCTCACCGAAGACACCGCCGATATGACCATGGCGCTGATCCTCGCCGTGCCGCGGCGCCTGACCGAGGGCGCGCAAGTGCTCACCGGCAACCAGGAATGGACCGGCTGGAGCCCGACCTGGATGCTGGGCCACCGCATCTGGGGCAAGCGCCTGGGCATCGTCGGCATGGGCCGCATCGGCCAGGCAGTGGCACGCCGCGCCCAGGCGTTCGGCCTGAAGATCCACTATCACGACCGCCGCCGCATGGCGGCCGCCGCCGAGGAGGAATTGCACGCCACCTACTGGGAGAGCCTCGACCAGATGCTGGCGCGCATGGACATTATTTCCATCAATTGCCCGCACACGCCGGCGACCTATCATTTGCTGTCGGCGCGCCGGCTCAAGCTGATCCGGCCCGAGGCTTACATCGTCAACACCGCGCGCGGCGAAGTTATCGACGAGAACGCGCTCGCCCGCCTGATCGAAGCGGAAGAGATCGCCGGCGCCGGCCTGGACGTCTTCGAGCACGAGCCGGCGGTGAGCCCGAAGCTCGTCAAGCTCGCCCGCGCCGGCAAGGTGGTGCTGCTGCCGCATCTTGCCTCGGCGACCGTGGAAGGCCGCAACGACATGGGCGAAAAAGTCATCGTCAACATCAAGACCTTCATGGACGGCCACCGCCCGCCGGACCGCGTCCTGCCGTCGATGTTGTGAAAGCCGCAGGTCCCGTCCGCGCAATGTTGCATCGACGTTCGATCATTCGCGTCGCATCTATTGCGCTTATCGCCGCGCTCGCGCTGCCGATGGCGGCGCGCAGCGACGAGCCAATCGGCCATGCCCAAGCGGTCATCGCCAAGAACGGCATGGTGGTGGCGCAGGAAGCGGTTGCGGCGCGCGTCGGCGCCGACATTTTGCGGCAAGGCGGCAATGCGGTGGATGCCGCGGTCGCGGTCGGCTTTGCGCTCGCCGTGACTTATCCGCGCGCCGGCAATCTCGGCGGCGGCGGCTTCATGCTGATCCACCAGGCGTCCGGCGACGATACCGCGATCGATTATCGCGAGACCGCGCCTGCGGCGATCACCAACAAAACCTTTCTCGATGCGGACGGTAACGCCGATCCGCAAAAATCGCGCAATTCCGCGCTCGCCATCGGCGTGCCGGGCACGGTCCAGGGCCTCGCCTTCGCGGCGCGGCGTTACGGCTCGGGCCGGTTCACGCTGGCCGACCTGATCGCGCCGGCGCTCAAACTGGCGCGCGACGGCATGCCGGTGACCGACGACATCGCGGGTATGTCGGCCAACGAGCTGGCACGGCTCAAGCGTTGGCCGTCTACGGCAAAAATCTTTCTCAAACCCGACGGCACGGCGCCCGCGCTGGGCGGTTCGCTGGTGCAAAGCGATCTGGCCAATACGCTCGAGACAATCGCCAAGGACGGGCCGCACGCGTTCTATGACGGCCCGATCGCCGGCAAAATCGCCGCCGCCGTGCAGGCTGCCGGCGGCGTCATGACCGCCGACGATCTGAAAAGCTACACCGTGTTCGAACGCGCGCCGGTGCGCGGCACCTATCGCGGCTACGACATCGTCTCTATGCCGCCGCCGTCATCGGGCGGCGTCGAGCTGATCGAGATGCTCAACATCCTCGAAGGTTTTGATCTCGGCCACCAGGACGACGGCCAGGCAGCGCATCTCATGGTCGAAGCGATGAAGCGCGCCTACGCCGATCGCGCGCTGTTCCTCGGCGATCCCGACCAGGTCAAGGCGCCGGTGGAAAAGCTGATCTCCAAGCCCTACGCGGCGACCTGGCGCGCCACCATCGATCCGGAGCACGCGACGCCGGCGAGCGCGATCCGTCCCGGCGGTACCGTCCAGTCCGAAGGCCGCAACACCACGCACTTCTCGGTGGCCGACAGTCTCGGCAACGCGGTGTCCAACACCTATACGCTCAATTTCAGCTACGGCGTCGGGCTGGTCGCCGAAGGCACCGGTATCGTTCTCAACAACGAGCTTGACGATTTCGCCGTGAAGCCCGATGCGCCGAACGCCTACGGGCTGATCGGCTACGAGGCCAACGCGCCGGGACCGGGCAAGCGGCCGCTGTCGTCGATGACGCCGACCATCGTGCTCAAAGACGGCAAGCCGTTTCTGGTCACCGGCTCGCCGGGCGGCAGCCGCATCATCACCGCGGTGCTGCAAGTTTTGGTCGACGTGATCGACCGCGGCATGGACATCGCCAGCGCGGAGGCGGCGCCGCGCATTCACAATCAATGGCTGCCCGACCAGGTGTTCGCCGAGCCCGGCGTCGCGCCCGATCTGATCGCGGCACTGCAAGCGCGCGGCGACAAGGTGGTGTCGACCGGAAAATTCACCTCGGTCAATTCCATCGTCGTCACGCCGGATGGGTTCGCCGGCGCCGCCGATCCACGCACCCGTGGCGGGCTCGCGGTGGGATATTAGGCGACCACCAAAACTTAAAGAGTTATTTGCGTGATCCAAGCGAGCTAAGCTTCGAAGTCTGGGCGTGGAGCGCCGTCGATCGCAACGACCGTAGCCGTTGCGATCGACGGCTTTCTCTGATCAACATTTTTTGTCCCGCAATGAACTTCAATCTTTCGCCCCGACCAGCCCGGCCGCCTTGGCGACCTTGGCCCATTTGTCGATCTCGCTGCGCAAATGTGTGCCGAGCTGTTCGGGTGTGCCGCCGACCAGGCGGAAGCCGAGTTTTGTCGCGCGCTCCTTCATGTCGGCGTCGGCGAGGATTTTATTGGTGGCGGCGTTGATCTTGTCGACGATGGCGGGCGGCGTGCCGGCCGGGGCGAACAGCGCGTACCAGCTGGTGTCGTTGCCATAGGCGACGCCGAGCTCGTCGAAGGTCGGCACGTCGGGCAATAGCGCGGCGCGGGTCGGGCCGGACACCGCGAGCGCGCGCAGCTTGCCGGCCTGGATGTGGCCGATCGAGCCGCCCAGCGTGGTGAGCCACAGCGAAATCCGCCCTGCCGACACGTCGGTGACGGCCTGGCTGAAGGAATTATACGGCACGTGCTGCAGCGTGATGCCGGTGACCTCGCTGAACAGCGTCGAGGCAAGCTGGCCGCTCGAACCGATGCCGAGCGAAGCGTAAGTGAGCTCGCCCGGATGCGCCTTGGCGTAATCGACGACCTCCTTGACCGAATGGAACGGCGAATCCGCCGGCACCATCAGCACATCCTGGCCGGTGGCGACGAGAATGAGCGGTGTAAAACTTTTGACCGGGTCGAAATTCGCCGAAGGCGCGATGGTCACGTTCGCCGCCATGAACTGGCCGCCGAAGCTCATGGTGTAGCCGTCGGGCGCGGCCTGCGCCGCCACCGAGGAGCCGACCATGCCGCCGGCGCCGGCGCGGTTTTCGATGAACACCGACTGACCCCACAGCGTGGCGAGCTTGTCCGTGAGAATGCGGCCGAGCGTATCGATGGAGCCACCGGGCGGGAACGGAATGATCAGCCGCACCGCATGATCCGGGTAAGTCTGCGCCCACGCCGGCGTTACGAGCGCAGCGATCGACGTCAAGATCAACGCGGCCATGAGCTTGCGCGAATTCACGACACTCTCCCGGTTACGGACCTCATTGCCGCGCATTCTTCACCGTCGACGCCAAGACGACAATGACGATGGCGCACAGCGCGACCGGCGCGAAGCTCGCCACCGGCATGGCGGTAAAATCCCACAGCCAGCCGCCGACGACAGCAGCATGGCGCAACTGTAGCTGATGGTGAACATGCCGGCCGAAGTGCGGTGCACGTCGTCGGGCGCGCTCAGCATCGACGGCAGCGCCAGCGCCAAGGTCAGCGTGAGCGCATTGGTGAAGCCGAGGAAGCCTGCGAAGACCACGATCCCGACGCCGTGCGACGTCACCATGCCGATCAGCGCGGCGAGCGACGCAATGCCGGTCGGGGTATAGGCACAAACCCACGTATGTTCGTCGTGTAGCGGTGCGTTTCAGTAGACCTCTCGTGGATACAATCTGACAGTCGGTACTCTCGATACGAAAGGCCGTCATCGTTGTGGATGGACCGGGGCTTGACCCCGTGGATCGATGTTTGGTCCATTAGCGGATCATTTCGTCACGATGCAAATATTAAGATTTTTGCGAGGTATCGTCGCTCCTCAACATTGCGATGAGAGCAAGAACCGCTAGCGCCATTATCGAATATCCGACTAGCGCCTCACCGGCCACCCAATATCGGCATCCGCGCGTAGCTGGTATGAAGTCACCAAGACCCAAGGTAGTCCACGTCGTGACCGAAAAATATAAAGCGTCGGATATGTTATGAGAGATCGTGTGTACTTGAGGCTCCAAATATATCAGTCCATGACGCGAATATCTGCCAGCAAAAAGGCCTATTAGCGACAGTATAGAGCACGAGAACCAGATAATAAGCGCGAACAAATACCAGCCATACAGTTTTTCAGCTTGAACGGCGTTATCTACAATCACCAGCTTGAATACGTAAATCATGAACGAACACATGAAAAGTAAAAACATCAAAGACCACAGGTCAGATATATAATCATTGGAAGAGTATAGATAATCGGTGAGTGAAATAGCAGCGAAAGATACATTGATCGCTGCAACAACGTACACGTTAATAATATCTTTCGTGCCATATTGCCTTGCAGTAATTGTGTCTTTGGCGCTCATATTCGGTGCCCCGCTGAACTGTGTGGCAAATTGAGGCTCGTGCTTCGACTCTAAGCAGACCACTACCGGTTAACTTATTTAAAACCGTCGATGCAACTGGTGTCACACGGGTAGTGCTCACAGGATTTTGTTTCTATTTGCAAAGCGTCCTTCTAGTTTCGTTTGATCGAGCGTACTCCGCTTGATCGACCGTGCTTCATTGCTTTATTTCAGGTCGCTGACACTGGGGTATCGCTATTAATCACGGAGCTTTGGTTGCGGCGTGCTTTACCGTCGATGCCAGCGCGACGATAACGATCCCACATAAGGCGACCGGCGCGAAGCTGGTCACCGGCAAATGCGTAATGTCCCACAATACGCCGCCGACGATCGACAGCACCATGGCGCAACTGTAACTGATGGTGAACATGCCGGCCGAAGTGCGGTGCACGTCGTCGGGCGCGCTCAGCATCGACGGCAGCGCCAGCGCCAAGGTCAGCGTGAGCGCATTGGTGAAGCCGAGGAAGCCTGCGAAGACCACGATCCCCACGCCGTGCGATGTCACCATGCCGATCAGCGCGGCGAGCGACGCCAGGGCGGTCGCCGCATAGGCCCACGGTCGCGTCACCAGCGGTCCCGCCAGACCCAGCAATAAAAAAGCCGCCGGCAACTGGCCGACATTGAGCGCCGTGAGCGCGGCGCCGACCAGGTCGGGACGGCCCTGGGCGATCACGTAATCGGGCAGGAATGCGTTGCTGACGAAATAGATCGTGTTGACGCTGCCGAAGATCAGGCCGAGCTGCCAGATCAGCGGCCGCCGCCAATCGGGCCACCACCGGGTGCTGGCCGCGAGCGCGGCGTTTTTGCTGCCATCAAGCCGTTTCGCGTAAGCCCCAACGACGACCGCAGTCAGCAAGACCGGAATCGCCCAGAACACGAAACTCGGCCGCCAACTCTCGTCGAACAGCGGCAGCACCAGCGGAATGGTCAGCGCCGCGGGCAAAATTTCGCCGATGAGAAGCCCGGTGGTGTAGACCGCCGTGGCGAAACCGATGCGGGCGGGAAACCAAGCCCGCACCAGCGGCGGCAGCGTCGGTTGCATGATCGCGACGCCGGCCGCCATGACGACGGTCGAGGCGAAGAGAAACGTGGTGTCCACGATCGCGCCGCGCGCCGCGCCGCCAAGCGCGTTGAGCAGCAAGCCGACCAGCAAAGCCGGCAACAGGCCGAAGCGCGCGATCAACAGCGAGCCCGGCACCGCCGCGATCGCAAACAGCATGGGCGGCAGGCTCGACAGCCAGCCGATCTGCGTCTCGGTGAGATGCAGGTCGGCGTGCAACAGCGGAATGACCGGCGGCGTCGCCAGCACGGTGAGCCGCAGACACGCGCCGGACAGCCAGAGCAGGAGGAGGGGGATCAGGCGCGGGTTGATGAGGGGTCTCTTTATTCTTGGCGCTTTGGGCCGGTGCCGGCCAGCAGCGGGGGCGCGCGGCGAGCTTACATGATCCGAATAGACAAAGAAGTCGGTCGGATCGTCAGTTGAAATTCGCACATATCTGTGCGACAATGCCGCGATGGATGGCAACGAATTCGAGAGGAAAATCAGAAGGATCGGTCGTCATCGCGGAGTGCTCGTCTCTTTCGATAGCGGGCATGGCAAAGGCAGTCACGGACGGCTCTACTATGGCGACAGATTCACGACCTTGAAGGATCGCAGGAAGGAGATTGGACCTGGGCTGCTCAAAGCAATGCTTGATCAGCTCGGACTGACCAGGAAAGACTTGGAGAACGGGTAATGGCATTTGGATATCGATATAAACTGGAGCGTCAGCGTAACGGCTGGTGGCTGGTGCGCTTTCCGGGAATCCCGGAAGCGCTTACCGAAGGCGAAACCGAGAGTGAGGCCCGGCGTAATGCCGTTGATTGCGTGATCGCAGCGCTCGAAGGTTACATGAAAGCCGGCAGACCGTTGCCGCGACAAGGCGCTGGCCATTCGGGCCCTGATCGCGCTGTCCTGCCGTCGCTCGTCACTGCGAAATTGGCGGTTTATGAAACGATGTGGAAACGCGGCTGGACAAAGTTGAAGCTGGCAAAGGAACTCGGCATGCCGGAAAATTCGGTACGTCGTTTGCTCAATCTGCGGCATAGTTCGCAGATGTGGATCATTGACGAGGCGCTGAGCAAAATGAAAACGGAACTGGCGATTGATTTGCCCAGACCCGGACCGCGCAAAAAGGCCGCGTAAGTCTGCCCGATTAATCTTGGAGCGGGCGAAGGGATTCGAACCCTCGACCCCAACCTTGGCAAGGTTGTGCTCTACCCCTGAGCTACACCCGCATCCGAGAAGGGTAAGCCGGCAAACCGGGCTAAAGACCCGCGCCGTAGCTTTGCTATGCCAAAGAGCGGCCGGCTTGGCAACCTTGGCCAAGCCGGTCTATGAACCCAGCCGGCCTATGAAACCGTTAATGCCTGCCTCGCCGGACGACCTTTTCGCCTACCTGGATACGCTGGGTATCGCCCACAAGACCGTCAGCCATCCGGCGGTCTTCACCGTCGATGAGGGGCGCGAATTGCGCGGCGCGATCGCCGGCGGGCACACCAAGAACCTGTTCCTGCGCGACAAAAAGGGCGCGGCATTCCTGGTGGTGGCGCTCGAAAATGCGGTGATCGAATTGAAATCGTTGCACCGGCTGCTTGGCGCCTCCGGACGCTTCTCGTTCGGTTCGGCCGGTCTGATGGGCGAGCTGCTCGGCGTCGAGCCCGGCTCGGTGACCCCATTCGCCGCCATCAACGACACCGCCGGACGCGTCACGGTTGTGCTCGACGCCGCCATGATGGCGCACGAGGTGCTCAACTTTCATCCCCTGGTGAATACCGGGACGACGACGATTTCGCGGGCGGGACTGCTCGAATTCCTCGAAGCGACCGGACATCGCCCGCGGATCGAGGCGGTTTCGGGCACGGCAGGCGGGGAACCCTGATTGCATTCGCCCGCGATCTTACCATTTAATCGGGTGGAGCAGGGTTTTAGGGCAAAGGAAAACATGCTGCAGGAAGCTGGAACCATCACGGCGGAGGCCGTCGTCAAGGACACGACGACACAGGCCTTCGTCAAAGACGTCATCGAGGAATCCAAGCGCCAGCCAGTGCTGGTGGATTTCTGGGCGCCCTGGTGCGGGCCCTGCAAGCAGCTGACCCCGATCCTGGAGAAGGCCGTCAAGGCCGCCAAGGGCAAGGTCAAGCTCGTCAAGATGAATATCGACGACCATCCGGCGATCCCCGGCCAGATGGGCATCCAATCCATCCCCGCTGTGATCGCCTTCGTCGGTGGCCAGCCGGCCGACGGCTTTATGGGGGCGCTGCCGGAGAGCCAGGTCGTCGCGTTCCTGGAGCGGCTGACCAAGGACCGTATCGGCGGTGAGGCGCAGGATTTGCTGAAAGCGGCCGACGCGGCGCTCGCCGAAGGCGATGCAGCCGGGGCTGCGGAGATGTACGCGCAGCTTCTTGCCGAGGATAACGCCAACGTGCCGGCGCTCGGCGGCCTGGCGCGCGCCTATGTCGAGACCGGCGCGCTCGAGCAGGCGCGGCAGACGCTCGCCATGGTGCCGGAGGCCAAGCAAAATGACGCCGCGGTCGCCGCGGCCCGCGCCGCGCTGGAAATTGCCGAGCAGGCCAAGACGCTCGGGCCGATTAGCGAGCTCGAGCAGAAGGTCGCCGCCAATCCGCTCGACCATCAGGCGCGCTTCGATCTGGCGCTGGCGCTCAACGGCAAGGGCCAACGCGCCGATGCGCTCGAACACCTGATCACGATCGTCAAACGCGACCGTAAATGGAACGACGACGGCGCGCGCAAGCAGCTCGTCCAGTTTTTCGATGCATGGGGTCCGACCGACGAAGCCACCATCGACGGGCGCAAGCGGCTGTCCTCGATCTTGTTTGCGTAGAGCATGATCCGGAAAAGTGGAAGCCGGTTTTCCGAAAGGATCATGCTCCCCTATAATGATGCCGTCGCGGCGTGGAGTGCGGCATGCCGATGAATACGGCCTACAGGGGGCCTGAGGCCGTCCCCGACGTGATCCCGGTGTTCCCGTTGCCGGGCGCCTTGCTGTTGCCGCGCGGGCAGATGCCGCTCAATATTTTCGAGCCGCGCTATCTGGCGATGATCGACGACGCGTTGCGGTCCGGGCATCGCCTGATCGGCATGATCCAGCCGGATCCCGCCCATCCCGGCGCGGATCCGAACAAGCCGCATCTTTTTCACGTGGGCTGCGTCGGCCGCATGACGCAGTTCGCCGAAAGCGGTGACGGCCGCTATCTGATTCAGCTCACCGGCGTCGCGCGCTTCCGCATCGCGGAAGAACTCTCCGTCACCACGCCGTACCGGCAGTGCCGGGTGACCTATCAGCCCTTCATCGACGATTTCACCCCGCGCATGGGCGAGGACGAGGTCGACCGCAAGTCGCTGCTGCGCGCGCTGACGTCTTTCCTCAAGGCCAACAACCTCAAGGCCGATTGGGAAGGCATCGAGAATGCGCCCAACGAGGCGCTGGTGAATGCGCTGGCGATGATGTCGCCCTATGATGCCGCCGAGAAGCAGGCCATGCTGGAGGCGCCGGACTTGAAAACCCGTGCCGAGATTTTGGTCGCAGTCACCGAAATCGAGCTCGCCAAGAGCAAGACGCCAGGCGAGACGCCGCTGCAGTGAAAAGCCGAACCGGAGTAAACATTCGATGTCTACGCCACCCGCCGATTCCGTCGATCCGAAACTGCTCGAAATCCTCGTCTGTCCGCTGACCAAGTGTCCGCTGGAATACGACGCCGAAAAGCAGGAATTGATCTCGCGCGCGGCCAAGCTCGCTTACCCGATCCGCGACGGCATCCCGATCATGTTGCCCGAGGAAGCGCGACCGCTTGATTGACTGCTCGACATGCCTGCTCTGAATCGTCATGCCCGGCCTTGTGCCGGGCATCCACGTCTTTCAACATAGGGGACGCGAAAGACGTAGATGGCCGGGACATAGGCGAGCGAAGCGACGCCGTTCTTCGAACGGCTATGCCGGGCCATGACGAGCATGGAAGTGCGGGAGGGACGTTGTGATCAAAATCTGGGGCCGGAATACCTCGTCGAACGTGCAAAAGGTGATGTGGGCGGTCGGCGAGATCGGCCTGCCGCACGAGCGCATCGATATCGGCGGGGCGTTCGGCAAGAACCGCGAGGCGGCCTATCTGGCGATGAACCCGAATGGGCTGGTGCCGACCTTGGAAGAAGAGGACGGCTTCCTGCTGTGGGAATCGAACTCGATCGTGCGCTATCTCGCCGCCAAGCATAAAGCGACGGTGCTCGAGCCGGCCGATCTGCGCACCCGCGCCAATGCCAGCAAATGGATGGACTGGCAATTGTCCGTAGCCGGGCCCGCGATCACGCCGGTCTTCTGGGGGCTGATCCGCACGCCGCCGGAAAAACGCGATCACGCGGCGATCGAGGCCGGAAAAAAGAACACCACGACGGCCATCACCATGATGGACGAGCAGCTGGCGAAGACCGCCTACCTCGCCGGCGACGCGTTTTCCTACGGCGACATTCCGGTCGGCATCATGGCCTACCGCTACCGGCAGCTGGTGCCGGAACGTCCGCCATTGAAAAATTTCGAGCGCTGGTACGCCGCGATCTCGGCGCGGCAGGCATTCAAGGATCAGGTCGGGGCGGTGCCGCTGACGTAGTTCAACGATAAAACTTGGCCGGTGGGTCGAAGAGTTTTGATGCCTGGATGATTTTCCGGCAAGATACTACTTTTGACCGAAAAATATGATATCACAACCGCCATTCGCTCGGTTATTCGCGGGACGGTGTCATGAAGACGATTGAAAATCTGGCGTTCAAGGGCGGTGGTGTATTGGGGGCCGCGTATGCGGGTGTTTACCGAGCGCTTCAGGAAGTGAAACTTCTGGGAAGCGACAAGCGAGCGCCGCTGTCAGAAATTGCGCACGCCCAGCCACCCGTCGTCACCGTCTACGGCAACGTCAAACGGGTGGCCGGCACGTCGGCCGGCGCGATCTTCGCGACCATGGTGGCGCTCGGGCTCAGCGCCGAAGAAACCGAAGCGGTTGTGACAGGCACAAATTTCGCGGATTTCGTCGATTTCGACTCCAACTTCGCGGAGGACGGCGGATTTCTCCAGGGCACAAAATTCCTGAACTGGATGAAGCAGTTTGTGTACGACAATTTCGGCGTGCTCATCGGCAGCCCTGACCCCACATTTGGCGATCTCGCGGCCGTCATTGCCGACCCGAAGAAATGGGGTCTTCCTCCGGGCCTGCTCAAGGATCTGCACGTCTTTTCGCGTCAGGTCTCGCCCGGCCGGACCGTCGAATTCTGCGCCCAGTCCACGCCGGACGTGCCGATCTCCCAGGCGGTGCGGGCGTCCATGTCGATCCCGTTCATCTTCGTGCCGTGGGCTTTCCAAGGCGATCTCGGCCAGCGTTATCCCGGCCTGTTTTTCGACGGCGGCACCGCTTTCAACTACCCCGTTTCGGCGTTCGACTCGGGCGAAGCCGACAAAAAGACGCTCGGATTTTATCTGGCGGATCTAACTTCCTATCAACAGGGCATGTTCGAATTGCTTGTGCATATGGCGATGAAGACGAAGACGCTGGATCTAAGCGCCGTCGAAGCGTCATTCGTCGAAACGATGATGGAATGGGCCATGCTGGCATACCAACGCGGCTATATCGGTCCGTTCGATCAGGCGCATTTTGTCAAAAGTCAGCTCATCGATGCGGGCGGTAACAAGCTTGACCTTGTGTCTGCCAACAAGATGCTCGCGGCAGTGTCTAAAGCTCGGAAAATGATGAAGGAACCCGGCGGCAAACGCGTCGCGGCTGCCCATTTCAAGAAAACGAAGCTCATCACTCAGGAACAGTACGAGTTTTTTACCGCAATCGACAACTGGTACGAGGCCGTCTGCTCCGTGCAAAATACTCCCACCAATATGGTGTTCGACCGGGACGCATCGCGGACCATCTTCATCGACACGCTCGGCTATATATATTTCGATTTCTTTCTGCCGGATTGGGATACGGCGAACCTGATCGATTCCGGCTACGCCTGCACACGCTCGTATTTGAGCTTCATCATGTATAGCTGACGGCGGGCTATTCGCTCGTCGGCCTCCGCGCGAGCCCGCAATCTACGATCGCGGAGCGAGTGGGGCTCGCTCCGACTTTGGTCTCGAACGGCTGTGGTTATGGGCTCCGGCGTATCGGCCGGCCCTGGAATGACGATTACTCCGCCGCCGCCCGCGCGCCGCCGGAATGCGCCGAGACGATGTAATCCATCGCCGCCTGCACGCCGCCCTTCTTGTGCGGGATGCCGGCAAGGCCAAGCGCCATCTCGGTCATGGCGAGGACGCCCATCAGCCAGCCGTCGTTGATGTCGCCGAGATGGCCGATGCGGAAGTAGCGTTTCGCATAGGGGCCGAAGCTGGCTCCGTAGGAAATGTTGAACGTATCGAGCGCGAGGTTGCGGAAGGCGTCGGCGTCGTGGCCCTCCGGCAGCAACACCGCGGTGATGGTCGGCGAATAATATTTCGGCTCGCGGCACAGGATTTCGAGGCCCCAGGCGCGCACCGCGCGCCGCGTCGCCTCGGCGAACCGGGCGTGGCGCGTGAACACGTTGTCGAGGCCTTCCTCGTGCAGCATGTCGATCGACACGGCGAGGCCTTGCAGCATCTGCGTCGCCGGCGTGTAGGGAAAGAAGCCGATCTTGTTCATGGTCAACATGTCGTCCCAGGCCCAGAACGACTTCGTCAGCTTCGACGTCTTGGTCGCCGCCAGCGCCTTGTCGCTGATGGCGTTGAACGACATGCCGGGCGGCAGCATCAAGCCTTTCTGCGCGCCGCCGATGGTGACATCGACGCCCCATTCGTCGTGGCGGTAATCGGCCGAAGCCAGCGAGGAGATGGTGTCGACCATCAAGAGCGCCGGGTGGCCGGCGGCACTGATCGCCTTGCGGATCGGCGCAATGGGAGACAGACAGCCGGTCGCGGTCTCGTTGTGCAGCACGCAGACCGCCTTGATCTCGTGGCCCTTGTCCTTGCGCAGGTGCTCCTCGATCACCGCGGCGTCGGCGCCGGTGCGCCAGTCGCCTTTGATGAATTCGGGTTTTAGCCCGAGCTTTTCCGCCATGGTCTTCCACTGCGTGGCGAACTGGCCGGTCTCGACCATCAGCACGCGGTCGCCGGGCGACAGCGTATTGACCAGAGCCGCTTCCCACGCGCCGGTGCCGGTCGCGGTGTAGATGATGACCGGATTGGTGGTCTTGAAAATCGTCTTGACGCCGTCGAGGCAGCGCTTGGCGAGCTTGGCGAATTCCGGCCCGCGGTGGTCGATGATCGGGGTGTCCATGGCCCGCAGCACGCGGTCGGGCAGCGGCGTCGGGCCCGGAATCTGCAGGAAATGACGCCCGGCGGCGCGCGAAGTATTCTGCGGCATTATTGGCACTCCTTCGGACTATTCACGTGTCACGGCGGCGCATGTCCGAGGGCGCGCGCGGCTTGTGGGGTTGAATAGCGAATGCGACATTCGGGTCAAGCCCCACGGTTGTCATGCCCCGCGAAAGCGGGGCATCCAGTACACGCAAGCCGCTAAATTCAGGCATAAGCGTCGGTGAATACTGGATCATCCGCCTGCGCGGACGATGACAGGAAAGTGGGGTCGCGGAGGATAATTTGCCAATACGGCTGTTGCCCGGCTTGGAACGCCGCCTGAAGGCCGAAGAGGTGGGCGAGGCGCATTTCGACGCCTTCACCCGTGGGCGCTATGCCACCGATGCCTCGCACTACCAGATCATGCCGCTCGGCGTGGTCACGCCACGCACCATAGAGCAAGCCGAACGCGCCATAGGGATTTGCCGCGCCGAAGGGGTGCCGGTAACGGCGCGCGGCGGCGGCACCTCGCAGGCCGGGCAGACGGTCAATGACGGGATTGTGCTCGATTGCTCACATCATCTCGACCGCGTGCTCGATCTCGACGTCGCCGGCCGGCGCTGCACGGTCGAGCCCGGCATCGTGCTCGACGAGCTCAATCGCAAGCTGAAATCCTCCGGCCTGTGGTTTCCGGTCGATATTTCGACCGCATCGCGCGCCACCATCGGCGGCATGGCCGGCAACAATTCCTGCGGCGCGCGCTCGCTGCGCTACGGCAATACGCGCGAGAACGTTCTCTCGATCGACGCCGTGCTGGCCGACGGCACGCGCGCCCATTTCGGCCGCATCGGCGACTCCGGCGTCAACGTGCCGCCGGATCTGGTGCGCGACCTGCTCGCCATTGCGGCGCGCGAGGCCGGCGAGATCGAGCGGCGTTTTCCAAAAGTGCAGCGCCGCGTCGGCGGCTATAATCTCGACGCACTTGTGCCCGGGCGCAACGACATCAATCTCGCGCATATTCTCGTCGGCTCCGAGGGCACGTTGGCGTTTTCGACAAAAATCGAGCTGAAGCTCGCGCCGCTGCTCGGCCGACGCGCGGTCGGCGCCTGCCATTTCGGTAGCTTCCACGAAGCCATGAAGGCGGCGCAGCACATCGTCACGCTCGGACCGATCGCGGTCGAGCTGATCGACCGCACCATGCTGGGGCTGGCGGCCGACATCGCCATGTTCAAGCCGACGGTCCAGGCGTTCCTGCGTGGCGACCCGGAAGCGATTCTGTTCGTCGAATTCGCGGAAGCAGACTGGGACGAAAATCTGCGCCGCTTGAAACGGCTCGGCGAACTGCTCGGCGACCTCGGCATCGCCTGGGATCATAGCGGCGCCAAGTGGGGCAGCGTCGTCGAAGTGCTCGATCCAAAGCTGCAAGCCGGCATCACCGAGGTGCGTACTGCCGGTCTCAACATCATGATGTCGATGAAGGACGCCGGCAAACCGGTTTCGTTCGTCGAGGATTGCGCAGTACCGCTGGAGCATCTCGCCGATTACACGGCGCGGCTCACCGAGGTTTTCGAGCGTAACGGCACGCGCGGCACCTGGTATGCGCACGCCGCGGTCGGCTGCCTGCATGTGCGCCCGGTGCTCAACCTGCGGCTCGACAAGGACGTGCGCGCCATGCGCGCCATCGCCGAAGACGCCTTCGCCATGGTGCGCGAATACAAGGGCTCGCATTCCGGCGAGCACGGCGACGGCATCGTGCGCTCGGAATTCCACGAGCAAATGTTTGGCGCCGAGCTAGTGCACGCCTTCGAAGAAGTGAAAGACTGCTTCGATCCGCGCGGCTTGTACAATCCCGGCAAGATCGTGCGGGCGCCGAAATTCGACGACCGCGGCAATTTCCGCTACGGCCCGGATTATCGCGCCGAGGATATCGCCAGCGCGCTCGACTGGTCGGCCTATCCGGGCGCCGGCGGCGGTTTCCAGGGCGCCGTCGAGATGTGCAACAACAACGGCGCCTGCCGCGCGCTTTCGGGCGGCGTCATGTGCCCGAGCTACCGCGTCACCCGCGACGAACGCGACGTCACCCGCGGCCGCGCCAATACGCTGCGCCTCGCCATTACCGGCCAACTCGGCCCGGACGCGCTCACATCCGATGCCATGGCGGAGACGCTGAAACTTTGCGTCTCCTGCAAGGCGTGCCGGCGCGAATGCCCGACCGGCGTCGACATGGCCCGTATGAAGATCGAGGTTTTGCGCACGCGGAGCGAGAAATTCGGCTTGTCGCTGCACGACCGCCTGGTCGGCTATCTGCCGCGCTATGCTCCCACGGCCGCAAAACTGTCGTGGCTGCTTAATCTGCGCGACGTGGTTCCGGGCGCGGGCCAATTGTCGGAAGCCATCGCCGGCTTCAGCGCGCAGCGCAGCCTGCCGAAGTGGCGACCTGATTATTTCGACGAGTCCAAGTCGTCATGGCCGGGCGGCGGAGCAAACGGTGACGTGATCTTATTCGCCGACACCTTCAATCGTTATTTCGAACGCGAGAATATCGACGCCGCGCTCACGGTGCTCGGCGCCGCCGGCTATCGCGTCACGGTGGCAACGCCCGTCGACGGTGCGCGACCGCTGTGCTGCGGCCGTACATTTCTTTCTGTCGGTAAAGTCAACGAAGCGCGCCAGGAAATGGAACGCACGCTCGCCGCGTTGGCGCCGTTCGCCGCGGCCGATACGCCGATCATCGGATTGGAGCCAAGCTGCCTGTTCAGCTTCCGTGACGAAATACCTTCGCTGCTGAAAAGCGAGATGGCGCGCCAAGTCGCGAGCCGAGCGCTGCTGTTCGAGGAATTTTTGGCGCGTGAGGCCGCCTCAGGCAAACTCAAACTGCCGCTGGCGCCGACGAAAAAGCGGGCGTTCTTGCACGGCCATTGCCATCAGAAATCATTCGACAGCATGACTGCGGTCACGGCGACGCTGAAACTCATTCCCGAGCTCGACGTCGAGCCCATCGAATCGAGTTGCTGCGGCATGGCCGGCGCCTTCGGCTATCACGCCGAGACGATCGACGTGTCGCGCGCCATGGGCGAGCTGTCGCTATTGCCTGCGGTGCGCAAAGCGCCCGAGGACGCCATCATCGTCGCCGACGGCACGTCGTGCCGGCATCAGATCAAAGATGGCACGGGGCGCGAGGCACTCCACGTTGCGCGCGTCCTGGCGATGAGTCTCGGATAAGTCTCTTGCTTAAGAGACGGCAATGGCGGGGCTCTCGGTCGCGCGTCGCGGCTTGGCGCAATGGCGATCGAGCGCATCGCTCATTTCCCGGGCGAGATTTTGATCATGCGGATGCTCCCGCATCATCGTGTAGTGATCGCCGGTCACCTGGACGATTTCAAACCCTTTGCCGAACAGATCGGCCCAACCCAGGCTCAAATCCAGGTGAAGTGCCGGGCAATCTTCCGACCGGTCCGCCCGGAACAGCACGCCGCGGCAATCGAGGCGGCGCAGCTTGTAAGCGCGCAGCGAATTGTCATAGAGCCGATTGATCAGCGGCCAATGCATCGGGCGGCCGAGCGTATCGAGCTTCGTTGTCAGTTCGCCCGGATCGCGCAGCGCGCTCTCGGCAAAGCGGCGCTTGACGAATCGTCCAGCCACCGCCAGCGCCCAGTGCACGATGGACAGCGACATCGCGAAGCGGGATGCGACAGATGGCGAATTCCGGCTCGCGGCATGTTCGCGTGCGCGGGGCATCCAGGTCTCGCGCAGATTCTTCCAGGCAGCCTTGTGCGGCAGCGGATACTCGGCTGGCGCGTCCAGCACCATAACCAGGTCGACCTTGCCGCCTTTTGCTTGCAGCTGGTGCGCGATCTCGAACGCCATCGACGCATGGAACGAATAGCCGGCGATCACGCATGGCTTGTCGCCGGCGTGCGCGCGCAAAGCCGTCACATACGGTACTACCATGTCTTGCAGGACCGGCGTGGCGTCTGTTTCGTTTTTGGCCGCGGCGTCGTGCCATGCCGCCGGCCAGGTGATCTCGGCCGCGAAGATCGAATGCTGCGGCGGCATCAATTGCGCGGTATGGAGCTCGTAAAGTCCGGCGCCGATGAAATAGACCGGCGTGTCAGAGGTGCCCTGCCGCAGCTGCACCACCGTGGGACGCTGCCGCAGCGGCGGTGGCGCTTTCTTGCCAAGATGCTTGGCGGCGCCGAGGATTCCGGTCCACACCGCCGCGCGCGCTTCGTCGGTCATCGCCGACGAGGACGTTTTCAGCTGAGAGTCTTGCATTGTTCGTGCGGCTCTCGTGGCAGGCGCGATGTCACGCAACATGGCAGATGCACCGGGGACATTTTCGCCCGGATACATTGGGTTAATCTTTCGGGCAAGTTCGCCCCGGGAATATGGTCAATACACCGGCTACCCTTAACTGCCGGCTTCCAGTGCGCTCTCGTGCCAGCGGCGCAACGCAATATGATTAACGAATGCCAGCGCGTAGAAAATCACGATGCCGGCGATGGATAGCAGCACGAGGGCCGCGAACATGCGCGGAATATTGAGGCGGTAGCCGGACTCGACGATGCGATAGGCGAGACCGGAGCCGGCACCCGCGGAGCCGGCGGCAATTTCGGCGACCACGGCGCCGATCAGCGACAGCCCGCCGGCGATGCGCAGGCCGCCGAGGATGTAGGGCAGCGCCGACGGCAGCTTCAGGTTCCACAACACCTGGCCGCGCGACGCGCCGTAGAGCGCGAACAGGTCGGCGAGATTGCGATCGATGGAGTTGAGCCCGAGCGTGGTGTTGGCCAGGACCGGAAAGAACGCCACGATCCAGGCGCAGGCCAGCACCGCCAAAGGCTGCGGCAGGTAGATCAGCAACAGCGGCGCGACGGCGACGATCGGCGTCACCTGCAGGATCACCGCGAAGGGATAGAACGAATATTCGAGGAGCCGCGACAGGTTGAACAGCACGGCAAGCCCGACGCCGCCGATCGCCGCCAGCAAAAATCCCTCCAGCGTGGTGACGAGCGTCACCAGGAGCGATTGCGTCAGCAGCACTCTGTCGGCGATGAATGTCTGCAGGATGAGGCTCGGCGCCGGCAGCACGTAAGGCGCAATATGCGCCAGCCGCACCACCGCTTCCCAGGCCGCGAGGCTGAGCGCCAGCACGATGACCGGCAGCACGATGCGTAGCGCGCGGTCGCGGCGTTCCTGCGCTGGGCTACGCGCCATCATTCTTCGCCTCCCGCCGCCATGGCTTGACTGAGCGCCTCCGAGGCGCGGCGGCACAGCGCCGCATAGTCGGCCGAGGTGCGGAATGCCTGGTCGCGCGGGTAGGGCGCGTCGATCGCGAGCTCGGTGAAGACGCGGCCCGGCCGCGCCGCCATCACCACGATGCGGCTCGACAGATAAACCGACTCGAAGACCGAATGGGTGACGAACACCACCGTGGTGCGCAGCGCCTGCCAGACCTGCAACAGATCGTTGTTGAGCTTGAAGCGGGTGATCTCGTCCAGCGCCGCGAACGGCTCGTCCAACAACAGCAGCTCAGGCTCGGTGACCAGCGCGCGCGCGATCGAGACCCGCATGCGCATGCCGCCGGACAATTCGCGCGGATAGGCAGCGGCGAATTTTTGCAAGCCGACGCGCTCGAGCGCAGCGGCGACCCGTTTATCGACCTGCTCCGATGCGATGCCCTTGAGCTTGAGCGGCAGCAGCACGTTGTTGGACACGTTCGCCCACGGCATCAGGGTCGGCTCTTGAAACACGAAGCCCAATCGGTTTTCGTTTTCGGCCTTGGCCGCGGCCGTCCATTCCACAGCGCCCTGCGTCGGCTCGGTCAGCCCGGCGATGATCCGCAACGCTGTCGATTTGCCGCAACCCGACGGGCCGAGCAGCGACAGGAACTCGCCTTCCCGGACGTCGAGATCGAGACCGGCCAGCGCCACCGTGCCGCTGGGAAACGTCTTGCCGACGCCGCGTAGCGCGACGATGGGATTGCCGGATTGATGTGAAGTCGCCGCCATTATTTCCTTGTCATGCCCCGCGAAGGCGGGGCACCCAGTAATCGCCGCCACCGCGGATCGTCGCAAACGCCAGTGTATACTGGATCATCCGCCTTCGCGGATGACGACAATAAGGTGGGCGACGGCGGCAAGGGCTGTCATTTCGGCCGCAGATCGAGCCCGACCTTCTTGCCGACGAACTGCAGCGTGTAGGATTTGCGGTAATCGAGATTGGCCTTGGTGACGCCCGAGCGCACCATCTTGTCGAAGAAATCCTTCATGCGCGCATCCGTCATGGCGCCGACGCCGAGCTTCGTGGCGTCGCCGGAATCGACGATGCCGTATTCCCTCATCTTGGCGACGCAATAGGCCAACAGATCGTCGGTCATCTCCGGGTTCTGTTTCTTGATCAGCGCATTGGCGGCGGAATTGTCGTGATAGATGTAATTGTACCAGCCGACGATCGAGGCATCGACGAAGCGCTGCACCAGGTCGGGCTTCTTGTCGACCAGATCGCGCCGCGTCTCGATCAGCGTCGAATAATCGGAAAAGCCCTGGTCGGCGAGCAGGAAAACCTTGGGCGTGAATTTCGCCGCCTTGGCAATAGCGAACGGCTCCGAGGTCACATAGCCCTGCATCGCGCTTTTCGGGTTGACGATGAACGGCTGCGAATTCGAAGTGTAGGGCCGCACTTGCGAATCCTTGAAACCGTAATCGGCCTTGAGCCATTGATAATAAGTCGCGACGCCTTCCGCGGAGACGAACAGCGTCAGATTTTTCAAATCCTCGAATTTCTCGATGTTTTGATCGGGATGGGCGATGAAGACCTGCGGGTCCTTCTGAAATAGCGCTGCGACCTCGACCACCGGCACGTTCTGCGTGACGGCATCAAAGCCTTGCAGCGAGTTGGCGCTGAGGAAGAAGTCGATCTTGCCGACCGGCAGCAGGATTTGATTGTTCGTGCTCGGGCCGCCCGGCACGATGGTGACGTCGAGGCCGTATTTCCGGTAGGTGCCGTCGGCCAGCGCCTGGTAGAAGCCGCCGTGCTCGCCCTCGGCCACCCAATTGGTGCCGAACGAGACCTTGTCGAGCGCCTGCGCAAAGGCCGGTGCCGCCGCGGCGCCGGCCCAAACGGCGAGCCCGGCCAGCATCGCCCGGCAGGTCTTTACCAATCGCATCGGTTGCTCCTTTTCATCGGCGACGCGACAATAGAGCATGCTGCCGGAAAGTGGGACCCTGATGACGCTGCCCAAACGCAACTGGATGGACATGACCTGGCAGGACGTCGCCGGCGCCGGCGCCGACACCGCGCGCTGGATCGCCGTGCTGCCGCTCGCCGCGGTCGAGCAGCATGGGCCGCATCTGCCGCTCGGCGTCGACACCTACATCGCCGAATCCTATCTGGCCCGAGTCGAAAAAATCCTCCCCGCAGAGCTGCCGGTGTCGTTCCTGCCGGTGCAGCGCATCGGCATTTCGGCCGAGCATCTGTCCTATCCGGGCACGCTGACGCTTTCGGCCACGACTGCGATTGCGGCCTGGACCGAGCTCGGCGAGAGCCTGGCGCGCGCCGGCGTGCGCAAGCTCGTCCTGATCACCAGCCACGGCGGCAATGTCGCGGCCATGGAAATCGTAGCGCGCGACCTGCGCACCCGGCTCGGCATGCTGGCGGTCACTGTCGGCTGGCATCGCTTCGGCTATCCGGAGGGCGCGTTCGGGGCCGAGGAGAAGCGGCACGGCATCCACGCCGGCGACGTCGAGACCTCGCTGATGCTGGCGGCGCAGCCCGGCACGGTGCGCATGGACAAGGCGGCGAACGCAAAGCCCGAGACCATCGCTATGGCGCGCGAGTTCAAATGGCTCGGCGCGTATCGGCCCGCCGGCTTCGCCTGGATGACGCAAGATCTCCATGCGAGCGGCGCGCTCGGCGACGCCACGCTGGCGACGGCGGAAAAAGGCGAGGCATCGCTCCTGCAGGGCGCGCGCGCGTTCGTGGAACTCCTTCGCGAGATCGACCGCTTCGATCTTTCTCGTTTACGCGAAGGGCCACTGGCGGAGCCGAAGGGAATTTGAATTCAGCTCTCCGGCAGTCGTGATGTGCCCTCTCCCCTTGCGGGAGAGGGCAACGATGGACTCTCAACAAACTCGGCTGGGTGAGGGGTTTTCGGCACGACCCCTCACCCGATCTTGTCGCTGAACTGCCGAGCAGCCCTCTCCCCAGAGGGGAGAGGGCACGGCAAGTCACGCCGCGATCTTCACGTATTCGAAATCGCCCGGCTTGTTGTCGATGCCGATGCGCGGCGGGGCGATCCAACTGGCGAATTTGCCGGGCTCGACCACGCGCTGCATCAGGCTGGCGATGAAGTCGCCGTCGTCCTTTGATGGCAGCCATTGGCCGGAGTCGCGGTTCCAGGTCGCGTCATCGATCAGCTTGCCGGCCGGCGACACTTTCACGTCCTTGAACTCGCCGATGTTGCGATGGAAGCCGACATGGGGCAGTTCGAATTTAAACGGCACGCCAACCTTGTCGATGATCTTGTTCCAGCGATCGAGCCCGCGCTGGCAATCGGCGGTGTAATCGTCACGCAGCCGCATGTTGATCGCGGTGAGCGCCGGCTCGTCGACGCGCTTGATTTCGCCATCGACGAATTTCAGCACCGGGTAGGTGGCGTGTTCGAGTTGGTGATCGTCGTCGATCTTGGTTTCCTGGAAGCGGCCTTTCAGTCCCGCCGTAAACGTGTTGGCGGCGTTGGTCGACATTTCCGAGCCGAACAGGTCGAGCGACAAGGTGTAATGCAGATTGAGCTTCTTCTGCATGGTCGGCAGGTCGATGACGCCGAGATCGCGCACTTTGCCGATATCGTTCGGGTCCTCGACGCCGGCCGCTTTCATGGCCTCGCACGTGCGCTGGATGGTGCGGCCGACGCCGGTCTCGCCGACGAACATGTGATGCGCCTCTTCGGTCAGCATGAAGCGGCAGGTGCGCGACAGCGGATCGAAGCCGGATTGCGCGAGACTTTCGAGCTGCATCTTGCCGTCGCGGTCGGTGAAGAAGGTGAACATGTGGAACGACAGCCAGTCCGGCGTCGCTTCGTTGAAGGCGCCGAGCATGCGCGGCTTGTCGGCGTCGCCGGAGCGGCGCTTGAGCAGCTCGGCAGCTTCCTCGCGGCCGTCGCGGCCGAAATATTTTTGCAGGATATAGACCATCGCCCAGAGGTGGCGGCCTTCCTCGACGTTCACCTGAAATACGTTGCGCATGTCGTAGAGCGAAGGCGCGGTCTTGCCCAAGTGGCGCTGCTGCTCGACGGAAGCCGGCTCGGTGTCGCCCTGGATCACCACGAGACGGCGCAGCATGGCGCGATATTCGCCCGGGATGTCCTGCCAGACCGGCTCGCCCTTATGGCGTCCGAACGGAATCTTGCGGTCTTCTTCCTTCGGCGCGAGCAGGATGCCCCAGCGGTATTCGGGCATCTTCACGTAGTCGAACTTCGCCCAGCCCTTCGGATCGACGGAGATCGCAGTGCGCAGATAGACCTCCGCGTCCTGGAAACCTTCCGGCCCCATGTCCATCCACCAGTCGATATAGCCGGGATGCCAGCTCTCCAGCGCGCGCAGCACCTGGCGATCTTCGGCGAGATTGACGTTGTTCGGGATCTTGGTGGTGTAGTCGACGTTGTCGATGCTCATGGCGGACTCCTTGGTTTCTTTCCCCTCCCCCTTGTGGGGAGGGGTAGGGGTGGGGAAGCGGGAGCCGCGGCGGTGAAGACTTCCCCACCCTCGGCTTCGCTTCGCTCGCCGTCCCTCCCCACAAGGGGGAGGGGAAATCAAACTCTCCGCGTATCGAACACCGGCTTTTGCCCGGTGCCGTAGCGCTTGAGTGCGCCTTCCTCGCCGATCGCGTTGGGGCGCTGAAAAATCCAGTTCTGCCATGCGGTCAGCCGAGCGAAGATTTTCGATTCCATGGTCTCCGGCCCGGCGAAGCGCAGATTGGCTTCGAGGCCGGTGAGACTGTCGGGCGAGAAGCTGGCGCGCTCTTCCAGGAACACGCGCACTTCGTCGTCCCAGTCGATATCGTCGAGCGCGAAGGTAATGAGCCCGAGCCGCTCCGCGGCCGCGGCGTCGAGCATCTTTTCGCGCTCGGCTTTGGCGGCATCGACATCGGCGGGGTTTGCCAGAAAGCGGCAGCCGAGCCGGGTGAGCCCGTTCGACATCGGATAGGCGCCGAAATTGACGTCGGTCAGCGCCAGCGTGGCCGGCGGTTTGTTGTCGCCCTCGCGGGCGCCGATCAGCATGTAGGAGCGGTCGCTGGCGAACGGCAATTCGGCAAGTGTGCCGGCGAAGCACGAACCCGGCTCGATCAATGTCACCAGCGAACGTGAGGTGAGATCGACGCGCTTGAGCACGCGCTTCCACAAATGCCGGATTTCGCGCGTCAGCCAATGGTCCTTGTTGGCGTCGAGGAAACGGTCGTAGGCCAAAACCTGGGCCGGCTCGCCGGTGGATTTGAACACGATCGCGGCGGTATCGAGTTCGTTGAGCCGGATATTGAGGATCGCGTCGTCGAGCTCGCGGGCGAGTTGCAGCGGCCAGAATTTTGCGCCGAGCGCCACCATGGCGTCGGCGGAAGCCGGCGGCGGCGCGGCAGGCCCGCGCAGCGTGATGGTGGCGATGCGTTCCGCGCGGTTGAACTCGACCGCGAGCGAGCCGTATTCGACGCCGTCCGCGGCGAATGTGCGCGTCAGCGGCGCAAGCGTAATGCCTTTGCCGGCGCCGTTGCGCGGCGACTTTGCGGCGAATTCCTTGGCGCGCGCCATGACGGTGTCGTCGAATTTCGAGCCCGGCACCACGTCGTCGACCAGCCGCCACTCGACCGCGCGCTTGCCTTTGACGCCTTCTTCGGTGGTGCAGAACACGTCGGCATGGTCGCGGCGCACTTTGCGCTTGTCGGAGACGCGGGTCAGGCCGCCGGTGCCGGGCAGCACCGCGAGCAGCGGCAATTCCGGCAGCGACACCGAAGCCGAGCCGTCGTCCACCAGCATGATGTGGTCGGTGGCGAGCGCCAGCTCATAGCCGCCGCCGGCGGCGGTGCCATTGATGGCGCAGATGGATTTGAGCCCGGAATGCTCGCTCAAATCCTCGATGCCGTTGCGGGTCTCGTTGGTAAACTTGCAGAAGTTGACTTTGTGGGCGTGAGTGGCGCCGGCCAGCATGCGGATATTGGCGCCGGCGCAAAACACCCGCGGCTTGGCCGAGCGCAACACCACGACGCGCACTCCCGGATGCTCGAAGCGCAGCCGCTCGATGGCGTCGGCCAATTCGATATCGACGCCGAGATCGTAGGAGTTGAGCTTGAGCTCGTAGCCCTCGAACAGCGCCCCCTTCTCGTCGACGTCCATGAGCAGCGTGGCGACGTCGCCGTCGACCTCGAGCCGCCAATGGCGGTAGCGCGCCGGCTCGGTCTGGAAATCGATCCGCGTCTTGCCGTTGGCCAGCGGACGCGCAGTTGCGGTTTCAGCCATCTCTGCCTCACTCGGCAACAGCAATATGTATTATAATGCAGCTATTGGTTTAATATGCATTATAATTCATATCGCCGCAACCCCTGAATCGGCCCGGCTTTCGCCCTCGTGGTGGTCACGAAAGAGCCGATTGATGAAATCGGCGACGATCTTGAGCGTGAGCTCGGGCGCTTCGCGGAACGGGGCGTGGCGCACATTCGGCAGCACCGCCGCTTCAACCGGACAGAAGCATTCCTGTTCCGCCGCCTCAATCTGCTTGAGCGTGCCGTATTGATCGTCGGCGCCTTGCACCACCAGGATCGGCACGCGGATGTAGCCGAGCGCCTCGGTGATATCCCACTTGCGGAAGTCCGGATTGAGCCACGGCTCGCTCCAGGAGCGGAACGCGCAATCGACGTCGGCGTGCCAGCGCTTGAGCTTTTCGCGCAGCGTGCCGGCATTGAAGGCGTCGCGCGCGCGCTCGATCTCGGCAATGCCCATGTCCTCGATGAAAAAGTGCGGCGCGATCAGCACCAGCCCGCGCACGCGATGATCCTGCACGGAACCGGCATAGATCGTCGCGATCGAAGCGCCGTCGCTGTGGCCGAGCAGGAGGCCGCGCTGAAAGCCGATTGCCGCGAGCACGCGCGGCAGCACCGTGCAGGCTTCCTCGTGCATGAACGAGATCGAGCGCGGCATCGCTCCGGGTTTCGACGTACCGTAGCCGGCGCGCGAATAGACAAAGACGCCGGCGCCGGTCGCCTCGGCGACCGCGTCCGGAAAACTTCCCCACAGGCCGACGGAGCCAAGGCCTTCGTGCAGCATGACGATGGTCGGCGCCGCATCGGGCCGCGGGCCGATCATGCGGTATTCGAGCCGCAGCGGATCGAGGTCGAGAAAGCCGGTGTCCGAGAGCGTCATGTGCGCTATCTCGCTTCCAGCAAGGCCGTCACGATACGCAAAAGCTTGGCGAAACTTTGCTCTATCGCCTCGCCCGACGTGTCGATATCGGCCTCGGCGCGGGAATAGTCGGCGCGGCGCGCTTCGAGGATCGCCACGAGATCCGCCATGGCGGCGCGGTTTTGCGCCATCGGGCGGAAATCGCCCTGGGCCATGACGCGGCTCATGTGATCTTCCGGCCGCGCCTTGATCCAGATCGTGTGGGTGCGGCGAAGCAAGAGCGCATAAGTTTCCGGATTGGCAACGATGCCGCCGGCCGTGGTGATGATCGCCGCCTCATGCGCGGTAATGATGCGGTCGAGCGCGCTGCGCTCATGGCGGCGGAAGGTCGCGGTGCCGGCCATCTCGATGAGATCGGGAATGCTGGCGCCGTAATCCTCCTCGACCAGCCGGTCGAGCTCGATGAACGGCCAGCCCAGATGCTGCGCCAGCATGCGGCCGAGCGTCGACTTGCCGGCGCCGCGCAAGCCGACCAGTGCAATGCGCCGCGCACGGTCGGCGCTCCCCGGCCGCGCCAAGCGGGTCTCGATGTCTTTGGCGAGCGCCGGCAGTTCACCCTCCGGCACTTGCGCCAAGAGATCCAAGATGGCGCCGAGCGCCGCGGTGCGCGCGCCGGCTTCGGGCAGCAACGCGGAACAGGGCAGATCGAGCGCTTGCGCGATGGCGCGCAACACGCTGACGGACGGATTGCCGACGCCGCTTTCGATCTGCGCCAGATACCTCTCGGAAGTCTGCGAAGCCTGCGCCAACTGCCGCCGCGTCATGCCACGCTTGGCGCGATTGCGCCGGACTTCGCTCCCGATCGCCGCGAGGAACGCGGCTTCGGAGGCGAGAGAGGTGGACAATACAGGCTTTTCAGCCGGATTTATCGTCGTCTTAGCCACGGACCAGCCGTCGGAATGCACTATAATTCATGTCGTATAGTGCACTCGCACTGGGCCATTAGCAAGCCGCCTCAGCGACAAATCTCACTCGAAAATTTTCCGCCAGCCGCTGGGTTTTGCGTCCGGCTCCGTTTCGGCTTCTTCAACGATCTCAGCTCCGGGACCGGGATCGTCCGGCGCGTGGACCAGCGGAATCACCGGATCGGCCTTCGTCTGCGCCGGCTGCAGGCCTGGGTGCAACGGCGCAGCGGCACCGTTCGTCGCCAGCGGTGGGACGCTGTCGTGCTGCTCGTGCACCGCCGGCTCGGCCGCGGGCTTGGCCGGGATGACCAAGACCTTTTCCGACTCGATCACAGGCGCGGCACTGGTCATTCCGGTGAGCGGCACCCGCCATTCGAAGGCGTCGAGCCGGCCGGTGACGGGGGACAGCGGCAGCCAGCGGTCGGAGACGTAGCCGTCGGCGGTCCACGCCGGATCGGGCGCGGCATGGACCGCGCGCCCGAGCCATTCGCGGGCGCGGCCCTCGTCGCCTTCCGCGCGCTCGAGCGCGGCCGTCAACAGCGCGACGCGTTTTGTAGGCGCGTTGAGATAAGGCGCGAGCGCTGAGCGGGCGCGGGCGAATTCGCGGGCATCGATGGCGGCGCGCGCGACGGCCAGCGCGCCCTCGACATTTTCGGGGGCGCGTTTGGCCAGCGTCTCGATGCGCTTCAAGCGATCGCGTGCGGATTCGCTCGCGCGCAGCTCGGCAAAACTTTGCGCCAATTCGGGATGCGGATTGGCGCGCCAGGCGGTGTCGATGATGCGGTTGGCCTTGCGCAAGTAGCCGCCTTGGGCGAGGAGCCGCGCGGCCAACGCCACCGCCGGCACCAAGGTCGGCGCCAGCTTGACCGCTTCGAGCGCGTCGTTTTTGGCGGCCTCGCGATCGGACTCCTCGGCCGCCAGCGCGCGTGCGGTCAATAGCACGGCGCGTTGGCGGCGATAGCTCGCTTTGTCCATCGCGCCGCGATGGCGTTCCAAGAGCGCCAGCGCGCTCGGCCAATCGCCTTCCTTGCAGCGCGCCTCCAGCACCGCGCGGCCGGCCCAGCCCAGCGTGGGCGTGGTGGCGGCGGCCTCCTCGGCGTGGGCGCGGGCGCTTTCGTGATCGTCGTGGCGGTGCGCTTCGATGAACAGGCCATGCAGGCCGAGCGCCTTGGTGTCGGCGCGGCCCGCCATGGCGCGAAACGCGCGCTCGGCGCCGGCGCGGTCGCCGGAGAGCTGGGCCGCTTGCGCACTCAGCAATAGCGTGAGCGGCTCGCCCGGCGCGAGGCGGTTGGCATCGGCCGAAAGTTTTCGCGCGGCGTCGATGTCGCCGGAGCCGACCGCGATCAAACCTTCGGAGATCGCCGCGTAGGCCCGGGCGCCGCGACGCTCGCGCCGCCGCTTGGCCAGCACTGCCGGCGAGCGCACGATGGCGCGGGCGATACTCCACACGACCGCCAGAACCGCCAGTGCCACCAGCAGTGCGGCGGCCATGACCATCAGCGAGGTTTCGGCGCGAAAACCTTGCCAGGTGACGACCACGTCGCCCGGCCGGTCGGCGAGCCAGGCCGCGCCGAGCGCCAGCACCCCGACCACAATGAGAAAGAAGACGACGCGGATCATTGCGGGTTCGGCTTGCTGAGCGCCGCGAGCGCGTCCGCGGCAAGCTTTTTGCTCGCCGCGATGGCGGCGTTGCGCGCCTGCGCTTTCTCGACCCACGCAGCGGCTAGCGGTTTTGCCGCATCCGGCAATTTGCCGATATCGGTGAGCGCCGCGGCAATGTCGGCATGCGCCGCATCGACGCTGATCCGCGTCACCACCGAGGATGGATCGTCGCCCGGCGGCGCATCGACCGGCGTGATGCGGACGAGGCGTTGCGCGTTGCTCTCGAGCCGGCCCAAGAAGGAACTACTGCTCGCCGCCGGCTCGGCCACTTGCTGCAAAGCCGGCGTAAGGCTCGCGAGTTCATGCGCCAACACCCTGGCGTTTGGCATGCCGGCGGCGGCAAAGGGCTCGAGCGGTGCGGTCGTGCTCTGGTCGGCGCCGAGCGACTTCACCGCCGCGAGTTCGGCCGGATACGGCGCGCCGCGTTCGACCGTCGCGCGCAGCGCTTCGGCGGCGACCGCCAACCGCGCCGCGCGATCGTCGGCGGTCGCGGTCTGGTGTTTCAGGTCGTCGGCAAGCGTCTTTATCGTGCTTTCGAGCGCGGCGATGCGGGCCACCAGCGCGTCGAGATCGCCGCGCGCCACGCTCGTCTGCGCGGCGCTCGAGGCGCTCTTGGCCTGGGCGAGCGCATTTTGCGCCGCCGCGGCAGCCTCATCGGTGCGGTGGGTGAGGGCGGCGAGTGAATCGCTCAGCGATTTTGTTGCGGCTTCCGTGGCGGCCAAACGGGAGACCAGCGCAGGGTCGGGCTGTGGCGGCGGAACGGGCTTTTGCTGTTGTTGGGCCGTAATAGCGCCTTCGATTTTATTCAGCCGCGCCGAGATGTCGGCGATCGCCGCGTTGTTTGGCGGCTGCGCACTGGGTGAAGCCGGCAGCAGGCCCGGCGGCACGTAGCCACCGGCCCAAAGCCCGGCGCCGATCGCGGCGATCAGAATGACAACTGCGGCAATCCCAGCGACCGCCGTTTTGACGGGCGATCGCGGGCGGCCCGGCGCGGACGTGCCAGTTTGTTGGCCGGAGGCAGCATCGGAGGACTCGCTGGCGGCGGCCGGTTCCTGTGACGGTCCTTGCGCGGCCGCCGGCTTTTCGGCGGCGACTTCCGTCGCCGTCAGATCGATGGTCGGCGGCCGTCGGCGCGGTGTGCTGTCAGGCTCGCTGGTCATGCGGTCCTCGAGCGCGGCCCCCAATCGTTTGATAGGACAAGGCCAGCCGCCACGGCATAGTACGGGGCAAAGACGGCGGCAACAGATCAGACCGCGTCAATAAGCGCGAGCAATACGGCCTCGTTCGGGCGCTCGGCGACACGGATGTCGGCGGCGCCGGCCAGCGCCAAGGGTTTTGCGACCTGCGCCGAAAGACAAAAATGGACGGGTTTTAGTGCCTGGGCGACCGTGCCCGTGGCCCGCGCAACTTCGACATAGGCCTCGGCGCTGCGGTGGGAGAAGTGCAACACGCCGTCGATGCCGCCCGCCAGGGCATCGGCTAGCGCAGGCGGCAGGCCGGTCGTGGCGATAGCGCGATAGATGATTACCGTCTCGACCGCAAAGCCACGCGTGTGGAGATCGCCGGCAAGATCGCCGGAGCGGTCTTCTCCGGCAAGGTAGAGGAGCGGGGCTGCCGGCGGCATCCGGGCAGCGACGAGGCGCGACAGGTCGCTCACATTGCCGTCGGCGGATGTGACATCGGCGAAGCCGGCCGCGGTCATGGCGTCGGCGCTGCGCCGGCCGACGGCGAAGACGGGCTGCGCGCGCAACGGCGCGACGCGCGGGTGCGCCGCGGCGGCGTGCGCGGCGTTGGCGCTGGTGATCAGGATTGCCGCCCACGGCCCGGCGCCGATCTGCGCCTCGGGCGCCGGCTCGATGCGCAGCAGCGGCGCAACGATCACGTCGTGGCCTTGTGCACGCAGTGCCGCGGCGGTGCGCTGCGCGTCAGGCTCGGGGCGCGTGAGCAGAAGTCGCACGTTCAATCCCGCACGAAGAAGTCAGCGCCGCCGCGCGCTTTGAGCTCGCGGCCGGCATCGACGCCGAGCTCCGCCGCTTGCGCACGGGAACCCTCGCGCAAAACCTCGAACGCCGCGCTGCCGTCGGGCTTTACGATCATGCCGCGGAAATAGACGGCGCCGTTGTTGATCCGCGCGTGCCCGCCGATCGGCGTGCGGCAGGAGCCGTCGAGCACGGCGAGGAACGCGCGCTCGGTGGTCACCGCCGTCGCAGTATCGGCGTCGTCGATCTTGGCGACGAGCGCGCGGGTCGCGGCGTCGTCGGCGCGGGTTTCGATGCCGATCGCGCCTTGTCCGACCGCCGGCAAAAACTCATCGATGTCGAGCAAAGCCGCCGCGGCATCGAGCAGGCCGAGCCGCTTCAAGCCGGCGACGGCAAGCAGCGTCGCGTCGGCCTCGCCGGCCTCGATCTTGCGCAATCGCGTCTCAACGTTGCCGCGCAGCGGCACGACGGCGAGATCCGGACGCAAGCGCTTGACCAAAGCTTTCCGCCGCAGCGAGGCCGTGCCGACCACCGCGCCGCGCGGCAGATCGCGCAAGCTTTTGGCTTTGCGGCTGATGAAAGCGTCGCGCGCATCCTCGCGCGGCAAGAACGCCGACAGCACCAGGCCGGGCGGCAGCACCGTGGTCATGTCCTTCGACGAATGCACCGCGAGGTCGATGGCGCCGCTGAGCAGCGCGTCCTCGATCTCCTTGGTGAACAACCCCTTGCCGCCAAGGTCATTAAGCGGGCGGTCTTGGATGACATCACCGGTGGTGCGGATGATCTTGATCTCGATCCGGCCGGCATCAAGGCCGCAGGCCGTAGCGAGGCGGCCTTGCACCTCGCGCGCCTGCACCAGCGCCAACGGCGAGCCGCGCGAGCCGATGCGCAGAACGGGGGTTGCCGTCGAGGATTGTGCCATGAGCCCTTCAGGTGCTAGGCCGCGCCCAGATGTTGGCAGCCTTATAATATAGAAATGGTCATCCTCGGCATCGAGACGACCTGCGATGAGACCGCCGCGGCCCTGGTCGAGCGGACCGAGGACGCCAAGGGGCGGATTCTGTCCAATATCGTTCTGTCACAAGTGAGCGAGCATGCCGAATTCGGCGGCGTGGTGCCGGAGATCGCGGCGCGCGCCCATGTCGAGGCGCTCGATGCCATCATCGCCGGGGCCATGGCCGAAGCGGACATGTCGTTCGAAGCGCTCGACGGCATCGCCGCCGCCGCCGGGCCCGGCCTGATCGGCGGCGTCATCGTCGGCCTGACCACGGCCAAGGCCATTGCGCTCGCCCACGACAAGCCGCTGATCGCGGTCAATCACCTGGAAGGCCATGCGCTCACCGCGCGGCTCACCGACGCGACGCCGTTTCCCTATTGCCTGTTTCTCGCGTCCGGCGGCCACACCCAAATCCTCGCCGTGCGCGGCGTCGGCGATTATCTGCGCTTCGGCGGCACGGTGGACGATGCGATCGGCGAGGCCTTCGACAAGACCGCAAAGCTGCTCGGCCTCGGCTATCCCGGCGGCCCGCTGGTCGAGAAGGAAGCTGCCCGCGGCGACGCCAAGCGGTTTGCCCTGCCGCGGCCGATGCTTGGGCGTCACGATGCCAATTTTTCGTTGTCCGGTCTGAAGACGGCGCTGCGGCTGGAGGCGGAGAAGATCGCGCCGCTGAGCGACCAGGACGTCGCCGATCTGTGCGCCTCGTTCCAGCAGGCGGTGGTCGACGTGGTGATGGACCGGCTACGCGCAGGGATGCGCATGTTCCGCGACCGGCTTGGCACGCCCACGGCGCTGGTTTGCGCCGGCGGGGTTGCCGCCAATCAGGCGATCCGCAAAGTCTTGCACCGCGTAGCTTTCGAGGTCGGCACGACGCTGGTGGCGCCGCCGCCGGATCTGTGCACCGACAACGGCGCCATGATTGCCTGGGCCGGCGCCGAACGGCTTGCTCTGGGTCTCACCGATCCGCTCGATGTCGCGCCGCGGGCGCGCTGGCCGCTCGATCAGGTGACGAAGGCGGCGGCGACGGCGTAGCCGCGCCTATTGCTCGAACCGCTCCACGAACCAGCGCAAAAGTCGCATCCAGATCTCGTCCTTGCCGACGACATCCTCGATGCCGTGTTCGAGGTTCGGATTGTCGTTGACCTCCATGACCACGATGCCGTTGTCGGTTTGCTTGAGGTCGACGCCATAAAAGCCGTCGCCGATCGGCCGCGCCGCGCGCACCGCGATGTCCATCACCTCGCGCGGCGCCTGGGCCAGATCGAAGGCCTGGAAGCCGCCCTCGTGGGACGAGCCGTCGGCCTTGTACTTCACCACCTGCCAATGGCCGCGCGCCATGCGGTATTGACAGACGAACAGCGGCTCGCCCGCCAACACGCCGACCCGCCAATCGAAATCGGTCGGCAGGAATTTCTGCGCCAGGAGGAGATCGGTCTCTTCGAACAGCTCCTCACAGATGCGCTTGAGAGCGGCGGGAGACTCGATCTTGTGCACGCCGCGGGAGAACGAACCGTCCGGGATCTTGACCACCAGCGGCAGGCCGAGCTCGTCGATCACCTTGGTCAGGTCGGTGTCCTCGGCCAGGATCACGGTCGGCGGCGTCGGCACCTGGTTGCCCTGCAACAGTTCCATCAGGAAGACTTTGTTGGTGCAGCGGATCATCGAGATCGGATCGTCGATCACCGGCATGCCCTCCTGCCAGGCACGGCGGGCGAAGCGGTAGGTGTGATTGTCGATCGAGGTGGTTTCGCGAATGAACAGGCCGTCGTATTCGGCCAACTCGGCGAGCTGGCGCTTGGTGATCGGCTCGACGTCGACCGACAGCTTCTCGGCGATGCGGGCGAAGTGCTTGATCGAGCTCGGCGACGACGGCGCCGTCTTCTCGTTCTCGTTCGGGTCGTAGAGCACGGCGAGATCGTATTTGGCGACCGAGCGCGCTTTTGGGTCGCGCCATTCCCGCTTGGTGTGGTTGTTCAGCGACTCGCGGAAGAACTCGCCTTCGCCGTTGGCGAGCCTGGTGATGGCGCGCGGGCGGATGCGGTCGATCGACAGCCGGGTGCCCGGCTCGACGATCACTTCCAGCGCCGGGCAGCGGAACCAGTCGAACAGCAACCGGCCGAACGGCTCGAAGCGCGGGTCGCGGGCGATGCCGAAACAGACCAAAAGCTTGAATTCGCCTTCGGGCTGGAACTCGGCGCGCCGGGCGCAACGGTTGAGCTCGTCCTCGAGTTCCGGCAACGCGTGCTCGTAGAGCTTCTGCTCGCGCAGCTCCAGCATGGTCTCGACGGTGGGCACCACGCGGTGGCCGCGCGCCTCGGCCAGCAGTGAGGCGTAATAGCCTTTGGACTGGTAGGCGTAGGAGCGGGCGAGGTTGACGATTTTCGGCCGCCCCATGTCGAACAGCCGTGGCCGCGCCAAGTACTCGCCCGTGGAGATGACCTTGTGCGGGGTCTCGGCGTTGGGCAGGTCGCGGCCTTGGTCGACAAGGATGACCCAGCCGGTCATGGGCGGGTCCCCTTCCAGTCGCCAGCGTTGTGCAAAGTCAGGCCGATCATGCGTTCGAAATCAGGCACGGCACGATTCGTCATAACCGGATTCAAATCCGTTTGCGACAGCAGCGGCGACGATGTCCACCGTCTAAACCGATTCGGCCGTCACAGTCAGGCGGGGCTTTTGGCACCCCCGAGCGGCTTCTCGAAGCGCAGCGCGTCGCCGCCATCGTCATAATAGCGGCGGTGACGCCCGAACAGCCGGTAACCCGACTTTTCGTAGCGCCCGATGGCGCGGGTATTGTGCTCGTGGACTTCAAGGCGCATGGCGCGGCGCCGCCGGCGCGCCGCCGCCGCTTCCGCCGCCGCGAGCAGCAGCGGGCCGATGCCGCGGCTAGGGATGTGCGGGGCAACCGCAATGGAATAGAGCCGGGCGAGCTTTGACCGCGCCGGGTAAAGCACCAGCACATAGCCGGCAAGCTTGCCGCTCTCCTCGGCGACGATCAGCGAACTCTTGGACGCGGTAAGAAAGCGGTGAAAGCTCCGCCGTGACAGGATGTCGGTGGTGAAGACGGCGTTTTCGAGCGCCACCAACGCATCGAGATCGCGCTTGTGGCCGGGCCGGAGTTTGGCCGGCGGAGCAAGGTGTCGCGTCGTGCTCACGCGACGCGCCCTTCCTCGATCCGCGCGATCATGGTCTCCAGCCGTTCCAAGCGATCGGCCTCGCCGGGCGGCTTATCCCAGCGCAGCCGGTTGATGCGCGGAAAGCGCATCGCGAGGCCAGATTTATGTCGCGTGGAGCGCTGCAGCCCCTCGAAGGCGACTTCCAGCACCAGCCCCTGGTCTGGCTCATGCACCACCTCGCGCACCGGGCCGAAGCGGTCGGTGGTGTTGCGGCGGACGAAACGGTCGATCTGCAACAGTTCCTCATCGGTGAAGCCGAAATAGGCCTTGCCCACGGGCACCAGTTCCTCGCCGCTGTCGCCGCGGCTCCAGACGCCGAACGTGTAATCCGAATAAAACGACGAGCGCTTGCCGTGGCCGCGTTGGGCATACATCAGCACCGCATCGATGATGAAGGGGTCGCGCTTCCATTTCCACCACGGGCCTTTCGGCCGGCCGGGCAGGTAGAGCGCATCGCGCCGCTTGAGCATGACGCCTTCGACCGCCGCGGCGTCATCGCCGGCGCCGGCCGCCGCGGGATTTTTCCGCGCGGCGATGAGTTCGTCCCAGGTCGTGAACGGGATAAGGGGAGAGAGGTCCACCCGTTGGTCGCCGAGTCGCGCGATAAAGCTTTCCAAGCGCGCGCGGCGTTCGGCGAACGGCCGCTCGCGCAAATCCTCGCTGCCGTCGGCAAGCAGATCGTAGGCGCGCAGATGGGCGGGAAATTCCGCGATCAGCTTCGGCGTGACGGTTTTGCGATTGAGCCGCTGTTGCAGCACGTTGAACGACTGCACCCGGCGGTCGCGCATGATGAGAAGCTCGCCGTCGATGGCGCCCGGTAGGTGCAGCGCGTCGAGCAGGTCAGGGAAACTTTTGGATATGTTCTCACCGGTGCGCGAATAAAGCCGCGCGATCGTTGCACCATCTTGTTGCGCGGCCACGGCCTGAACGCGAATGCCGTCCCATTTCCATTCCGCCATAAAATCGCCCGCCTCGAGCCCGGCGAGATCGGCGTCGTCGAGCGCGTGCGCCAGCATCGGCGGCCGGAACGGCGCCGGGTCGCTGCTCGCCGGTTTGTCCGCCCGGCCTTCGAGCCAGGCGAACAGGTCGAGATAGGGCGGCGCCAGTCCCGGCCACAACAACTCGATGTCCTGCGCGTCAGTGCCGGAGAGTGCCGCGACCGCCGTCTTGGCGAGCCGCGCCGAGACGCCGATGCGCAAGCCGCCGGTGACCAGCTTGATCAGCGCCCAGCGCCCGGTCTCGTCGAGGGCATCAAGCCAGCGCGCGAGCTGTTTTGGCAGCTGCGCTTTGCCGAGGGTGGAGAGCGTTTCGATGACGGTGGTGAGTGACAGTTCCCGTCCCCCTTGTGGGGAGGGGTTAGGGGTGGGGGTCGGGAGGGGATGAGAAGGCGGAGACGATTGCTCATTTACAACCGTCGACGCTTGCGATTTCCCCTCCCGACCCCCCACCCCGCCCTCCCCCACAAGGGGGGAGGGAGCGCGCTGAGCAAGCGGAGAGGGCCACATCAACGCCACGGTTTCGGAAAGATCGCCGACATAATCGTAGGACAGCTCGAACAGCACCGGATCGGTGCGCTCGGCGATCAGGCTGCGAATGAGGCCGGCCTTGGCGTGCGGGAAGCTGAGCGCACCGGTCAGCGCCGCAAGCGCCCAGCCGCGCTCGGGATCGGGCGTCGAGCGAAAATAATCGGTGATCAGCCGCAGCTTGTTGTTGCGCGCCGGCTCGTAGGCGAGGCGGTCTAAAAGTTCGGCGAAGCGGTTCATGCCTCCGCCTCGCCGCTCGCCGGCTCATCGTCCTCGTCGCCATAGCCGACGATGTCGAGCGGGCGCGCTTTGAGCCCGCGCGTGCCGCACCAGTGCACCAGCGCGTCTTCCTGGCCATGGGTGACCCAGATTTCGCCCGCGCCGGTGGCCGCGATGGTCGCGGTGAGGCCGTCCCAGTCGGCATGATCGGAGATCACCAGCGGCAGCGACACGCCCTGCTGCCGCGCCCGCGCTCGCACCCGCATCCACCCTGAGGCGAAGGCGGCGAGCGGATCGGGAAAGCGCCGCGTCCACAGATCGTTCAAGGCCGACGGCGGGCAGATGGTGATGGTGCCGGCGAGGGTTTGCTTGGTGGCGCCGCTGACCAGCCTTAAATCGCCGAGCGCGATGCCGCGGCTTTCGTAGTAGCGCGTGATCTTCTCCATGGCGCCGTGCAGATAGATCGGGGCGTCGTAACCGGCCTGGCGCAACAGCGCCATCACCCGCTGCGCCTTGCCGAGCGAATAGGCGCCGACCAGGTGCGCCCGCTCGGGAAACAGCGCGACCGAGCGCAGGAGTTTTGCGATCTCGCCGCCGGGCTCGCCGTGGCGGAACACCGGCAGCGCGAACGTCGCCTCGGTGATGAAGACGTCGCAGGGCACCAACTCGAACGGCGCGCAGGTCGGATCGGCGACGTTCTTATAGTCGCCGGAGGCCACGACGCGGAGGTCACCGGCCTCGACCGCGATCTGCGCCGAGCCGAGCACATGGCCGGCGGGATGGAACGTCACTTTGGCACCGCCGAGCGCGAGACTCTCGCCGTAGGCCGCCGCTTGCGTCGAGCCGGCGAAATTCTCGCCGTAGCGCAGCCGCATCAGGTCCAGCGTCTCCTGCGTCGCCAGCACGGCGCCATGGCCGGCCCGGGCATGGTCGGAATGGGCGTGCGTGATCAGCGCCCGCTCCACCGGCCGCGTCGGGTCGATATGGAAGCCGCCAAGCTTGCAGCAAACGCCGGCCGGGGTCGGCACCAATATGTCTTCAGGTCGCATCGCCATAAGATAAACTCGAAACGTCATTCCGGAAGCCGCGTCAGCGGCTATCCGGAATCCATAACCACGATCGTTTCAGATAAATCGCATGCGATTAGTCCGCAAAACCTGTGATTATGGATTCCGGGTTCGCGCGGAGCCTGCCATCGGGCCGGCCACTTCGGGCCGGACCCGTTGGCGCGCCCCGGAATGACGCATCGATGACCGATACCGGCCCGCTCTTCGTCTCCTCCGGCGACCTGATCGCCGACCGGCGCTACAAATGGGCGCTCGATCACGCCGCCCAGGGCGATTTGTCCGGCGCCGCCGATATTTTGGCGCAGACCGTCGAGCTGGCGCCGCGCTTCGCCACCGCCTGGTTCGCGCTCGGCGCCGTCCGCGACCAGCTCGGCGATCGCGACGGGGCGATTGCCGCTTTCGCGCAATCGCGCGATGCCGATCCTGCGGATTATCATGGCGCGCGACTGCAACTGGCGCGGCTTGGCGCCGGCGAAACCACCCCGGCGATGACCGAAACCTATGTCCGCCGGCTGTTCGACCAATATGCCGCCCGCTATGACACGGCGCTCACCGAGCGCCTGCATTATCGCGGGCCAACGCTGCTGCGCGACGCGATCGAAACCGTGATGCGTGCGACCGAACGGCGGATGCGCTTCGGCTCGATGCTCGATCTGGGCTGCGGCACCGGCCTCGGCGGCGCCGCGTTCCGGCCGTACGTCGATTGGCTGGTCGGCGTCGATCTCTCGCCCGCCATGATCGCGCAGGCCGCGACCAAGGGTCTTTACGATCGGCTCGTGAATGCCGCGCTTGCAGATTTTCTGGCCGACGAAGCCGGCGACAAAGGAAACTATCGCCTCGTCCTCGCCGCCGATGTCTTTGTCTATGTCAACGATCTGGCCCCGATCGTCGCCGGCATTGCGCGCGTCCTCGCTCCCGATGGCCTGCTCGCCTTCACCGTCGAGACCCATGCCGGCGACGGCGTAAAACTGTTGCCGACGCTGCGCTATGCCCATGGCGAGGACTATGTCCGCGGCGTGCTCGGCAATGCCGGCCTCGTCCCGGCGCATCTCGCCAAAGCCGCGGTGCGCAGCGAAAAGGGCGTGCCGGTCGACAGCCTCGTCGTGGTGGCGCAGCCCTCGACCACGATGCCGCGGCCCATTACTTCTGCCGGGTGACCGTTCTCGAACGCCCAACCCTCCTGCCGGAGCCGTTCAGCAGCTGGTTCGCCAGCCGCGGCTGGACTCCGCGCGCGCATCAATTGGAGCTGTTGGCCAAGGCGCAGGCCGGCCGTTCGGTGCTGCTGATCGCGCCGACCGGCGGCGGCAAGACGCTGGCGGGATTTTTGCCGAGCCTGGTGGAGCTGAGTGCTCCGGCCATGCCGGCAGGCGCGGCAGGGCGAAAGCTCGTCTCCACCGGCCGCGGCATCCAGCGCGAAGGCGGGCTGCACACGCTTTACATTTCGCCGCTCAAGGCGCTCGCCGTCGATATCGCGCGCAATCTGGAAACGCCGATTGCCGAGATGAAGCTACCGATCCGCATCGAGACGCGCACCGGCGATACGCCGAGCTCAAAACGCCAACGCCAGCGCCGCGATCCGCCGGAGATTTTGCTGACAACGCCGGAGCAGCTCGCGCTGCTGCTGGCGTCGGCCGACGCGCCGTATTTGTTCGGCTCGCTCAAGCGCGTGATCCTCGACGAGCTGCACGCGCTGGTGACCTCCAAACGCGGCGATCTGCTCTCGCTCGGCCTGGCGCGGCTGTTTCGTCTCGCGCCTGACCTCACCAGCATCGGTCTGTCGGCGACCGTGGCCGAGCCCGACGATCTGTGCCGTTTCATGGTGCCGCAGCGCGGCGGGCCCGCATTGGCCGATCTCATCGTCGCCGAAGCCGGCGCCGCGCCCGACGTCGCCATGCTCGAGAGCAGTGAGCGCGTGCCGTGGGCCGGCCATTCGGCGCGTTATGCGCTGGGCGAGGTCTATGCGCTCATCAAGGCGCACCGCACCACGCTGGTCTTCGTCAACACCCGCAGCCAGGCCGAAGGTATTTTCCAGGACCTTTGGCACATCAACGATGACAATCTCGCCATCGCTTTGCATCACGGTTCGCTCGACGTGGCACAGCGGCGCAAAGTGGAAGCAGCGATGACGACCGGCCGCCTGCGCGCCGTGGTCTGCACGTCGTCGCTCGATCTCGGCGTCGATTGGGGCGACGTCGATCTGGTCATCAATATCGGCGCGCCGAAGGGCGCCTCGCGCATGCTGCAACGCATCGGTCGCGCCAATCACCGCATGGATGAGCCGTCCAAGGGCGTGCTGGTGCCGGCCAACCGCTTTGAGGTTCTCGAATGTCGCGCAGCGCTCGACGCCATCGCCGAGAATGCCCAAGACACGCCGGCGTCGCGCGTCGGTGCGCTCGACGTATTGGCCCAGCACGTGCTCGGCTGCGCCTGCGGCGCGCCGTTTCTGAGCGACGAGCTTTACGCCGAAGTGACGTCTGCTTCACCTTATGCCGCGCTCACGCGCGCGGATTTCGACGCCGCGGTCGATTTCGTCGCCACCGGCGGCTATGCGCTCAAAGCCTACGAACGCTTCGCCCGCATCCGCCAGGGCAAGGACGGTCGCTGGCGCATCGCCAATCCTTGGGTCGCGCAGCGCTACCGGCTCAATGTCGGCACCATCGTCGAAGCCGATATGCTGAAAGTTCGCTTGGTGCGCTCGCGCGTTTCGAAAATGATTCCGCGCGGCGGCCGCCTCCTCGGCGAGGTCGAGGAATATTTCGTCGAGACCATGGTGCCCGGCGACACTTTTGTGTTCGCCGGCGAAATCCTGCAATACGAGGCGATCGTCGAAGACGAAGTCTATGTCTCGCGGGCGACGTCCGAAGACCCAAAGGTGCCGGCTTACGAAGGCGGCAAATTTCCGCTGTCGACTTATCTGGCCGAGCGCGTGCGCGGCATCATCTCACATCCGCAGGAGTGGCGGGCGCTGCCCGCCCAGGTGCGCGAGTGGCTGGAAATCCAGCAATGGCGCTCGCAGATGCCGGGCCAGCGCGAATTGCTGGTGGAAACTTTTCCGCGCGCCAACAAATATTATCTCGTCTGTTATCCGTTCGAAGGCCGTCTCGCCCATCAAACCCTCGGCATGTTGCTGACGCGGCGCCTCGAACGCGCGCGGCTTAAACCGTTGGGCTTTGTCGCCAATGAATATGCGCTCGCCGTCTGGGGTCTTGGCGACGTCGCGGCGTGGCTCGAGCGCGGCGAGCTTTCGCTGGCCGCTTTGTTCGACGAGGACATGCTGGGCGACGATCTCGAAGCCTGGCTCGCCGAATCGGCGCTGATGAAGCGCACGTTTCGCAACTGTGCGATCATCGCTGGCCTGATCGAGCGCCGTTTCCCGGGCGAGGAAAAATCCCGCCGCCAGGTCACGATCTCGACCGATCTCGTCTATGACGTGCTCCGCAGCCATCAGCCCGACCATATGCTGCTGCGCGCGGCGCGGGCCGATGCCGCCACGGGCCTGCTCGACGTGCGCCGGCTTGGCGATATGCTCTCGCGTATCAAGGGCCGAATCGTCCATAAGGCGCTCGACCACGTCTCGCCGCTGGCGGTTCCGGTGATGCTGGAGATCGGGCGCGAGGCGGTATACGGCGAAGCCGCCGACACGCTTTTGGCCGAGACCGAGGACGAATTGGTGAAGGAGGCGATGCAGTGAAGGATGAGCTTACACCCTCCCCTGCAGGGGGAGGGTCGGATCGCCAAAGGCGATCCGGGATGGGGTCGCGTTGCGCGCACTGACCCCCACCCGGCGTGCTGCGCCCGCCGTCCTCCCCCTTGCAGGGGGAGGTCAAGAGATCGCGGTCGCCGGCGCCTCGCTCGTCGCCGATTGCGCCGGGGCGTTATATTGGCCGGAAGAACGCCTGCTCGTGGTCGCCGATCTGCATCTGGAAAAAGGCTCGGCGTTTGCCGCGCGCGGCGTGTTGCTGCCGCCCTATGACACAGCGGCGACGTTGGCGCGGCTCGCCATGCTCATCGAGCGCTACGCGCCGGGTCTGGTCATTGCGCTGGGCGACAGTTTTCATGACGGCGGCGGTCCGGCGCGCATGAGCGACATCAGCCGCGCCGGGCTCAAAACGCTGCAACGCGGCCGCGATTGGCTGTGGATCGCCGGCAACCACGATCCCGATCCGGCCGACAATATCGGCGGCCGGTTTGCCGAGATTTTGGCGCTCGGCCCGCTGACGTTTCGCCACGAACCTTCGCCGCATCCGTGCGACGGCGAAATCGCCGGCCACCTGCATCCGCAGGCGCGGATCGCGCGCCGCGGCCGCGCCGTCAGCCGGCGCTGCTTTGCCGGCGACGGCAAGCGGCTGGTCATGCCGGCCTTCGGCGCCTATGCGGGCGGCCTCAATGTGCGCGACCGCGCCATCGTGTCTCTGTTCGGCGCGCTGTCGTTCACCGCCCACATGCTGAGCGAGCGGCGCATTTATGCCGTCGCCGCGGCGCGGTGTTTGGCCGATTGATTGACTAATTGAGCTTGGCGCTCGGCGCCGGCGTTTTGGCCGCCTGCGGTTTCGGCTTCACGGCCGGTGCCGCGCTTGCGGTCGCGTCCCATCCGCCGGGCGGCGTCTTGACGTTGATCGCGTCGTCCGGCTGCGCTTGCGCGGTCCAGGTCTTCACTGCAAGCCGTGCGGCGGCGAGCGATTGCTGGTCGAGATGGGCGGCAACCTCTTCGCTTTTCTTCGCCGCGTCCTGGTCGCCCTGAATGGCGGCCAGCGCGAACCATTTGTAGGACTCGGCGTAATTCTGCGTCACGCCGGTGCCGCGGGCGTACAAGATGCCGAGATTGTATTGGCTGTCGGTGACGCCGTGATCGGCGGCCTCGCGGAACCAATGGGCGGCGTTGGCGTAATCCGCCGGCCCGTCGATGCCCTCGGCATAGAGCACGGCGAGATTGTGCATCGCCTTGCCGTTGCCCTTGCGGGCCGCGGCGAGATAAAGGTCGCGCGCGGTGACGAAATCCTTTTTCACCCCGATACCTTTTTCGTAAAAACCGCCGAGACGGAATTGCGCCGGCGCCAAGCCCTGCTTGGCGGCGCGTTCGAGCCATAGCGCCGCCGACTCGTTGCTGCGCGGCACGCCGTGGCCGTCGGCGAAGCGCGTGCCGACCTCGTAGGCGGCGGCCGCATCGCCGGAGAGCGCGGCGGCGCGCAGCGCCGGTCCGCCGATGCTGGCCGGCAATTTGTCGCCGAGCGGCGTCGCCGGGCGCGGCAGCGCACCGGTGACGTCGGTGGCGGCGGCAACGGCGGCGACCGCGTCCCGCGTGTTGTCACGGGTGGCGGTCTGCTGTGTCGGCTTGGTGCTGATATTGGCGCCGGATTTCGGGTTCGGTTGCGGCACGGGCAGCGTCGCCGGCGGCGCGCTCGGAACGGGAAGCGGCGCCGGCGCGGCTGCGGCCGGTGGCTCCGGCGCAGGTGTCTGCGGCTGCGGTTCAGGCAACGCCGTGACGGGCGGCGGCGCTTTCTCGGGCTGCGTCGCTTTCTGTGACTCTTCGGTGGGAGCAGCGGGCGGAGGAACTTGAGGTCCGGCTTCGAACAACCGCGACGCGATTTGTATGCAGCCGATCACGATCAGGGCGGCGGCACCGGCAATGATCAGCGGGCGCGTGCGCTGACTCGGATTCTTAGCCGCTGAGCCTTTGCCGGTGGCTTCAGCGTTCGCTCCAGCCGCGGCGGCCTGGGCGGCGCGGCGAGCGGCGGCGATGAAATTGGGCTTTGGTCCGGGATCGGCGATCACCGGGGGCTTGGTCGAGCTCGCCGCGGCTTCGGAAGCGGCGATGCGATCGGCGGCCGAGGCCGGCCGGGAGCGGCCGGAGCCGGGTTCCAGCGGATGATCGGGGGGCAGGCTGGGATCGATCGGTTTGCGCGAGGCAGTGCGATGCGAGGACGGCTCGATCGGCGCGACCTCGGCGGCGGGTGCCGGTGCCGGCTCAACCGCGAAGGCCGGCAGCTTCGGCTCCGCCGTCACGGCAGCTGCGGGCGGTTCCGGCGCCGGCACAGGTGCAGTCTCGCGGATGCCGCTCTCGATCATGGCGAGACGATCGACCACATGCTCCACCGTGCCTTGGACCGCTTCGAGCGAATCCAGCGTGCGCTGCTCGCTTTGCTTGATCTCGGCGACTTCGCGCTCGATGGCGTGGACCGTCAGCGGGGCTTCGGCGGCTGGCATGCGCGTGGCCAGGGCTTCGCCGTTCGGGCCGCGAAGCTCTTCGATATGCACCAGGAGGTCGGCGATGCCGCGCTCGATCGCTTCCAGATGGCCGAGCCGCGCGTCGGAGGCATCGAAGCGCTGCACCAATGTCGCGATGCGGTCTTCCAGATGCGCCAGCGCGGCATGATCGGTGTGGGTCAGCTGCACCCATTCGAGTTTTTCGATCAGCCCCGTGAGCAATTTTTCAAGCTCGTGCGGCACCGCGGTTCCGGCTTCGGTCGAAGCGGTCAGCGCGGTGGTCAATGTTTCGATGCGGTTCTCGAGCGCGGAGAGATTTTGTCCGCTCGCCGCGGTGCTGGCGAGGGTGTCCACTTTGCCGGCGAGCGAGCGCACGTCTTCGGCAACCTTGGTCAGCGTCTCGTTGGACGCGACATGGGAGACAATGCCGCGTAACGCGCCGATGGCGGTCTCGAGCTGCTGCAGCGCCGCCGGATCGTCCTTGGCGACGATCATGTCGACCTTTTGCGACAGCGCCCGCACCGCCTCGTCGAAACCGACCAGGCTTTCCGCGGGCTTGAGGTTTTGCAGCGCTTCGCGCACGTCGCCTAAGCCCCGCTCGAGGCCGGCAATGGCGCCCATATCGACGCCGCACTGGCGGCTGTGCTCGATGCGTTGCGCCAGCGCTTTGACTTCGATCTCAAGGGATTCAACGGCGCGGCGCGGCAGCGCCTCCGTGATCAGGCGCGCGATGTCGGTGAGGTCGCCACGGATCGCCGCGACCGAGCTTTCGAGGTCGGACGACGGCCCGAGCGATTCGATCCGCGCCGTGATTTGCCGCAATTGCCGTTCCAGACCATCGATGTCGATGACCGGTTCGGCGGGCATTTCGCGGACCGCTGGCTGCGGCGTGGGCTCGGCTTCGAGCACGCGCTGCCTGGCTGCGATCTCCGCCGTCGCTTCCCGGGCCGCCGGCTGCGGATTGCCGTCGAGCACGCGTTGCCGCGCCGCGATCTCGGCGACCGCGTCGTCGATCGAGACACTGTCTGCATTCGGCGCGGGGCGATTGCGGGCTGGGGCAGTCGGACGGCGCGGCTGCGCCGGTGCTCCGGTCAGCCGCCCGTTGGCATCGTTATGTCCTTCGCCGAGCGAAGCGGCGCGTCGCTGCGGCGCCAGCTGGCGTGCGGCCGCCTCGCTGCGCGCCAGCCGTTCCAGTTGGTGGGAAAGCTTGTCGAGACGGGAATGGACTTGGTTCAGCGCGCCCCGCGTGCGGGCGCTCTCGCGCTCAAATTCGCTGACTTTTTCCTGGCGGCGCTCCTCGTCGCGATCGCGGCGCCGCTCCCCCGGCTCCTGATCGTCGTCGCGTTGCCGCAACTCCCGATCGTCATCGCGGCGCCGCGTTCCACGCTGATCGCTGCGTTGCCGCGATTCCCGATCATCGTCGCGTCGCCGCGGCTCCCGCTCATCGCGCCGGGATCGCGAGCGGCGCGGCCGCTCGTCGCCATCCTCGTCGTCATAATCGGAAAACAGCGTCGGCTCGTCGTCGTCATCTTCGTCGTCCGGTTCGATGACGTCATTGAGCCATTCGCCGACCGACACGCCGGATCGCCGCGCCGCCGTGCGCACGGCTTCGCGCGCCTCGGGGCGCAGGCCTCTGAGATTCCACGGACCGCCAGATTTCATTCTCACGCCCAAAGCCACATGGGAGGAGCAGGATGTCCCCCTCCGAGCCGTCCTCCTGAGGGACGATGCGGCCGGCGCGGTCCTGTTTCCCCGGCTGTGGACTTTTCCGGAATAGGGTAAACAGGCGGTTAAAAAACCGCACAAAGGGCCAATAAGGGGGGTCGTCGGCCAGCCGGGCGGCGATCGGCAGCAGCGGGGAGGAAGCGACGTCATGCCGACCTACAGAGCTCCCGTCGATGAGGTGATGTTCCTGTTGCGCGACGTGCTCCACGTCGAGCGCTACAACAATCTTCCGGGTTTTGCCGAAGCCAGCCCCGACATCGTCGAAGCCGTGCTCGCGGAAGCGGCAAAGTTCTGCGAGGGCGTGCTCGCCCCGCTCAATCGCGTCGGCGACAAGGAAGGCTGCCGGCGCCACCCCGACGGTTCCGTCACCACGCCGCCGGGATTCAAGGACGCCTACAAAAAACTCGTCGCCGGCGGCTGGGTCGGCGCCTCGGCGCCCGCCGAGTTCGGCGGCCAGGGCCTGCCGACGGTGCTCACTCAAGCCATCCGCGAGTTCCTGTATTCATCGAACATGGCCTTTGCCATGTATTCGAGCCTGGCGCTGGGTGCGGTGGCGGCGATCTACACCCATGGCTCGGCCGAGCAGAAGGCCCGCTACCTGCCAAAACTGATCAGCGGCGAATGGGCCGGCACCATGAATCTGACCGAGCCGCAATGCGGCACCGATCTCGGTCAGTTGCGCTGCCGCGCCGCGCCGCAGCCCGACGGCAGCTACAAGATCACCGGCACCAAGATTTTCATTTCCGCCGGCGAGCACGATTTGGCCGACAACATCATCCATCTGGTGCTCGCGCGCATAGAGGGTGCTCCCGCCGGCACCAAGGGCATTTCGCTGTTTATCGTGCCGAAGATTTTGTTGACCGCCGATGGCGGGCCGGGTGAACGCAACGCGGTGTCGTGCGGCTCGATCGAAGACAAGATGGGCATTCACGGCAACGCCACCTGTGTGATGAATTACGATGGCGCCACCGGCTGGCTCACCGGCGAGAAGCATCGCGGGCTCTACGCCATGTTCACGATGATGAACACGGCGCGGCTGAGCGTCGGCGTGCAAGGGTTGGCGCTGTCCGAAGTCGCCTATCAGAACGCCGTCGCTTACGCCAAGGAGCGGCTCTCTGGGCGCGCGCCGCGCGGCGCGAAATTTCCCGACAAAGCGGCGGATCCGATCATCGTGCATCCGGACGTACGCCGCATGCTGATGACCGTGCGGGCGTTCAACGAGGCGGCACGCGCGCTGGTGTTGTGGACCGCGCTCAAGGGCGACATCGCGCGGCGCTCCACCGACGCGACAGAGCGCGAAGCCGCCGACGACTATATGGGCCTGATGACGCCGGTGATCAAAGGCGTGCTCACCGATCAGGGCTTTGCCAATACGGTCGCCGCGCAGCAGATTTTCGGCGGCCATGGCTACATCGCCGAGCATGGCATGGAGCAGTTCGTGCGCGACGCGCGCATCACCATGATCTTCGAGGGCGCCAACGGCATCCAGGCGCTCGACCTGGTCGGCCGCAAATTGCCGAAGGACGGCGGCCGCGCCTTGCAGGCGTTCTTCGCCGAGGTGTCCGGCTATATCAAGGAGGCCGACGCCGCGATGGCGCCCTACGTAAAACCGCTCGGCCAGGCGCTAGGCGAATTGCGTGAGGCGACGCAGTGGTTCGCGCAAAACGCGCCCGGCAATCCCGACAATGCCGGCGCCGGCGCCAGCGATTACATGCAGCTCTTCGGCTTGGTGGCGCTCGGTTACATGTGGTGCCGCATTGTCGACGCGGCGAAAGTGAATTTAGCGACCGCGGGTATGGACGACAAACTCGTCACCGCCCGCTTCTTCATGGAACGCATGTTGCCGGCAACCACCACGCACCTGGCGCGCGTCAAAGCGGGTGCCGAGAGCACCATGGCGTTGCCGGCCGAGGCGTTTTAGAAAATTTCGCGCGGAGAATTGCCGGTCAGGCTGCGGTCAAGCCGCCGTCCACGACAAATTCGGCGCCGGTGGTGAAGGCGGATTCGTCGCTGGCCAGAAAAAGTATGGTGCGCGCGATCTCGATCGGCTGCGCCAGCCGCCCGAGCGGCGCCGCCGACGCAAAACCGGCGGCGAGTTTCTCCGGATTGCGCGCTGCCGCGATCATAGACTGCAGCATCGGCGTTTCGGCGAACGACGGATGCACCGAGTTGCAGCGGATGTTGTAGCCCTTGCGCGCGCAATGCAGCGCCACCGATTTGGTCAACAGCCGCACGCCGCCTTTGCTGGCGCAGTAGGCGGCGAGATTGCCGTGCCCGATCATGCCCGCCACCGACGACATGTTGACGATGGAGCCGCCGCCGCGGTCCTTCATGACGCGGACGGCGTGCTTGCAGCCGAGAAACACGCCATCGAGGTTGACCGCCATCAGGTCGCGCCACTCGTCGAGCGTCGTCGCCTCGATGTCCTTGAACAGCACCACGCCGGCATTGTTGACGAGAATATCGATGTGGCCGAAATCGCGCGCCACCGCATCGGTGACCGCGACCCATTCGTCCTCGCGGGTGACGTCGAGCCGATGAAAGCGGGCGCGTCGCCCCAGCGCGGCGCCTGCCGACGTCCACGCGGCTTCGTCGCGGTCGGCGACGACGACCGTGGCGCCTTCGTCCACAAACAGTTTTGCCGTGACCAGGCCAATGCCCGAGGCGCCGCCCGTGACCAGCGCAACCTTGTCCTGCACGCGACCCATGGCGCCGCCAGTCTTTGAAAAACCCGTTGCCGATCAAGCTAATACACGTTCCGGCGCCTCGCCAGTGCGGGTATCGGGACTGTCGCAAACGTATGGCATTGCCGGCCGAGGCGTTCTAGCCTTTGCCTAATCCGACTCTATATGACTGAACGGCTCGCCGCCGCGATTGGGAGGTTTTTTGATGCCCGACGCCTTTATTTATGACCATGTGCGCACGCCGCGCGGCCGCGGCAAGGCGGACGGTGCGTTGCACGAAGTGACTGCGCTCAATCTGGCGGCCCAGGCGCTCGGCGCCATCAAGAGCCGCAACGATCTCGACACCGCGCTGGTCGATGACGTGGTGCTCGGCGTGGTCGATCCGGTCGGCGAGGCAGCCGCCGATATTGCGCGCACCGCGGCTTTGGTCGCCGGCTACGGCGACAGCGTCCCCGGCGTGCAGATCAACCGCTTCTGCGCTTCCGGCCTCGACGCGGTGAATTTTGCCGCGGCCCAAATCATGGCCGGGCAACAGGACATGGCGGTCGGCGGCGGCGTCGAATCCATGAGCCGCGTCGGCATTGGAGCTGCGGGCGGCGCCTGGTCGATCGATCCGTCGATCGCGGTCGCGCACTATTTCGTGCCGCAGGGCATTTCCGCCGACCTGATCGCAACCAAATACGGATTTTCTCGCGACGACGTCGATGCCTATGCGGTGGAGAGCCAGAAGCGCGCGGCGGCGGCCTGGGACGAGGGCCGCTTCAATCGTTCGGTTATGGCGGTGAAAGACGTCAACGGCCTGACCATTTTGGCCAAAGATGAGCACATGCGGCCCGGAACGACCATGCAGTCGCTCGCCGCGTTGCAGCCTTCGTTCGTGCAGATGGGCGAGCTCGGCGGCTTCGATGCGGTGGCCATCCAGGCGCATCCCGACGTCGAATACGTCAATCACGTGCATCATGCCGGCAATTCGTCGGGTATCGTCGATGGCGCCGCCGCCGTTCTGGTCGGCAATGCGCGCGCCGGCCGGCGTGCCGGGCTAAAGCCGCGGGCCAAGATCAAAGCCTTCGCCAATATCGGCTCGGAGCCGGCGCTGATGCTGACCGGTCCGGTCGATGTGACCAAAAAAGTATTGAAGAATTCCGGCATGGCGCTCGGCGACATCGATCTCATCGAGATCAACGAGGCGTTCGCCTCGGTGGTATTGCGTTATCTGCAGGCGTTCGATCTCGATCCGGCGAAAGTGAACGTCAATGGCGGTGCCATCGCGCTCGGCCATCCGCTCGGCGCCACCGGCGCCATGATCCTCGGCACCGTGCTCGACGAGCTCGAGCGGCGCGATCTGTCGACCGCTTTGGTCACGCTCTGCATCGGCGCCGGCATGGGCACCGCAACCATCATCGAGCGCGTGTGAATGAATGACCCTCCCCCTTGTGGGGAGGGTGGCGAGCAAAGCGAGCCAGGGTGGGGAGGTACTGAGTTTTACTGGACTGCCCCACCTCAACCCTCCCCACGAGGGGGAGGGGGAAGCAAGAGAATACGATGCCAAAGATCGACATTGCCAAACTCCCCATCGACACTCGCGTCGGCTATCCGCCGCCGCTCGATCGCGTCGTCCTCGGCCGCGAGAGAAAGCGCCTCGGCAATGCCGTCGGCCTCGACCAGTTCGGCGTCAATCTGACGACGCTGAAACCCGGTGCGGCGTCGGCGCTGCGGCACTGGCACGAGAAGGAGGATGAGCTGGTCTATATCCTCGAAGGCGAGGTCGTGCTGATCGAGGACGAAGGCGAGACCGTGCTCAAGCCCGGCGACGCCGCGGGTTTTAAGGCCAACACGCCGAACGGTCATCATCTCGTCAACCGCACGCAACGCGACGCGGTTTATCTGGAAATCGGCACGCGCTCGAAACACGAAAAGGCGTCCTATCCGGACGTCGATCTGGTCGCCGTGCGCGACGCCGCCGGCATGCGATACACGCGTAAGAACGGCGAGCCCTACACATGAGCTTCATCCACTTCACCCTCGACGTCGACAGCGACGGCCTTGCGCTGGTCACCTGGAATTCGCCGGGCCGGTCGATGAATGTCATCGATCCCGCGGTGAAAGACGAGCTCGCGGCGATCGTCGAGCAGGTCGCGGCCGACGCCGCGATCAAGGGCGTGGTCATCACCTCGGGCAAGGATTCGTTCTGTGCCGGCGCCGATCTGACCATGCTCGAAAGCATGAGCCGCGCGCATGCGGAGCTGGTGGCGTCGCAGGGCGAGACGGCGGCGAATGCGCATGTCTTCGAAGAAAGCCGCAAGACGTCGCTCTTGTACCGGCGCATCGAAACTTGCGGCAAGCCGTGGGTCGCGGCGATCAACGGCATCGCGGTCGGCGGCGGTTTTGAGCTGACGCTGGCCTGCCATCATCGCGTCGCCGCCGACAACGACAAGACCCGCGTCGGTCTGCCGGAAATCAAAGTCGGCTTGTTTCCCGGCGCCGGCGGCACGCAGCGGGTGGCGCGCATCCTGCCGCCGGCCGATGCGCTGCAATTTTTGCTCAAGGGCGACCAGATTTCGGCCAATCGCGCCAAGACCATGAAGCTGGTCGATGAGGTGGTGCCGGCGGGCGATCTGGTGAAAGCGGCCAAGGCCTGGATCACCACGAGCGGCACGGCGAAAGCGCCGTGGGACATCGAGAACTTCAAGCTGCCCGGCGGACCGGTGCAATCGAAGGCTGGCATGCTGGCGTTCACGCCGGCCAACGCGATCTATCGCCGGGAGACTTACGACAATTATCCGGCGGCGCGCGCCATCATGCAGGTGGTCTATGAAGGCCTGCAGCTGCCTTTTGACCAGGCGCTGCGGGTCGAATCGCGCTGGTTCGCAAAGATCCTGCGCTCGCCCGAAGCGGCGGCGATGATCCGCTCGCTGTTCGTCTCGATGCAGGAGATCAACAAAGGCGCGCGCCGGCCCGCCGCGGTGCCGGCAAAAAAATTCAAGACCATCGGCGTGCTCGGCTCAGGTTTTATGGGGGCCGGCATCGCCTATGTCAGCGCGCTCGCCGGCCTCGACGTGGTGCTGGTCGACCGCGATCCGGAGACCGCGCAGAAGGGCAAGGACCATTCGCAAAAACTGATGACCGAGCAGGTCAGCCGCGGCCGCGCCACCGCCGCCGACCGCGACGCAGTGCTGGCGCGCATCAAGCCGACCGCCGATTTTGTCGAATTGAAGGATTGCGATCTCGTCATCGAGGCGGTGTTCGAAGATCGCAAGATCAAAGAAGAAGTCATCGCGCGGGCGCAAAACGTGATCGGCGAGAGCGCGATTTTTGGTTCTAACACCTCGACGCTGCCGATCACCTCGCTCGCCGAATCGTTCAAGGATCGCGCGCGCTTCGTCGGCATCCATTTCTTTTCGCCGGTGGAGCGCATGAATCTGGTCGAGATCATTTTGGGCAAGGACACCGGCGAGGTGGCGCTTGCCGGCGCGCTCGATTTTGTCCGCGCCATCCGCAAGACGCCGATCGTGGTCAACGATTCGCGCGGCTTCTACACCTCGCGCGTCGTCGGCACTTATTTGCGCGAGGGCCATCTGATGCTGGCCGACGGCGTGCCGGCGGCGATGATCGAGAATGTCGGCCGCATGGCCGGCATGCCGGTCGGCCCGCTGGCGCTCAACGACGAAGTCGCCGTCGATCTCGCCTGGAAGATCTTGAAAGCAACCGAGGCCGATCTCGGCCCGCAGGCGATCGATCCGCGGCAAAAGACGCTCTTGGAGGAGATGGTGGAAAAGCGCGGCCGCTACGGCCGCAAGAACGGCAAGGGTTTTTACGACTATCCGCAGAATGGGCCGAAGCGGCTTTGGCGCGGGCTTGCCGATCTGCAGCCGACCAAACTCGATCCCGACACCATCGATGTCGGCGAACTCAAAGCTCGGTTGTTGGCGATGCAGGCGCTGGAAACCGCCCGCTGCATCGAGGAGGGCGTCGTCACCGATATGCGCGAAGCCGATGTCGGCTCGATCCTCGGCTTCGGCTTTGCGCCGTTCACCGGCGGCACCATCTCCTATATCGACGGCATGGGCACCAAGGCTTTTGCCGCGTTGTGCGGCAAGCTCGCCAAGCTTCATGGCGACCGCTTCAAGCCCTGCAAGCTCTTGCTCGACATGGCGAAAAAGGGCGAGACGTTCTACCGCCGGTTTCCGCCGCAGGCGCGCAAGGCCGCCGCATGAGCCGCGTCAAAGTCGCATTGCGCTTTGCCGCCCGCCATGTGTAAGGTCGCGACCTTTTTTCGCCGGGACCCTGCATGGCGCGTGACCAAGTCGACCTGACGCCGATCGAAGGGCGCGACGATCTCGTCAATTGGATTGCGCAGGGCGTCAAACCGAAATCGCAATTCCGCATCGGCACCGAGCACGAGAAATTCGCCTTCACGCTCGAAGGTCATCGTCCGGTGCCCTACGAAGGCAACCGCGGCATCCGCGCGCTGCTCGAAGGCATGCAGCACCTGCTCGGCTGGCAGCCGATCATGGAAGGGCCGCACATCATCGGCCTGTTCGACGTCACCGGCGGCGGCGCGATTTCGCTCGAGCCCGGCGGCCAGTTCGAGCTCAGCGGTGCGCAAGTCGAAACCGTGCACCAGACCACGAGCGAATTGATGGCGCATCTGGCGCAAGTGCGCGAAGTGGCGGCGCCGCTGCGCATCGGCTTTCTCGGCATCGGCATGACGCCGAGCTGGAGCCGCGCCGATATGCCGAAAATGCCCAAGGGCCGCTACAAGATCATGACCGCCTATATGCCGAAGGTCGGCACATACGGCCTCGACATGATGTACCGGACCTGCACGGTGCAGACCAATCTCGACTTCTCCTCCGAAGCCGACATGGTCAAGAAGCTGCGCGTGTCGCTGGCGCTGCAGCCGGTCGCGACGGCGCTGTTCGCCAACTCGCCGTTCACCGAAGGCAAGCCGAACGGCTTCCTCTCGTTCCGCTCGGAGATCTGGCGCGACACCGACAATGCGCGCGCCGGCATGCTGCCGTGGGCGTTCGAGCCGGGCATGGGTTTTGAGCGCTGGGTCGATTACGCGCTCGGCGTGCCGATGTATTTCGTCAAGCGCGGCGACGCCTATGTCGACGCGGCCGGGCAATCGTTTCGCGATCTCTTGGCCGGCAAGCTGCCGGCTTTGCCGGGCGAGCGCGCCATGATCTCCGACTGGGCGAACCATATCAGCTCGATCTTTCCGGAGGTGCGGCTCAAGCGTTATCTGGAAATGCGCGGCGCCGATTCCGGGCCTTTGCCCAATCTGTTGGCGCTATCGGCATTTTGGGCTGGCATTCTTTACGACGATGTCAGCCTCGATGCGGCGTGGGATCTGGTCAAGGGCTGGACCGCCGACGAGCGGCAGAAACTTCGCGACGACGTGCCGAAGCAGGCGCTGGCGGCAAAAATTCGCAGCCGCACCGTGTTCGAGCTCGCCACCGACACGCTCAAGCTGGCGCGCGCCGGGCTGACGCGGCGCAAGCATCTCGATATCGGCGGCCGCGACGAGACGCGCTACCTCGAAGTGCTGGAGGATCGCCTGGCGCGCGGCACCACGGCGGCGCAGGAGCTGCTGGAGAAATACCACGGGCCGTGGGGCGGTTCGGTCGATCCCATTTACGCCGAAGATGCCTACTGAAATTTTTCGGGGCGAAACGGTCGGCGGCGTATTTCACGTCCCCCTTTGGGAATAGTCGCTATTGCTGCGACCTTCACCCCGAGGCCGGCCCGGACCTCATGCCTGATATTTGGTTGATTTAATTTTTACTACTCTCAGCGATAGTACTGGATCGCGAAGCTGCAACCCAAGGCCCATGACCAAAACCCTCACCATGGAAGTCCAGCGCAAGAACGCCGAACGGCAGCTGTTCGGCGCCCGGCGCGCCTTGGGCCATCTGGTGCAGCTCTACGACAGCGGCCAGTGGAAGAGCCTCTATCGCGAGGACACTTTTGCCGAGGCTGTCCGTCAGGCGCGGCAAGCCGTCGATCATTGGACCAACGTCATGGCCAAGTCCGAGGACGCCTAGCGCCTCGGCTGCCGGTTAACGAAACGTTAACGGTTTCGGCCCGCGTCCGCCTTTACGTGACGCCGCCGCCAATCCCCTCCCGAAATATTTGCCGCGGCCGATGCATTGACCGCGTCTGCGGCCTGAATGCACATTGCAGGGACATGAAGCCCCGGACGCGCCATGGCATCGCCCGTCAATGCTGCTCTCTGCGCGTTGCTGGCGACCGCGTTTTGGAGTTTTTTGGGCTATGCGCTGGCCCGTCATCTATTGCTGCGGCCGCTGGCGGTCGGCGCGGCGCCAGTCATGGGCTGGGCGGTCCATAGCGCCGCGACGCTGCCGATTTTCTTTTTGATCGGATTTTCGCCGCTTGCCGTCGTCGCGGTCGCCGCGCTCTGTGTCGCCATCAGCATCGCCACGCTCAAGCTCGCAGCGGACGGCGATGCCGAGCCGGCGATACCATGGTGGGCATTTGTAGCCGCCGCGGCGCTGGCGCTGGCGCCGGCCGTAGCGATCCTGCCGAAAATGTCCGGCGTTTACCTCGCGGACCCGATGATCGATCATTCCAAAATCGCGATGATCGACGCCATGATGCGGCAGGACTTGCCGCCGGTCGATCCGGTTTTTGGCGCCGTCGGCGCGCACGGCCAGTTGTTTTATTATTACCTGTGGCACTTCAGCGCCGCCGCGCTCGCGTTGCCGCTGCATGTCAGCGGCTGGGAAGCCGACATCGCCCTGACGTGGTTCACCGCTTTTGCGTCGTTGAGCCTGCTGATGGGCATTGCGGTGTGGCTCAGCAAACAATCGATGGCCGCGATCTGGGTTGTGGGTTTTGCCGCGGCGGCGTCGCTGCGCACGGTGCTGAGCTGGATCTTCGGCACCTATGCGCTCGAGCCTTTCCTGGCGCCGCCGACCGGGTTCGCCGGCTGGCTGTTTCAAGCCGCATGGGCGCCGCAGCATCTGATGTCGGCGTCATGCGTCGTCGCCGCGATGCTGCTGGTTGCCCGTTACGCCCAGCGGCCGAGCGCGCTGTTGCTTTTGACCCTGGTCCTGGTCGTAGTCGCGGGCTTCGAGAGCTCGACCTATGTGGGCGGCATCACCTTTGCGGTCGCCGCAATGGTCTGCGCTCCGGTACTGATCGCCGGAATCGCGCCGGCGCGGCGCTTGCGTTTTCTGGCCGGGATGGCGGTCGCCGTCGTCTTGGTGCTCTGCCTCGCCGCGCCGTTCTTGCACAGTCAGATCGCGGCCGTGGCCGCGCGCAACGGCGATGGCCCGGTCGTCGTTCGTCATTTTGCGGTGCTGGGCGAGACGTTTCCGGCGGCGCTGCGCCGCGTATTGGATTGGCCGGCCTATTGGCTCGTGCTGTTGCCGATCGAGTTTCCGGCGACTTATCTCGCCGGCAGCCTCGCGCTCGTCGTCATGCTGCGCAACGCCGCCATGAAGCCGGAAAAGCTCGCCGTCACCATGCTTGCCGGCCTGGCCGGCGCCGGCCTCGTCGTGTCGTGGCTCTTGGCAAGCAGGGTCGGCGACAACAACGATCTCGGGTTGCGCGCGGTGTTGCCGGCGCTGTCGGTTCTGATCGCGGCGGCGGCGGCCGGCATGATGCTGCTGCCGCGACGCGCCGCGATCGTAGCCACCGCACTCACCGGGCTGGTTCTGAGCCTGCCCGACGCCGCCTGGATGGTGAAGTCCAATGCCGAAGGCACACCGGTGGCGGACGGCGCGGTTTTCGCGCAGACGCCGGAGCTGTGGCGGGCGGTGCGCCGCCACGCGACGCCGACCGCGCGCGTCGTCAACAATCCGCTGTTCCTGCAGGATTTGACGCCGTGGCCGGCCAACATGTCGTGGGCGCTGTTGGCGAACCGCAGCTCCTGCTTTGCCGGCCGCGAATTGGCCCTGGCGCTGGCGCCGTTATCGAAAGACATGCTCGAAACGATCAATGCCCAGTTCATTCGCGTTTTTGCCGGCGAGGGCACGCCGCAAGACGTAACCGACATGGCAAAAAAATACGCCTGCGATGTCGTCGTCGTCGTGCCGCAGGACGGAGCCTGGAACAACGACCCGTTCGCCGTGAGCCTGGATTATCGTCTGGCGGAAAATCGCGACGGACGGTGGCGGATTTACGTGGCCTCTCATCCGTCACCCTGAGGTGCGAGCGTAGCGAGCCTCGAAGGGCGACGGCCCGGGCCGTGCATCCTTCGAGAGCCGCTGTGCGGCCACCTCAGGATGACGGGATTAATACTTCAAATCCCCGCAAACCAATTGAAACCCTGCTTGCTCCAGAACGTCTCGCGGAAATCGTTCGTCACCTCGATGGCCTTGATCCACTTGGCGTTCTTGTAGCCGAGCTTGGTCGAGGTGCGCAGTCGCAGCGGATAGCCGAACGGATCGGCCAGCGTGCCGCCGGCATATTTGGTGGCGAGGATGGTCTGCGGATGCAGCGCCGTCGCCATGTCGATGCTCTCGGTATAGTCGTCGTTGCAGATGAAATAGACGTATTTTGCGGTGAGGTCGGCGCCGACGCGTTGCAGGAAATCGCGCAGGTTCGGGCCGGACCATTGCCCGATGTAATCCCAGCCTTCGACGCAGATGTGCTTGATGATGATCTCCTGCTCGGGCAACTGATAGATCTGCTGCGCGGTCCAAGGCTGTTTGTTGTCGATGCGGCCGGCGAGCTCGAGTTTCCAGGTCGCGCCGTCGATCGGCTTGACCTCTTCGATGTCGTAATAGGCGTTGAAACGCGGCGGCTTGACCACCTGCGACGCGCTATAGGTCGGCGCCAGGTGGTGCGGCCGGAAGATCGCTGCTTGCACCCGATCGTTCCACGCCGACACCGCGCGCAGCACTTTTTGCACGGAGTCGTCTTCGCTGACATCGCAGCCGGTCAACAGCGACAGCGCGCCGAGGCTGACGGCGCCGCGCAGCACGTTGCGGCGATTGATGTCGTCGACGAGCGCCCGGTTCTGCATCAGCACGCCCTGGTCGATCGCCTGGCGAGGCCGGAAAATGGATGGCGTGCGCGTGCGTATGGACATGCGGTCACCGCGTCAGTGTTTGATCTCGGGTGCCGCGCCGTCATCGACCACGGGTCCGCCGGTGACCATGGCGACGAGACTCTTCGGCACCAACAGCGCAAGCGAAATGTGCACCAGCAGGAAGCCGACGATCGCCGCCATGCACAGGAAGTGCACCACCCGGGTCGCCTGAAAACTGCCGAACAGGGCGGCGAGCTCGGAGAACTGCACCGGCTTCCACAGCGCCAGCCCGGAAATGACGATCAGAACGCCGACCGCCATGACGCCGAGATAGAGAATTTTCTGCACGGCGTTGTAGTGGGTGAGATCGTCGTGAGCGAGGCGAAAATGCAGCGCGTCGTTCACGGTCGCCAGGATGTCGCGGATCGAGACCGGGAACAGCTTTTGCCGAAAGCGTCCCGTGGCGATGCCGTAGCTCAGATAAGCGAGGCCGTTGAGGACGAAAATCCACATGCCGAAGAAATGCCACTGCAAGCCGTATTGCGCCCACTTGCCGATCACGATGCTGTCGGGAAAATGCAGCCAGCCCAAAATCACGTCGTCGTTATAGATCTTCCAGCCGCTGCCGATCATGATGAAAATGGCGACGGCGTTGATCCAATGCATGACGCGCACCGGCAGCGGATGCAGGCGGCGCTCATGGTGAGTTGATTTGACGGCCGATAGTGTCATCGACGACAGTCGCCCCGGTCGGTCACGTGCGATCGGACCCTACGGGCGCGTGCCGAGCTTCGCAAGTCACGCCGCTTCACAAATCTGCGTGGCGGTTTTGATCGACAGGATTGCGGCATGAAGTTTTTGTTCGCGGCAGCGACTTTGATCGCCGGCTTGACGCTTCCGGCCGGTGCGACGCCATCGGTTGCCGATCCGCCCATGGTGCTGGCCCAGGCCATGGTGCCGCCGACCGGCACGGATGACGCCAACAAACCGATGCCGATGGTCGAGCGCATGAACCGGCGCTTTCCGCAACCGGTGCGCGTCGGCGACCTGATCGGCCTGCCGGTGCTGGACGACCGGTCTTCGACGCTGGGCTTCGTCCGCCGGGTCGTACGCACGGCGGCCGGCAACATCCAGCTCATCGTCTCCTACAGCCGATGGTTCGGCTGGTTCGGGCGGCCGGTCGCAGTGCCGATCGAAGCTGTCGGCATCGAGGGCCGGCAAGTGGCGTCGCTCGACATGCCGCGCAGCGAATACGCTGCCGCGCCCACCTGGCAGGGCCAGGACGCCACCGCACTACCCGACGACGCGACGATCCGAATCGCTCTGGCTCGCAATTGAACGATCACGACTTGGTGAAGCGGATAACTTTTTGGTGTTTGCCGAATTGTAGCGGGTGAGGCGGAAGTGATTGGCGCTTTGCCAAGCACCGGGCAATGCTTTCGCTTATTGCGTCGTTTGTTATTGGGGGAGATCGCATGGATCATGCGAACCGATTGAACGGCAATTCAGTCAACGGCAAGTCTGCATTAAATCCAGCAATAGCGACGGCGGCGAGTTGCGGCATTGCCTTCATGGCCAAGGCCTCGGCGCCCGGCCGCGCCAAGACGCGGCTGGTGCCGCCACTGACCTTCGAGGAGGCCGCGGTGCTGAACACCGCGTTCTTGCAGGACGTGGCCGACAACGTGCTGCTCGCCGCCCGCGATGCCGAACGCCATGGCGGCATTGCCGGCTACGCGGCCTTTGGTCCGCCCGGCTCGGAGGATTTTTTCCGCGGCACCTTGCCGGGCGGCATCGGCTTGATCGAGGCGTGGCGGCAAAACTTCGGCGATTGCCTGGTGCATACGATCGAGGAGATTTTCGCCCGCGGACACGCCTCCGCCGTGGTGCTCAATTCCGACAGCCCGACCTTGCCGACGGCGTTTCTGGTCGAGACCGCGGCAGCGTTGGCACGGCCGGGCGACCGTGCCGTGCTCGGCCCATCGAGCGACGGCGGCTATTATCTGCTCGGGCTGAAGTCAGCCCATCGCCATATGTTCGAGAACATCGCCTGGAGCACCGAGCAGGTCGCCAAACAAACGCTGGAACGGGCGCGCGAAATCGGTCTCGACGTGCATCGGCTACCGGTCTGGTACGATGTCGACGACGTCGACGGTTTGCGGCGGCTGCGCGCAGAATTGTCGGACCGGCCCGATGCGGGGCGGCGCCGCGCCGACAAGAACCAGCCGCACCACGCCGTGCATACCGCGGCATTGATGAATAGCCTGTGGCGAAACCACGATTTCAATCGCCGCGTCGCGGCTTTGTTCGAAGCGGAGCCGTTGCGCGCCTGAGCCGCGCGAAGCTTCAAGTTTCTTAGATGGAATAACAGGGACGGTAATAATGGCAGTGGCGGCGGCAAAACGTTCGGTCAATCCCCAGCGCTACTTCGAGAGCGTCGACGCGGCGAACGAACAGCCGGAGCACGAGCCGGTCTGCCTTTATCTGGAAACCACCAACCGCTGCAATCTGCTCTGCACCACCTGCCCGCGCACCTACGAGGAGCTCGAGCCGCCGGCCGATATGAGCTGGGGCCTGTTCACCTCGATCGTCGATCAGATCCCGCGCCTGCATCGCGCCGTGCTGCACGGCGTCGGCGAGCCGATGCTGGTGAAGAACTTGCCGCGCATGGTGCGCTATCTCAAGGACCGCGGCACCTATGTGCTGTTCAACACCAACGGCACGGTGCTCAACGAGCGTAACGGCCGCGCGCTGATCGCCGCCGAGCTCGACGAGCTGCGGGTGTCGTTCGACGCCGCCACTGCCGAGTCCTACCTCGCCGTGCGCGGCAAGAACTATTTCAACCGCATCCTGAAAAACGTGCGTGCGTTCCGCGAGCTGCAGGAGCGCGAAGGTCACACAAAACCGCGCGTTTCGGCCTGGCTGACCGGCTTGCGCGAAACCATCGAGGAATTGCCGGATTTCGTGCGCGTCGCCGCCGAGACCGGCGTCAAGGAAGTGCATTTGCAGCGGCTGGTGTTTTTCAAGGACAACGCGATCGGCAAAGCGCGGCCGGACCAGGCGCTCTACGAGCAACTCTCCGGCGCGGAGGCGGTGCATATCGAGCGCGCCGCGGCGCTGGCAAAATCGCTCGGTGTCACGTTCAGCGCCTCGGGCGCCGCCGCCGAGCCGGGCATGAGTCTGAAGCGCCACGACAACGGCTCGCCATGGTCGCTGTGCCGGCGGCCGTGGACAGTGATGTATTTCACCGCCAATGGCCGCGCGCTGCCGTGCTGCATCGCGCCGTTCTCGCAGCGCGGCTATGAGAATTACACGCTCGGCGATGCCACCCAGCAGACGCTGCGCGAGATCTGGACCGGCCCGGCCTATAGCGGTTTCCGCAAGGCGCTATTGTCGAACACGCCGCCGGACGCCTGCGCCAGCTGCGGATTGCGATGGAGTCTTTAGCGATGTTTTCTATTCCCTCCCCCCTTGTGGGGGAGGGTAGGGTGGGGGGTCGGGAGGATTGGCAACGCCCGTGACAAACCTCCCGACCCCCACCCCTAACCCCTCCCCACAAGGGGGAGAGGAACATGTCGTCGTCGTCATTCCCACATTCAACGAGGCGGAATCGATCGCGGCCGTGATCGCCGAGGTTCCGCGCGACGTCGTGGGCCGCGTCATCGTGGCCGACGGCGGCAGCCGCGACGGCACTCAGGAGAAAGCAAGTCGCGCGGGCGCCGAGGTGATCGCGGTCGGCCGCGGCTATGGCTTGGCCTGCCTCAAAGGCGCGCAAGCCGCGCTTGCTAGCGACATCGTCGTCTTCATGGACGGCGACGGCGCCGACGATCCAGCCGCCATCGCCACGCTGGTCGCGCCGATCCGCTCCGGCGCCTACGACTTCGTCATCGCCTCGCGCGCCCGCGGTGAGCGCGAGCCGGGCAGCGTGGCCTGGCACCAGCTTGTCGCCGGCCGCATCGCCGGCGTGTTGACGCGGCTGCTTTACGGCGTGCGCTACACCGACATGTGCGCGTTCCGCGCCATCCGCCGCGATACGCTGCTCGCGCTCGGCATGCGCGAGCTCACCTATGGCTGGAATCTGGAAATGCAGATGCGGGTGGCGCGCGCGGGCTTGCGCGTGCTGGAAGTGCCGGTCGCCTATCGGTGCCGCCTTGGCGGGCAATCCAAGGTGGCCGGAAGCTTGCGCGGCTCGGTCAAGGCCGGAGCGAAAATCATCTCGACATTTGCGCGCGTGGCGACGGAGCCCGCGCGGGGGCGCGTGTCTTAGTGCATGATCCGGACAAAGCCTGCCCTCGGACTTGATCCGAGGGTGGATACCGGTTTTCCGAAAAGATCATGCTCCACTAAAATGCTACATCGCGACCTTGCGCAAAAAGCCGTCGACGCTGCCGCGCAAATCCGCCGCGGCCTTTTCGACCGCTTGCGACGCGGTCAAGACCGTGTCGGCCGAGCTTTGCATGTCGGAAATTGCGGTGGAGACCCGTTGCAGAACCGACACCACCGATTTCGTGCCCGATGCCGCCGCCGCGACATTGCTCGAAATCTGGCTGGTCGAGGCGTGCTGCTCCTCGACTGCCGCGGCGATCGCCGCGGTGAATTGCTGAATATCCTCGACACGGCCGCTGATGCTGCCGATGGCGCGAACGGCGCTCTGCGTCGAGGATTGCACCTCGGCGATCTGCGTGGCGATGACGTCGGTGGCCTTGGCGGTCTGCACCGCGAGCGCTTTGACCTCGGAGGCGACCACGGCAAAGCCCTTGCCGGCGGTGCCGGCGCGCGCCGCCTCGATGGTGGCGTTGAGCGCCAACAGATTGGTCTGCCCGGCGACGCTGTGAATGAGCTTGATGACGTCGTCGATCTTCTGCGCCGCCGCCGCGAGGCCTTCGATGTCGGCGTTGGTCGATTGCGCTTCCGCCGTCGCCGCGCGGACCACCTCGGTGGCGCGGGCCAGCTGGTGGTTGATCTCGGCGATCGATTTCGACATTTCCTCCGCCGCGTTGGCGGCGACCTCGACACTCTCGAACGCGTCGCCTGACGTCTTGACCGCGCCGGCCGTGTGCGTGGTGGTCTCGTCGGAGATCGCCGAAAGCGCCGACGCGGTCGATTTCATCGCCGCGACACTGTCGCCGACGGTCTTCAACACGCCTTCGACGCTTTCGCGGAACCAGGCGATGGCCTCTTCGATGACGGCGCGGCGCGCTTCCTGGACGCCGAGCAGGGCGTTTTTCTGCTCCACCTTGCGGCGCTCGGTAATGTCGTGGTGGGTTCCGATCCAGTATGCGCCGCCGGGGATCGCGCGATTGACGACCGCGATGGAGCGTCCGTCGGGCAATTCGGAGACGAAGCTGACGACCTTTCCGGCCGCTATGATTTCCATGAGCTCGGCGACGTATTTGTCCGGATCGTCCGGCAGGCTGCCGGATCTGGAGCGCAGTCGAACGATATCGGCGAGCCTGGCGCCCGGTTTTACGATGTTCGGCGGCAGATCGTAGATTTTCAGATAGCGGTCATTGCAAACGACGAGGCGCGCGTGCGTGTCGAACATCACGACGCCTTGGGTCATGTTGTTGAGCGCAAGCTCGAGCAATTTGCCCTTGTGGTTCAGCCCGCCGGCCGACTGCGACCGCCGGAAACGAACGAAGACGGCGATGCCGGCCAGGAGAAAAACCACGCCCACGGCGGCGGCCAGGCGCCAGTCGAGCTCCGGCGTCAAACTGTCCAAAACCCGCAGCATCGTGCCTGCTTGCTTATTGGCTTTGCTCAACAGCTAGCCGACATCGATTTACGTTTCGTTAATCAACGGCCCCTGTCCGCGATTCGCGGCGTCAATCACTCGCTTTTCAGAATGGCCTTGGTGGGGTCGATCCAGAACGCCCATATGGCCGCCCCGACGACGAGAAGGCAGGCTGCGACAATGAAGGGCGCCTGCCACTTGTCGCCGTAGGCCAGGTAGCCGAACACGATCGGCGAGATGGCGCCGCCGAAATTGCCGGCCATGTTCATCATGCCGGATACGGTTCCGGAATATTTGCCGCCGGTATCCATTGGCACCGCCCATGACGGACCGATGGTGCATTCGAGGAAGAACATCGAAGCGGTGAGGCAGGCCACGGCAACATAAGGATCCTCGGTCAGCGCCGCCGGCACGATGAACACGGCGCAGCCGAGCAAGCCGGTGATGGCCACGGAGCTGCGGGCGAGCTTGGCATTGCCGGTCCGCCGCAACAGCCAATCGGTCGCGAGGCCGCCGACGGTGTCGCCGACGACGCCGGCCCATAGCGGCAGCGAGGCCAGGAGGCCGCCCTTGAGCAAGGTGAAGTGCCGCACGTCGATCAGATATTTCGTCAGCCAGGTCAGGAAGATCCACAGGCAATAGACGTAAGTGAAATAGGCCAACATGATCGCCCACATGTTGGGCGAGCGCAGCAACGTGGCCCAAGGCACCTGGGTCTGTTCTGCGACCGGCGGCGGATTGATTTGGCCGTTCGGGCCGCGGCCGCGGATGGTTTCGAGTTCCGCCGGGTTCACCAAAGCGTGCTCTTCCGGCAGGTTGCGGTAGCTCAAGCTCCACCACAGCGACCACACCAACCCGACCAGCCCGCAAATCAGAAACGCCCAGCGCCAGCCGAGATTGATCATGATCAGCAACACGATCGGCGGCGCGATCGCAGCGCCGGCACGGCTGGCGCTGTGGGTGATGCCTTGCACGAAGCCGCGTTCGCTGCGCGGATACCAAAGCTGCATCGCGCGCGTCGCGCCGGGGAATGCGCCGGCTTCGCCGACCCCGAACAGGAAGCGCAGCACGATGAACGAGGTCGAGCTGAACGCCAAGCCGGTCGCAGCCGTCATGACCGACCAATAGGCGACGATGGTTCCCAGCACGCTACGCGCCCCGAAGCGATCGCTCAGCCAGCCGCCCGGTACCTGGAACAGCGCATAGGCCCAGACGAAGGCGGCGAAGATATAGCCCATCGTGACATTGTCGAAGCCGAATTCCTTGCTGATCTGCGGCGCCGCGGTCGAGATATTGACGCGGTCGAGATAAGTGATGAGGTACATCACGCTGATCAGAAACAAAATGTACCAGCGGCCGCGGCTCGGCTGCGTGTGTGCTGGCTCCGCCATGTGTTCGCTCCCCAAATCCGTGCCCGCCATTGCAAATCGCGCGAGCTTTGTGGCGACAACTTGCCCGTTTATCGCGCGGGCGGCAAGGGAAGTGTGTTGCGACGGATGAGTTTTACGAAGCTGCTGCGTTATAATCCGGCAGAGGCCAATCTGAGGCAGTCACATGATCAAGCGCTACAGCGACCACGCCGCCAACGAGCGAACGTTTCTCGCCTGGGTCCGCACCGCCATCGCCGTCATGGCATTCGGATTCGTGATCGAGCGGTTCGACTTGTTTCTCCAGGTCGCGGCGCCGCAATTGGCGCTGAGGCAAGCCGCGCCACACGGGCAGATGATCGCCAATTTGGCCGGACTGGCTTTTATCGGTATCGGCGTGGTGATGATCGTTATCGCCGGTGTCCGTTTCGTCAAAACCGCGAAGGCCATCGAGACCGAGGACGCCGTGCCGAGCCCCGGCGAGCGCTCCGATGTCGCGCTCGCCGTTTTGCTCGGGCTGTTGGGCTTGGCGCTGTTTCTTTATTTGTCGCGCGCCGTGCTGCCGGCGATCTGATCCACCGGCTTGCTTGCGAGGCGGCGCGCTGGCGCCGCGCACCGGGCTGGCGATCTTAAGGTAATGATTATCCGTGGATGGACCGGCGCGGCGGCGCGATCGAGTCACGTCCGCACAGGTGCTCCGCTTCGAGCCAAGCCATTTCCAAAAGGTGCGTCAACAGGATGAAATTTTCCGCCGCCGCCATTTGCGCCAGTTGCGCCGTCATGGTGGAAATATAGTCGGCGACCTCATGATTGGACTTACCGCTTTGATCAGTCACGATTTTGCTCCCGGCCAAAGTCGTGAACGCATCACGCTACAAGCATGGCGCAAGCCCGGGCGCATGGGAAGCAAATAGATTTTCGAGATCCATCAATTTTGCGGCGTTCCTCGTCGATCGGTGCGAGTGAAACGCCTCTTAACGTCTACCGCGATAATGCACGCGAAATCGCCTCTGCCGCTTCGGCCGCAGGCATGAATAGCCTGAGCGGGCGGTTCGGAAATGGCTCAAATCCAAAAGCCCGGTAGAAAGATGCCGCTCTTTCATCCATTGCATCGACGACGATCGCAAAGACGGCAAGCGAGCTGGAGGCTCCAATCACCCTGCGAATCGCATCAGCGAGCAGAAGGGCGCCGATCCCTTGGGCCCGAACTCTCTGGTCACGGGCGAGACGCCCAATAAGAGCGGCCGGGATGGCATCATAGCGCGGCAGGCGCTTGCCAAGTTCGGGCGGCAGGTCGGCGATGGCGATCGTGAAGGAACTCAAGCTGTAGAATCCGACGACGCCTCGTAGATCATCGACGGCGACGAAAACCCGCGCCACATTACGTTTCTCGTCCTGCCCGGCCCGAAGGCGGAACCAATCGTCCAGCGCAGCTACGCCGCATGAAAACGCTGCGCGGTCATGCTTGCCGAGCGGTTCGATCGCATTGATCATGCGCAATCAGCCGAGGAGATCGCGATGACGCTTCAGCGCCGTAACGAGACGCGGGGTGGGACTGGGGCGGCGACTGACAGCCGCGAGGAAGGCGTCGCGATCCGCTCCCGACAGCACCATGCGCTGATGCTCGTCGAGGAGCCGGCGCGCGCCCTCATAGGCAAGATCGCCGGCGGCAAGACCGGTGACCGACATGGCCTGTTGGATCACCTTCTTTGCCGAGGGTGCCAGCCGCAATTCGAGCCGTTGCGTTTTGTACTCTCGCTTCGGCGATGTCTGCTTTCTAGGCGTGGACGGCATGTTTCTAAGTGTGAAAGGTTTGGGCGCTCGCTTCTAATATATGTACGGCATTTCGCCGTGCTTGGCAAGGCGCTTCCACGAAGCGACGGCGGGACCGCGCATCAACTCATGGCGATCTTCGGTTCGGACACGCTCAAGGAAGCCGAGAAGTACATTGCCGAGGCTGACTAAAGACACCTCGCTGAGCGCGATGCACTTGCTCGAAACAAAAGGGGTGGGAATGTGAGGCAGCCACTTTTTGCCCTCACCGCTGACGAGCTTTTTTCAGGCCGATTTTCGCCGCGTTCCGAGTATGTAGAGCCCGCTGTGAACGTCTATCAGGCTCCAATCTGATCGGCCCTTTCGTACCTGTGCAAGAAGATCGTTATTCTCGTACAGTGCTCCCGGTTCGAAATCGGCATCGTCAAGTTCGCTTCCGGCCGGTGCACGCGGCAGAATGCCTGCTTGGTGGAGCAACTGTAAGCCTCTGAACGTTGGTCCTCCCGGCGGCAGAATGGGTGGTGGCTTTATCAACGTTTGTGCCAAAGCCCGCTGTGCGAACAGGGCCACCATGAACATGGCGGTCGCATTCCAACTGCCAATGTAGGGTGGACGTTCAGATGGATTTAGAATTGGAGTTAGCCATCGATCTTGCGCCCTGCTGAGGCGCTCAAGAGTATCAGGCAATTCACTGGGAAGGGTCACTCGTGAAAACAGGATGTGTGCGCCTCGCAATGACTGTTCTATGGGCTCAGGTCCACGTTCGAGCCCGAACTTACGTGCGAAGCGCAAGTCTTCATCGTTCCATGAAGTCAGTAATGATACAACCGAGCCAGTAAACTCAATTTCAAATTTGGCGAGATGCCCCCACGAGAGTCCAATAGCAAAACATACAAACCAAGGGTTCGCATGCGCATATTCTGCCATATGCTTCGCAGTCTCATCGTAAGCATATTGGTTCAGATCTTGTCCGCTTGATCGCAATAACTCGCACACCTTCGTGCGGACTGGCCCGCCACGGACCCCGCCGCCAAGTTCACAGAGCTTATTAAATTCAATCTGCGTCGAGTTGGTTGGTCCGGAAATAAGCGGTCTCATTGCTCCGCTCCAAACTTCAGGTAATTCACACGCCGGCGATCACGGCCAAGTGCTTGGCGATCAACACAGTCAAGGTATTGCGGATTTCTCCCGGGCGTGTCCACTTTTCGAGCGGGTGGGACAATTTTCGATTTAAGACGCCTAAATCAAGCGCTTAGAAAAGTGATGGTGCCCAGGGGCGGAATTGAACCACCGACACCTGCATTTTCAGTGCAGTGCTCTACCAACTGAGCTACCTGGGCATACTTTAGGCGCTCTACGCGAGAGCGCCGTCTTATAGAGGCTCGAATTTCGGCTGTCCAGAATAGGTACTGGACCAATTCAAGGCTTGGATCGATTCAACACTTGGTTCAATTCGGCGCGTCCCCGTTGTCGTCGCGCCGCTCGTCTTCTTCCTCGTCCTCCAACACCGGGATCGCATAGCTGCCCGAAAACCAGCGATGCAGATCGACGTCCGCGCAGCGTTTCGAGCAGAACGGCTTGACCCGCTCATCGGTGGGTTTGCCGCAGATCGGGCAGGCTTTGCGGTTTTTGACTTCGGCCATAACAGCAACCATGACACGAATATGGGCCGCGTCTGTGGCCCCGCCAAGCTCACACCGCGTTAAGCCAGCCGAAATGGATCGGAAAACCCTCGCCGCCGAGCAGCGTCATGGTCTCGTAGAGCGGCAGGCCGACGATGTTGGAATAGGAACCGACGATCTTGACCAGAAAAGTTCCGGCGATGCCCTGCGCCGCATAGCCGCCGGCCTTGCCGCGCCATTCTCCGGAAGCAAGATAGGATTCGATGTCCTGGTCGGAGAGGCGCTTGAAGCGCACCCGCGTCTCGACGTGGCGCTGCCGGAACGTCTCCTTCGGCGTCACCAGACACACCGAGGTATGGACGCGGTGATTGCGGCCGGACAGTAGCCGCAGGCATTGTGCCGCTTCGTCGAGCAACTCCGCCTTCGGCAAGATGCGCCGGCCGACGGCGACCACGGTGTCGGCGGCGAGGATGTAGGAGCCTTTGAGCTCCTCGTCGATGCGCACCATGTTCAGCGCCGCTTCCGCCTTGTTGCGGGCAAGCCGGGTGGCGCAGGCGCGCGGCAGCTCGCCGCGTTTCGGCGTCTCGTCGATGTCGGCAGGCCGCAGCGCATCGGGCTCGATGCCGGCCTGGTTGATCAGCGACAGCCGGCGTGGCGAGCCGGACGCGAGCACGAATTTCGGACGGCCGATCACGGCTGCACACTCTTTTCGTTAGGACGGTCCGGCGACGATATCACTTGAAGCGATAGGTGATGCGACCTTTGCTGAGGTCGTAGGGCGTCATTTCCACCAGCACTTTGTCGCCGGCGAGCACGCGGATACGGTTCTTGCGCATGCGGCCCGCGGTGTGGGCGATGATCTCGTGCTCGTTCTCAAGCTTGACGCGAAAGGTGGCATTCGGCAGCAGTTCCGACACCACACCGGGAAATTCCAACAGCTCTTCTTTCGCCATTCGCGGACCGAGATTGCTGGCATCTGGCCGCGACCATAACCGAAATTCCGGCCAAAATCGGCGCGGAACCTAGCGGATGACGGGCCATTCCACAACTGGCTGAGGCCGCTGAATTTTACTCATTGCCGGTGCGCGGCCCGGCGAAACGTTCCCGGATTCGCGCCAACAGCTGGTCGCGCACCGCGCGATAGGCATCGAGACGCTGCTCGCGGCTGCCTTCGACGGCGGACGGGTCCGCGGTCGGCCAATATTCGACTTCGACGCCGCTCACGCGAGTCAGCTCCAGCGCCCGGTGATGCGCTTCCGGCGCCAAGGTGACGATGAGGTCGAAGTTGAGACCCTCCCACTCGTCGAGCTCCTCGAATGTGACCGGCTTGTGCCGCGAAATGTCGATGCCGATTTCCGCCATGGCGGCAATGGCGAACGGGTCGAGCTCGCCTTTGCGCACGCCGGCCGAGCCCACATAGGTCGAGCGGCCGAACATCTGCCCGAACAAGCCCGCGGCGATCGGCGAGCGCACGGAATTGAACCCGCAGGCGAACAACACTGCGAGCGGTCGCGCCGCCGCCATCGAACCGCTCAACCCTTCCAGTGCAGCACCGTGATCAATGTGAACAGCCGCCGCGCGGTGCCGAAATCGACGTCGACCTTGCGCTTGAGCCGTTCCATCACGATGCGTGAGCCCTCGTCGTGCAGCCCCCGGCGGCCCATGTCGAGCGCTTCGATGCGATCCGGCGTCGCGGTGCGGATCGCCGCGTAATAGCTGTCGCAGACCGTGAAGTAGTCCTTGACGATGCGGCGGAACGGCGCCAGCGACAGCATGTGCGCGATCACCGGCGTGCCGTCGGTCAGGCGAATGTCGAACACCAGCCGGTCGCCGCGCATGCCCAGATGTAAGGAATAAGGCCCGCCGTCGTGGCCCACGGGGCGAAAGCTGTTCTCTTCGATCAAGTCGTAGATCGCGACCCGCCGCTCATGCTCGACGTCGTCGGTGGAGCTGCCGAGCGAAGCCTCGTCGAGCGTGATGGCCGCAAGGCGGCCGGCTGGCGCTTTGCGGGGCGGGCGAGACATCAGCGATTAAGCCGGATGGCGACGGAACGGGCGTGGGCATCGAGCCCTTCTGCCGTGGCGAGCGTGATCGCGGCGTCGCCGAGGGCGCGCAATTGCTCCGGTCCGCATTTGAGGATCGACGTGCGCTTCATGAAATCGAGCACGCCGAGGCCGGAGGAGAACCGCGCCGAGCGCGCCGTCGGCAGCACGTGGTTGGAGCCGGCGACATAATCGCCGATCGCTTCGGGCGTGTGCGCGCCGATAAAGATGGCGCCGGCATTGCGGATGCGTTTGACGAGTTCGTCGGCATCGGCGGCGACGATTTCCAGATGCTCGGGTGCGATGGCGTCGACCAGCGGCATCGCTTCGTCGAGATCGCGCACCATGATGGTCGCGCCGAAATCACGCCACGACGCGGCGGCAATTTTTCCGCGCGGCAGTCGCGCCAGTTGAATCTCCACCGCGCGTTCGACCGCGCCGGCAAGCGTTTCGTCGTCGGTCATCAGGATGGCCTGCGCGCTGGCGTCGTGCTCGGCCTGGGCCAAAAGATCGGCGGCGATCCAGTCCGGGTTACCGGTGCGGTCGGCGATGATCAGCACCTCGGAGGGGCCGGCGATCATGTCGATGCCGACCTTGCCGTATACCAGGCGCTTGGCGGCTGCCACATAGGCGTTGCCGGGGCCGACGATCTTGGCGACCGGCGCGATCGACGTGGTGCCGTAGGCCAGCGCCGCGATCGCCTGCGCGCCACCGATGCGATAAATCTCATCGACTCCGGCGAGCTTTGCCGCGGCCAGCACCAGCGGGTTGAGCACGCCGCCGGGCGCCGGCACCACCATCACGATCCGCGGCACGCCGGCGACTTTTGCCGGCACCGCATTCATCAACACGGACGAGGGATAGGCGGCGGTGCCGCCCGGCACGTAAAGGCCGACAGCGTCGATCGCCGTCCAGCGCGAGCCGAGCTCGACGCCGAGCGGATCGGTGAAGCGGTCGTCCTGCGGCATCTGCCGGCGATGAAAAACCTCGATGCGGTCGCGGGCAAGTTTTAACGCGTCGAGCGCGGCTGGCGCACAGTCGCGTACCGCGGCGGCGGTTTCTTCCGGGGTCACTTTGAGCCCGGCGCGGTCGAGATCGAGCCGATCGAATTTCTGCGTGTACTCCTGCAACGCGCGATCGCCTCGCGCGATGACGTCGGCGACGATGGCGCGCACCACTGCCTCGACGTCGGCGGATGTCTCGCGTTTGCCGTCGAGAAAAGCGCGGAACTGTTGCGCAAAATCGGCTGAACGGGTGTCGAGGCGGATCGCCATTGCTTTGACCTGTCGGGTGCGATGACGCCTATCAGCACTCCGTTCTTATAACAATTCTAATATGGGGCTTTTCGATTGACAAAAACTCCCTTGTTGCCCAACTCCATGGAATAATCGGCGGATGCCGGCGCTATAGCCGTCATGACCGGAGGAAAAGCGTGAAGTTCGGCCGCAGCATCGTTTTGTTCGCTTTGGCGTCGCTCACGGCGGCGGCGGGTTGCAATCCGCGCACGGCGGCGGCCGACGATGCGGTCACGCTGTCGCTGACGCTGAAGGACCACAAATTCGATCCCGCGGAACTGCATGCGCCGGCCGGCAAGCCGATCGAGATCCGGGTCAAGAACCTCGGTGACATCGCCTTCGAATTCGAAAGCAGCGCGCTGCATTTCGAGAAGATCGTGCCGCCCGGCAGCGAGGCGGTCGTCCATGTGCGGCCGCAGCAGCCGGGCCGTTACAATTTCTTCGACGACTTCCACCACGAGACGCAAGGTTTTCTGGTCGTGCCATGAATCGTGCCATGAATCGTGCCATGAATCGTGAGATGAGGTGCCCGTGCTCGCCGCGCTGCTGATCGTCTTCCGCGAGGTCTTTGAGGCCGGCCTGATCGTCGGCATCGTTATGGCCGTGACCGCGGGCGTGCCGGGCCGCGGGCTGTGGATATTCGGCGGCGTCGCGGCCGGCGTGCTCGGCGCTTGCGTGGTGGCGATCTTCACCAGCGGCTTGTCGGAATTGTTCGGCGGTAACGGCCAGGAGATCTTCAACGCCTCCATTCTCGGCTTCGCCGTATTGATGCTGACCTGGCACAATGTCTGGATGGCGCGCCATGGCCGCGAAATGGCCGCCGAGCTGCGGGCGGCGGGCGAGGCAGTGGTCGCCGGCTCGAAGTCTCTGGCCGCGCTCGGTGCCGTGGTGGCGGTCGCGGTGCTGCGCGAGGGTTCCGAAGTGGTGCTGTTCCTCTACGGCGTAGCGGCGGCGCAAGGCGGAGCGAGCGTTGCCATGGTGGCAGGCGGCTTCATCGGGCTCGTGCTCGGCGCGCTGGTTTGCCTCGCGACCTATCTCGGCCTTGTCATCATTCCGACGCGCTATTTGTTCGGCGTCACCAGCGCCCTGATCGCGCTTTTGGCCGCGGGCATGGCGGCGCAGGCCATCGCCTTCCTCGAACAGGCCAATATCCTCACCGCGCTCGACGAGACGGTGTGGGACACGTCGTGGCTGTTGAGCGATTCAAGCTATCTCGGCCGGGCGCTGCATACATTGATCGGCTATGTCGATCAGCCGACCGCCATGCAGCTCATCGTCTATGCGGCGACGCTTGCGGTGATCGTGGTGCTGATGAAGCTGTTTGCGTCGCCGGTGGCGCATCGGCCGCACGTCGCCGCCGCGGAGTGACGGCTCAAGCTGTTACCGATCCGCCGGCAAAGTGATCGGGGCAGATGGCTGCCGTGGTGACTTCGCCGAGATCGGCGAGCTCGGCCTCCAGGCATTCGACGTCGAGCCGGATAACGCCGCCGCCGGAGAAGATCAGCGATACGGTGCCCGCCGGCGCATCATGTTCGGCGAATTCGACGGCGAGCAGATTGAGCCGCGCCTCCTTGTTCGTCTGATCGAGGCCGCGACACTTGCAGCCGAGCACGCGCTCGAAGCGCAGCGCGGTGCGGCAGCGCCGATATTCCGCGGCGTGCTTGGCATCGACCACCGTCATCCAGTCGAAACGGTTGAGCGCCATGACGAAGCGATGTTCGCGCGGCAGCCACAGCATGTCGCCGACCCGTACCAGCGCATCCTGGACATGGGCCGAGACCACCTCGATGTCGTCACGATCCAGCGCGACGAGCTTGAGTTCTTCGGGGCAAACGCTCATGCGGGCTTGCTTCCTTGCTTGCAGCGTTCCTGTGCTTGGAAGTTAGGAAGGTGCCGCGCAGGCTGCAAGCCCCTTCGGCCCTCTTTCAGGCGCGGCGCTTATGGGCTCGCTAAAACGCCACGCAGGCCGGGCGCACGATGACGCCCACCGAATGCTGGTGGAATGCATGCTTGTAGGCGGCGACGACGGCATCGAGGCGCGCGTCGTCGTCCTTGTTGCCGGGCAGCACGATCTCGACGTGCTTCGACGGCTCGCGCACGATCCGGCCGCTGTCGCGGTCGCGCCACTGGCCGATGGCGTCGATGATGGTCAGGCCGTCGGGAAAGCGCGACACCAATTCGCGCGCGACGAAGTGTTGCCACTCGGGTTCGCTGACTCCGACGCCGTGTCCGATGTCGCGGCCGAACATCAGCTCGGCGACCATTTTGGGCTGTTGCGTGCCGTGGCACGGCGGTGTCGCGGTTTGCGCGCCGGCGCCGCTTGCTGTCGCAGTGAGCAGGGTGAAGCAGAAAGCTGCAAGGCAGGCGATGCGCATCGCAGCAACACCTCGCCCTAAAACTCCTCGGGCGGAAGCAGCGTGCCGCCGCGCCGGATCATCATGTCGCGCTTTGCGGCGGCCGAGCCGACGACCCAGAGGACCATGGTGCACACGGCGCCGAACACGCAGCTCAAGATAATGGTTTGCATCAAACTCAATCCCCTCCGGATCGCATGGCAAAATAGTCCGAGGACCTTTCGCAATCGTTAGGGTAGCGCGCAGTCGCGCCGCGCCCGGCGCCGGAAATGGTGCGGGCCGGTGACGCCGAGAGCGTCAGCCGGCCCGCAACCGTCGTCATTATTATCCACGGGCTATTTGCAGCCCTCGGGCGTCGGCCGTTTGCCGGGCGGGCACGGCGCCGGCCTGGCGGCTGGCGGAGCCGCTGCCGGTCGCTGCTGGACCTGAGGTGGCGGCGGCGGCGGCGGCGGCGGTGGCGCCGGATGCACCACGGGTGCCGGCGGCGGCGGCGGATGGAAAGCCGGTGGCGGCGGTGGTGGTGGCGGCGGCGCCGGGTGCACCGTTGCTGGTGCCGGCGGCGGCGGCGGATGGAAAGCAGGTGGCGGTGGCGGCGGTGGTGGAGGCGCCGGGTGTACGGTCGCGGGGGCCGGCGCCGCCGGCGGTGGCGGCGGCGGTGCCGGATGCACCGTGGTCGGCGCCGGTGCGATCGAGTTCCTCGGCGGCGGCGGCGGCGGAGGTGGCGACGGTTTCACCGTGCTTGGCTGCGGCTGACTGCTGGGAGGTGGCAGCGGTCCAGGTTTCACCGATGCCGGCCCCGGACCGGTCGGTGGTGGCGGCGGCGACCCCGGTTTCACGAAGGCATTCGAGGGCGGTGGTGGCGGCGGCGGAGGCCCGCCTGGTCCAGCGCGCGGCGGTGTCGGAAGCGGGGCCAAGGTCGAGGGGGCGCCCGGTGCCGGACGGAATCCCGCTCCAGGCGGACCGCCGGGCGGCGGCCCATGCGTCACCGCGGTCGGCAGCGAGACGCGCAGTTCCCGTCCTCCCGGCGCTCCGCCGGGTGCTCCCGGTGGCGGCCCGCGGAATTCGACACCCCGCGGCGGCCGCACGAAGGCGGACACGGTGGGACCGGCCGGAGTCGGCAAGAAGAAGCGCTCGCGCGGCGGCGGTGGCGGCGGCAAACCTGCGAATTCGCGCGGCCGCGGCGGCAGGAAGAACAGCGGCGGCCGCGGCGGCGGCGCGTAGCGTGGCCCGGCGAATATGATGACCGGCTGGTCGACATAGCCGAGTTCGTCCGGCGGCGGTGGCGGCACGCCGAAGTCGTAATAGGCGAAATCGGGCGGCGGGTCGTAGGCCGCGGCCAGCATCGCCAGGCGCCTCCGTGCATCCCAAACATGGGGCCCGTTCGGATAGCGGCGCAGATACGACCAATAGGCCGGAGGCGTGTCGGCGATCACGCAGCGGCGCCAGATGATCGCCTCGCGGCGCACCGCCAGCATGCCGGCGATGCGCTCGGAGTACGGGCTGTGCGGATAGACGGCGAGGAATTGCTCGTAGCCGTCGATGGTGTCGCGATCCAGCGCTGCCGCGTAGGCGTCGTCGACGTTCGGAAAATCGCGGATCGATTTGGCGCGCACGTCGGCGATCGGCATGACGTTGGGTGGCGGCGGCGCGCCCGCGGCGAGCTCGGTCATGAAGAACGGGCCGTCGATCTGCGACGCGTACCAGGGAATTTCGGCACCCTGGGTGAGATCGCTGACGCGTAGCCGTAGCCGCGCGAACAGATCGTCAAGGCCAAGCCCGCCGGCCGCGATCATTTCCGTCAATGACGTCGCATAAGCGCCATAAGGACCTTGCTCGTCCGGAGCGACGGTGCCCGGCGCGGCGTTGAACGCGATTGCCATGCTGGGCATCGGCTCGACCAGCGCCAAGCCGCCGGCCAGCGGTTGATTGCCGCCGCCAAACGGATTCTGTCGCGCGGCGTCGAGGATGACGATCTTGACCCGGCCCGGCAGCGACGCCAGCGGTTGGGTAAAATCCGAAACCCGTATCGCCTGCAGCGGAACGTCGACGTCGCGCTGGATATCGGCGTCGACCGGAACAAAGTAATTCTCGCCGTTGAATTGCAGACCGACGCCGGCGAGATAAACCAGCGCGACGGCATCCGGCCCCGCGGCCGATACCTGGCCGATGAATTCACGAAAAGATTCCCGCAGCGTCGCCTGATCGAGGTTGCGCGCGCCGGTGACGGTGAAGCCGGCGGACTGTAGCGCGTCGGCGACGAGGCCGGCGTCGTTGGCGGAGGTGGCAAGTCTCGCGGCTCTATATTCGTCGTTGCCGATCACCAGCGCGAAGCGCTGTTCCGCCGCCTGGCTGGCGTGCTGACTCAACGTCAGTGCCAGGATGACGAGCAGCCACAAGGCTGCCGGCCGCGCGAATTTTGTCATGTCGATCTCCCGGATGTTCCGCTCCGACCCGCCGCCAATTGACGCTCGGCCGACTTGTAGCTTGTTCCATGGGCATCCTGCCGATCAATGGGTCCAAATAATGTCAGGAATAACGTCTGGAGCGGAGTTTTGCTCCACTATTCGCCGCAGCGGTCCAAATCTTGCTGCCCAAGTCTCGCGGCCCAAGTTTCACAGCCCAAGTCTCGCGGCCCAAGTCTCACAGCCCAAGTCTTTTTGTTTGTCATGATCGCGGCGCCGCCTGCCTATGCGGGGGTGCTATGTCAAGAACCAACAGAACAGTCGTGAAAGTTGCAATTGCGTCCGCGTCCGCGGCGCGCTAAGAACAATCTAACAAACCTTTTCTTAACTTGACTTGCCTTAGGTGCGGCCTGTCGGCAAGTTAAGGCTCGACAACAATCATCGTGATGACTATCCATCATGATCACATCCTATCTGCTCACTTTTCATCCGCTCCCGTAAGGGATACAAACTACCTTTGTTGAAAGGGAGGTTTTATGGCCAAGAGACCAAAAAAGCGGCGCGCGTGGACTGCAGGCGAGCTCCGTGATCTGAAAACCATGGCGCGCAAGAAGACGCCAGCGGGCAGAATTGCCAAGAAGCTGCGCCGGTCCGAAGGCGCGACGCGGCAGAAGGCATTCAGCATCGGGCTCTCTCTCGATTCCCGTTCCTGATCTAACAACAGCAATTCAAGCTTCGTAGTCACGGCACCGACCGAGGTCCTTCAGGCCTCGGCTGGTGTCGCGATACTTCTTTTGCAGCGATGAGTTGCGCGGATCGGCGTTGCCAGCGTTGCGCGATGGCGGCGGAGCACTGGCCGCTGCCTGAGTGCTAGGAATATTTCCGGCAGCCTGCAGCGCGCGATCCTGCATCGGTTCCGGCGCCCGCGGTGAATAGCGGCCGGGCCCGCCGCCGTTAACTAATGGCGGTGAACCAGCCCCACCGGCCCGTTAACTAAGGGTATGATGATCCCGGCGCTCATGGTTGGGGCCTGGCGCATTGGCGTGCCTGGCGCAGCCGCGGCCCGTCTTTTGCAGGCGCGGACGTGGTCCTAAGTCCCTTAACGGTGGTACGCAGCCCTAATGGCTTCATCCCTCGGTCCGCTTCGCCAGGCGCCGGCAGGTTCCGAACTTGCTGCGGCGCTGATTGCGTGCCGGCGGGCCTTCATCGCCATCGGCGTGTTCAGCGGCGTGAGCAACCTGCTGATGCTTTCCGGCGCGCTGTTCATGCTGGAAATCTACGATCGCGTGCTGCCGAGCCGCAGCGTGCCGACGCTGATCGCGCTGGTGATCCTGGTCACCGGCCTCTATGCGGCGCAGGGCGCCATCGAAACGATCCGCAGCCGCATCCTGGTGCGTGTCGGCAACAGCCTCGACGAGGCGATGAGCATGCGCGTCTATGACGCCATCGTGCGGCTGCCGCTGAAATCCGGCAGCAGGGCCGAAGGCGCGCAGCCGATCCGCGACCTCGACACGGTGCGCGGCTTTTTGTCCGGCGCCGGCCCGGTGGCATTGTTCGATCTGCCGTGGATGCCGGTCTACCTGATCGTCTGTTTCGTGTTCCATACCTACATCGGACTGACCGCGCTCACCGGCGCGATCATTCTGGTCACGCTCACGGTGCTCACCGAATTGAGGACGCGGCGGCCGACCCGCGCCGCCACCCGATTCGCGGCGGCGCGCAATGCGCTGATGGAGGCAAGCCGGCGCAATGCCGAAGCGATCACCGCCATGGGCATGGTCGGGCGCATCGCGCAGCGCTGGGGTGACCTCAATCGCAAATATGTGGCGTCGAGCCAGCAGGCCAGCGACGTCGCCGGCGGTCTCGGCGCGATGTCGAAGGTGCTGCGCCTCTTGCTGCAGTCCGCCATTCTCGCGGTCGGCGCGTGGCTCGTAATCAATCAGCAATCGACGCCGGGCATCATCATTGCCGGCTCGATCCTGGGCGGCCGCGCGCTGGCGCCGGTCGATCTTGCGATCGCCAATTGGCGCGGCTTTGTCGCCGCGCGGCAAAGCTGGGCGCGGCTTTCGAATTTGCTGGCGCATCTTCCCGCTCAGAATGCGCCGATGCCGTTGCAGCCGCCGGCGCGCACGCTGGTCGTGCAAAGCGCGGCGGTCGCGGTGCCGGGCGGACCGACCATCGTCTGCCAGGACATCAATTTCTCGCTCAACGGCGGCAAGGCGCTCGGCGTGATCGGGCCGACGGCGTCGGGCAAATCGTCGCTGGCGCGCATGCTGGTCGGGGTGTGGACGCCGGTGCGCGGCAGCATCCGGCTCGACGGCGCCAGCATCGACCAATGGGCGCCGGAAGCGCTCGGCCGCCACATCGGCTATCTGCCGCAAGACGTCGAATTGTTTCCCGGCAACGTGGCGCAGAACATCGCCCGCTTCGAGGATCCGCCGGATGCGGAAGCCGTGCTGGCGGCGGCGCAGGCCGCCGGCGTCCACGACCTCATCGTCAATCTGCCGCAAGGTTACGAGACCAGTGTCGGCGATCACGGCAATGCGCTCTCGGCCGGCCAGGCGCAGCGCATCGCGCTGGCGCGCGCGCTTTATCGCGACCCGTTCCTGGTCGTGCTCGACGAGCCGAACTCCAATCTCGACGCCGAAGGCGACGAAGCGCTGACCCGCGCCATTCTCGGCATCCGCGCCCGCGGCGCCATCGCCGTGGTGGTGGCGCACCGGCCTAGCGCCATTGCGGGCGTCGACTACATTCTGGTCATGGCCAAGGGCCGCCAGCAGCAATTCGGGCCGAAAGAGGAAATCCTCAACCGCGTGATCCAGCCGACACCGCCGCCGCGGGCGTTGAAGGTGGTGCCGGAAAAGGGCGGGCCGGCATGATCGATAAGCTCCGCAATCTGAAGATCGGCCCTCTCAAGCTCGGCAGTCCGTCGTCGAGCTCCGAAGTTTCGATCCGCAAGCATATCGTGATCGGCAGCGTGCTGGTGGGGGTGCTGGCGCTCGGGCTCGGCGGCTGGGCTTCGACCGCGGAAATCTCCGGCGCCCTGATCGCGCAGGGCACCATCGTCGTCGATTCCAACATCAAGAAGGTGCAGCATCCGACCGGCGGCGTGGTCGGCGAGGTGCGCGTGCACGACGGCGACAAGGTCAAGGCCGGCGATATTTTGATCCGGCTCGACGAGACCGTGACGCGCGCCAATCTCGCCATCGTCACCAAAGGCCTCAACGAGCTCTATGCCCGCAAGGCTCGTCTCGGCGCCGAACGCGACGGCGCCGACACCGTGGCGGTGCCGCGCGAGCTTGCCGGCAATATCGACAATCCGGACGTCAAGGATGCGCTCGATTCCGAGAGCAAGCTGTTCGAATTGCGGCGCACCGCCCGGCTCGGGCAGAAAAATCAGCTGCAGGAGCGCGTCAAGCAATTGCAGGAGCAGATCACCGGGCTGGTCGCGCAGCAAGACGCTAAAGCCAAAGAGCTCGGCTTCATCGCCCAGGAGCTCGCGGGCGTGCGCGACCTTTGGCAGAAGAATCTGGTCCAGCTCAATCGGCTCACCGCGCTCGAGCGCGACGAGGCCAAGATCCAAGGCGAACGCGGGGCGCTGATCGCGAATGCGGCCGAGGCCAAGGGCAGGATCGCCGAGATTCAGCTGCAAATCCTCCAGATCGATCAGCAATTCACCAGCGACGTCGCCAAGGAATTGCGCGAGACCGACAGCAAGATCGGCGAGCTCGTCGAGCGCAAGATAACGGCGGAAGATCAGCTCCGCCGTATCGACATTCGCGCGCCGCAGGACGGCACCGTGTTCCAGACCACGGCGAATACGGTTGGCGGCGTGATCTCGGCCGGCGACCAGATCATGCTGATCGTGCCGGAATCCGACACGCTGTCGGTCGAGGTCAAGGTCGAGCCCAAGGACATCGATCTGGTGGCGTTCGGCCAGCCGGTGGTGTTGCGCTTCTCGGCCTTCAACCAGCGCACCACGCCAGAGCTCAACGGCACCGTCCAGCGCGTCGCCGCGGACACCAATGTCGACCAGCGCACCGGCCTTAGCTTTTACCTGGTGCGCATCGCGATCACCGCCGACGAGGTCGGGCGCCTCGGCGCGGTCAAGCTGACGCCGGGCATGCCGGTCGAGGCCTTCATCCAGACCGGCGACCGCACGCTGGTGGCCTACCTGGTCAAGCCGCTGCGCGACCAGCTGATGCGGTCGTTCCGCGAAAAATAATATAAGATCACGCCGTCATTGCGGGGCCGATCACTGATGAAGACGCTAGCGCGCTGGGCGCGACGGTTCGGTCTGGCGCGGGCGGTGTGCACGGTGCTGTTGCTCGCGCTGGTGCCGCTGCGCGTGCTCGACCCGCCGCCGCTGCAGGAGCTGCGGGTGCGCACCTTCGACCTGTTCCAGGTGTTGCGCCCGCGCGAGCAGACGATCCGCCCGGTCGCCATCGTCGATATCGACGAAGCAAGCCTCAAGGACATCGGGCAATGGCCGTGGCCACGGACGGTGGTGGCCGACCTGATCACGCGGCTCAAGGAGCAAGGCGCTCTCGTCATCGGCTTCGACGTTATCTTTGCCGAGCCCGACCGCATGTCGCCCGCAGTCGCTGCGGAAAGCTTCCGCGGCCTCGATGACGAGACCCGCGCCAAGCTGGGCACCCTGCCCAGCAATGACGAGGTGCTGGCCGACGCCATCAAGCATGCCCGCGTCGTCGTCGGCCAAACCGGCGCGCCGACGCCGCAGCCGCGCTCGGACGCGGAAATGGCGCTGCAAACCGGCTTCGCCTTCAAAGGACCCGATCCGTCGCCGTTCCTGGTGACCTTTCCGGGGCTGCTGCGCAACGTGCTGCCGATCGAGCAGGCCGCCGCCGGCCGCGGCTTGTTCTCGATCAATCCCGAACGCGACGGCATCGTCCGCCGCGTGCCACTCGTGATGGAAGCTCAAGGGGTGCTGGTGCCGTCGCTGAGCCTGGAAATGCTGCGGGTGCTGAGCCAGACCGGTGCCATCATCGTGCATGTCGACCCGGCCGGCGACGGCGTGCAGTCGGTGGCCATCCGCGGCCTCGAAATTCCGACTGACGAGCGGGGCCAAATCTTCGTCCATTTCAACAAAAGCGATCGGGCGCGTTATGTGTCCGCCAAGGATGTGTTGCAGGGAAAGCTGTCCACGGACCGGCTGCGCGGCCAGCTCGTTCTCATCGGCACCTCGGCGATCGGCCTGCTCGATCTCAAGACCACGCCGGTCGAGGCGGTCATGCCGGGCGTCGAGGTGCACGCCCAGATACTCGAAAGCGTGTTGACCAGGTCGCTCCTGGTCAACCCGGCCTATGCGATTGGCGCCGAACTCATCGTCGCGGTGCTGCTCGGGCTCGCCATCATCGTTGCCGCGCCGATGTTGTCGGCGACGATTGTCGTGGTGCTCGGCGCCTGTCTGATCGCCGGCCTGATCGGCCTGTCGTGGTATTTGTTTGTCGCCCACAGCCTGCTGATCGATTTCACCTATCCGCTGATCTCGAGCTGGCTGATCTATCTGGTGTTTACGTTCGTGAATTATTTCCGCGAGCAGAAGCAGCGCCAGCAGATCCGCTCCGCGTTCGGCTTCTACCTGTCGCCGCACATGGTCGAGCAGCTCGCCCGCTCGCCGGAGAAGCTCGTGCTCGGCGGCGAGGAGCGCCGCATGACCATCCTGTTTTCCGACGTACGCGGCTTCACCACCATCTCCGAGCACTACAAGGACGATCCGCAGGGCCTCACCCGCCTGATGAACCGCTTCCTCACGCCGCTGACCAACGCCATCATCGAGCGCAAGGGCACCATCGACAAATATATCGGCGACGCCATCATGGCGTTCTGGAACGCGCCGGTCGACGACGACGAGCAGGAGGTCAATGCCTGCGATGCGGCGCTGGCAATGCAGGAGCGGGCCGCGGCGCTCAACGCCGAGCTCAAAGAGGAGGCCGACGCCAATGGCGGCGCGTTCATGCCGCTGCGCATCGGCATCGGGCTCAATACCGGGCCGTGCGTGGTCGGCAATATGGGCTCCGACTTCCGTTTCAACTATTCGGTGCTGGGCGACACCGTCAACGTCGCGTCGCGGCTCGAGGCGCGGACCAAGGACTATCGCCTGCCGCTGGTGATCGGCTCGCGCACCGCCGAGCGCGCCAGCGACAAGTTCACCACCATGGAAATCGATCTGATCCAGGTGAAGGGCAAGAAACAGCCGGAAGCCGTGTTCACCGTGCTCGGCCGCGGCGAGCTTGAGCAGGATCCGCACTGCCGGGAACTGCGCGAGCTCAACACGCAGATGCTGGCCGCTTACCGCAAGCAGCAATGGGACGACGCGCTCGCGCTGATCGAGCGCTGTCGCAAGGCGGCCAACGGTATCGACGTCTCCGGCCTCTACGACATGTATGTCGAGCGCATCGCGACCTATCGCGCCGATCGGCCGCCGTCCGATTGGGATGGCGTCTATGAGGCGGAATCGAAGTAGCGGTTAGTTGCTGAGGCGCCGAGAAAGCGATCAAAGCCGCCAACCGATCAGCTTTGGATGGTTGCTATACGAGCCGACCATTCTGCGCTTAAATGCGGGCAGCAGTAATAAAAGAACGTCCGGCGGGAGGAAAATCATGAATCCACTTCGTACAATCAAATTCTGCGGCCTTGCGGCGCTCGCCCTCGCCCTCAGCCTCGGCACCGCCGCCGCACAAGACAAGACCTTCGAGCTGAAACTCTCGCACTGGGTGCCGCCGTCGCATCCGTTGCAGAAGTCGATGGAGGAGTGGGGCGCCTCGATCGAAAAAGACTCCGGCGGCACCATCAAATTCAAGGTCTATCCGTCGCAGCAGCTCGGCAAGGCGTTCGATCATTACGACATGGCGCGCGACGGCATCGCCGACGTCACCTATGTGAGCCCGGGCTACCAGCCCGGCCGCTTCCCGATCTTCGACGCCGCCAATCTGCCGTTCATGCTGGCTAATGCGAAAGGCGGCACCGAAGCGCTCGACGATTGGTACCGCAAATACGCCGCGACCGAGATGAAGGACGTGAAATTCTGCTTCGCCTTCACCCACGATCCCGGCAGCTTCCATTCCCGCACCAAGAAGATCATGGTGCCGGCCGACATTAAGGACATGAAGATCCGCCCGGCCCACGCCAGCATGGCGGCTTTGGTGACCTCGCTCGGCGGCACCAATGTGCAGGCCTCGGCGCCGGAAGTGCGCGACATTCTGGAGAAGGGCGTGGCCGATGCGGTCACCTTCCCGTGGGGCTCGATCCTGTTGTTCGGCATCGACAAGGTGACGAAGTACCATATGGAAGCCGCGCTCTACACCACGGGCTTCGTCTGGGTGATGAACAAGGATACTTATGCGGCGATGTCGCCGTCGCAGCAGAAAGTCATCGACAACCACTGCAACAAGGAATGGGCGGAGAAGGTCGCGGCTCCGTGGGCCGACTTCGAGCATGACGGCATCGCCAAGCTCAAGGCTGAGCCGGGCCAGGAGGTCTATCCGATCTCGGACGCGCAGCTCGATCTATGGAAAGCGGCAGCCTTGCCGACAGTAAAGACGTGGTCCGACGCGGTGAAGAAGACCGGCAACGATCCCGATACGATCCTGAAGGAATTCAAGGCCGATCTCGCCAAGTACAATTCGGGATATTGAGACGCTCACCCAACACCAAACCGTCAAGCTCTATTGCACCACGTGACGCGGGCCGGGATTTGTATGGACGAGCGGTTACCACGGCCACTGCCAGTGTCAGCTACGCGACCGAGTGGCAACCTGCGCTGACTGTTCTGAAAGCTTCGCTCGGGCCAAGACTAAAACCTAGGCGCTATTCAAAGGGAATTTAGGCTAAGCTTCGTGGTTGTGGCAAAATTGTTTCGAGCCAGCGAATGTCTCGTATCTTTCTCAGCCATTCGAGCGCGAACAATGCCGAGGCAGTGGCGCTTCGCGATTGGTTGAATCGCGAAGGCTGGAACGACGTTTTTCTCGACATCGATCCTGACCGAGGGATTGCCGCCGGCGAGCGCTGGGAACGTGCCCTCAACGAGGCAGCAAATCGCTGCGAAGCGGTGCTGTTCGTCGTGTCGCGCGCGTGGCTCGCCTCGGGCTGGTGCCTCAAGGAGTTCAATCTCGCGTACCGGCTGAACAAACGACTGTTCGGCCTTCTGGTCGATGACCTTGCTCCCGCCGACCTGCCGGTCAACCTGACCAGCACTTGGCAACTTGTGCGGCTCAGCGCCGGCCGCGATCATGTGTTGCTGCGCGTGACCATGCCGTTCACCGGTGAGGAAGCGCATGTCACCTTCTCGGCGGAAGCGCTCGCGCGGCTCAAGACCGGATTACAACGCGCCGGCCTCGATAGCCGGTTTTTCGCATGGCCGCCGGACAGCGATCCTAACCGGCCGCCCTACCGGGGCTTAAGACCGCTCGAAGCCGAGGATGCTGGCATTTTCTTCGGTCGCGATGCGCCGATTGTCGAGGCGCTCGACCGTTTGCGCGGGCTACGCGATGCCGCGCCGCCCCGCCTGCTGGTCATTCTGGGCGCGTCGGGCGCAGGCAAATCCTCGTTCTTACGCGCGGGACTCGTTCCGCGAATCCTGCGCGATGATGAGAACTTCTTGCTGCTCCCTGTGCTTCGACCGGAACGAGCCGCGATCAACGGCGAATCCGGCTTGGTTCGTGCGCTCGAAACAGCGATGAAGACTCAAAGTCTCATGCAGACGCGGGCCGACATCAAAACCGCGATCAGTGGTGGCGCGCCCACACTCCTGCCGCTACTGGCGGAGCTCGCAGACAAGGCGCGCCCGCCTCGCCTGCCAGGTGAGCCGGAAGGGAAACCGCCAAGTGTGGTGCTGCCGATTGATCAGGGCGAGGAATTGTTTCTCGCAGAAGGCGCGATTGAGGCCGAGCCACTGCTCGCGCTGATGCGGGACCTGCTCACGGCGGACGCGCCGGGTGTCATCGTGATCTTCACCATGCGCTCGGATTCCTATGAGCGGCTGCAAACCGCCAAAGCGCTCGACGGCGTCAGTCCGCAGGTGCTGAACCTGTCGCCGCTACCAAAAGGTTCCTATCAAGCGGTGATCGAAGGGCCACCCGAGCGACTTAAGGACAGCCCGCGCGCTCTCAAGATCGAGCCGGCGCTGACTGAGGCGCTGCTTGCCGACATCGAGGCCGGCGGCGGACTGGACGCGCTGCCATTGCTCGCGTTCACACTGGAGCGGCTCTACCTCGAATACGGCGCCCGAGGGCGCCTGACACTCGCGGACTACGAAGCGCTCGGGCGCATCAAGGGTTCGATTGAAGCCGCTGTCGAGCGCGCAATGGTGGCGGCTGACGCAGACCCGAGAATCCCGCGCGAACGTGCGGCGCGGCTCACACTCCTGCGCGCTGGGTTTATCCCTTGGCTTGCCGGAATCGATGAAACCGGCAGCCCACGCCGCCGGGTCGCCCGCATGTCGGAGATTCCGGCCGAAGCGCGTCCGCTCGTAGACTTGCTCGTTGCCCAGCACCTGCTCGCCACCGACGTGGCGCAAGATACCCGCGAAGTCACAATCGAGCCGGCGCACGAGGCACTATTGCGCCAGTGGGGCTTGTTGCAGGGCTGGCTCGACGAGGATTTCGGGGCGCTGACGACGCTCGCCGGCGTCCAACGGGCAGCGCGCGACTGGGCGGCCAACAACAGGGACGCAGCATGGCTCACGCACGCAGGCGGCAGACTGGAAGAGGCCGAGCGGCTTAAAGCGCGCGACGATTTCGCTCGCCTCATCGCTCCGACTGAACGGGACTATCTCACTCAATGCCGGCAAAAAGAGGACGACGAGCGTAACGCGGAGCGGGTGCGGCTCGCGCGCGAGCGGCGGAATCTTCGGCGCGTGCGATGGGCGTTGACGGCCTTCTTTGTTGTCGTGATGGCAGCTCTCGGCGGTGCGTTGTGGCAGTCGTATCAAACGTCGAAGCGGGAGGCGGCGGTTTTCGCCAGTTCATCCGCAATTGTATCCGAGCAAGGCTTTTGCGACCGCGCGTTACGATTGGCGGTTGCCGGCTTGCCGCCGTCCCAAGGGCGCTCACCGCTTACCTTTCGCTCCCGCGAACTGGAGGATGGACTTTCGCGCTATGCGTCGGCCGAGACTTGCCGGTTCAGCTTGGCATTTTCCGGGCATACGCACTTTGTGGAGAGCGCGGAATTCAGCCCAGACGGCAACCGCGTCGTCACCGCGTCCGATGACCACACCGCGCGACTGTGGGACGCCAATACCGGCGCGGCGCTGGCAACGCTGTCGGGGCATACGGGTTCGGTGATTAAAGCGGTGTTCAGCCCGGATGGTAGCCGCGTCGTCACCGCGTCTCTCGACCACACCGCGCGGCTGTGGGATGCCAACACCGGCGCGGCGCTGGCAACGCTGTCGGGGCATACGGGTTTGGTGAATAGCGCGGTGTTCAGCCCGGACGGCAGCCGCGTCGTCACCGCGTCCTGGGATAACACCGCGCGGCTGTGGGACGCCAAGACCGGCGCGGCGCTGGCAACGCTCTCGGGACATACGGATGCGGTGCAGACCGCGGTGTTCAGCCCGGACGGCAGCCGCGTCGTCACCGCGTCCTCGGATAACACCGCGCGGCTGTGGGACGCCAACACCGGAGCGGAACTGGCAACGCTATCGGGGCATGCGGCTTGGGTGAATAGCGCGGTGTTCAGCCCGGACGGCAGCCGCGTCGTTACCGCGTCTTTCGACGACACCGCGCGGCTGTGGGACGCCAAGACCGGCGCCGCGCTGGCAACGCTCTCGGGTCATACGAGTGGGGTGTTGAGCGCGGTGTTCAGCCCGGACGGCAGCCGCGTGGTCACCGCGTCTTTCGACAACACCGCGCGGCTGTGGGACGCCAAAACCCGCGTCGCGCTGGCAACGCTCTCGGGTCATACGAGTAGGGTGCATAGCGCAATGTTCAGCCCGGACGGCAGCCGCGTCGTCACCGCGTCCTGGGATAAAACCGCGCGGCTGTGGGACGCCAACACCGGCGCGGCGCTCGCAACGCTCTCGGGGCATACGGGTGCGGTGATTAAAGCGGTGTTCAGCCCGGATGGCAGCCGCGTCGTCACTTCGTTCAACGGCAACACCGCGCGGCTGTGGGACGCCAAGACCGGCGCGGCGCTGGCAACGCTCTCGGGGCATACGATTGCGCTGCAGACCGCGGTGTTCAGCCCGGACGGCAGCCGCGTCGTCACCGCGTCCTCGGATAACACCGCGCGGCTGTGGGACGCCAACACCGGCGCGGCGCTGGCAACGCTCTCGGGACATACGGATGCGGTGCAGACCGCGGTGTTCAGCCCGGACGGCAGCCGCGTCGTTACCGCGTCTTTCGACGACACCGCGCGGCTGTGGGACGCCAACACCGGCGCGGAACTGGCAACGCTCTCGGGGCATACGGGTCCGGTGAATAGCGCGGTGTTCAGCCCGGACGGCAGCCGCGTCGTCACGGGGTCCAACGACCACACCGCGCGGCTGTGGGACGCCAAGACCGGCGCGGCACTCGCAACGCTCTCGGGGCATACGGGTTCGGTGAATAGCGCGGTGTTCAGCCAGGACGGCAGCCGCGTCGTTACCGCGTCCTTTGATATCACCGCGCGTGATAATACCGCGCGGCTGTGGGACGCCAAGACCGGCGCCGCGCTGGCAACGCTCTCGGGTCATACGAGTGAGGTGATGAGCGCGGTGTTCAGCCCGGACGGCAGCCGCGTGGTCACCGCGTCTTTCGACAACACCGCGCGGCTGTGGGACGCCAAGACCGGCGCGGAGCTGGTAACGCTTTCGGGGCATACAGATCGGGTGTACAGGGCGGAGTTCAGCCCGGACGGCAGCCGTGTCGTCACCGCGTCCTGGGATTACACCGCGCGGCTGTGGGACGCCAAGACCGGCGGGGCGCTGGCAACGCTCTCGGGGCATACGAATTGGGTGACTAGCGCGGTGTTCAGCCCGGACGGCAGCCGCGTCGTCACTGCGTCCAATGACAATACCGCGCGGCTGTGGGACGCCAACACCGGCGCGGCGCTCGCAACGCTCTTGGGGCATACGGATCGGGTGGCAAGCGCGGCGTTCAGCCCGGATGGCAGCCGCGTCGTCACCGCGTCCTGGGACAACACCGCGCGCGTCTGGCTGCTGGACCCGGTCATCCTGATGGAGCCGCTCAAACGGCGCGACTACGTTTGCCGCGAACGCCTCATCGGTGCGCAATCTTTTGCGGACGCGGAAATGCAGGACCCGATCCTCCGTGGCCGCGACGACCTGCGCAACCCGTGTGATCGCGTTGGACCGCTAAGTTTTGAGTATTACGCGAATGCCGCAAGAAGTCTTTGGAGTAGCATTCGCGGCACGGCTCCAGGGCTGGTCGGTAACTAACTGCATCGCTTCGGATGTGTGTCGGTGGGGGAGTACGGTCGCTCGACACTTGCCACACCGGCCGCTTCGCGGCCAACCCTTCCCCTGCAGGGGAGGGTGGTGCAGATGTACAGCCGCTTCTTTCTGCGATTAAATGGGAAAGTTCGGTTTGCAACTAAATCCCATGGGGAGACTTCGATGGACGGCACGCGCCACTTGAAACTTTGCGGGCTCGCCGCGCTCGGGCTTGCGCTCGGCCTCGGCACCGCCTCGGCGCAGGACAAGACCTTCGAGCTAAAACTGTCGCATTGGGTGCCGCCGTCGCATCCGTTGCAGAAGGCAATCGAGCAATGGGGCGACGACATCCAGAAAGCCTCGAACGGCACCATCACCTACAAAGTCTATCCCTCGCAGCAGCTCGGCAAGGCGTTCGATCATTACGACATGGCGCGCGACGGCATCGCCGACTTCGTCTACGTCAATCCGGGCTATCAGCCGGGCCGCTTCCCGATCATCTCGGCCGGCGAGCTGCCCTTCCTGGTCGGCCAGGCCAAGGGCGGCAATCGCGCCATCGATGCCTGGTACCGCAAATACGCCGCCGCCGAGATGAAGGACGTGCATTATTGCTTCTCCTTCGTGCTCGATCCGGTGGCGTGGCATTCGGTCTCCAAGAAGATCGTGGTGCCCGACGACATCAAGGGCATGAAGATCAGGCCGGCGCAGGGCACCATCGCCGCCTGGGTGACGCAGCTCGGTGGCACCAATGTGCAGTCGAGCGCGCCCGAGGCGCGCGACATCCTGGCCAAGGGCGTGGCCGACGCCATCACCTTCCCCTGGGGCTCGATGCTGCTGTTCGGCATCGACAAGGTGACCAAATACGACATGGATGCGCCGCTCGGCTCGGTGACGTTCCAGTGGCTGATGAACCCGGCCGTCTACGCCGCCATGTCGCCGGCACAGAAAAAGGTGATCGACGATCATTGCACCACCGAATGGGCCGGGAGATTCGCCGATCCGTGGGTGGATTTCGAGCACGGCGGCCTTGAGAAGCTCAAGGCCGAGCCCGAACATGAGGTCTACAAGATCACCGACGCCCAGCTCGACGCCTGGAAGAAGTCGGCCGAGCCGCTCAAGCTGAAATGGGCGGCCGATGTGAGGAAGGCCGGCGGCGATCCCGACGCGATCTGGAAAGAGCTGCAGGCGTCATTGACGCAATACAGCGCGGGCTTCTGATACTTAGCCTCCCCTGCCAGGGGGAGGCCGCCGCGCGCAGCGCGGCAGGTGGGGAAGTAAGGCGCCTGGCTCATGCACTTCCCCACCCGCCGCTTCGCGGCGCCCTCCCCCTGGCAGGGGAGGGTTAGCAACTTGGACCTCGCGTCATGTCGGAAGCCGACACCCCCGTTTCCGGAATCCCCGAGCCGCAAGATGTGCCGCCGCGCAATGCGATGGACGTTTTCATCGACGGCATCGAGCTGATCGCCGCCTTCTTCGTCGGCATCGTGGCGCTCGATATCTTCGTGTCGGTGATGCTGCGCAAGTTTTTCAGCATGCAGATTCCCGACAGCTACGATTTCGGCCGGCTGTTGCTCGGCATCCTGATCTTCTGGGGCATCGCGGCGACGTCGTATCGCGGCAATCACATCACCGTCGACCTGCTCTATGCCAATGTGGGCGATCGCGCCAAAAGGGTCATCGACGTATTCGCCACTTCGGTGCTGCTGTTTGTGGTGACGGTGCAGACCTACACGCTGTTCGATAAGGTGCGCGGCACCTACTACGACAACGTGCTCACCTTCGACCTGCGGCTGCCGGTGTGGCCGTTCTTCCTCGTGGCCTGGCTCGGCGACGTGTCTGCCGTGCTGCTGATCGCCGTGCGCACCTACCGGCTGATCTTCCATCCGGAGCTGCTCGGCGGCCAGTACCAGATCAAGCCGGTCGAGTGAGGCGATGCCGCATTTGAGCACCGACGCGGTCGCGATCCTCGGCTTCGTCGCGCTGTTCGCGCTGATGCTGCTGCGGGTGCCGGTCGGCATGGCGATGGGCCTCGTCGGCGTCTCGGGCTTCGCCTACATCGTCGGCGGCACCGCGGCGCTGAAAAGCGTCGGCCTCACCTCGATGCGCACGGTGACCGATTACACCTTCGGCGTCATCCCGATGTTCCTGCTGATGGGTGCGTTCGTGTCCAACTCCGGCATGAGCCGCGAATTGTTCCGCGCCGCCAATTCCTTCCTCGGCCATTTCAAGGGCGGGCTCGGCATCGCCACCATCGCCGCCTGCGCCGGCTTCGCGGCGATCTCGGGCTCTTCGGTCGCCACCGCCGCCACGTTTGCCACCGTCGCCTATCCGGAAATGCGGCGCTACAATTACCCGCAATCGTTTGCGACCGGCGTCATCGCCGCCGGCGGCACGCTCGGCGCCATGCTGCCGCCGTCGACGGTGCTCGCGGTCTACGGCATCATCACCGAGCAGGACATCGGCAAGCTGTTCATCGCCGGCATCATTCCCGGCATCCTCGCCGCCGCGATGGACATGCTCACCGTGGTGATCATCGGCAAAGTGCGGCCGAATTTTCTCCCGGCGACGCCGCGCCATAGCTGGGCCGAGCGTCGCACCGGTTTGATCGATATCTGGGCAACGCTGTTGCTGTTCGTCTTCGTCATCGGCGGCCTCTATGGCGGATTGTTCACGCCGACCGAAGCCGGCGGCGTCGGCGCCTCGGGCGCTTTGCTGATCGGCGTCGCGCGCGGAAAGCTGACGCGGCCGGAAATCCGCCGCTCGCTCCTGCAAGCGGTGCGCACCGCCGCTGCCGTGCTCACCGTGCTGATCGGCGCGCTGTTGTTCGGCTATTTCCTCACCGTGACGCAGACGCCGCAGAAGGTCACCGCCTTCATGACCGGCTTAGGCCTCGGCCGCTACGGCGTGCTGGCGCTGATCATGCTGATGTACATCGTGCTCGGCTGCCTCATGGACTCGCTGGCCATGATCATCCTCACCATCCCGATCATCTTCCCGGTGATCACCCAGCTCGGCTTCGATCCGATCTGGTTCGGCGTGATCATCGTCATGACGGTCGAGCTCGGGCTCATTCACCCGCCGGTCGGCATGAACGTCTTCGTCATCAAAAGCGTGGTGCAGGATGTTAGCTTTTCCACGATATTCAAAGGCGTGCTGCCGTTCATCGTCACCGATCTGATTCGCTTGGTGATCCTGATCGCGTTTCCGATCCTCGCGCTGTGGCTGCCGTCGCATATGTAATGGTGCGCGAAAGACCGTTAACTCCGTCTTGTCGGGCTGGTTATTTGGAGTTTTTAAGGCTGTTTTTGCCGATACGTCGAGCGCGTTCCTGAATCTTGGCTGCAAATAGTTCCAAGGCGTCGCGATTAACCGGATATTCGTCAATCAGCGCCTTCTTCACCTCGAGAAGCCGTTCTGTCGCTGCCGATGCCAGCTCCTCAACTCGGCGAACTGTCGCCGCGGGAGAGAGACGGACTTCCTCAGCGAATCGCTCCCAATGCCGCCGCTCCAGCTGTTCGGCTCTATTTTTTCCCGCGATTTTCATCGCGAGATTTCTCGTTATGCCGTCATACGACAGGGCGCTTATAAGGTCGTAGCCCGGCGCGAGCCGCGCGCCGCCGTGAGACAGAATGAGAGAATAATTTTTCCCGTGCCTGTCAGTGTCGCCGATGCAGCAGGCGAATATGATAAGGTCAAGAAGCGCTAGTCGGTCACGAGCTCTTCGCTGCGCGTGCGTGTCTACAATACGGTATAGGTCAACTAAGCCTGGTCCCCTGCGTGCTTCATATTTTTGTGTTGGATATATTCCAAGGGCCTGACAAATATCTTCTTGGTGTATTCGCTCTACGCGGCCTGGCGAAACGATTTTGCGATCGTAACGTTGCACGAGAAGGAACGGGTGGCCATCAACAACCCTCATGCTCGTGGCTGGAATGTTCAACCCCAGCTCCGATGCCAAGCGCATGCAAAGAAGTTCATTTTCAACCGTCGCGTACAGGCGGTCACTTTTGGGTTTGAGGATGTGAGTTGAAGCCGCGCCATGCAGTGGGAGGGCGATTTTTTCGTCAAATATTGCGATAGCAAGCTTGGTTTGTGCCCCTGCCAGGGACATGGTGACTTCGCCTTCACCAGCAAGTAACGGCCTTGATGGCAGTCTCTCAATTACGTCCTTGAGCTCTTTGTCGCTCAGATTTCGATAGTCAGCTTTATCGATTGGCTCAGGACCGCCGATAGACAATGCGCCGGCGGTCTCCCGGCCAATTTCTTCGAGGAGGCCGTAAACGTCGCCCTGACTTCGACCGAGAAGACGTCCAACTTGCTCTAATATGCGGTCTTCCGGCAGCAGATTGGCAAACCAGGGAGCAGCGATTTCCGAGCCATATTTCATCTCGCGAAATGGCATTGTGAGGGAAATGCCAAAATTGACGGGTGCGAGCTTCCAAGTCGGGTCGTAGTCGAATGAAATACCCGCAGTTGCCTCGGTAATTTGGCCTACGAGTTGATTTTCGTAATAGACAGGCAGCATCCTAATCTTCGTACGTTGCCGTAATTTTTAAGCCCAGGGCCGAAGCAACTTCTAGCGCCTTTCCGAGATGTGCTGTGTTCTTCCCATTCTCGAGATTGACGATAAACCGTTCGCCCGTGCCTACTGACAGCGCGAGTTGGCGTTGCGTCAAACGTTCGCGTCTTCGTGCTTGTTTGACGGCATTTCCGAAGTCCTCCGCGCTTTTGATCGTCAAAACTTGTGTGGGCTCCATTTGAATGGGCTCCGGCTTAATCTTCCCGATCGGTAAGTTAAATATGTTCGGGCTGGTCCGCAAGGGAAATCTTACCGAACGGTAAGATCGTGGACTCACGACACCGATCTACCGGCTTTTCTTCCCGGCCGGTAAGATTTTCAAGCACGGAGGCCCCGCAGGCAATTCAGCACTCAATTCGAAGAGCTCTAGCCCCTCTCCTTGAGATGCATCAGCAGATCGAGTGCGAACGCACCCTTGGTGTAAAACGTCTTGGCGCCCGGCCCGGCGCAGGGCGCTCACGCCAGCGGGATCATGCCGCTCCACCACTGCGTCAGCTTGCCGACGTCGAGATCGTATTTGCGGACGAAATCGAGCTTGCCGTCGGCGCTCACCTTGAAGACGGTGATGCCGGCCGGGATGACGACGACTTTGCCGTCGCGGCGGATCGCCGTCGGCGCCAGCGATCCCACCGCCATCATCCTGCCGGAGGAATCCAGGCCGAACGTGCGCGGATGCGCGGCGCGGATATCGGCATGCTGGAATGCGGTCGGCTCGCCGGTCTGCGGGTTGATGGCGAATGCCGCGATATTGCTTTCGCCGGCGCTGAACACTTTCACGCCGTCGACGTCCTCGATGCCGGGTCCCACCGCCGGCGCGACGCCCGAGCGGTTGCCCAGATAGACGACCTTGCCGTTGGGATGAACGTGGATCGGTCCGGCGCCCTGAACCGGAATACGATGCTCCGGATCGCCCAAGGTTTCCTTGGTGAACAGCGGCTCGGGGTTGAGATCGCCGTTCGGCTCGAGCTTGTATGTGATGAGCTTGCTCTGCCGTTCGACCGACAGGTAGACCCAAGGCTTGGTCGGATGAAAGTCGAGGTGCCGCGGTCCGAAGCCATAGCCGCCGTTCGGCTGGATCTTTCGCAGGTTTGACAGCACGCCGTCGTTGAAACCGTAAACATGCAGCGAGCCGGGATCTTCCGGCTTGCCGCCTTCGGGATTGTTGCCGCGCGCCACGACCAGCACGGTCTTGTTGTTCGGCGTCGCCCGGACTTGGTGGAAATAAATGCCCTTCTCCAGATTGTCCGGCTGCGGCACCTCGTCGCCGATGCCGCCGTCGGCCTTGATCCGGTGCACGCTGATGCCGGACGGGGAATTGTAGGCGACAAGGACATATTTGCCGCTTCGATCGACGCTGTTGTTGATCGGCCTTGAGCGCAGCTTGACCATGTCGCCTTGTGGCGTGAGCTCGCCATCGCCGCCGACCCGAAAGGCCGCCAGATAATGTTCGTTTCCGGAAAAGCCCGGGCCGCCGGTGCTCGAGGTCACATAGAGAAATTTCCGCGACGGGCTCGGCCACGCATATTGGATGCCGCCAGGCATCTTGACCGCGCCGCGCTTGGTCAGCGTGTCGGCATCGACGTCAACATCGTAGTGAGTGAGCTCGGAACCGACACCGGAATAGAACGCCATGCGCTGCGTCGCTGCCTGGACGAAGGAGCCACGCATGGCGGCAACGCTGCCGGCCAGCATGGCGGAGAACGCGCGACGGCTGAACATGGTCGCCTCCCTCAATTTTTGTGTTGCAACGATCTAACGCCTGGATCGGACGATCTGCAACCGCGAAGTGGCGGCGGCTAAGCCCGTAGGATGGGTAGAGCGCAGCGAAACCCATCATCTTTTGCGAAGCTTCACGGCGGTGAAAAAGAAGCAGCCGCTCGAGCGGAAATTGCGCCGGTCGTCGACGCAACATTGCGCCACGGCCGAGGCGATGGGTTTCGCTGCGCTCTACCCATCCTACGCGCTTTTTTTGCGTTGGCGAAAAAGAAGACATAAAAAATGACGGAAAACGATATTCTGGTCAAAATTCTGGTGGGTGCGATTGGCGCGATTATTCTTATGGTCGCCATGTATGTATTAGCGGGGGCGTGGGGAGCGGTTGTTGTGCTGGGTGTGGCGCTGTTTCTTCTTGGTCTGCGGTGATCTAACAGCGCGAGACTCGCCATTGCGAGTCGGGATATCCTTTAACGGCGTGGGAGAGCCGCTAAAGGCGCCTCGCAGGATTTTCTGCAAGCGTTATTCGGATTCGTCTTGCATCGGTCGATTATATGACATCGCCACCAAAATTTCCACGCCCGCAAAAGCCTCCCGTTCTGCCGGCCGATCCAAACCAAGAATTCGACTATACGGTGAGTCTGCAATATGAGCGCATGATCGGCAGGGCCGTCATTGCCTGGTCTAAACTTGAAGCGTCTATGGAAGACTTAATTTGGTCCTTGCTGAATGTCGAAATTGAACAGGGCAGAGTGGTAACCGCGCGTGTAGATGCGGTCGGAAAAATACGCATCCTTCGTGAACTTGGGCAACTAGTGCTGCCGGAATCGATGTTTCATCGCCTTTCGCCAACTTTGGACGAAATCGACGTTTTGCGAGATCACCGGAATTTCATCGCACACGGTAGCTGGGGCCGGGCGAGATACGATGGAGACTGGGTTCATGTGTGCGTGTCTCTCCGCCCGAAAGGTCCGACGCCGGATGTGGTGGTGTCTGAGTCATTTTCCGAAAAACGGATGCGGGCAATTATCGACGGAATTGAACGGACGAAGTGGACATTGATCCGGCTGCAGAATGAGTATCACGCGTTGCCCGGTAAATCTGTTCCACCGCGTCACGAAGGCTCATAGAGCCATCTGCCACGTCATCCTTGATCCGCGACAGCACCAAGGCGCCAGCATCGATCATTGCGTCTGTTATCTCAAACCCAGGTAACATCACATGAGCACTCTCTTTGCTCCCAAGATTGCTGAGGGCCACTATCCACTCTTTGTTGCTCTCTCGAAAAGTGATTTCCCCGAAACCTTCAAAATGTGGGAGGGCATGCAATTTCGCCGAAATCTGGAGCACGAAATTAAGTTCACCCCACCCGGGGAGATCAGGGAGATTGAAGTCAACCCGCGCGAATTCTCCCGCTACTGCCGAGCGAACGGGTCCGACTGCACCCTGCAGGCCCTTTACAGGCTCGTTGCTGAAAAAGGTGGACGGGAAAGTAAATGACGAGCTCCAACCTTCTGCGGGCGGAAGGGCGGGCAAAGGCACCGACGTGGTCCGGCCCGAAGCGGCCGGCCCGATGACAAGCTCCGTGCCGTGCCCACGTCTTCATCTTCGGCACCGGATTCCGCGCGGGCTTCGCGGCGCCTGTCATCGGGCCGGCCACTTTGGTTCGGCCCCGTTGGCTCAGCCCATCCCGCGACCCAATGCCGAATTACGACGCAGCAATCGCCTCGGCTTGAATGACCGTTACCTCCAACTGTCGATCATCCATCGCTTCGGCAGCGGCGTTCAAACGGTCCCGCAACAAGGCGCGCTTGGACCGTTTTGTTTCCGCCGCGAAGCCCAATAGTTCGTTCGGCGACGTCTGCAGCGCCTTGGCGATCCGAACGAGGGTGGCGAGGTCCGGCTCGTTTCTGCCAGTGACGTAGTGTGCATAGCGACGCTCGCTTACTCCGATCCGGCGCGCAATCGCGGCGTGGGACAATCCCAACCCTTTTGCGCGCGTCCTCAAAGCCCTGGCCAATGCGTCCATAGGAACAAACTGTTCCGGGCTTCACGAGTTAGTCTATGTATGATATGTTCTTGTGGATAGGAACAAATCGTGGGTTTATGACGAAGCCGGCTGCAATCATAGCCGCATAGGCGGAAGCCGTATTCGAGCGACGACCCCAATGAAAATCCCTCCCCCTCGATTCCCGTACGGCACAATTCACAGCGCGGCCGGAGCTCGCATGACCGAGCACCCGCTGCTATCCGCCGACCCGCAATCCGCCGGTGTGGGGCTCGTGGAAATTCTCGGCCTTGGGGCGGGCCCCGAGGCGCTGTTTCGCGCCTTCCTGGCCGAGCACGACCGCGACCGCTTTGCCGCACGATTTTGGCTGCAGGTTTATCGCAACATCGTCGCGGCAGAACGCGGAGAAGGCAGCACCAAGCCTCCATGAATTAGATGGGGTGGCGATGGACAAGGCCGGCAAAACTCGGCATGGCAGTGCCGCAATAGCGAGGGGGAAACGATGGATTTGAAGCTTACCGGCCGCACCGCGCTGGTCACCGGCAGTTCGAAGGGGATTGGGCTATCGGTCGCGCAATGGTTTGCGCGCGAAGGCGTCAATGTCTGCCTGGTAGCGCGCTCGGGCGATCGTCTGGAAAAGGAAGGCGCGGCAATTGCCAAGGAGACCGGCGTGACGGTGCGCACGCTGGCCGCGGACCTCGCCGACGCCGCCGCACGCGAGCGCGTATACCAGACGTTTCCGGACGTCGACATTCTCGTGAACAACGCCGGCGCCATTCCGGGCGGCTCGCTCGACGATGTCGACGAGGCGGCCTGGCGTGCCGGCTGGGACCTCAAAGTTTTCGGCTATGTGGGGCTGACGCGGCTTTATCTGCGCATGATGCGCGAACGCAAGCGCGGCGTGATCATCAACATCATCGGGCTCGGCGGCGAGCGGCTCGACGCCACCTATATCGCCGGCGCCATGGGCAATGCCGGCCTGATGGCGTTCACCCGCGCCATCGGCGGCAGGAGCACCGCATCCGGCGTGCGCGTCGTCGGCGTCAATCCGGGCCCGGTGTTGACCGATCGCGTCGAAGTTTTGGGCCGCAAGCGCGCGGCGGCGCAATTGGGCGACGAGAATCGCTGGCGCGAAAGCTTTGCCAAAATGCCTTACGGCCGGCCGGCATCGACCGACGAGATCGCGGCGACCGTGGTGTTTCTTGCGTCCGACCTGTCGTCGTATACGAGCGGCACCATCGTCACGATCGACGGCGGCATCGCCAACAGCGGCGGCATGCCGTAGCGGCGCGGCAGCGCCTCATTCGGGGCCGCCGTATTTCGGACCGAGGTCGCGCTGGATCATCGCGCGAATGAACGGATCCGGATCGGTGCCGAGATAGTCGGTCGAATTGTAGATCGGACCGCACTGATACAAGTTGGCGCCGCGGCAGAGCGAGCTGTTGGCCGCTTGCGGCGCCGGCTTCTGTTTTTTCGCCGCCGCCACTGCGGCATTCGCCGTCAGCATGACGGAGATGCCAAGAACACCGGCCAGGAGTTTTAAGGCGTTTGTCGACGCGCGGAAATGCTTTTGCACAGCGGCCTCCCTCTGCGTCACCCGGTCGACCGGGTCGCAAAAATAACACCGCTGCGTGTGAATTAGTCCCGCAAAACGGAACGAGGGTTTTGCCGCGAATGACGCTTAGTTGCGTCCGCCGCCGGCGAGAACGGCGCGGGTCGGCCGGTCCGGCCCGAAATCATCGACGCTGTCGATGGCGAGCAAGTCGGCAAGCCGGGTGCGGGCGCGGTTGACGCGGCTCTTGATGGTACCGACCGCACAGCCGCAAATTCCCGCGGCGTCCTCGTAGGAGAAGCCCGAGGCGCCGACCAGGATCAGGGCCTCGCGCTGGTCCGATGGCAGCTTGGCCAGCGCGGTGCGAAATTCCTCGAATTCCACGCGGCCGGTCTGCTCGGGATGCGATTTCAACGTCTCGGCATAGCGGCCGTCGGCGTCTTCGACCTCGCGGCGGCGCTTGCGATATTCCGAGCGGAACAGGTTGCGCAGAATAGTGAACAGCCATGCCGGCATGTTGGTGCCGGGCTCGAAGGAATCGATGTGCGAGAGCGCGCGCAACAGCGTCTCCTGCACCAGGTCGTCGGCGCGGTCGATATTGCCGCACAACGAGATGGCGAACGCGCGCAGGCTCGGCACGGTGGATAGCACTTGGTCGCGTATCGCAGGGTCAAGCTTCATTGCGACGAGCCTCTGGCTTTTCAGTCTTGATTGCTCAAGCGGCGGACCAGATCGGCGATATGCTGCGGCACGCCCTGATTGACGACGTCGTCATACATGGCCCGGAGCTGCTGGCCGATCTTGGCCTGGACCTCACGGCCCAGCCTTGCCTCGGGTTTCGGGGGATTGATCGACGCGCCCATGGAATCTCGGGTTTCTGGCTTGTCCGAAGTTGGCTTGTCCGATTCCGGCTCTACCGCTTCGAGATTGGTCCTACGGTGTTTCATTTCGCCATTTTTCCCCCGTTCGCCCATGTCAAACCCGCCCTTGGTACGCACAAGCCCCACCGAGTGGGGCCAACGCCCGGTTTTGCCCATTGTTCCAGGCTTTTGGGAACTTTTTTGGAACTTTTTTCGCCGGACCACGTTTTTGTGGGTTAGCCTCGGGAAATCCTGAAGGGGAGGGCGTTGTGCCTAATTCACAAGCAGTGCTCCAACATCTACCGTTTTTGCGCCGTTATGCCCGCGCCCTGACCGGCAGTCAGGCCTCCGGCGACGCCTATGTGGCGGCCACCCTGGAGTCGCTGATCGCCAGCCCGGAAATGCTGGCGGAAAGCGCCAATTCGCGGGTTGGGCTCTATCGGCTCTTCACCAAGATCTGGGGCTCTTTGGCGGTGAACGGCAAGCCAGAGGCGGGCGCCGGCGCCCTGCCGCCCGAGCAGCACATCACCCAGATCACGCCGCGGCCCCGGCAGGCCTTCCTGCTGGTGGCGCTCGAGGGTTTTTCCGAAGAGGACGCCGCCCAAATCCTCGGCTGCGACCTTACGACACTGCGCAACCTGGTCGAGGAATCCGGCCGCGAGCTGGCCGCGGAAATCGCCACCGATGTTTTGATCATCGAGGACGAGACTTTCATCGCCATGGATATCGAGGCGCTGGTGGAAAGCCTCGGCCATAACGTCATCGGCATCGCCCGCACGCACAACGAGGCGGTCGCGCTCGCCAAGAAGAAGCGGCCGGGCCTGATCCTGGCCGACATTCAGCTGGCCGACGGCAGTTCGGGCCTCGATGCGGTCAACGAGCTGCTCGGCACGTTCGAAGTGCCGGTGATCTTCATCACCGCCTACCCGGAGCGTTTCCTCACCGGGCAACGGCCGGAGCCGGCGTTCCTGATCGCAAAGCCGTTCCAGCTTGCCGTGGTCTCGGCGGTGGTGAGCCAGGCCCTGTTCTTCGGCCGCAAAGCTCGCCATCGCGAACGCCAACCGGTCGAGCGCCAGCCGACGGCGTAACGTCCACAATCACCTGTTGCTGCATGGCCGGGTATGTCCCGGCCATGTGCGTTTTAGCGACACGAAGGGGCGCGATGGCCCGGCTGGTTCTGAAAAAGTCAGGGCGCAGCCGATCGGCATATCGTCAGCGTGTGTCACGTCAAGATCGGGCACAGGCGGGCAAGAGCTGGAAATTATTCCGATTGATCAAGGGTATTAGCCGATAGTAACTAAGCTCACATTCCGGCATTGCTGAGCACACACGGGAAGCCTATTGTGTGTTACGGCGTGTGTTACGGATTGGAGCTTCGCCATGTCTCTTACGTCATCGAAAGTCGCCGAACTGTTGCGCTCCGGTGCGCCGGTCAAGGTGCCGGACGGCCGGTCCATGTACTTGATCGTGCGCGGTCCGGACCAAGGCTATTACGTCGGCCAGTATCGCGATCATGCCAACGGCGGCCGGTTCCAGACCAAAGGACTCGGCCGCGCGCCTGACACGTCGCTAAAGGGCGCCCGCGACGCATGGGAAGCGGATCGTGCGGCACGGCGCGAACAGCACGTGGCGATCAATGGGGCGAGCACGCCAAGGCGCAAGCCCGCCCCCGTGCCCGGCGGTAAGACGTTCGGGGAAGCTAGCGCGGAGTACGTCGGCCAAATGGCGAGCCGATGGACCGGCGGCGCGGACGGCAAGACCGGGCGCTTGTACGTCGCCGACGCCCGCACGCCGCTTGCCCGGCTCACATGGTCGGAAATCACTGACGACGTGATCGCCGAGCACACCCGCGACATGACCGCCCGCGCGGCGAAGGATGCCGCCGTTCGCATCAAGGCCGTGCGGCAGTTCATGAAGGAGGGCAAGGTCAAGGTCGCGGAAATCGTCGAGCATCACAAAGCGTTGCCGGGTGCCGACGTGCCAGCATTCTATAAGTTGCTCGACCTAAGCCCGGCCGCGCGTGCGCTGGCGTTCACGGTGCTAACGGCCGTTCGCATCGGAGACGTTCTCGGCACGGGCACTAAGGGTAAGCCGCCCGCAACTTGGGGTGAGATTAAGAACGGCCTATGGACCATCGCGGGCGACGTGATCGAGGATGGGGAATACATCAAGGGCCGATCTAAAAACAAAAAGGATCACGTGGTCCCGTTGTCGGCCGCCGCACTCACGTTGCTTGGCTCGCGCGGCGCGGATGACGCTCCGCTGTTCCCGAACCTGAGCTATTTTCAGGTGTACCGCTTCAAAGAGAAACTTGGACTCGATTTTGACATTCACGGACTGCGCACATCATTCCGCACGTGGTGCGGCGACCACGGCATTGATCGCGACCACGCGGAAATGAGCTTGTCGCATCCGGCCCCGAACGCCAGCGAAAGCGAAATAGCTTACAGCCATTCCAAATACCTTGAACTGCGCCGACCGATCATGGAACGTTGGGCGGCATTCGTCATCGGGTAACTAAAATCTGAAATGACCTGGCCGCGCCCGGACTTGCTATAGTACGCTTGCGGATCGAGGCCTTGGTTATTTGTCGACCATTACGCCGAGTCGCCCGATCGCATTGCACAGCGTCGTGACGTTGATCCAAATGGCGCGCCGGGGTGTCTGCGGCGAGCGGCCCATGCGATGCAGAAAAAGTTCGGCCTTGCTCGATTTGATCCATTGGTACGGAAGCGGCTCTTTGTCCTGCCAAACTGCGCTCATCAAATTTGGACTTGCGACGAAATAGAGATCATCGTCGTCACGTTGCAGTCGCGCCTCCGTAAGATGGTGCAGGATGTCGTTCTCAAATTTTTCTTCCATCAATGCAACAACGACTGTCGGATCGAGACCGAACTCCGCAAGTTCCAAACAGAACGCCCACTCATAGAGCTGCGCTTCCTTGTACCAGACCTTTGCTCCCTTTCCGGGGTTGATCCCTCGGGGAATGCCGAGTCGCTTGAGGTGCTTGAGCCGGCCGCGAAAGGCTTTTTGCTGCACGTCGCCGTCGGCACCATGAAGCCGGGCAAGGATGCTCTCGATTTCCGCATACGAAACGCTCCATCGATGGCTGTCCTCGACGAAGTCTGAAGTCTTGAAATCTGAAATCTTGAATTTCATCATCGTGCCCTCGTAGTTTTGCCCGCGTTGCCGCCTGTTCTCATCCCTTATCGGACGTTCTTATGCTTTCCGGGTGATAAGGTCAAGCGCACACTTGCACTAATTCCTACCGTGCGGTACGACCGATTGGTGCAAAGTCACACTAATCCCGGAGAATAGCCGAATGCCACTGACCGAATCGCTTGGCGACGATCTGTTGCAGGGCGCCGATCAGATCGCGCATTTTCTGTTCGGCGACGCTGCCCGGCGGCGGCGCGTCTACCATCTGGCCGAAAATTCAAGACTGCCGGTTTTCAAAATCGGCGCCCTCATCTGTGGTCGCAAGTCTTCGCTGCTTGCCTGGATCGCTGAGCAGGAACAGCACTCGATCCGCGGCGCGGCGACTGATGATGCGAAGGCCGGCTGACCGTGGCGGACCTCTGGACAAATGCCGCTCGCGACTGCCGGCGCTCCCTCTGGCTTCCGTTTAGACGGGAAACATGAGCAAGGCCGGCATCTGCCGCGAATGCGGCAACGGTTTTAGGGCGCAGCGAGCTAGCGCCGGCTTCTGTTCGACGAAGTGTCGCGCCGGCTACAACAATCGTCGCCAACGCCACGGCGCTGATCTTTTCGATTTGGTGATGTCGTGGCGCTTCGATCGTATGAACGCGAAGGCGGCCGGCGCGTTTTCGTTGTTATGCCGAATGGCCGCGGCCTTCAGAGCTGAAGACAAGTCCGAGCGGGCCGGCCGGAAATCTTGGCAAAGCATCCGCAAGGTGAGGGAGCGCAACGTTCGCGTGCTAGCGACCGTGGTCGGCCACGTGGCCGGTCGCGCCGGCGGCCGATCAAAGGCTTAATTTTCTCAACCCCATGTCCACCATCGAACCTCTCGCACTGTCGCCCGCTGACGCCGCGAAGTATCTCGGTGTCAGCAAGCGCACGATCTCCAATCTGATAATCGCCGGCAAGCTGATCGCCCGTCGGCACGGCCGGCGCACGCTTGTCGAGACTGCATCGCTCCGCGAATTCCTCGCATCGCTGCCGCGGAAGATCGAGCGCGACCCGCTTTTCCCCACCGAGCGACAAGCGCGTCGGGCACGGCCGAGGGGCGCGACATGATCTCGCCCGCGGCGCTGGAGCAACAGCTTGCGCGCGCCGTGGCCAAGATTCGCGAGTGTGCCGGCGATAACCCCGATGTTGTTTGGTTGATCGAGGGGATCGAGCGCCATCCCGATGCGGTCTGCAAAGTGGTGGCGCGGAAAAATCGCGGCGGCAAGAGCGCGCACCAGGCGGCGTCGCTCGCGCAGCGGGACGGGGCCTTGCGGCGGCTGCGAGCCTCGTTGTGTCCGACTTTGCAATCCTTTGCGGCGGCTGCGTTCATTGCCACAAAATTTCAACGGTACGAATCCGATCGATGGCCGCGCGAGCGTGACGAGGTGGTCGCGCCGCTCGACGAGCCGGAGCGGACCTTTTGGGCGATCTTGCGCGGTCGTGACGGCGGCGGCCCAAAGATGCCGGGGGTGTCCGGTCGATCATCGCAGCGCTGGCGACTGCGCCAGCTGGCGATGATCCTCGAACGTTCCGACTGAAATCCAAACTCGAAGAAATGGCTGACATGCCCGGTCCCGGCCTGGTCAAATTCGATGCGGCGCGCGCGGCCCTGGCCGTGGCGTGCCGCGTCGACGAGGTGATCAAGGTGCGCGACGATGCGCAGCGCCTCAAGCTGTACGCGCGCCAGGCCAAGGACCGCGGCATGATCGCCGACGCCGCCGAGCTGCAGCTCAATGCCGAGCGCCGGCTCGGCGCCATGCTGGTCAAGGCCAAGGCCGCCGGCCAGGTCGCAGAAGGCCGGCCCTGGCCTGGCAAAAATAACCCTGCCGGCCGGGTAGGGTTATCGCGGGTCACTTTGAAGGCGGCCGGGATCACATGGAAACTATCGGCGACCGCGCAAAAGCTAGCGGCCGTGCCAGAGCGCCGCTTTGCCGCGATGGTCGACGAGACTCGCGAGAAAATTCTTGCCGGCGGCGCGCGCCTGCTCAATCCGCAGAGCAACGTGCTGGTGTCGGCGCACAAGCAAGAGCGCCGGCGCCAGGCCGTGGCGCTGTCGCTCAATCCGCGCCGGCTACCGGAAGGTCCGTTTTGCGGCGGCGTTGCTGACCCGCCATGGATCGATCCGGAGAATCCGATCGGCTTCAATCGCCGGCACTACGGCCATCACTACCCGCTGATGACGCCGGAGGAGATCGCCGCGCTGCCGGTTAGCAAAATCTTCGGCCCGCACGCGCTGCTGCTGTTGTGGATCACGCGCTATCACCTGGCGATCGGCTCGCACCTGGTGGTGCTTAAGGCGTGGGGTTTCGAGCCGCGCACGGTCGTCAGCTGGAACAAGATCACTGCCGGCCTTGGCAATGGCTTTGTGCGCGACGTTTCCGAACATATCGTTTATGCGGTGCGCGGCGACGTGCCGCCGCCGGATGCTGGCGATCGGCCGCTGTCGCTGTTCCCCTGGAAAAAGACAAAGCTGCACTCGCAAAAGCCGGACTGGCCGGAGCAACAAGTCGAGCTGATCTTGCCGAACGGCGCTTTCGTGCAGCTGTTTCACCGCGGCCGCGCACGGCCGGGCTGGGGCGCGTGGGGCAACGAGGTAAAGGAGTTCAAAATTTGATTACGGCACTTTGATCCCGAAACGGCGTTGTCCTCGGGGCTGTCTGCGCGGTGGGTCTCTCCAAGCCGTTCCGCCAACGCGAGGTGCAAGAGTCTCGGAATCCGTTTTATAGCTCCGAGCCTCGACCTTGGGGCCAAGGCTCATGTCTGCGGCACGTAGCTCACTAAGCATCGCGCCGTTCGGGCGCAAAAAAAGTTCAAGCAAGACAAACTGCCGAGTGGTGAACGGCTTCCCATAAATGTCTGCGCGAGGTGTAGCCATCTGATTGCCTCGGAAAGTACTAATTTGGTTGTAGCGGGGACGTCATACTATAGGTCGCATATTTGCCCGTCGGAAAATGCTCAGGACAAAGGCTTCCCGCGGTATATGCCTCTAAGAGCGCGCGGTGACGATCATTTTTTACGACCATGCAACGAAAAACGCGTCCTGGAACCCTGAAACGGTGAGTTGATAAGCGACGCTGAAGGCTACCGCCTATGGACGACTCGCGGACAGTTCTGCCGACATAAAGAACTTTTCCTCGTGGGCTATAGATTACGTAGACCCCATGGGATTTTGGGGCGTCGGGCAGACCGCGAACGATAGAAAACTTTTTAATTGGTGCGGCAACCAGCTTTTCGAATAGCGCTTTTATTAGATGTCTTTCTTTCATTTCTGTGCGCCCTCCCTAACATCCGCATCGTACACGTCATGCGCGCGCCAGGCCAAGGGACCGCCGATGCCGCCGAGCTGCTCCGCAGAGCAACGTGCTGGTCTCGGCGCACAAGGAAAAACGCCGGCGTCAGGCGGTGGGCTGGGGCGCCGCGGGTATAGACAACTCCACGGCACCATCGTATCTAACCGGCCACGAGTCGAAGCCTGCCGCTGTGGCATCCGGTGAATCAGCACCGGGGCGAAAATGCCGAACTCCTCGCACAGGAGACATCGGTCAATGACCACCAAGGCGCAAACGCTTCACCGCAACTACTTCGTCGACCTCGCAGAAGACGCTCAAGGCTGGTGGCGTGTCACGGCCATCACTCACAGCATAAACGGGTCAAGTCTGCTTTCGATTGCTCCCCGATTTCCCAATCAAGCCATTGCGGAACAGCACGCAAAGGCGGCTATCGACGTGCAGCTTGCAGGGTATCGCCAGTCTGTGCGAAGGCTAAGACGACGACAAACAGGGTGAGGACGTTGTCCAAAGGACGGTGGAATTTAGAGCGAGCCGCATTATGGGGCCTCGCAATCGGGGCTATTCCCGGCGCGATTTCCGCATATATGGTTTGGACGAACAAGCCTCCGGTAGGTCAATGGGGTCAAGTTCACGAGGTTACGATATTCGACCAGATGTTTTACTGGCTCGGCGTTTTCGCCACTGGACCAGTATTATTCATCGTGGCCGCGTCAATCCTTAACGCAATCGCCAAAAATTCAAACTGAGGCACTACCTGCCGCCGCCGACACTTGACGGCTGGCAGCGACTCACTCGTTCATGCCGCGCGCCTGGTCTCTGCGGATTGAATGGCGTTGCCCAAAATCATACGTGCGGACGCGGCTGGCGGGGAACGCGCTATCGGATATGCGAAATGCGGGCATTGGCCGAAAAAGATCAATGGTTTCCGAGTCGCAGAGTCGCACATTGCTTTGCATGTAACGGATGCGACTCGCCTAGGTAAGCGCTTGCCGGCGCGCGACAAAATCGGATCATCGAGTCGCAGAGTCGCAGGAGTCGCACCTTGCGCCGTGCATACGTGCGCGCGCGGGCGCGTAAAATTGTGAGACTCTGCGACTCTGCGACTCCATGTGTTGTGTGTTGTTAAGTTCTATCGAATCAGAGAAAGCGGAAAGCCTCGGAACGCAATCGAGGAAGCAAACGTATGTCGGCCGGTCGCAGCCCTGTTCGATCTTCCTGGGTTTCGCAAACTGACAACGGCGCCCGGCACCACGCTGCCGGCAACGATCGAGGACGGCCGCCGCACAACGCGACGATGCGCTGCCGATTGGCAAAGCCATGGCCCAAATATTAGAAAGCCCTGGCCTAAAGATATCGGGTCCTTCCCGAGCCAAACTCATACGCGGGAAAACTTGGCGCGATCTTTCGCCAGCTGAAACAACGTTTTTGCTGGCTTGTAATACCTGAGAGGCCCTGACATGCAACCTGATACGACCCTGAAAGGCGCCGATGATCCGGCGCTCTGGGTCAGCTTTTCCGAGCTGGCACGGCGCAAGGGGATCACGCCGCAATCGGTCAGCGAGCGCATTGCTCGGCTCGGCGCCAAGATCGAGTTGCGACCAGGTCGAGGGCGCGAGCGGCTGGTCAATATCGCGCAATTCGATCAGGTGACCGGCGAGAATAGTTTTCTACCGCAGACGGCGGCGGCGGCCACTGTTCGGATGCTGGCCGAAAATCCGCTTGCGCTTGCGCAACCGGCTGCAGCGAGCGCCGCGCCTGGCGGCCGATCGATCAGCGATGTGCAGCGTGAAAAGCTGCTCTATGACACCGGCCTGACGGCGCTCAAATTCGCCGAGGCGCGCAGCGAGGTGCTGCCGATCGGCGGCGAACACGGCATCGAGCAAGCGACGCGCGAGCTCGGCGACGCGTTGCGCCAGGCGGTCGGTCGGCTGCACATGCGGGCGGCCGAGGCGGTCGCGGTCGGCGCCAAGGATGGCGTGGTCGGAATGCGCGCGCTGCTCAAGTCGGCCGAGCGCGACATCTTGCGATCGCTGGCAACGGCGCTGGCGGCGATCGGCGAAAAGGGTAAGGCGATCGAAGCGGCCGGCGGTTTCGCCGTCGACCTGTCGCTGCCGGACGAGATCGACGGCGCGGCACAAACGAAAACGGAAAGCGATCCGGTATGAAACGTAATTTTTGCGCGCTCCGCGTTGGCGGTGATGGCAAGCGCGCTGGCGGCCGTGGTCGCGCTCGCCCGGCAGCATAGTCACCACGCAGCTCGCGATCGTGGTTCACCGCGCCAACTGGCCCGCCTTTAGCTGATCTCGCGTCGGCAGCGTCGTCACCACGTCGGCCGCGGGTCGCCTGGTCGACCTCGCCGGCGTCGTCGAGTGAAATCCATTCGGCATGTTTGGATTTCACTGCCGGCGTTCGATCGTTTGCATCAGTGATTCGCGAAACGATCAACGAAAGGGGTCATGGATGTTGAGGATTGACGTAAGCCGGCTGGTAGGACTGCGGCGCGAGCGCGATGCGCTTTCCGCCTCGTCAAGCGCCGCCGCCGCCCGCGTTCGCGAGGCGCGCGATCAGCTCGAGCACGCGCGTGAGCGGTTACGCCAGGCGCGCGGGACCGCGCCCGATCAGTTCGGCCAGTATGGGCAGGTCGCGCCGGCGACGATCCCGCGCTGCGAGGAGGTCGCGCGCCAGGCCGAAACCGAATTCGCCGACGCCCGCGCCGCAGCTGAAATCGCCAGCGAACGGGCCGCGGCGGCCTCGGGTCTGGTCCAGAACTGCGAGCGGGTCGCTCGCGAGATGGGAGCTTTAAAATGAGCCTTGCCACAAAATTCAAAAGCGTCGCCGCAGCTTTTCGGCAGTCCTCGATCACGCTCGGTCGCGATATCGATGGGTTGCGCGAGCAACTCGACAAGCTGAAATCGGAGCGCGACCGGGTTGCCGCGCTGCCGATCACCAAGGCAACGGCGATCGAGCGCCTCGATGAGTGGGTCGGAGACCTTCGGGGAAACTCCAGGGCGGGAGTCGACGGATTGGTCGCGACGATGATGGCGCCGCAAAAAACGGGATGGATCAATTTTCTTCACGGCTCGCTTGACGCCTACTACAACGCGCGGCTCGAATGGGCGCTGGCGGATCACATTCGCGAGAAGCTGGCCGCGAAGATCGAGGCGGCTTACGCCGGCGGCGTCACCGGCATCGAGGATGCCGAGCGCGAGCGCCAGCTCGCTAAAATCGACGCCGACATCGCCGACTGCGAAGCGGCCGAGGAATCGATGATCCGAGCAGCGCAGGACGCCGGCATCACGATCGTGCGCCGGCCGGATGCCTCGCCGCACGCCGTGCTCGCGCGCGACGCCGACTTACCGGCGGCGTGACGAGCGCCGAACTTGCCTGCCGGCGATCATCGCCGGCAGGTCTTTTACCGGCCGGCCCGCGGGGCCACCGAAAATTGGAGAAAGAACAAATGCCCTGGTTCAAGGTCACGCCCGCCATCAAGGCCGCCGACGTGGACGGCAACCCGGTTAACCCGGAGATCCTGGTCTACGACGAGATCTCGGCCGACAGCGCCGAGGACTTCAATCGCGCGCTAAAGTCGCTCGGTGATTGCAAGGCGATCACGATGCGGATCAACTCGCCGGGCGGCGACGGCTTCGCCGGTATTGCGATCCACAACATTCTCGCCGCGCATCCCGCCACGATCACCTGTTACATCGACGGCATCGCCGCCTCGGCCGCGTCGCTGATCGCCATGGCGGCCGACAAGATCATCGCGCCGGAAAACACCTTCATGGCGATCCACAATCCCTACGCCATGACCATCGGCCCGGCGGCAGCGCACCGGGCAATGGCGGACGATCTCGATCGCATCAGCGACAGCTACGCCGCGACGTATTCGAAGCGGTCGAAGCAGCCGATCGGCGCGGTGCGGGCGCTCATGGACCAGGACCGCCTCATGGGCGCCAAGGAGGCGAAGCAGCTCGGCTACGTCGACGAGCTGGCGCCGGAGGATGATGGCCTGGTCGCGAGCTTTGATCTCGCCAAACTGGCGCCGCAGCACAAGGCCGCCGCGTCTGCGTTCTCGATCCTCGCCGGCAAGCGTCGCGCGCAAGCGCAGCTGCGGCGCGAGCTCGGGATCGATCGCGCGCGCTAACAGGTTGCCGCAAAACGGCGCGCGTCGCCGCATGGGACTCAGCACGGCGTGCGCCGGGGCGGCGGCCGGGTTCGTCCGGCAGGCCGCCGCCCACCAAACAAAGGAGCAAGACCGATGATGCGAAATTTACGGGAGTACAGAAGCCGGGGTCTCGCCATCTATGCCGGCGCGCGGCCGGTGCGCCGCACCGTGTTGACGCCGATCCTTCGCGCACGCCACGGCAGTGCGGCGAAAGCCGCCGCGGCGACCGAGGCCATCCTCGCCGGCAAGCGACAAATTCAGGTGCGCTTGCGCGACGAGCTGGGGCTCGGCAAACGCTGAAATAAAAGCTTGGCGGTGCGCGTCGGTCTCCTCGTCGCAAGCCGCCATTGGCGCCACCCGCCGCCGAAAACGCGACGGCGGCGGGTGGGCTGCCCTGGAACATTCAACAAAAGGGGACTGAAGATGCAAGTTAGCTTCGATCCAAACAACCAAGCGGACGTAGAGCGCGTCATGATCCTGCTCGACCGGCGTCGGCCGCGCGGGGGAGATTCCACAGCAGATCGCGCGCGAGATTGATCAATGACAACACTGCGAGAAATGCGCGCGACAGCCGAACGCGAGGCCGAGCGCATCGAGTCGAGGCAAAAACGGCTGGTCGAAACGGGCGGCCGCGCCGCGCCTGATCCTGGCGAGCTGTCGAGGGCGCAAGCGTTCGCCGCGATCGTGCGGCTGATCGATTGCATTTATACGGATGACGTCATGCTGGAACGGACGCTCTACATAATGAGCAAAGGCGGCGGCCGTGGCTGACATTCCAGAAATCTCACGCGCGTCGAGCGCGAGATCGCAAGCTGGCGGCTGGCGTTCGGCGGCGTCGAGCAGGAGCTGGGGCGCGAGCTGCTAAAGCGCGCGGCCGAGTCGCTGTGGAAAGTGTTTGGCAGCGACGGCGCGGCGAATTGGGATAGCGCGACGCGATCGCGCGCGCTGCAGGCGATTTCCTCGACGCCGACGGCAAGCCGTTGAAGGCCGCTGCGGAAACGGTCTCGCGCGAAGCTTCCTAGGCTGCCAAGCGGCGAGTCGTCTGCTGTGCGGCGACCGCCGCCTGCGCGCGGGCGATTGCGTCAGCCAGGCCGCCGCGCGCGGCGCGTTCCAGCATCACGCGATCGTGCGGCTCAAGCGTCGCGCCGACGCGGTCTACCTCATCGAGTGCATGGGCGGCCTTGGTAGCCTGGTCGCGACGATAGATCGATCGGGCAAGAGCCCACGCCGCGCGCGAGGCGGTGTAGCGTAAAAAAAATTTTCCAAATAGACGCATCGTTACTCTCCCTGTCGTCACAAGCCGGTCGATCATCGCAGCGCGGGCGACCGTGGCGCCGTGAAACGGCACTCTTAGAATACGCCTGGCGCTGGGCGTCTTGGCGGCGATCTTCACCGCAATCTCAAAAAAGTTCTACTGTCCGGGCGCTTACAAACAAAACGGCCCGGCGGTTTCTCGCCGTAGGCCTTTGCCCCGAGGTCAATGCGCCGTCGGCTCGTTGTTCTGGAAAAAGAACGTAGGGGTGACCTGTAAGATTTGCGCCACGTGCATCAAGCGGCTCGCACCGATATGAGCGGTGCCGCCCTCATAGTCCTCGACCTGCTGAACGGTGAGGCCAAGCGCAGCGCCAAGTTTCTGTTGGGTCATGCCGAGCATCAACCGGCGCATTCGCACGCGGCTGCCGACATGCTCATCCTCATCGGTTGGGTCTGGCGTCATTCGGATGCCGCTTCAACAGGGTCCGGCTGAAACGCGGTGCCGAGCTGCTCGCGTCCCGGCGGGCTTCTACTATAGCTTGTAAGCTATGGTCAAGCCGCGCCCGGCCGTGGTCCATCGTTCCCGATGGGGAAGGCGGCACAGATTCGGCGAGTGCTGGCGAAAAACGTCCGGCGCTTAAGAAACGCTAAGGGGCTGTCGCAAGACGCGCTGGCCGCCGACGCCGATCAGCACCAAGCGCTGATAAGCGAAATCGAGAACGCGCGCGCCAATGTCGAGCTGGACACGCTTGGCAAGATTGCCGCCGCGCTCGGAGTGCCTCCGGGCGAGCTATTCAAGGATTGAAGCCTGCGGCCCGCCAGTGCGCCGCGAGTAGGCGCTGCCCTGCCGGGTCCGCCTTGCTGCAATGGGGGTGCCCAGCCGGCGGGGCGTCGCGATCCTGAAAGGTCCAGGTCGCTAGTGCCGGTCACCTAGCCCGATGGCCATGGTGCATCAACCGGGCACTAGCGCGCACCCGCGAGCAAGACCCCAATGTGTGTCATAAGTGTGTTACGAAAAACTAAGTTATTGATGCCATTGAAAAAAAGTCAGGGCGCAGCCGATCGGCATATCGGCTGCGCCCAACATGACCGGCCAAGCACGGGGGGAGGGGGGAAAGGATGGCCGGCCGCTTTATCAAAGCGCGACCGCCTTATTTGTTCCGTTTGGCCGGCGCCTGCGCTTCGGCAACACGCCAGCAAAATATTTGCCGATCTGGATCACGACTCGGTGAAATCCAGGAAACCTCGGAACGGCTCACCCCGACAAATGTTGCAGCAGCGTTGGATGGGCTCGGGGGCCGTTCGCATGTCCGGAAGGTCGTTCCGGCGCGCTGGAGGTGGTCTGATGGCCAGGCAGTTATACGTTCGTATAGTCAGTGCGCTCGGTCTTGTTGCGCTTGCCGCGCTGTTCGTGGGTATCGACCCGTTTCTGAGCGCCGGCGCCAGCCTGAGCAGCCAGACGCCCGCCGTTTCGGTCAATCGCACGCTTAAGGGCGACCGGCTGCCGACAGCCAATTCGGCCATCCTCGACGTCCCTGGCGGCCAGGCGCGGTTTGCCCGGCAGCCGAGCACCGAGACGCGCGCGCAGACGCCGTTCGCCTGCGACCCCGCCGTTAGCCTCATCCGTTCGCCTAATTCGCCTCCCCCGTCAGGGAATGTCTATCGCCGCTGCATGGCCTAAAGGCCCGGAGCGGGAATCGCCTCAAATTTAAGGCGAATGCCAGCGTTTTGGTGGGGCGGGATCTTTACGCGAAACCGCTATCTGTCCGGCACCAAATCAAGTTCGGGGCAGGCTTTTTCAGGATCATGCTCGAGCCGACTCTCCCCCGCAGCGCCGGGGCAATCCCTTTTTGCGCCCGCCCGCAGAGAACCATTCCCGGTCGGGAGGCGACTAATAAAGGACACCAGCGAAAGGGGACGCTGCAGCACTCGCAATCGGTCTTCGATCGGCTACGCGGAGCGCTGCGGAACCTTCCAACGATGTCACGGCTTAACAGAATTGAAAATCGGCACTTCAGCAGGGTGGAGAGTATCATGGCAGCGAGCGCTCGATTCCGACATCTGCGTAACATCGCTCTGTTTGCGAGTCTTATGACGATTCCCGTCGCGCCGGCTTTTGCGCAAACATTGTCGTATCAGCCGGCCGATCACGGCTTGGCTTTCCCGCAATATGCGCCGCAGCCGGGCAACGCGACGCCGAGCACCGACGAAATGCCGGCGGCGCTGCGCCGTCAGGTGGTTTCGTATCAGGGCAACGAGGCGGCCGGCACCGTCATTGTGGACACCGCGCACACCTATCTTTATCTGGTCCTCGGCGGCGGCAAGGCGATGCGTTACGGCATCGGCGTCGGCCGCGACGGCTTTACCTGGTCGGGCACGCAGACGATCACCCGCAAGGCCGAGTGGCCGGATTGGATCCCGCCGGCAGCAATGATCGCCCGCCAGCCGTATCTGCCGCGCTGGGTCGGCGGCGGCCCCGGCAATCCGCTCGGCGCCCGCGCCATGTATCTCGGCGGCACCGACTACCGCATCCACGGCACCAACGATCCGACGACCATCGGCAAGCACGTTTCGAGCGGCTGCATCCGCTTGGCGAACGATGACGTGATCGATCTCTATAGCCGCATCAATGTCGGCACCAAGGTCATCGTGCTGCCGAACGCCGATCGCAACGCCGCGGTCGAAGGTGGCCGCCGCGCGTCGCTCGGCGCACCGATGATGGCGCAGATCCAGGTCAGGCCCGCGTCCGAGCGGCCGTTGCCTCCGGTGCCGGCGACCGCTCCGATGCGCGTGAGCATTCTGGGCGTCAACTTCTCCGGCAACGACTGACGCTATCGATATTGACATAACGGCCGGCCTTCGGGCCGGCCGAATTTTTTAAGTTCCATTGCAATGGCTGAAGCGCGCGAGAACGGGCTTCGGCCTATTTTATTTGTCGAAACGAATGACGATATTAAGGAGAGGGAGCTCGGAAGTGTGAAAGTATGGACGCGCCGGACCATATCAAGATCGACAGTACCGAATGCCTCAACCTCGAGAACGAGCTACGCAGCCGCGCCAAGCAACAGGAAGCGCTGGCGCAACTCGGTGAGCGCGCCCTGGTGGAGCCCGATCTGGAGCGGCTGCTCAACGATGCCGCCTCGACGGTCGCGCTCACGCTGGCGGTCGATTTCGTCAAGATCCTCGAACTGTTGCCCGGCGGCACCGAGCTGTTGTTGCGCGCCGGCTTCGGCTGGAAGACCAGCCTTGTCGGCTCGGTGCTGACCGCGACGGACGCCGGCAGCTACGCGCACTACACCTTGAATTCCGCCGCGCCGGTCGTCACCGCCGATTATGCGGCCGAGACCAGGTTCGCGATCGCGCCCTATCTGAAGGATCATCACTGCTCAAGCGGCGTGACCGTGACCATCGCCGGCCGCGACGGCCGCGCCTACGGCATCCTCGGCGTCTGTACCGGCAAGGCGCGCCATTTCGGCGCGCAGGACACCTCGTTTCTCGCCGCCGCCGCCAATATCCTGGCCGGTGCCATTCAACGCCGCCAGCTCGAGCAACGCCACGAATTGATGATCCGCGACATGCGTCACCGCTCGGGGAATCTGTTCTCCCAGCTCTTGGCGCTGTTCTCGCAGACCGCCAAGAACGCCAAAAGCATCGCCGATCTCGCCAGCAAATATCAGGCGCGCGTGCTCGCCATGGCCAACGCCCACCGCCTGATCACGGAAGGCGGCTGGACGTCGATCCCGATCATGGAGCTGCTCTACGTCATCTTGGGGCCCTATCTCGATCGAGTCTCGTTCAGCGGCCCGAACATCGATCTCGAGCCCGACCCGATCTTCAATCTCAGCGCGGCGCTGCATGAGCTGGCCGCCAACGCCGTCAAGCACGGCAGCCTGTCGCGGCCCAAGGGGCAGCTCGATCTGAGCTGGTCGGTGAGCCGCACCGAGCGCGGCATGACTTTGATCCTGGATTGGGTCGAGAAGAACGGGCCGCCGGCGCGGCGGCCGCGGCGGCTCGGATTTGGCTCGCGGCTGGTCGGCATGGTCATCGAGCGGCAGTTGAACGGCGAAGTGCAGCGCTCGTTCACGCGCAACGGCTTGTCGGTGCACATGGTGGTGCCGCTCACCCACGAGCGCTGGCCGAGCCCTGGGGCGCCGGTGAGTACGCAAATGTAGCCCGGATGAGCGTAGCGATATCCGGGGCCAGCCTGCGAAACGGAACCCCGCATATCGCTCCGCTCATGCGGGCTACGGATGCACGTCTTCCGTGAACCAATCGGTCGGCAGATCGTGGCCGGCGCCGCTTTCCTTGGCCTTGCGGTAGAGCAGCGCGCCGACGGCGGCGAATTGATAGCCGAGCCCCAGATTGTTGATGAAGCAGGTGACTTCACGATCGGTGCGGCGGCCCGCTGCGCGGCCGGCGATCAGCTCCGGCAGGGTCGGCAGCTTGTCGAAGTCGATGTCTCCGGCGACCTCCCAGCCGCGGCCGTCGGCCTTCTCGGGCACCACCAGATCCTTGGTCAAAACATGGATCGGGCGCGTGTCATGGGTGTGGATGACGACGCGCTCCGCGCGTTTGACGGCGTTGGTTTCGATTTCCGGTCGCTTTATCGAGCTCAAGTGCATTCCCGGTTCGATCCAGTGTGCGAAGAAGATCGGATCGAGCGTGTTGGTGGCGCACATGACTATGTCGGCGCCTTTGATCGCGTCTTCCGGCGTTTCGACCGGAACAATCGTGGCGCCGAGCGCTTCGCTCATCTGCCGCGAGAATGCGACGCAATTTTCACTGTTCGGGCTGAAGCAGCGGATGCTGGCGATATCGCGCACCGCACACGCCGCCTTCAGCTGCGCACCGGCTTGCCAGCCGGAGCCGAGAATGCCGACCGATTTCGCGTCCTTGCGCGCCAAATACTTGGCGCCCAGCCCGTTGGCGGCGCCGACCCTCATGCGCTGCATGACGCCGTCGGGAAAGATCGCCAGCGGCTCGCCGGTTTCGGTCGAGAACAGCAGCACCAGCCCGACGTAGCGGTTGCCCGGCGCCGCCGGTATTTTTTCGCGGCGGATATTGTTGCCGCGCTTCGGCCAGGTGACGATGTCGGAATTGATGCGAACCGCGCCGACGCCGAGTTTGGGGATGACGCCGTCCATGGATTTGAGACTGTACAGCGCGTCGTCGCGGCCGGTCGGGGTGATGCAGTCGGAACGCGTGCGCGAGATGCCGCGGCCCTCGGCGAGCTCCAGGTAGGCCTCTTCGAGCACATCGATGCATTCCGGCATGGTGACCAGCTTGTCGACGTCGTCGTTGGACAGGATCAGGGTCATGGTGCGTTCTCAATTCTCGCCCTGCGCCGCGGTACGGCGCGGCAGGCGAAGCATGGCGGAGCTTGCGGCGTGAAATTCAGCCAACCTGAGCCTTTGCGCGCTCGGGCGTCGCAACCGTTTCGCGCATCAAGCTCAGCATCGTCGCCCAGGCCGCATCGGCGGTGGCGATCTCGTCGGCGTTGCGGCCTTTGCTGCGCGCGGGATTTTGGAAGCCATGGCCGGCTTTCGGGTAGCGGTGGAACGCGTAAGGGATATTGTAGCGTTTGAGTTCGGCCTCGAAGCGGTCGACGTCCGCCGGCGACGGATTGGTATCCAGATCGCCGAAAAATCCGTAGACCGGGCAGCGGATGTTGCCGATCAACTCGAACGGCGTCGGCATGCCTTCACCCCAGTGGCTCATCATGCCGCCGCCGTAATAGGCGACGGCGGCGGTGAATACCGGCTTGGTGCTGGCGCCGAGAAACGACAGCCGGCCGCCCATGCAGTGTCCGGCGATGAAAAACCCGCTGCGATCGAGATCCGGCCGGGACAGCGCGTAATCCGCCGCTGCGGCGATTTCGGCGATGACTTCGTTGTCCTTGAGGAATTTCTTGCAATCGTGCAGCGGCACGTCCTTGGGGCAGTGATGGTAGAAGTTCGGCACCACCGTCAGATAGCCGGCCTTGGGGAATTCCTTGAAGTAGTGGGCGGTGCAGGCGTCGAGCCCGCCGCGGTGGAACATCAGCAGCACGGCAGGGTGCGGTCCGGGGCCGGGCGGCACCGCGACGTGCACGTCCATCGATCGTCCCGCGACTTCAAGGTAGATCGTTTCCTCCCGGGCATCGGCATTTTTCATCGGTTCAGTTCCGCGCTTTGGATCAAGGCGTTCGCTTTCTCGACGATCGCCGGCGAGTAGGCGATCGATTTTTCGATGATGGCCTGAAGTTCGTCGCCGGGCAATGGCGCGAGGCTGACCCGCATGCGCTCGGCGTCGGCCAGGAAGTCGGCATCCTTCATTGTCGCGGCGAACGCCGCGCGCAGCTCCGCCACGCGCTCCGCCGGCAGACCCGGCGGCGCCGTCAGGGAACGGCCGACCTTTTCCGACTGCAAGAACAGTTCGAGGATCTGGCGCTGCTCGTCGTCGCGCGCCAAGTCCACGACGCGCGGCACGTCCGGCAGATCGGGCGCGCTCTCGAGTCCGGTTTGCAAGAGCACGTTGACTTTCCGCTCGCGCAGCAAATCGGCGTGCATGACGCGAAACACCGTCCACGGCATGCTGACCGCGTCGGCCTCGCCGCGCTCCATCGCCAACAGGCCGTCGACCGAGCTCTTGTAGCCGGTGATCAGCTTGAACTTGACGCCGAGGAGCCGCTTCAAGATCGTCCAGCGCAGCTGCGACGAGCTGCCGCTCGACGAGACGACCAGTTCCTTGCTGTAGGCGTCGGCGATCTTTTGCACCGCGGCGGTATGCCAGGCGATCAGTGCGGCATTGTTGCTGATGATGCGGCCGATCCAGTTCATCTTGGTGACATCGGCTTTGAGTCCAGGCACCTTGAATAGCTGCGTTTCATAGACCGACTGATCGAGCATGCCGATGACCGTGCCGTCATGCGGGGCGAGGTTATAGAGCTGATTGGCGGCGAGAATGCCGCCGGCCCCCGGCATGTTCTGCACAACGACGGTGGGGTTGCCCGGCAAATAGCGGCCGATGTGGCGCCCAACCAGGCGGCTCAGCGCGTCGTAGCTGTCGCCGACGCCCGACGCGACGATGATTTCCAGCGACTTGCCCTGATAAAATCCGTCGGCGCGCGCCGCGCAGCTCGGCGCCAGCAGCGCGGCGCCGACGGTCAACGCCGCCGCGCCGAGACCCTTGATGCAACGGATCGGCATCGCATCGCGCGCGCGGCGGCGCTATTCCGCCGCCTGCTGGCCTTCCTCTTCGGCGATGGCGCGCGCCTCGACGGCGTCGATCTCGGCCTGATCCAGTTTGACCAGGATGTTGTGCATGTGCTGAACCTTGCTTGGGTCGTCGTCGGGACCAAGCAACGGGTAGGCGTCGCCACCGCGGTCGCGCAGCGGCGGCGAATGCGATTCGAAAACCACCGCGGTCTCGTTGCCGCGGTTCCATGCCCAGTGCACCTTGTTGCGCGGGATGCGCATGACGTCGCCGGCCTTGCAGCGGTAGCCGCGGCCGTCGACGAAGAAATAGATTTCGCCGGAGACAATGTAGTTCATCTGCTCGCAATCGTGCATGTGCGGACTGGTGTGATAGCCCGATGCGCGTTCGGCGAACATAAGGCTGGTGTCGGTGCCGTGGACTTTCTGCGCACGCAGTACCGACTTGCCGACTGCCGCCATCGCGACGCGTTCGGTCATTTTGACGTTGCGCCTGTTGACCCTGTAGTTGGGCTTGTCCGACATTGCCGTTTCCTCCAATCGTCTATGCGTTCGTATCGATCAGGAACATTACCGCGACAGTTCCATGGTCGCAATCCGCGCGCCCGCCGATGGATAACAGCGCAAAGGCGCATCATAATGGCGGCAGCCCGCGAACCGTAGCCGGAGAACGCCGATGCACGCCGAACCATTCCACCTGTTTCCCTACCAGGCCATCGTCGACCGGCCGCGCGTTAAGTGGCCGAACGATGCGCGCGTCGCGGTGTGGGTGATCCCCAATATCGAGCATTTCCATATCGAGATCGGCAATGCGGCGCCCGACATTCGCAATCACTCGCGCCGCGATTACGGCAACCGGGTCGGCATCTGGCGCATCATGGAGGTGCTCGCCAAGCACAACGTGCGCGGCACGGTAGCGCTCAACGCCGAGGTCGGCCGCTACTATCCGCGCATCATGGAAGAGGCGGCGAAGCTCAAATGGGAGTTGATGGGCCATGGGCTGACCAATTCGGTGATGCTCACCGGCTTGAGCGCCGAGCAGGAAGCCGCGGTGATCGCCGAGGCGCGCGAAGTCATCGAGCAATGGGGCCAGAAGATGCGCGGCTGGCTTGGGCCGGGCCTAAGCGAGACCTGGCACACGCTGGATTTGCTGCGCCAGCACGGCGTCGACTATGTCTGCGACTGGGTCAACGACGATCTGCCCTACCGCATGAACAACGGGCTTTACTCGATCCCCTATTCGATCGAGCTCAACGACATGCCGCTGTTCAACATGCCGAGCATCAGCATCGACGATTTCTACCGACGGATTTGCGAGACCTTCGACGTGCTGTACGAGGAGGGCGAGCGCAACGGCCGGGTGATGGCGATTGCGCTGCATCCGTTCCTGATCGGCGTGCCGCACCGCATCCGGACGCTGGACCGGGCGCTGCAATACATCGCCGGCCACGGCAAGGTGTGGTTCGCGACGGGGTCGGAGATTATCGATGCCTATCGGGGGCAGGAGAGGACGTGACAAAAGCTAGTGCTGCTTCGAGGGGATAATTTCCAACGCTTGAGAAAGCGGCCTTGATCGCTTGGACAGCGTTTCTGTTCGTGTTGGCGAGCTTGTCAAGGACGGCGCCATCAGCGCGGTTACGCGCGTCTTCGACGCGCTATGGCGCCGCCGCCTTCGGCGGTCTTCGATCCTTGACAAGCTCGCCAACACGAACAATTGGCAGCCAAGCGATCAAGGCCGCCCCCGATCACCATGAAGCTGATTGATCCACTGGCATCGCCGTCCCCTTCCTTCCTTGGCGCAAATCGCTAAAGTGCCGGCCCCTAACGCCGGGCAGGAGAAAGAGCCGCCATGAGTCAAGACGTCGTCAGCTTTCAATCGGCGGGCCTGCGCCTGCATGGCGTGCTCAGCGTGCCGGACGGCGTGCGGCCGGGTGAGCGGCGCGCGGCGTTCCTGGTACTGCACGGCTTTGGCTCCAACAGCGAAAGCCCGACCTGCATCACGCCGGCGCGGGTGCTCAATGAATTCGGCTTCGTCACCTTGCGGTTCGATATGCGCGGCTGTGGCAAGAGCGAGGGCGAGTTCGGCAGGGTCATCTGCCTCGAGCAGGTCGAGGACACCGGCAACGCGCTCGATTTCTTGGCCAAGCATCCGGCCGTCGACCCGGATCGCATCGGCGTGATCGGCTCGAGTTTTGGCGGCGCGGTCGGCGTCTATGCCGGCGGCACCAATCCGCGCATCGCCGCCGTGGTCTCGAACGGCGGCTGGGGTCATGGCGAGCGCAAATTCCGCGGCCAGCATCCGACGCCGGAGGGTTGGGCGAAGTTCACCAAGATGCTCGAAGAGGGCCGCGACTATCGCGCCCGCACCGGCAAATCGCTGATGGTGCCGCGCTACGACATCGTGCCGATCCCGGGCCATGTGAAGGACAATCTCGACAAGCAGAAGGTCGGCATGTTGGCGCCCAATTCGGTCGAGATGTTCCCGGCCGAGACCGCGCAGAGCATGTTCGATTTCCGCGCCGAGGAGGTGGTCGGCAACATCGCGCCGCGGCCGCTTCTGCTCATCCATGCGGCCAAGGATTCGGTGACGCCGACCGAGCAATCGGTTGAAATGTTCAAGCGCGCCGGCCAGCCGAGCGAGCTGCACCTGTTCGCCGGCCTCGATCACTTCCTGTTCGCGGAAAAATCGATGCGGGTCTGGACCATGATGCGCGGCTGGCTCGATAATTATTTCCCCGCTGCGAAATAAGCGTAGCCCGGATGAGCGCAGCGACATCCGGGATCTGCCTCTCGACCGTATCCCCGCATGTCGCTGCGCTCATGCGGGCTACTTGCTGTCCTGCGGCGAAGTGAGGAAATCTTGAATCGCAACAGTATTGCCGTCAGCCACGACGAACTCGGCCGCTTCATCCGCGAAGTGCTCATCGCCAACGGCGCGCGCGCCAAGGATGCCGCGATCGTCGCCGAAGGATTGGTCTGGGCCAATCTGCGCGGTGGCGACGGCCATGGCGTGTCGCGGCTGCCGCGCTATCTCAACATCATCGCCCACGGCGAGATCGACACCAAGGCGGAGCCGACGCTGGCGCACGATCGCGCCGCCACCTTCGTGCTCGATTGCCACCACGGTTTCGGGCCGGTGGCGGTGATGCAGGCCGCGGCGCTCGCGGTCGAGCGGGCGAAGAAAGCCGGCGTCTGCTTCGGCCTGGTGCGCGAGACGACGCACACCGGCGCCATCGGCCGCTACGCGCAATGGATCGCCCAACAGGGCTGCGCCGCGATCCTCATCGGCGCCGGGCCGACCCTGATGGCCTATCACGGCACGCGGGTCGCGAGCCTCTCGACCAGTCCCATTGCGATTGCGGTGCCGAGCGGCAACGGCCCGATCCTGCTCGATATGGCGTCGAGCGCCATCGCCAACGGCAAGATCTTGCAGGCGCGCAATACCGGCGAGGCGCTGCCCAAAGACACCGTGCTCACCGCCGACGGCGAGCCGACCACCGATCCGAAGCAGGCCGAGATTTTGCTGCCGCTCGGCGGCCCAAAAGGCTCCGGCCTCGGCCTGATGTTCGAAATGCTGGCGAGCGTGCTGGCCTCGGCGCCGATCCAGGCCCGTGCGTTGGGTGCGGAAAAGCGCGACCGTCACACCGGCAATACCGCGATGCTCGCCATCGATATCGAAACCTTCCGCCCGCTCGCCGGCTTCACCCACGACGCGGATGCATTGACCGCGATCCTCAAAGCGTTGCCGCGGCAAACCGGCTTCGACGAAGTCACCATGCCTGGCGAGCGCTCGCAGCGCACCGAAGCGCGACGCCGCAAGAACGGCATTCCGATTCCGGCAAAACTTTGGGAAGAGCTGGAAGGCATCGGCAAGAAATATTCGGTCAAGATGCCGGCAACCTGATCCGCCCCCGCTATCGCGGGGGCGGATGAAGACTACTCACATCTCGCAGTGAATCATCGGCACGAAGGCATAGCCGCTGCCCGATTTGGTGGCATGGCCGAGCGCCGGGAACGGCAGGTGGCCGCCGGAGAACAACAGGCGATCGGTCGCCACCATGTCGAGCACGCGCTTGCGGTTGGCGAGCGCCGCCGGCGGATCGGTGTCGAACGCCACCGAGCGTTCCGGATCGGGGAATTGCAGCGCCAAGCAATGCACGATGTCGCCGAAGATGAGGAAGTCGCCGCCCGGCGGCGACACCCGCACCATGCTGTGGCCGACGGTGTGGCCGTAGCAGGCGACCGCGCGCACTCCGGCTGCGAATTCGGCGCCGTCCTTGTAGAGCGAGAGCTTGCCGGCGGCGGCATAGGGTTTGATGGCGTTGACGGCGAGATCGAAGAAGCCGCGGAATTCTTCCGGCGCCTGGCCGCGAATATCGGCCGAGGTCCAGAACGCGTGGTCGTTCTCGTTGACGTAGAGGGTTGCGTTCGGAAACAGCATCTTGTGGTCGCTGGTGACGACGCCGGGGATGTGGTCGGGATGCGGATGGGTGATGACGACGGCGTCGATCGCCGAGGGACTGACGCCGGCCGCGGCGAGGTTTTGCGGCAGCCGGCCAATGCTCGGCGCGAAATGGGTGCCGCCGCCGGCATCGACCAAAATGAGCTTTTGGCCGGTATTGATCAGCCAGGTGTTGAGCGGCGTGGTGAACCCCATCTTGGGCAGATGGGCGTCGCGCAAAAGCTTCTCGGCGCCCGCTTCGTCGCCAGTGAAGATGGTTGCGTCCAGCGTCAGGGTGCCGTCGCTCACCACCGTCACCTCGTAGCTGCCGACCTTGTGCCGGTAAAAACCCGGCGCTTGCGTGCCGGCAAATGGCGTAGCCATGGGTTACTCCCTTGAGATGATCGAATGCGTCGCGCGCTGCGCGTGCAAGACTAGCAAAATGCCTTACGCCTCCGCCAGCCGCAGGCCGATAAAGCGGTCGAGGGTGGCGTGGTCGTCGAGCAACTGCGCCGACGGCCCCGCGTGGACGATGCGGCCGCGTTCGAGGAGGAGCGCCGATTGGGTGAGCGACAGCGCGATCTCGGCGTGCTGCTCGACCAGGATGAAGGCGCAGGTGCCTTCGCTGGTCATGCGGCGGATCGCTGAGGCGAGCTCTTCGACGACGATGGGGGCTAGCCCCTCGAGCGGCTCGTCGAGCAGGAGCAGCGCCGGATTGGTCATCAGCGCGCGCGCGATCGCCAGCATCTGCTGCTCGCCGCCGGATAGCTGATTGCCGAAATTGCGCCGGCGCTCGGCGATGCGCGGGAACAGGTCGTAGACCGTCGGCAAATTCCAGCGGCCGTCGCGCGCCGCCACGGTGAGATTTTCCTCAACCGTCAGCGTCGAAAAAATTTCGCGTTCCTGGGCCACCCAGCCGATGCCGGCTTGGGCGCGGCGATGCGGCGGGCGCGCCGTGATGTCCTCGCCGCGCCACAACACGCGGCCGCGGCCGACCTGGGTGTAACCCATGATGGTGAGAAGCAGCGTCGATTTGCCGACGCCGTTGCGGCCGAGCACGGCGAGGCCGCCGCGCTCCGGCAGTTCGAACGAAATGCCGTCGAGCACGACCGCCGGGCCGTAGCCGGCGCGGACGTCGCTGAGTGTAAGCAACGGTGCAGTCACGATACCGCCTCGTGGCGCGCCTTGCCGAGATAGACCGCGCGCACCCGCGGGTCGGCGGCGATTTCTTGCGGCGTGCCTTCGACCAGCACGCGGCCGCCGACCATGACGATGACGCGCGAGGCAAAGCGGAACACCAAGTCCATGTCGTGCTCGATGAACAGTACGGTGATATCGCGCGACAGGCCGGCGATGGCGGCGAACAATTCGCGGCTTTCCTCGCGCGGCACGCCGGCCGCCGGCTCGTCGAGCAGCAGCACTTTTGGCTTGGCGGCGAGCGCCAGCGCGATTTCGACCAGGCGCTGCTGGCCGTAAGCCAACTCGCGGGTCAGACGATGGCACACCGGCCCTAAGGTCAGTGCCGAGAGAATATCGTAGGCCTCGTCGATTTCGTCGCCATAGGCGGTGAGCTGCCGCCACCAGGTGCGCGCCACCTTGCGCCGTTCGCACACCGCAAGCGTCACCGATTCGAGCGCCGTGAGATGCGGAAACAGCTGATTGATCTGGAAGGTGCGGACCAGGCCGAGCCGCACCCGCTCTTCGGGCGGCAATGCGGTGATGTCGTCGTCGCCCAGCACGATGCGGCCGCCGTCCGGCTGCAGCATCCCGGTCATCAGGTTGATCAGTGTGGTCTTGCCGGCGCCGTTGGGACCGATCAGCGCGTAGCGCATGCCTTGCGGCAGGACGAGCGCGATGTCGGAGGCGACGACCAGCGAGCCGAAGTTTTTGTTCAGGCCGTGGGTGGCAAGGGCGTTGGCGCTCACGACGTCACCTTCATGCGCCGCGCCAGATGCGCAAGGCCGCCGAGAATGCCGTTCGGCAACAGCGTGACGACGGCGATCAGCAAAAGGCCGATCCAGAAATACCAATATTGCGGATTGAGCCCGGAAAACTGATCGCGCGCCACCATATAGACCGCGGCGCCAATCAGGCCGCCGTAGAGCCGCCCGGTGCCGCCGAGGATCAGCATGACCAGCACGTCGGCGGAGCGCTGGAAGCCCAAGGCTTCGAGGGAGACCGTCTCGGTGGTCTCCGCCAGCAGCGCGCCGGCGATGCCGGCGATGATGGCGGCGATGGTGTAGATGGTCCGGATATGAGCGTGCACCGGCGCGCCGATCGCCGGCATGCGCAGACCGTTCTCGCGGATGCCGCGCAGCGCCAGCCCGAACGGCGAATGAATGATCCGCCGCGCCACCAGGAAAACGACGAACAGCCCGGCGAGCGAATAGCCGTAGGCGGTGTAGCCGTAAATATCGAGTCGGAATTTTCCGAGGATCGGCCAAGTGTGGATCCCTTGCAGCCCGTCGAAGCCGCCGGTGATCCAGCTGGCGCTGTTGGCGGCCTCCTGCAGCACCAGTCCAATGCCCAGCGTGATCATGATCAGCGCCAGGTGACGGAACCGCACGACGATGAAGCTCGTCAGATAACCGAACAGCCCGGCCATGATCGCCGCGGCCAGGAGGCCGGTCAGTGGTTCGCCAAACCCCCATTTCGACAATAGGCCCGCCGTATAGGCGCCGACGCCGAAATAGGCGGCGTGGCCGAGCGAGACGATGCCGGCGTAGCCGAGGATAAGATCGAGCGACAGCACGAACAAAGCCGTGATCGCGATCTGGCTCGCCAGCACCAGATAATTCGGCGTCAGCACGAACGGCAGCAAGGTCGCGAGCCAAAACGCGGCCTCGCTCCAGCGCCAACGCATCTGCGCCTGCAAATATTGCACCGGACGAACGGCGATTGCCTCGCTCGCCACGCCTAGCGCCTTCCGAACAGGCCGGCCGGCCGCCACATCAACAGCACGATCATCACCAGATAGATGAGAAAGGCGCCGATCGACGGCACGTAATATTTGCCGGCCATGTCGCTGAAGCCGAGCAGCATGGCGGCGGCGAACGATCCGGAAATCGAGCCGAGACCGCCGACCGACACCACGATCAGGACGTAGATCAGGTAGGTCAGCGCGAACTGCGGATCGAGCCCTAGCATGGCGATCGCCAGCGCGCCGCCAAGGCCGGCAAGTCCGCTGCCGAGCGCGAAGGTGGCGGCGAACAGGCCATCGACATTGATGCCGAGCCCGCGCGCCATGCGCTGATTGTTGACCGCGGCGCGCACCTGGGCGCCGAAGCGGGTGGTTTCGACTGTCACCACCAGCACGACCGTGATCAGCAATGCCGTGGCGATGAGGAACAGCCGATAGACGGGGAGATCGAGGCCCACGAAAGCGATCGAGCCGCGCAAATAGGGCGGCAATTGCATCGGCTGCTGGTCGGTGCCGTAGATGTAAGCCGCCGTGGCGATGGAAACGAACACGATGCCGATGGTGAGCAGACACTGATCGAGGTCGCTCGAATTGTAAAAGCGCCGGAACAAGATCCGCTCCAGCACCACGCTTAAGGCGGCGGCGGCGATGAACGCAACCGGCAGCGTCGCCAAAAACGGCCAGCCGAATGCGTTCATCAGCGTGATGGCGACATAGCCGCCGAGCATGGCGAAGCTGCAATGCGCCAGGTTGACGAAGTTCATCATGCCGAGCGTCACCGACAGCCCGACCGACATCAGGAACAACAGCATCCCGTAGGCGAAGCCGTCGAACAGCACGCCGAAGACTGAAGGCATGGGCGGCGGCCCGGGTCGCGGAAAGCCGCGTCAGTTCTTCATGCGTGCCTTGGCCGGATCCTTCACGTTCGGCACGCTGTCGATTTCGACGTTGCGCAGGCCGTCGCCGACCTTCTCGACGCGGCGGATGTAGACGGTCTGGACGATGTCGCGGGTTTCCGGATCGATCAGAAGCGGGCCGCGCGGGCTTTCCCAGCTCATGCCCTTGGCGGCGGCGATCAGGGAGTCGGCGTCGGTCTTGCCGCCGGTCTTCTCCAGCGCCGCATAGATCAGGTGCATGCCGTCGTAGCCGCCGATGGAAAAGATGTCGGGGTTGCGATGGTATTCGTCGTTATAGGCTTTCACGAAATCCTTGTTCATCGCCGACTGGTGATTGTAGTCGTAGTTCGACACCGTGATGATGCCGATGCCGGCATCGCCCATGCCTTGCAGCGCGGTCTCGAAGGCCAGCGCGTCTTGGCCCAGCACTTTGGTCTTGGCAATGTCGACGCCGCGTTCGGAGAGCGCCTTGCCGACGGCGGCCGGCTGCGCGCCGCCGGGGATCCAGATGTAGATGGCGTCCGGGCTCTTGTCCTTGGCGGCCTGGATGAAGGCGGAGAAATCGGGGTTCGCCACCGGGAAGCGGACCGAGCCGACGATTTCGCCGCCGGCCTCTTTGAAGCCGGTCTGGAACCAGGTCTCGGCGTCGATGCCGGGACCGTAATCGGACACCATGGTGTAGATCTTCTTCAGTCCGTTCTTGGCCGCCCAGGTACCGAGCGTGTAGTTCAATTGCGGCGTCGTCGCCGAAGTGCGGGCGATGTAGGGCGACTTCGTGGTGATGATCGAGGTGGCGGCGTTCATCACCACCATGAATTTCTTCGCTTCGGCGGAGACATCGCCGACCGCGAGCGCATTCGGCGTCAGCTCGAAGCCGGCGAGAATGTCGGCGCCGTCGCGCACGATCGCCTCCTGCGCCAGGCGCTTGGCGACGTCGGGGGCGATGCCGCCGTTGTCCTTGCGAATGAGCACGATCTTCTTGCCGGCGACGGTGTCGCCGTGCTGCTTCATATAGAGCTTGATGCCGTTGTCCATCTGCGCTCCGGTGTCGGCAAATTGCCCGGAATACGAGATGATGACGCCGATCTTGACCGCGTCCTCGGCATGGATCGCTCCGGCGCCGAGCATGGCCAAGGCCAGGCCGGCCACGCCGATGAAGAACTTTTGCATTGCTCCCTCCCAGTTCCCGTAATGCTTAAGAGCGTTTCGGGTCGTATCCTCGTTCAGGTCGCCCGCGAGTGCAATGCGCGTTTATTGTCGCGGCGCGGCGGTGGGCCGCGGCCCGCCGAACGGGGAGGTTGAGGGAGTGAACGTTTCCGAGCCGGCCACGTCATTGCAGGCCGCGCAAGCCAAGGTCGCGGCGCTGCTCAACCCGCGCAACGTGGTCATCGTCGGCGCCAGCGATGCACCCGGAAGCTGGGCGTTGCGCGCGTACCAGAACCTGCGCCGCTACGACTTCCCCGGCGCGGTCTATGCGGTCAATCCGCGCCGCGACCAGGTCTGGAATATGCGCTGCTATGGCAGCTTCGCCGATCTGCCCGAGCCGCCGGACCATGTGGTGGTGGTGATCCCGGCGCCCCAGGTGCCGGACTGCTTGCGCGCCGCGGCGGCGGCCGGAGCGCGCAGCGCCACCGTCATGTCGTCGGGTTTTGGCGAAGCGCAAAATCCCGCCGCCCAGGCGCTCGCGGCGACGTTGGACAAAACGATCGCCGAAACCGGGCTCGCGGTGTCCGGCCCGAATTGCATGGGCAATATCCACGCGCCATCGCGGCTGATGACGCTGACCGACGACCGTCCGCACCGCATTGCCGCAGGCCCGGTGGCGATCGTCGCCCAGTCCGGCGGGCTCGCCATGGCGATCAAGCGCACGCTCGAAGAGCGCGGCATCGCCACCGCCTCGCTGGTGACGTCGGGCAACGAGGCGGGACTGACCACCGCCGATTACATCGCCTATTACGCGACGCTGCCCTTCGTCCGCGTCATCGTCTCGTATCTCGAAGCGGTGAAGGACCCCGAACACTTGCGCGCAGCCTGCACGTTAGCGCGACACGCCGGCAAGCCGGTGATCGCGGTCAAACTCGGTGCGTCGGCGGAAGGCCGTGCCGCGGCGCTTGCCCACACCGGCGCGGTCGCGGGCGCGATGGCAGAGTTCGATGCGCTCGCCGCGTCGGCCGGCATCTTGCGCGTGCGCACGCTCGACGACATCGTCGAGGCGGCGGAATATTTTGTTCACGTGCGGCTGCCGGCCGGCGCCAATCTCGGCGGCATCACGTTCTCCGGCGCGTTGCGCGGGCTGTTGCTCGATGCCGCGGCGATAAACGGCCTGACCTTCCCCACGCTCGCGCCGGCAACGCTCAAGCGCCTCGAAGCCGTGCTCGGCGTCGGCACCTTTATCGGCAATCCGCTGGATTCCGGTTTTGCCGGCCTCGGCAGCAAGGAGGTCTATATCGAGTGCGTGTCGGCGCTGCTCGACGATCCGGCGATCGATATTTTGCTGCTGCAGGAAGAGCTGCCGCGCGGCACCGGCTCCGAGCGCAAGGAGGTTAACCTCCATGCCGTCAACGCGCTTGCGGCGCGCAGCAAAAAGCCGATCGTCCACGTCACCATGATCTCGCACGGGTTGACCGATTACAGCCGCGCGCTGCGCGAGCAATTGCCGAACATCGGCTTCATGCAGGAGGTCGACAAGACATTGCGCGCGGTACGCGCCATTGCGACCTACGCGGAACGCGCAAGGCAGCCGGTGTGACGCCAACCTTGTTTCGTCCGACCAAGACCTGTTGAATGGGCCACCCACCGCATTTCGGGAGAGAACCATGCCCGCGGCCAAGAAATATGAAGCGATCCACGTCGAGAACGAAGGCGGCATCACCTGGCTGATGATCAACCGCCCGGACAAGCGCAATGCCATGAGCCCGCAGGTCCATCTCGAAATGGACGAGACGCTCGATGAGCTCGCCGTCGATCCGGCGACCGAGGTGCTGGTGCTCACCGGCGCCGGCAACGCGTTCAGCGCCGGGCAGGACATCAAGCTTTATTTCCGCGCCAATGCCGGCGACGCCGCGGCGCGCCACAAGCTGCGCCGGGCCTCGAACAATTGGCGCTGGCAGAAGCTGTCGACATTCCCGAAGCCGACCATCGCCATGGTCAACGGTTACTGCTTCGGCGGCGCCTTCACCCAGGTGACCGCTTGCGACATCGCGCTCGCCGCCGACGACGCGATGTTCGGATTGTCGGAGGTCAATTGGGGCATCCTGCCCGGCGGCATCGTGTCGTGGAACGTGGCGCAGACCATGAACTATCGCGACGCGCTCTATTACGCCATGACCGGCGATTCGTTCGACGGCAAGCAAGCCAAGCAGATGGGCTTCGTCAACTTCTCTTATCCCAAAGAGAAGCTGCGCGAAGAGACCGTCAAGCTCGCCAAGAAGCTGATGGAAAAGAGCCCGGCGACCTTGCGCTACACCAAGGAGGCGATCCGCGCCGTGCGCTTCATGAACGAGCCGCAGGCGCAGGATTATCTCGCCGCCAAGAGCGACGCGTTGCGCTATAACGACAAGGAGAACAGCCGCGAGGAGGGCATGAAGCAATTTCTCGACGAGAAGAGCTATCGCCCCGGCTACGGACACTTCAAGCGCAAGCGGGCGAGCGGTTAAGCAATGATCGAAGCCCGCGGCACCATCGACGAGGAAGAGGTTGCGCGGTTCTCGCGCATGTCCGGCCAATGGTGGGACGCGCGCGGGCCGATGGCGGCGCTGCACAAGTTCAATCCGGTGCGGCTTGCTTACATCCGCGATCGGGTGGCGGAGCACTTCGACCGCGATGCCAAGCGGCTCGATAGTCTCGCCGGTTTGCGCATCCTCGATATCGGTTGCGGCGGCGGCATTCTCTCCGAGCCCTTGGCGCGGCTTGGCGCATCGATGGTCGGCGCCGACCCGTCGGCGAGCAACATCGCCGTGGCGCAGCATCACGCGGCACAGGCCGGGCTATCGATCGATTACCGCAGCACGACAGCGGAAGCGCTGGCGGAGGCGGGGGAAAGTTTCGACGTGGTGCTGGCCATGGAAGTGGTCGAGCACGTCGCCGATGTCGGCCTGTTCGTCGATCTCGCCGGCGCCATGGTGAAATCCGGCGGCCTCCTGTTCGTCGCCACGCTCAATCGCACTATGAAAAGCTTCGCGCTCGCCATCGTCGGCGCCGAGTACATTTTGCGTTGGTTGCCACGCGGCACCCATCAATGGGACAAGTTCGTCACGCCCAACGAGCTCGAAATCGCCATCGCGCAAAGCGGGCTGCAGATCGCCGACGAGACCGGCGTGATGTACAATCTGCTCGCCGATCGCTGGCAGCTCACCACCGACATGGACGTCAATTACATGGTCGTCGCGGAAAAGGCGGCCTGATGTCGGGCTGGCTTTGGATTGCTTTCACCGTCGCGGCGGCGTTCTTTCAGACCTTGCGCAATGCAATGCAGCGCGAGCTGACGACGAGCCTGGGCACCGTCGGCGCCACCCATGTGCGCTTCCTGTTCGGCTTTCCGTTCGCATTGCTGTCTTTGATCGGCGTTTTGCTGGTGACCGGCGTGCCGTTGCCGCGCCCGTCCTTGAGTTTTTGGCCATGGGTGATCGACGGCGCCGGTGCGCAAATCGCCGCCACCGCGCTGATGCTCATGGCCATGGGCCAGCGCTCCTTCGTCGTCACCATCGCCTATATCAAGACCGAGCCGATCCAGGTCGCGATCTTCGGTTTGATCTTTCTTGGCGACGCGGTGACGCTGCCGATGATGACGGCGATCCTGGTGGCAACGGCCGGCGTGCTGATCATGTCGTTCAAGCCCGGCGGCATGGTCGGCGGCGTCAAGCCGACGCTGATCGGCTTGGCCTCCGGCGGCATGTTCGCTTTATCGGCGATCGGTTATCGCGGCGCGATCTTGAGTCTCGGGCTGCCGAACTTCGTCATGGCGGCGACGTTTACGCTGGTGGTCGGCCTGGTGATGCAGGCGGTCGTGCTGTCGTTGTATCTGTGGCTGCGGCAGCCGTCGGCGATGATCGCCATCCTGCGCGCCTGGAAACCGTCGCTGTTCGCAGGCCTGATGGGCGCGCTGGCCTCGCAGTTCTGGTTTTTGGCCTTCGCCATCGCCACCGCCGCCAGCGTGCGAACACTCGCCTTGATCGAGGTGTTGTTCGCGCAAATCGTTGCGCGCGTCATGTTCGGCCAGAAAACCACGGCGCGCGAAGCCTTCGGCATGGCGCTCGTCGTCGCCGGCGTGGCGCTGCTGATTTTCGCGGAAAGATAGAAGCTAATTCTGGTCGTCAGGCAGAATCGGCAGGGGATGAAATTCGATCCCTTCCTCGTGCAGCGCCTTGGCCTCGTCGGGCGACGCTTCGCCATAGATCGAGCGGTGCTCGGTCTCGCCGTAATGGATCTTGCGGGCCTCTTCGGGGAATTTCGGGCCGACATAGTTGGCGTTCTTGGTGACGTGGTCGCGCAGCTCCTTGAGTTTTTGCCGTAGCTCGCGCTCCTGCGATGACATGATGGCGACCGGCGTCTTGGCGACCGCAGGCGGTGTCGCGGCCGGCGGCGGCGGCGCCGGGATGGGTGGCGGCGGCTCCGGAACATCGGCGCGCGCCAGCCGCGGTGCCATGATCGCCTTTTCGACTTTGCTGGAATTGCAGACCGGGCAGGTCACAAGGCCGCGCTTGGCCTGCTTGTCGTAAGCGGCGGAGTTTTGGAACCAGCTCTCAAAACTGTGCTGGCGCTCGCAAGCGAGCGTGTAACGGATCATTGCGCGCCCCGCACCGCATGCAGGTAGGTCGGCTCGGCCAGCGGTTCGACCAGCTCAAAGCGCCGGCCATGGCTCAGCGACGGCACGCGGCTACGCGCGGCCGTGACTTCCGCCGGATCGATCTCGGCAAAGATGACGCCCGGCTCGGTGCCGCCCTCGGCGATGATCTTGCCCCACGGATCGACCACCAGCGAATGGCCGAAGGTGTCGCGGCCGTGCTCGTGCCTGCCGCCTTGGGCGGCGGCGAACACGAAACAGCCGTTCTCGATGGCGCGGGCGCGCATCAGCACGTGCCAATGGGCCTCGCCGGTTTGTTTGGTGAAGGCGGAAGGAATTGCCAGGAACGAGGCGCCGGCCTCGGCCAGCGCGCGATAGAGCGCCGGGAAGCGCAGGTCATAGCAAACTGAAAGCCCGAGCCTGCCCCACGGCAGGTCGGCGACGACGGCAAGCTCGCCGGGACGATAGGTGTTGGATTCACGATAGCTCTCGCCACCGGCGAGATCGACATCGAACATGTGGATCTTGTCGTAACGCGCGGCGATGTCGCCCTTGCGGTCGATCAGGAATCCGCGGTTCGCCGCCTTCTCGGCAGAAGCCTTGACCGCAAGCGAGCCGAGATGGATGTAGATCGAAAGCTTGCGCGCGACCTCGCGCAACGTCGCCAAGGTCGGATCATGCTCCTCGTCGAAGATTTTCGTGAATAGCCGCTCGCGCTTGTTCTCGAGCACGTTGGTCATTTCCGGCGTCTGCACGTAATCGGCGCCGCCGCGCTTGGCTTCGTCGACGCCGGCCAGGACGGCGGCGAGATTGGCCTGCGGGTCGAGGCCCGAGCGCATCTGGATAAGGGCGACTTTGAACTTCGAAGCGTTTGCCATGCTCATGCGCTATTCCTTGCGCTTAGTCCTTGCCAGCGGCGAGCAGCGGGTCGAGCTTGCCGGCTTCGTCCAGCGCGTAAAGATCGTCGCAGCCGCCGATATGGGTCGCGCCGATGAAGATTTGCGGATAGGTGCTCCGCCCGCCGGCGCGCTCGATCATCTGTTTGCGTAGGTCCCGGTTTCCGCTGACGTCGATCTCGTGGAAGCTTACACCCTTTCGTGAGAGCAGGTCCTTCGCATCCTGGCAGTAGGGGCAGTAGCGAATGGTATAGATGTCGACCACGGCCATGATGATGCGAAAGATCTTGTTGATTGGTTATATGGACGTTCGCCCCGGATCGGCAACCCTGGCGAAAATCAGCACGTCGACATTGGCGGCGCCGGCCCGCAACAGCGCCCGGGCGCAGCCGTCGACCGTGGCGCCGGAGGTCAGCACGTCGTCGATGAGGACCAGGTGGCGGCCGGCGACGGCGGCCTTGGCCTCGTCCGGGACGCGAAACGCGCCCTGCACGTTGGCGGCGCGCTCCGGCCGCGACAGCCCGACCTGCTGCGCCGTCGGCTTGACGCGCTTCAGCGCCGCCGCCGCAACCGGGACGCCGCTGTCCGCGGAAATCGCCGCCGCCAGCACGGCCGATTGGTTGAAGCGTCGCGCCCAAAGTCGCCGCCAATGCAGCGGCACCGGCACCAGCGCGTCGGCCTCGGCCAAAAGCTCGCGGCCAGCCTGGCTGATCCAGCGCCCCATCATCGGCGCCAGGTCGAGCCGGTCGCCATATTTGAGCGCATGGACCAAGGCGCGGGAAATCTCGTCGAAGCGCACCGCGGCGCGGGCGCGGTTATAGGCCGGCGGGGCGGCGATGGCTTCCATGGACAGGATGCCCGGACCCGGGTCATAGACGAAGGGAATGCCGAGCCGCTCGCAATAGGGTTTGGTGATGAACGAGAGTTTCGACCAGCACGCCGGACACAGGCCCTTGCCGTCGACCGGCTCGCGGCAGGCGGCGCACAGCGGCGGCAGAGCCAGATCGAGCGCGGTGCGCAGCACCATGCGCGCCGCCGCGACGGCATGCCTCAGCCGTGACGGCAGTGTGATGGTGCCCGAGTCCGACATGCCGCAACGCTACCGTTCCGCGATGCCCTTGTCATCGCCGCAGAGGTGAGACGCTGGATCATGGCCGAGAGCCCCATGATTTTCGATCGGGCCCTGCTGCTGCAGCGCCGCCGGCGCGCCGCCGCTTTGGGGCCGGTGACCTTCCTGCTCGACCGCGTGGCCGACGATCTTGCGGAACGGCTCGCGACGGTGCTGCGCCGCTTCGCGCTCGCGGTCGATCTCGGCACGCCGGGAGACGCGGTGCGCAACGCACTCATGCACCTCGAATCGGTCGGCAGGATCGCCGCCGCCGATGTCATGCCGGATGCGGCGCGCGGCGAAATAGTCGTTGCCGCCGACGAGGAGGCTTTGCCGTTCGGCGACGCCACCCTCGATCTCGTCGTCTCGGCGCTGGCGCTGCAATTCGTCAACGACCTGCCGGGCGTGCTCGTGCAAATCCGCCGTGCTTTGAAGCCTGACGGTTTGTTTCTCGCGGCACTCCTCGGTGGCGAGACGTTGACCGAGCTGCGGCAGAGTTTTGCCGAAGCCGAAAGCGATGTCGAAGGCGGCGTCTCGCCGCGGGTCGCGCCGTTCGCCGACCTGCGCGATCTCGGCGCTTTGTTGCAGCGCGCCGGATTTGCGCTGCCGGTCACCGACGTCGACCGCGTCATCGTGCGTTACGATTCGGTTTTCGGCCTGATGCACGATTTGCGGCGCATGGGTGCGACCAATGCGTTGTTGGCCCGCCGTCGCACGCCGCTCAAGCGCGCGACCTTGCAGCACATGGCTGAAATCTATGCGCAGCGCTTTGCCGACGATGACGGCAAGGTGCGCGCGACGTTCGAGATCGTCTGGCTGTCAGGCTGGGCGCCGCATCCGGATCAACAGCAGCCGCTCAAGCCCGGCGCGGCGAAGGCGCGGCTCGCCGATGCGCTCGGCACGCGGGAGATTTCAACGGGAGAGAAGGCTGGGAAGTGAGTAGCCCGGATGAGCGAAGCGATATCCGGGATTCGACCGCGAGGTTAGCCCCGGATTTCGCTGGCGCTCATCCGGGCTACACGCTATTTCAGCGCCGTGGCGACGTTGCCGTAGAGATTGTTCTTGACCGCCGAACCCAGCGTCACGACCGTGGAAGCGATCGCAACCGCGATGCCCGATGCGACCAACGCATATTCGATCGCGGTAGCGCCGCGCTCGTCGCGCATGAAGCGCACAACGGACGCGATGATCGGGGAGCTCAGGTTCTGCAACATTGTCTCGGGCCTTCTGCCGTTCGGATCATATGAGCGTCGTGAGGTGAGAGATCAGCGGTTCGTCGGCGGGCGGCATCGGATAGTCGCGGAGTTCCGTCGGCCGCACCCATTTGAGTCTCTGTCCCTCCTGCGCCGTAACAAAGCCTTCCCAGCGCCGGCAAACATAGAGCGGCATGAGAAGATGGAAGTCGGGATAGAGGTGGCTCGCAAAGGTGAGCGGCGCGAGGCAATCCTCCTTGACGACGATACCCAGTTCCTCCTTCAACTCTCGGATCAAGCTCTGTTCCGGCCGTTCGCCGGTTTCGACCTTGCCGCCGGGAAACTCCCACAGCCCTGCCATCGACTTTCCCTCTGGCCGCTGTGCGATGAGCACGCGGCCATCGGCATCGATGAGGGCGCAGGCGGCAACCAGGACAAGTTTGACGCTCACGGCCCAGCCCCAATCTATGCGACGTAAGGTAAAGGCACTTTCAATGCGTTCGCGCAGAGTGCCGCAATCGCCGCAACGGTTAAAGCGGGTTTAACGCGGGAAATCCCCGTCTGGTGCGTGTTAATTGGCGCGGGCCAGTTCCAGGACCGCGTCGGCCACGACAAGCGGCGCTTCCTGCGGCAGATTGTGCCCGATCTTCGGCAGCACGCGGCGCTGGTATGGTCTGGTGAAAAGCCGCGCATGGGCCTCCGAACCCGCCGGCGGCTGGATGCCGCTTGACGCGCCGTGCAGCACGATGGTCGGCACGGCGATCGCGGGCTGGGCGGCGAGGCGCTGCTCGATCGGCTCCAGCGCCGGATCGCCGGCCGCATAGCCGAAGCGGTGGCGATAGGACTGGATGGTCACGGCGACGAAATCGGGATTGTCGAACGAGGCGGCACTGTTCTCGTAGGTGGCGTCGTCGAACGTCCAGTCCGGCGACCAGATTTGCCAGATGTAGCGGCACAGCGCGCGGCGGTTCTGCTCGAGCCCGGCGCGGCCGCGCTCGGTGTGAAAATAATATTGATACCAGAAGCGATGCTCCTGCTCCGGCGCGACCGGCTTCACGGACGCCGCGATGTTCTGGATGTTGTAGCCGTTGCCGGTAACCAGGCCGCGCACCCGCTCCGGCCACAGCGCTGCCACCACGCAGGCGGCCCGGCCGCCCCAGTCGTAGCCGGCGAGCGTCGCGCGCGCGATGCCGAGCGTGTCGAGCAACTCGCGTAAATCATTGCCGAGCGCCGCCTGCTGGCCCGAGCGCGGCGTATCGGCGGAAAGAAAGCGCGTCGCGCCGAAACCGCGCAGATACGGCACGATCACGCGGCAGCCGGCGGCCACGAGCGGCGGCACCACCTCGTCATAGCAGCGCGGATCGTACGGCCAGCCGTGCATGAGCAGCACCGGCGCGCCGCCCGGATTGCCGCTCTCCTCATAGGCGACATCGAGCGTGGCGGTACGAATATGCTTGTGTGTCACGTTTCGAGCCGTGTCCGAAGTCATTCGCGTAACGGGAGCCATAAAACGTCGGCGCAGCAAACGACCGGTCTCAATCCGGTTTGATGCTCGCGAACTTGATGACTTTAGCCCACTTCTCGGTTTCGGCGGTGATGAACTTCTGGCATTCGGCCGGCGTCATCGGCATGGGTATGATGCCGAGGTCGGCAAAGCGAGCCTTGAGCCTCGGATCGGCAAGAACCGCATTGACCTCGTTGTTGAGCATCGCGGTGATCTCGGCGGGCGTGCCTTTCGGAGCGCCGAGCCCCTGCCAGGTGCGCGCCTCGAACCCCGGCACGAATTCGCCCACGGTCGGTAAATTCGGCAGCGCGTCCGCACGCGACGGCATCGTTACCGCGAGCGGCCGCAGTAGTCCGGCCTTGATATATCCGAGCGTGGACTGGATCGGCTCGAACACGACCTGGACTTGGCCGGCGATCAGATCGGTCAATTCCGGGGCCGAGCCATGATAGGGGACGTGCACCATGTCGGTGCCGGTCAACATCTTGAACAGTTCGCCGATGACGTGTTGCGGCGTGCCAATGCCGGCCGACCCCAAATTGATCTTGCCCGGATTGGCCTTCGCATAGGCGATGAATTCGGGAAGCGTCGTGGCCGGTACTTTTGGGTTCACCTCCATGACGGCCGGCCCCTGGCTGATGCCGGCGACCAGCGTAATGTCGCGGACGAAATCGTAATTGAGATTTTGGTAGAGCGACGCATTGATGGCGTTGACGGTAGCGAGCTCCATCACCGTGTAGCCGTCGGGTTGGGCCCGCGCGACCTGTTCGGTCGCAACATTGCCCGCCGCTCCAGGCCGATTCTCGACGGCGAATTGCTGGTGCAATCGCTCGGACAGAAACTCGGCCATGATCCGCGCCGTAATGTCGTTTGGACCTCCGGGCGGAAAGCCGACGATCCAGCGCACCGGCCGCGCCGGATAATCCAGCGCCGATGCAATGCGCGATATCGCCGGCAGCGCGAGCGCGCCCGCGGCCAGATGCAAAAATTTGCGGCGCGGAAGTTTCATGGCGGTCCCTCCGATTTAATCGCAGGGCCGCAGCATAAAGGTTGTGGGGGCGCAGCGCGACAGCTTTACTCTTTCGTCCGTTGGCTAGGACCTGTAATCCCCATTGATCGCCACGTATTCCTTGGTGAGGTCGCAGGTCAGCACGCGGTCGCGGCCTTTGCCCAGGCCGAGCGCGACTTTCAGCGCGATCTCCGGCTTCTTCATTGCCGCAGAAACCGCAGCCTCATCGTAATCCGGATCGCGGGCGCCCTTGTGGGCGACGCGGATGCCGCCGAACCAGATCGACAGCCGGTCGCGGTCGGCCGGCTCGCCGGCTTTGCCGACCGCCATGACGACGCGGCCCCAATTGGCGTCCTCGCCGGCGATCGCGGTCTTGACCAGCGGCGAATTGGCGATCGACAGCGCGACGCGGCGCGCCGAAAGTTTCGATACCGCGCCCTCGACCACGATCTCGACCAGCTTGCGCGCGCCTTCGCCATCGCGCGCCACTTGCTCGGCGAGATTGGCCAGCACGCTATTGAACGCTTTGCGGAATGGCACGAGGCGCGGATCGTTGGCGCGGGCGATGCGCGGCGCGCCGCGCGCTGCGCCGGTGGCGAAGGCCAGGAGCGTATCCGAGGTCGAGGTATCGCCGTCGATGGTGACGGCATTGAAGGTGTCGACGACGCCGTCGCGCAGCAGCGACTGCAAGGCCTGAGCCGCGATCGGCGCGTCGGTGAACACGAAAGCCAGCATGGTCGCCATGTCGGGCGCGATCATGCCGGCACCTTTGGCGAAGCCGTTGATGGTGACGGTGGCGCCGCCAAGCCGCGCGCTCGCGGTGGCGAGCTTTGGGAAGGTATCGGTGGTCATGATGGCGCTTGCCGCGTCGACGTAGCCTTCGTCGGTCGCATCCTCGACCAGACGCGCCATGACGCCGTCAAAAGCTTGCGCCGGCAGCGGCTCGCCGATCACGCCGGTCGAAGCGAGAAACACTTCGGTCATCTTGCAGCCGACGGCGTTTGCCGCGAGCTTGGCGGTGAACGCACAAGCTTCGCGGCCGTTTTTGCCGGTGAACGCGTTGGCATTGCCGGAATTGACCACCAGCGCCCGCGCCCTGCCGCCCTTGATCCGGGCGCGGCACCACTCGACCGGCGCCGAAGGACATTTGGAGCGCGTGAACACGCCGGCGATGCTTGCGCCTTCATCGAACACCGCAAGCATCACGTCGGTGCGGCCCTGATAGCGGATGCCGGCGGCTGCCGTCGCCAGCCGCACGCCGGAAATCGCCGGCATGGCGGGCGTGGTTTTCGGGGCGAGGGGGGAGACGGCGGTGGACATGACAGCGTCATGCGCGGGTTTGATCCGCGCATCCATGCGGCGACTGAGCGTTCCGTTAGGTGCGATGGATTGCCGGGTCAAGCCCGGCAACGACGATCAAGAGAGAAATGCCCGTCGGCTATTTCTTCGCCGGGGCAGCCGGATTGAGCGCCGAGGGATCGGGCGTCGGGGCCGGCTTGTCGAGGCGTTCGATCTGGGCGGACTTGCGCAGATTGTCGACCAATTCCGCCTGAGCGCGGTGCGCCACGTAGTTCTGCAGCTGGACCTTGACCTGATCGAAGGTCGGCGTCGGCTTGGCGCGCTTATCCTCGACCTTGATGATGTGCCAGCCGAACTGGGTGTGGATGGGATCTGAAATCTGGCCCTTGTCGAGCTTGAACGCGGCCTCGGCGAATTCCGGCACCATCTGGTCCTTGGTGAAATAGCCGAGATCGCCGCCGTCGGCGGCGCCCGGGTCTTTCGATTTCTCCTTGGCGAGCGCTGCGAAATCGGCGCCCTTCTTGAGCTCGGTCTCGATCGCCTTGGCTTCGTCCTCGGTCGGCACCAGGATGTGGCGGGCGTGCACTTCCTGCTCGGCCGGCATCTGCTTGACGGCGTCGTCGTAGACCTGGTGCATCGCCGCGTCGGTGACGGCGGCTTTGCCGGCCTGCTGCAGCAGCGCTTCCATCAGCACCCGGTTGCGGTCGAAGGCGAGCCGGCGCTGGACGTCGGGGCTGTCGCCGATCTTCTTCTGCTCGGCCGCTTGCGACATCACGATGACGTCCGCGAGATATGTGATCAGGTAATCGCGCTTCTGGTCCGGCCCCATTTGCGGCATGTTGCCGCCAATCTCCTCTTCGGCGAAGGTGATATCGCTCTCGTGAATGTCGACGCCGTTGGCGCGGGCCACCACCGGACTGGAATCCTCTGCCCGCAGCGGCACAGCGGCCGCGCATAACAGCGCCGTTACGGTGAGCGCACAGGAGACGATAAGGCGGGTGGAGGCCATGAAGCGCAATCCTTTGGCAGAGGGGCAAATCGCCGGGTCATCTTTAAGCGCTCGGACTTAGGCGCTCAGACTTGGGCGCAAATCGGTCCGGGCACGTCGTTTTTAAGTCGGTCGGGCCTCACGAAGGCGCGAATTTCGGCGCGGACACTCGCCGAAACGCCAGTTCTTGGCAATGGCAGAATCGCTGCCTCGCCTAACGAGCGCGTGAAGATGTCCTTTGCATTGACAACAAAACCACCCCCTCCTATCTCTCGACAGAATCTGGGCCTCCATGCCGTCTTGCATTAGCCAAAATAGCGCAGCATTTTCCGGTGCTTGGATGTGTTTAGGGGGTGGTGCCGGGGTGGGGCTGGCGCGCCTGAATCCGGTCATGCGCGATCAAACAGGGTTATGGCGCGGCGGAACCGTGGAAGGATGATGCGATGATCGGCGCGGTCGCCCGCAAGCTGTTCGGTTCTGCCAACGACCGGCGCATCCGCGCCTTCCGGCCGCGCGTCGACGAAATCAACGCGCTGGAAAAGGAGCTGGCAGAGCTTTCCGACGAGGCGTTGCGCGCCCGTACCGACGAATTCAAAAAGCAGCTCGCCGAAGGCGCAACCCTCGACGACATTCTGATTCCAGCCTTCGCCACCGTGCGCGAGGCCGGCAAGCGCACGCTCGGCCAGCGCCATTTCGACGTCCAGATGATCGGCGGCATGGTGCTGCACGAGGGCCGCATCTCCGAAATGAAGACCGGCGAAGGCAAAACCTTGGTGGCGACGCTGCCGGTCTATCTCAACGCGCTCGCCGGCCGCGGCGTCCATGTCGTCACCGTCAACGATTACCTCGCCAAGCGCGACGCCGAATGGATGGGGCAGATCTACACGTTTCTCGGGCTCTCCGTCGGCGTCATCGTCCACGGCCTCGACGACGAGCAGCGCAAGAAGGCCTACGATTGCGACGTCACCTACGGCACCAACAACGAGCTCGGCTTCGACTATCTGCGCGACAATATGAAATACCGGCTCGAGGACATGGTGCAGCGCGGCCACATCTACGCCATCGTCGACGAGGTCGACTCGATCCTGATCGACGAGGCACGCACGCCGCTCATTATCTCCGGCCCGCTCGACGACCGCTCGGATTTCTACAACACGATCGATGCCTATATCCCAAAGCTCGACAAGGCCGACTACGAGCTCGACGAAAAGCAGCGCACGGTCACGCTCACCGAAGTCGGCATGGAGAAGATGGAGCAGGGGTTCCGCCAAGCCGGCCTGCTGAAATCGGATTCGCTTTACGACGTCGAGAACGTCTCGGTCGTCCATCACGTCAATCAGGCGCTCCGCGCGCACAAACTTTTCCAACGCGACAAGGACTACATCGTGCGCAACGGCGAGGTCGTCATCATCGACGAGTTCACCGGCCGCATGATGCCGGGCCGGCGCTATTCCGAAGGACTGCACCAGGCGCTCGAGGCCAAGGAGCACCAGCCGATCCAGCCGGAAAACCAGACGCTGGCCTCGATCACGTTCCAGAACTATTTCCGCATGTACGAGAAACTCGCCGGCATGACCGGAACGGCGTCGACCGAGGCCGACGAATTCCAGGACATCTATAACCTCGAAGTGCTGGAAATTCCCACCAACATGCCGATGGTCCGCATCGACGACGATGACGAGGTCTATCGCACGGCGGCGGAGAAATACCGCGCCATCATCACGCTGATCGAGGATTGCAAAAAACGCGGCCAGCCGGTGCTGGTCGGCACGACGTCAATCGAGAAATCCGAGCAGCTCGCCGAACTGTTGCGCAAGCAGGGCTGGGAGCAGCACGACTTCTCCGATCCGAACGCCTTTGCTGCGCTTTATTCCGGCGACGAGGGCGCCACCAAGGTCAAGGTGTTCGCCATCCTCAATGCGCGTTATCACGAGCAGGAGGCCTATATCGTCTCGCAAGCCGGCGTGCCCGGCGCGATCACGATAGCGACCAACATGGCCGGCCGCGGCACCGACATTCAGCTCGGCGGCAATGCCGACATGCGCATCCGCCAGGAGCTGGCCGATATCGAGGATGCGCGCGAGCGGGAGAAAGGTCCGCGCGCCGACGAGATCCGCGCCCAGGTCGCGCGCCTCAAAGACAAGGCGCTGGCCGCCGGCGGGCTCTACGTGCTCGGCACCGAGCGCCACGAGAGCCGCCGCATCGACAATCAGTTGCGCGGCCGTTCCGGCCGCCAGGGCGATCCCGGCCACTCCAAATTCTTTTTGTCGCTCGAAGACGATTTGATGCGCATCTTCGGCACCGACAAGCTCGACGGCATGCTGACCAAGCTCGGACTCAAGGAGGATGAGGCGATCATCCATCCCTGGATCAACAAGGCGCTGGAAAAGGCGCAGCAGAAGGTCGAGGCGCGCAACTTCGACATCCGCAAGAACATCCTGAAATTCGACAACGTGATGAACGATCAGCGCAAGGTGATCTTCGATCAGCGCGTCGAATGGATGGAGGATCAGGCGGTGGCCGAAGTGGTTGGCGACATGCGCCACACCGTGATCGACGATCTGGTGGCCAAGCACGTGCCGGAAAACGCCTATCCGGAGCAGTGGGATACGCCGGGGCTCAAGGAAGAGCTCAAGCGCGTGCTCAACCTCGATCTGCCGGTCGACGCATGGGCCAAGGAAGAAGGCATCGCCGACGAGGAGATTTTCGCCCGCGTCGAGCGCCGCGCCGACGAGCACATGGCATCGAAAGTGGCGCAGTGGGGCACCGACGTCATCCGTTATGTCGAGAAGTCGGTGCTGCTGCAGTCGCTCGACCATCTGTGGCGCGAGCATCTGGTGATGCTCGACCATTTGCGCCAGGTGATCGGCTTGCGCGGCTACGGCCAGCGCGATCCGCTCAACGAATACAAGGCCGAAGCCTTCAACCTGTTCGAGGCGATGAGCCAGAGCCTGCGCGAGGCGGTCACCGCGCAACTGATGCGGGTCGAGATCCAGGCGGCGCCACCGCCGGAGCAGCAGCCGGCGCCGCTGCCGGCGATGGTGGGGCACAAGGCCGATCCGATCACCGGAGAGGACGAGATGGCGCTGGCAACAGCCGGCGCGGAAACGCTGGCGCGCCACGGCATCGGCCCGGGCGGCGCGGCGGCGGCGCGCGCGCCGCAGGCGCCGGCGCGCAATCCGAAAGACCCGACCAGTTGGGGCAAAGTCGGCCGCAACGAGACCTGTCCCTGCGGCTCAGGCAAGAAATTCAAGCACTGTCACGGACGATACGCTTAACGGGGATCAGGTATCAGGAAGGGCTTAGCCAGCTGATCCCTGATGGCTGATCCCTGCTTACTGGAATCCCCAGCGGTTACTGAACGAACCGGCCGGCACCACGGGTTGGGCGCCGTTGAGCATGCCATTGTTGCTCGGTGGCGGCGCGCCGTTGGCCTCTTTCTGAGGTGCGGGTGTCGGCGTGGCCGTCGGTGCGGCCTTGGGCTTGGTCGTGTCGGCGACCTGCGGCGCGCTCTTTTGCGAATCGGTATTTGGCCGCGGCCGCGCGGCGGGTTTGTTGGGTTTCGCCGGCGCCGCCGTCGCTGTCTGCTCGGTATCGGCGGGGGCAGTCGCCTGCTGCGTGTTGCTCGAAGAAAACAGGCTCGAGAAGAAGCCGGTATGGGTCTGCGCGCTAGCCGCACTCGTCGAACCTGTGGACGTCGTGTCGGTCGCGGCGACGCGGGTCGATCCGCTGTTCTTGTTGAACAGGCCGCCGAAGAAGCTTGAGACCGCGCCGCCGCCTGTGCTCGGTGGATTGGCGGCCGCGTACGACGATTCCCTGGTCGAAATCTGTGGCGGCAGCCGGCCCGGCTGCAACGGCGGCACGTGCAGGTGGCCTTCGTTGTCGTAGGAATAGGTCGGATTTTCCAGTCTGCTCATGAACACGCGGTTCATGCCGCCGTCGGTGCCGGTCTCGAGCGGCACCGTTGCCACGTTCTGCAATTGCGCGAACTGGTAGTCGTCGTTCTTCTGCTTCGCCATCGCCTGCTCGGCGACGTTCGGATCGATCTCATAGGCCGGGCAGCGGCCGGACGGCGTGAACGCCAGCGGCTTGGTCGAACCGGCCGGCGGCACCGCGTCGAACACATAATGCTTTTCGCAGACGTCGACCTTCGGCTCCTGATGCGACACTTCGAAATGGTCGTTGCCGACCTTGATCATCTTCCAGAACGCCATGTTCGGATTGTCGCGGTGGCGCGCCATATTCGCCGGCGTCATGCGGAACGGATAGGCCTGGACCTGGAAGGCTTTCTGGCCGCCGAGAAACGCTTCCCGCGCCAGCGAATAGATCTCGCCGATCTGCTCGTCGGTCATGGCGTAGCAGCCGCGCGACGAGCAATCGCCGTGGATCATCAGGAACGCGCCAGAATAGCCGTTCGCTTTGTCGAAGGCGTTGGGGAAACCGGTGTTGATGGCCAGATAGTATTGGGAATTCGGATTCATCAGGCCGGGCGAGATCGGATAAAAACCCTCAGGCGCCTGACGATCGCCTTCCTTGACCTTCGGACCAACGCCGCCCGACCAGCGGCAGATCGGATAGACTTTCAGCAATTCATAGCGGGCGGTGGTGTCCTGCTTCCAGACTTCGAGCTCGGACTCTTCCTTGAAGATGCGGACGAGGATCGGCGACTCTTTCGGCATGTTTTTCTGGTCGAGCAGCGTCAGCATCTCCGGCGACAATTCTTTCATCGCGCGGGTGGGAAGCTGATAGCCGTCGTCGCCGTAGCAGCCGGCAAGCGTCAACGCACCGGCGAGAACCGCCGACGCCGTAAGCGCGCGGACAAGGCTGGCGCGGAACAATGCAGAACTCCCCCGAACCGATGGCCCAACCCCATGCCATCACTGGATAATCGTTAGCCTTAAGAGGTGGCTTTCGCAAGGCAGTCCAAGGCCGGTGGAAAGATTGCCCGCGGCGGCGATAACGAATGGTAAATTTGCATTGAATTTGCGGCGTTAAGCCAACGAAAAAGCCACCTTGATACCGCTCCCGGATCGCTCCGGCCGGGGGTCTCGCAGCAATCGCGGCAAGATTGTGGCAAAGCCGGTTGATGCGAAGCCGATTGTGGATACCGCCGACCGGTCAGCCGATGACACGCCCGATGGCCAAGAATTTCTCGCGCCGCAATCGGGTGATGGTCGGCCGGTCGAGGCCGCGCATTTCGCCGAGCGCCTTGGCGATGGCGTCGCCGGTGGCCGCGATCGTCGCAGCCGGATCGCGGTGAGCGCCGCCTGTCGGTTCGGGCACGACGGTATCGACGATGCCGAAGCGCACCATGTCGTGCGCGGTAATCTTCATGCTCGACGCGGCGTCCTGCGCTCTGGCGGTATCGCGCCACAGGATCGAGGCGGCGCCTTCCGGCGAAATCACGCTGTAGATGGCGTGCTCCAGCATGATCACGCGATTGGCGGTGGCAATGGCGATGGCGCCGCCGGAGCCGCCTTCGCCGATGATCGCCGCCACGTTGGGGACGCCGATCTCGAGGCACATTTCGGTCGAGCGCGCGATCGCTTCGGCCTGGCCGCGTTCCTCGGCGCCGATGCCCGGATAGGCGCCCGCGGTATCGATCAGCGCGATCACCGGCACGTCGAAGTGATCCGCCATGCCCATCAGGCGGGCCGCCTTGCGATAGCCTTCCGGCCGCGCCATGCCGAAATTGTGCTTGAGCCGGCTGTCGGTGTCGGAGCCTTTTTCGTGGCCGATGATGCAGACGCTGTCGCCGCGGAAGCGGCCGAAGCCACCGACGATGGCCTCGTCCTCGCCGTGCTTGCGGTCGCCGGCGAGCGGCACGAAATCCTCGATCAACGTCGCCACATAATCGAGGCAGTGCGGCCGCTGCGGATGCCGCGCCACTTGCGTCTTCTGCCATGGCGTAAGCCCGGCATAGAGCTCCTTGAGCGCCTGCGCGGCCTTGCCTTCGATGCGGCTGATCTCGTCGGCGATGGCGTCGCCGTCGCTGTCGAGCGCGCGCAATTCCTCGATCTTGGCCTCGAGCTCGGCCACCGGTTTTTCGAAGTCGAGATAACTACGCATCACGCGGTAAACTTATGGCTCATTGATTGAAACGGCTTATCGCCTGAACCCGCAAACTCCCCCGCCGAGCGTGGGTAAGTCAAGGAAGGCCGTCGCTGAAAACAGGCTCAGCCGGCTTCCAAACGGCGAAGTTCCTCTTCGACTACGGCCTTCAGCGGTCCCAAGCCATGCTGGAGCGTCTCCCAAAGAATTCGCTCAAGTACGTCTTCATAGCTGTGCCGATAGACGCTTCCTGCGCCAGCAATGTCAGTCCATGAAATATCCGCATGCCGCGCCTTCAGTTGTTTTGGCAGCCTTCGCGACGCTTCGGAAATGATCTCAAGGCAACGAGTCACGGCGTAAACTGTGCGCACATCGGCGCGAAAGGCCTCGTAACTCATGCCTTCTATAAAATCTGTCGCCAGCTGAATGTTATGCAGGATGTCGGCGAGCGCGTCGATCGGTTGCTTAGAACGCGTAGACGGCATCGGCCGACACCGGTTGGCGGAGATATGGCTTTAGCGCATCCCTGTTGACGACGTCGACGGGGCCGCTGAACAGTCCGGCGACATATCGCTTCAGCCCCGCGTAAGCGAAGATGTCCAGTTTCAGTCCGGGGTCGAGTTCGATCAAGATATCCAGATCGCTTTTGGTCCGGGCTTCGCCCCGCGCGACCGAGCCAAATAACGCAGCATGAACTATGCCGCGCGCGCGAAGGTCGGCTTGATGCCGGCGTAGGACCTTGATTGCGTCGCGTTTGTTCATGATCGTCCCAATCCGAGCTTGTGATCACTCCGATTTCAAGATTATCCGGTACGAAACTTCCACATTATCCTATAGAAACTGTTATTCCTGCGCCAGCGGGTGCAAATCGCGCACCAGGCTTTTGAGGCGCTCTTCCAGCACGTGGGTGTAAATCTGCGTGGTCGAAATGTCGGCGTGGCCGAGCAAGGTCTGCACCACGCGCAGGTCGGCGCCGTTGTGCAGGAGATGGCTGGCGAAAGCGTGGCGGAGCACGTGCGGGCTGACCTGTGAGGCGCGTAGTCCTGCGGCGGCGGCGAGTGTTTTCAGGTCGCGGGCGAGGTGCTGGCGCGTGAGGTGGCCGCTTTCGCCGAACGAGGGGAACAGCCATTTCGATTTGGCGTAGCGGCCCGATTGCGCGAGCAGCGCGAGATAGGCCGCCGTCGCGCGTTTTGCCGCGTCGTTGAGCGGCACGAGGCGCTCCTTGTTGCCTTTGCCGCGCACGACGATGACGCGGGCGTCATGGCGCGCGGCGGATGCCGGCAGGGCGACGAGCTCGGAGACGCGCAAGCCCGTCGCGTAAAGCATCTCGACCAGACAGGCGAGCCGCGATGCGCGCAATCGCACGGCCAATGGCGCCGCCGGATCGCAGATCGTCGCCACGCGCAGCAGGCGATCGACTTCGCCGAGCGTGAGTGTCTTCGGTAGCGCGCGCACGCGCTTGGGGCCTTCGAGCACGGCGGCGGGATCGTCCTTGCGTTGGCCTTCGGCGTAGAGGAAGCGATAGAGCTGCCGTATCGCCGAGAGGCGCCGCGCCACAGTCGCAGGCGTCATGCCGCGCCGCGCCAGCTCACCGAGATAGGCGCGCAAATCCTCGGTCGAGGCGCTGGCGATGGAACGGCCGGCGCCGGCGAGGTGTTCGCTGAAATCGGCGAGATCGCGACCGTAAGCCGCCAGCGTATTCTTGCCGGCGCCTCGCTCCGCCGCCAGCATGTCGAGATAAAGCGCGACGAGCCTCTCGCTGGAATTGCGTCCCCCACGCGTCGTGCCACGAATCTTTGCGCGGGCTATCATTCTGGGAGCCATTGTTCTGAAGGCCATGGCGGCGCCCTCAGCGGTTCTTGAAGAACTTGTCGGGCGGGATCGACACCGTGATCTCGCGCGGCTTCGGCTGCACGAAATGCGAGAGCGCATAGAGGCCGCCATAGATGGCGGCGCCGAGGACCGCGATAACGGTGAGCAACCGGAAGAGGCTCGGCATCGTCAGTCGCTTGCGCGCATCCCATTGGTGCCGGTGAACGGGACCGAGTACGATCATGTTCGTCCCAACCTGGCAAGTCACTTGGTGCGCCTCCGGGACGGCTTTAGGACTGATCGAGACGGGCCGCATGGCCAATCGCGGACTTGGGTGTAAATGACTGATGTTGCTCCGCAAAATGGCTCCCCGGAACGCGCTTCAGCGGCCGCGATTTTGGCCCTGCTGGGCAGCCGCTCGATCGTCCTGGTCGGCATGATGGGGGTGGGCAAGTCGTCGATCGGCCGCCGGCTCGCGGCGCGGCTCGGCGTGCCGTTCATCGACGCCGATGCCGAGATCGAAAAGGCCGCCGGCATGAGCATCGCCGACATTTTTGCCCGCCATGGCGAGGCCGATTTCCGCAGCGGCGAGGCTCGCGTCATCGCCCGCCTGCTCGACGGCGGCCCGCAGGTGTTGGCGACCGGCGGCGGCGCGGTCATGAACGCGGACACCCGCGCGGCAATCAAGGCCAAAGGCGTATCGATCTGGCTCAGCGCCGAATTCGACGTGTTGATGCGGCGGATCAACAAACGCAAGAACGACCGGCCGATGCTGCAAACCGCCGATCCGGCGGCGACGCTGCGCGAATTGTTGGTCGCGCGCGAACCGGTCTATGCCCTGGCCGATCTCACGGTGCAGTCGCGCGAAGTGCCGCACGACGCGATCGTGGCTGAAATCATGACGGCGCTGGCCGCGTTCCTCCATGCGCCGGGAGCGCCGCAGCAAGGGGCCGGCGCATGACCGCGCCCGTTCGCAATGATCCGACGATCGTCAATGTCGCGCTCGGCACGCGCAGCTACGACATCGTCATCGGCCGCGGCCTATTGGCCTCGCTCGGCGCCCGCATCGCCGCGTTGCGGCCGGGCGCCAAGGCCGTCATCGTCACCGACGACAACGTCGCGCGCTATCATCTCGAGCCGGCCGAAACGGCGCTGCGCCATGCCGGTGTGGCGTCGAGCCGTATTGTCGTTCCCTCCGGCGAAGCCTCGAAGAGCTATCGCGTCTTCGAGCAAGTCTGCGAGGCGGTCATTGCCTCGCGCATCGAGCGCGGCGATCTGGCGATTGCGCTCGGCGGCGGCGTCATTGGCGATCTCACCGGCTTCGTCGCCGCGGTGGTGCGGCGCGGGCTCGATTATGTGCAGGTCCCGACCACGTTGCTCGCCGACGTCGATTCCTCGGTCGGCGGCAAGACCGCCATCGATTCCGCCCACGGCAAGAATCTGATCGGCGCCTTCCATCAGCCGATCCTGGTTCTGGCCGACACCGCGCTGCTCGACACATTGCCGCAGCGCGAATTCCGCGCCGGTTACGCCGAGCTCGTCAAATACGGCCTGCTCGGCGACGCCGACTTCTTTGCGTGGCTGGAAAAGAACTGGCGCGAAGTCTTCGCCGGCGGCAATTCTTCAGGAAGTTCTGCGCGCGAGCACGCCATCGCGGAGAGCTGCCGCGCCAAGGCGGCGATCGTGGCCCGCGACGAGCGCGAGACCGGCGACCGTGCTCTGCTCAATCTCGGCCATACTTTCGGCCACGCACTGGAGGCGGCCTGCGGCTTCTCGGATCGGCTGCTGCACGGCGAGGCGATCTCAGCCGGCATGGCGCTGGCCTTCGAATTCTCGGCGCGGCGGCAGGGCTTACTGCCGATGGCCGAGGCCAGGCGCGCCATCGGCCATTTGGCCGAAGTCGGCCTGCCGACGCGTTTGCAGGACATCCCGGGCCCGCTACCGTCCGTTGACCAATTGATGGACTTGATCGCGCAGGACAAGAAAGTGAAGCGCGGAATGCTTACATTCATCCTGGTACGTGGCATCGGCTCAGCCTTCATCGAGGCCGGCGTCGATGCCCGCGAGGTGCGCGTTTTTCTGAGCGAGAAGCTAGCGGAACGATGACTGCGATCGATTGGTTGACCGTTGCGGCGATCCTGCTTTGCTTGCTGATATCGGCGTTCTACTCCGCCAGCGAGACCGCGCTGACGGCGTCGTCGCGCGCCGCCATGCTGCGGCTCGAGAAACAGGGCAACCGCGACGCCGGCATCGTCAACCGGCTGATGGCGACGCGGGAACGGCTGCTCGGCGCCATCCTGTTCGGCAACAATTTGACCAATATCGCCGCCTCGACCTTGGCGACCGGCGTGCTGCTCGAAATCTTCGGCAAGACCGGCGTCATCTACGCCACGGTGGTGATGACGGTGCTGATCTTTGTCGTTGCCGAAGTGCTGCCGAAGACCGCAGCCTTCAACGCGCCCGATCGCATGGCGCTGGCGGTGGCAAAGCCGGTTGAAAGCACGGTGCGCCTGTTTGCGCCGATCCTGCGCACGGTGGAATGGCTGGTGCGGCTCATCCTGCGCGGCTTCGGCATGCCGGTCGGGAAAATCCAATCGATTCTATCGCCGAGCGAGGAACTGCGCGGCGCCGTCGATCTGATGCACAGCGCCGGCGTGGTGGAAAAGCTCGATCGCGACATGATGGGCGGCCTGCTCGATCTGCGCGAGCTCACCGTGTCCGACGTCATGGTCCACCGCACCAAGATGGTGATGCTCGATGCCGACGAGCCGCCGCGCGACATCATCGATGCCGTGCTGGCCGCCGGCGTGACGCGGCTGCCGCTTTGGCGCGGCTCGCCCGACAACGTTATCGGCGTGCTGCACGCCAAGGAGGTCTGGCGTGCCTTGCACGCGGCCCATGGCGACGTTGCCAAGCTCGACATCTCAGCGCTGGCCAGGCCGCCGTGGTACGTGCCCGACACCATGCCGCTTGCCGAGCAGCTCAAGGCGTTCCGCCATCGCAAGACGCCGTTCGCGCTGGTGGTTGACGAATACGGCGAGCTGGAAGGCCTGGTGACGCTGCAAGACATCGTCGCGGAGATCGTCGGCGACATCTCCGACGAGCACGACGTCATGGTGCCCGGCGTTCGCCCGCTGCCAGACGGCTCGGTCAATGTCGACGGCGCCGTGCCGGTGCGCGACCTCAACCGGGCAATGGATTGGAATATTCCCGACGACGAGGCGACGACCATTGCGGGTGTCGTCATCCACGAAGCGCGCTCGATCCCGGAGCCGGGACAGAGCTTCACTTTTCACGGCTTCCGCTTTCACGTGCTGCGCAAGACCAGAAACCGCATCACTGCCTTGCGCGTCACGCCGCTGGTGCGCAAGGTCACGGCGAAGGCAAGCTAGCCGGATAATTCAAGCCCACGGGCGATAGACACGGGGAGACGCGAACCATGGCGAACGGCACCTACGAGACGGTCAAGATCGAGCGCGATACCGGCGAGAACGCGGGCCTCACCTGGGTCATCCTCAACCGGCCGGAAAAGCGCAATGCCATGAGCCCGCAGTTGCACTTCGACATGGCCAATGTGCTCGACGAGCTGGAAAGCGATGCGCAGACCCGGTTGATCGTGCTCACCGGCGCCGGCGAGGCCTGGTGCGCCGGGCAGGATCTGAAACTTTATTTCCGCGAGCTCGACAACAAGCCGGCCGAGCGGGCGCGCGCGTCGTGGGCCAGTCATTATTGGCGCTGGCAAAAATTGTTCACCTATCCGAAGCCGACCATCGCCATGGTCAATGGCTTCTGCTTCGGCGGCGGCTTCACCCAACTGATCGCCTGCGATTTCGCCATCGCGGCGGAGGACGCCAAATTCGGCCTGTCCGAGGTCAACTGGGGCATCCTGCCCGGCGGATTCGTCAGCAAGGCGCTGACCGACGCGCTCGGGCTGCGTGACGCGGTCTGGCTGGCGATGACCGGAGAGACCTTTGACGGCAAGATGGCGGAGAAGATTCGCCTCATCAACAAAGCGGTGCCGCGCGACAAATTACGCGAAGAGACGATCGCCCTGGCGCGGCGCCTGATGAAGCTCAATCCCGAGGTGCTCAAGGCCACCAAGCTCGCGGTGAAGAACGTGCGCGTCGTGCCCCACGAGCAGGCGGCCGATTATCTGCAGGCCAAGAGCCAGGAGATGCGCTTCCAGGACAAAGAGGGCGGTCGCGCCAAGGGCATGAGCCAGTTCCTCGACGACAAGAGCTATCGCCCCGGTTACGGGCCGTATTCGCGTACCTAGCCGGTGCGAGGATACGCGGCCGCAAGGGAGACGCACCATGGCGACGCAAACCAAGATCGCTCCCGACACCACGGCGGCCAGCGCGCCGATCAATCCGGGCGTCCGCATCGGCCACGTGCATCTAAAAGTCGCCGACATCGACCGCGCGCTTGCGTTCTATTGCGGCGTGCTCGGCTTCGAACTGACGCAGCGGATCGGGCCGCAGGCGGCGTTTATTTCCGCTGGCGGCTACCATCACCACATCGGGCTCAACACCTGGGAGAGCCGCGGCGGCCCGGCGCCGCCCCAAGGCACCACCGGCCTTTATCATCTCGCCATCCTTTATCCGACGCGCGCCGAGCTTGCCGATGCGTTGCGCCGGCTGATCGCGGCCAAAATTCCGCTCGAAGGCGCCTCCGACCACGGCGTCAGCGAGGCGCTTTATCTGCGCGATCCCGACGACAACGGCGTCGAGCTTTACTGGGACCGGCCGAAAGAAGCCTGGCCGTTCACCGCCGATGGCAAGCTCGCCATGTTCACCCGCCGGCTCGATCTGGCGAACTTACTCGCGGAGAATGGCGATGCGACGCAGCCGCAAGTCGCGGCGCCGCTGTTTGAGCGGTCGCGCAGTTCATAGGCTTCTAACCGAGCGTGTCCTCGACGATGCGGGGATTGCGCTCCAGCATCGCGAGCAGCACGCGCGCTGGACCTTCTGGTCTACGCCGTCCCTGTTCCCAATTGCGCAACGTGCCAGGTGACACGCCGATCCGGCGGGAAAACGCAGCTTGCGACAATCCGGTTCGGCGTCGGACCGCGAAAACATTGACCGTGCGTGGAATATGAAGTTTCAGCCCGGCGACCGTCTCGCCGCGGGCATGCGCGGCAGCTTCGCGAAGGCCCTGGATGATCCTGTCGGCGGCTTTTTTCATGTTGTTCTCCGTCGCCAATAGCGAGCGATTTCGCTTGTGAGGCTCTTGAACGCGGCGATCTCCGACGCCGTGAAGTTTCCTCGCTCGCCCTTGCTGAGCAGGGCCACGAGGTATACGGGTACGTTCGGCCCGAAGTAAGCCGTCACGACTCGATAACCTCCGCTTTTTCCCTTACCGCGGCCGGCAAAGCGGACCTTGCGAACGCCCCCAGAGGCCCGAATTTCATCTCCTTGCCGCGGATTGGCGGCTATTTCGTCAACGACCACCTGATGTTCAGTGTCGCTCATCCCCACCGCCTGCACATCGCGGAGAAATTGCGGCAATTCCGCCACGACATGCAGCCTCGGCGTCATCATTGCAAATTATGCGCCAACGGCGTATATACGTCAATGGCGTAATACACGTGGTGTGCACTCGGCTTCTGAATATGCCGGCGTGACATAGCGGCGAAATGCTAATCTTGGTTGGCCGGCGGGCGGCGGCGGCGTCAAAGCGACCGGCTAAGCGGTCTCCCCCGGCGCCAGCGCATGAATCGCCAGCGCATGCACGCTGCCCTTAAGCTCGCTCGCCAGCGCCGCGTTGATCATGCGGTGGCGCTCGATCCGGCTCTTTCCGCGAAACGCTTCCGACACGATATAGAGTTGGAAATGGGTTTCGCCGCCCGGCCGATGCCCGGCATGGCCTTGGTGGTGATGGGATTCATCCTCGACGCGTAAGCTTTGCGGCGCGAAGGCCGCCGTCAACTTTGTCGTGATGATATCGTGCATTGCCATGGTAACGACTTAGCGACGTGACGGTGGCACGGTCAATAACACCGCCGCGCGCTTTTGCCCCCTGTCAAGTCTTGCAGGTGCCATGAACGCGACCGCATAATCGAAGACGATGAAAACGAATTCGCCGCTATTTGATCGTATCAGGGTCAAGCCCGACAAGGACCGCAGGCTGCGCGCCGAGCTGCCGCCGTGCCAATGGCCGCGCTGCGAGGCGCCTGCGACTCATCGCGCGCCGAAGGGCCGGCTGCAAGCCAACGAGTATTGGCGGTTCTGCCTCGGGCACGTGCGCGAATACAACAATTCCTACAATTTTTTCGCCGGCATGACCGACGATGCCGTCGCGCTCTATCAAAAGGAAGCCGTCACCGGCCACCGTCCGACCTGGAAAATGGGCTCGATCGGCGGCAAGCGCGCAGCGCCCCGGCGCGCCCGCGGCGGCTTTCGCGCCGCCGAGTGGGAAGCCGCCGACCCGTTCTCGATGCTGGGCGAGACCGGCGCGCAGCCCGGCCATGCGCGGCCGGCGTCGGAGGGTCGCAAGATTCTCAATGCCCAGCGCCGCGCCTTCGACGTGCTCGGCCTTGAAGCCGATGCCAAACGGACCGATATCAAGGCCAGGTTCAAGATGCTGGTAAAGCGCCATCATCCCGATGCCAACGGCGGCGACCGCGGTTCCGAGGACACGCTTCGGGAGATCATCCAGGCCTATAATTACTTGAAGTCGGCGGGCTTCTGCTGACCCCAAATCTACCGCCCCAGTGGATGGCCGCCGCGGTGGCTTTCGCGGCGTTAGGCGTTTCTGCTAGATGTACCGCGATATCCGACCGTTCTCCCTCCCTATCCTCCCCCGTAAACGGGGAGGGTAGGGAGGGGGCCGCGCCTCGGATTTACCGAGGCCACGGAGGAGCAATGTCTCTCGCAGCTAATACCGAATCCGGCTTGCCGGACATGAAGGTGTCGATCCGGCAATTGTTCGGCATCGACAGCGATTTGGAAGTGCCGGCCTATTCCGAGCCGGACGAGCACGTGCCGGAAATCGACGCCGACTACCGCTTCGACAAGCCGACCACGCTCGCCATCCTGGCCGGCTTCGCCCGCAACCGCAGGGTCATCGTCACCGGCTATCACGGCACCGGCAAATCGACCCATATCGAGCAGGTCGCGGCGCGCCTCAACTGGCCCTGCGTGCGCGTCAATCTCGACAGCCATATCAGCCGCGTCGATCTGATCGGCAAGGACGCCATCGTGATCCGCGAGGGCATGCAGGTCACCGAATTCCGCGATGGCATCTTGCCGTGGGCGCTGCAGAACAACGTCGCGCTGTGCTTCGACGAATACGATGCCGGCCGTCCCGACGTGATGTTCGTAATCCAGCGCGTGCTGGAATCCTCCGGCCGGCTGACGCTGCTCGACCAGAACAAGGTGATCAAGCCGCACCCGTCGTTCCGCCTGTTCGCCACCGCCAACACGGTGGGCTTAGGCGATACGTCCGGCCTCTATCACGGCACCCAGCAGATCAACCAGGGCCAGATGGACCGCTGGTCGATCGTCACCACGCTGAATTATCTGCCGCACGACAACGAGGTCGAGATCGTGCTCGCCAAGGCGCGGCACTATCGCACCGTCGAGGGTCGCGACATCGTCGGCAAGATGGTGCGTGTCGCCGATCTCACGCGCAACGCCTTCATGAACGGCGACATCTCCACCGTCATGAGCCCGCGCACGGTGATCACCTGGGCGGAGAACGCCGACATCTTCAACGATATCGGCTTCGCTTTCCGGCTGACCTTCGTCAACAAATGCGACGAGCTGGAGCGGCCGCTGGTCGCCGAGTTCTATCAGCGCTGCTTCGGCCAGGAGCTGCCCGAATCCGCGGTTAATGTCGCGCTCAGCTGAGCCGCCGTGTCCTCCAACATCAAGCCCAAGACCCCCGTCAAGGAAGCGCCGACCGAGCCGTTCAAGCGCGCGGTCGGCGTTTGTCTCAAAGCGATTGCCGGCAAGGGCGATCTTGAAGTGTCGTTCGCGGCCGAGCGCCCAGGTCTTGCCGGCGGCAAGGCGCGGCTGCCGGAGCCGCCGCGCCGCCTCAACGAGCGCGAGGCGGCCATCGTGCGCGGTCACGCCGATTCCATTGCTCTTCGGCTCGCCTGTCACGACCCGGCGGTGCACCGCAAGCTCGTGCCCGGCGGCCAGCAGGCGCGCGCGGTGTTCGACGCCGTCGAGCAGGCCCGCGTCGAGGCCATCGGCTCGCGCCGCATGGGCGGCGTCGCCAAGAATCTCACCGCCATGCTCGACGACCGTTTCCACCGCGGCAAATTCGACGAGGTTTCCGACCGCGCCGATGCGCCGATCGAGGACGCGCTAGCCATGATGGTGCGCGAACGGCTCACCGGCGAAGCACCGCCGGCTGCCGCGCGAAAACTGGTCGATCTGTGGCGGCCGCTGATCGAGGAGCGCGCCGGCCGCGATCTCGATCGGCTCGAACGCGTGCTGACCGACCAGCGCCGCTTCGGCGACGTCGTCCACGACCTGCTCGATTGCCTCGACATGGGCGAGGACCGCAGCAGCGAGTCCGATGAGGAAGAAGGCGAAGAGGGCGACCAGGAAAACCAGAAGGACGAACAGGGCGACAGCGGGGAAGCGTCCGATTCGGCCGACAGCGAGCGCATGAGCGCGGAAGCCGAAGCGTCCGCCGACGAATTGCCCGACAGCAGTTCGGAAGCCGTCGATGCGCCGGCCGCCGAGATGGCCGACGACGCCGAAATGGGCGATTCGGAAACCGCGGCCGAGCCTTGGCGGCCGCGCAATCAGCGCAACGAGCCGCGCGGCCCGGACTACAAGCCCTATACCAGCAAGTTCGACGAGACCATCGGCGCCGAGGATTTGTGCGAGCCGGAGGAGCTTGAGCGGCTACGCGGCTATCTCGACAAGCAGCTCTCGCATCTGCAAGGCGTCGTCGCGCGGCTGGCCAATCGACTGCAGCGGCTCCTCCTGGCGCAGCAGAACCGCGCCTGGGAGTTCGATCTCGAAGAAGGCCTGCTCGATCCGTCGCGGCTGCCGCGCGTCATCGTCGATCCGCTGCACCCGCTGTCGTTCAAGCGCGAGAAGGACACCGACTTCCGCGACACCGTGGTGACGCTGCTGTTGGACAATTCCGGCTCGATGCGCGGCCGTCCGATCACGGTCGCCGCCACTTGCGCCGACATTTTGGCGCGCACGTTGGAACGCTGCGGCGTCAAGGTCGAGATTCTGGGTTTCACCACGCGGGCCTGGAAGGGCGGACAGTCGCGGGAATCCTGGCTCGCCAGCGGCAAGCCGCCCAATCCCGGCCGGCTCAACGACTTGCGCCACATCATCTACAAATCCGCCGACGCGCCATGGCGCCGCGCGCGAAAGAATCTCGGGCTGATGATGCGCGAGGGATTGCTCAAGGAAAACATCGACGGCGAGGCGCTCGACTGGGCGCATAAGCGCCTCCTCGCCCGCTCGGAATCGCGAAAAATCCTGATGATGATCTCCGACGGCGCGCCGGTCGACGATTCGACGCTCTCGGTCAATCCGGGAAACTATCTGGAGCGGCACTTGCGCTGGGTGATCGAGGATATCGAGACGCGCTCGCCGGTCGAACTGATCGCCGTCGGCATCGGCCACGACGTGACGCGTTACTACCGCCGCGCGGTCACCATTGTCGACGCCGAGGAGCTCGGCGGCGTCATGACCGAAAAGCTCGCCGAGCTGTTCGAGGAACATCGGACCGAGGAACGCGTGCGTCCGGCACGGCCGCGGCGGCTGCATTCGTAAAAACAAAAAGAACGTCCGTAACGGAGTGACCCATGAATAGTCGCGGGTATTTGTCGTGCATTGCCGTCCTGTGCCTGCTGGCGTTGCCGGCGGTGACGTCGGCATTGGCGCAGGCCACGACCCATCCGGAAAAGGCGGTGATGATCATCTCCGATGCCGGCGCCGGATCCAGTCCGGATGTCGCCATGCGCATCGTCGCCGACGGCTTGAGCAAGATTTGGGGACAGCAGGCGGTCGTGGTCAATCATCCCGGCGCCAACGGCAGTATCGCGGCGCGTGCGGCGAGCGAGGCGTCGCCCGACGGTTACACGCTCTATGCGCCGGCGCTGTCGACCTTCGTGGCGCTGCCGACGGTGGCGCCCAATCTGCCGGTCAAGCTGCCGCGCGATTTTTTGCCGGTCGGCTTCATTGCCGAGCAGCCGATGTTTCTTTCGGTCGATCCCAAAAGCGGTATCACCACGCTGTCCGAACTCATCGACCGCGCCAAAAAAGCGCCGGATACGCTGTCGATCGCCGTTTCTGGCGTCGGCCGCATGACCCATCTGACAGGCCTGTTGTTGCAGCAGAAGGCCGGCATCAAACTCATTCCGGTGCCGTATACCGGGGGGCCTTCGGCGGCGCTGGCTGATGTGGCCGGCGGCCGTGTCACCATGATCATCGAGGGCTATCCCGGTATCATCGGCGCGGCGAATGCCGGACAGGTGAAACTGATCGCAGTGGCTTCGCCGCAGCGGCTGGCGGAATTGCCCGATCTCCCGACGGTGGCGGAGACCATTCCTGGTTTCTCCGCGGCAGGCTGGCTGATCGTCGCGGCGCCGGTCGGCACACCGGCGCCGATTATCTCCAAGGTCAGCGCGGACATCGCCAAAGTCGTCGCCGATCCCGACGTGAAAAAGCGACTCGCGGCCACCGGCAGCTATACGCACCCCATGACTGCCGACGAGACCGGGGCCTTTGTCGCCAAGCAACAGGAAACCTGGCTGCCGGTGCTGCAGACGATCTCGACGCGATAAAGCAACCGCGCGTTTACGCCGTTGCGACGTCGAAGCCGTCCAAGCGTCCGCGCGCGATGGCGCGTTGCACGAGGCCCGTCGTCTTTGCTTCTGCGGCAAAGTCGGACAGATAGGATAGCAATCCGGCGCTGCCCTTGGCGACGGCCATGCCCACGCGATTGACGCCGTAACCTTTCGCCAGCACACGAGCTCCGGGCAATCGCGCGGCGAACGCGATGAGCTGATCGCGCGGAAACGCCAGCGCGTCGACTTTCCGATCTCTGAGCAGATCAAAGGCGCTCTCGGGCAACTCAACGCCAATCAGCTCGGCTTGCTTGACGATACGGCGTAGCGCCAGCGCTGAGGCATGACCGTCGACAAGGCCGATGCGCCGTCCCGCCTGATCGGTGTCTTCGAGGCTCCCGATCGGGGAGCCAGGCGGCACCAGCAGCGAATAGTCGAACTGGAAGAGCGCCGGCGAAAAATCCACGACAGCGACGCGCGATGGCTCGATGCCGAGAAATGCCACGTCGCATGCGCCGTCTTGCAAACCGGCAACCGCATCCTTGGGCGACGGATATTTGACAACCCGCACCACAATGCCGAGCCGTTCCGCAAGCGCCCCCACAATCTCAATAGCGATGAATCCAGTGCCGATACCGCGAATGCCCGCCGCATCCTCGGCGTATTGCGGCAGGAACAGCGCGAGACGGATGGCGCCAGCCGCCGCAAGCGCGGCGACCCGCGGATCGGCCGACGCCATGCTTTGCGCTTACCGCTCGCCCGCCTCAGTGAAGAATTTTTCGCCATAGGCAAAACGGTTCGGCTTGAGGAAGAAGCCGAGCAACACGGCGCCGTTCGGCGCCACCGCCTCGTGCTGATTGCCGGCCGGCCGCCAGACGAACTGGCCCGGGCCGCACTTGCCTTCGTGATCTTCCAGCGAGCCTTCGATCACATAGGTCTGCTCCAGCGCAGTGTGCTCGTGCAGCGGCACTACGGCGCCGGGCTCGAGCTTGAACAGCGCGGTGGTGACGCCGTCGCCGTCGGTATAAAGCACCTTGATCTGGATGCCGGGGAATTTGGTCTTCTCCCACGGCAGGTTCGGCGCATCGATAAAGTGCGCGGCGCGCTCCGGCGGATTGTCGGGCTTGATGTCGGCATGCACGACCTTGCGGGCTGGCGCGGACATGGGTGTCTCCTTCTGTCGAGAGCGTCGGTTGCCTCAAGCATATGCGGCGGGCCGTAAAAATGCCAAGGCCCGCACGCGGCGGGCCTCTATGATCGACTGCAATCGGGTGAAGTGATTACGCCGTAGCCTTGCGCTTCTTCACCACTGCGCGCTTGAGCTCGAGCACCCGCGGCGACAGCTCGGCGTCCTTGGCCTTGAGCAGAAACGCGTCGAGGCCACCGCGATGATCGACGGTTTTCAGCGCATTGGCCGAAATCCGCAACCGGATCGAGCGGCTGAGCGCATCCGACAATAGCGTGACATTGAGCAGGTTGGGCCGAAACCGCCGCTTGGTCTTGCGGTTCGAATGGCTCACCCGGTTGCCGATCTGGCGTATCTTTCCGGTCAGTTCGCAACGCCATGACATGGCTGTCGTTCCTCAAAGGCCCCGCCGCGGCAAACGCCGCCTGACGACGATGTGGGATATGCGCGGACCTATAATCAGGGGGCTCCGCAGCGTCAAGCATATGTCGGATATGGCCTTTATGCCGCGCCAAACCACACAAAGGACGCATTCCAGAACGAGACAGGTCTTGGGGGTTCAAGCCAAGGCCGTATCCGGCCAGCAAAGGTCCCTCATAGGTTCGAAACCGCTCCAGTGACCCGCCAAGCTGGCGGCATTTGAGGAAAACTCTGCCAGTGTCCGTGCTGCCGCAACGGGTTCCTTTTGCTGCCGCCCACGCCATCTTCGCCGCGGCGGCGTGCGTCATGGCGGCGCTTGCCGCCGATGCCGGCCATGTCGCCGTGGCCCAAGTGCATTTGGAAGCCGAGTACACCGCAACGCTGGCCGGCCTTCCGATCGGTCGCGGCTCCTGGGCCATCGAGATTGCCGAGGACCAGTACACCGCGGCGGCCAGCGGTGCGACCTCGGGGCTATTGCGAATTTTCACCGGCGCGCGCGGCACCGGCGCCAGCCGCGGCAGCTTCAACGGCGATCAGACGATGCCGACGAGCTATATCGCGACTATCGATTACGAGCGCGGCAAGATCGACGACGTGCGCATGGCGCTGGCCGGCGGCAATGTGAAGGATTTGTTCGCCGATCCGCCGCTGTATCCACATCCCGATCGCATTCCGGTGAGCGACGCCGACCGTCGCGGCGTCGTCGATCCGATGAGCTCGACGATCAACCGCGTCGGCGGCAACGGCGATCCGGTGTCGCCTTTAGCCTGCGCCCGCAAGGTCGCGGTGTTCGACGGCCGCGTGCGCTACGACCTGCGCAGCGAGTTCAAGCGCATCGAGAGGGTCAAAGCGGAACGCGGCTACCAGGGGCTGGCCGTGGTCTGCGCGGTGTATTTCGAGCCGATCTCCGGCTACGTGCCGGACCGGGCGGTGATCAAATATCTTGTCGCGCTGCGCGACGCCGAGGTCTGGCTGGCGCCGATCGCCGGCACCCGCGTGCTGGTGCCGTTCCGCTTCTCGATGCCGACGCCGCTCGGGCTTGGCGTGTTGCAGGCGACCCAATTCGTCGCGGCGGCACAAGCGCCCCATCCCAGCGTCAGCGCGAAAACCCAGTAATCCGTCGCGCAGGCGCCACACGGGTGTTGCACAATCTCGACGGAGCCACGCTGGCTACCCATCTTGGGTTACGGCCATCGCTGTCCCCGTTATCCACAGGAGGCAGTCTCTTGACTCGCCGAGAAATCGTGATCTGCCGCCGCGTTAACGTTTTGGGCGCCAAAGCGACGCGGTGGAATCGCGCGTTACACCCGATCTGGTGTTCAACGGCCGTGGCGGCGCCATATATCGCGGTGAACGAAGTCGAACAGGGCGCGAGTCGCCGATTCGGCCGCGATTCGTTCCAGACTCGTTCCACATGTTAAGCACAGGTCTTTCCAGCGTCGCGTTGTGATACAGAAGCAATGCCCCATCCTCTTTCGCGGCAGCGGCGGAGGCACGAGCGGGGCGCCATGCCGGACTGTTGATGCCGATTTCCTTCTCGCCGCCTGCCGATCGTGACCTGCGCGCCCGTGGCGCCGGCGTCACCGCCGTGTTGGGGCCGACCAATACCGGAAAGACCCATCTGGGGATCGAGCGGATGCTGGCGCATTCCTCGGGCCTGATCGGCTTGCCGCTGCGACTGTTGGCCCGCGAAGTCTATAACCGCGCCGTCGAGCGCGTCGGCGTCGACGCCGTGGCGCTCGTCACCGGCGAAGAAAAGATCAAGCCGCCCAATCCGCGCTTTTGGGTCGCCACCGTCGAGGCGATGCCGCGCGATCTCGACGTCGCCTTCCTCGCCGTCGATGAAATCCAGCTCGCCGCCGATTTCGAGCGCGGCCACGTTTTCACCGACCGCATGCTCAACCGCCGCGGCCGCGAGGAGACCCTGGTGCTCGGCGCCGCCACCATGCGGCCGATGGTCGAGCGGCTGTTGCCCGGCGCCAGCATCGTCAGCCGGCCGCGGCTGTCGCAACTGACCTTCGCGGGCGAGAAAAAGCTGACGCGGCTACCGCGCCGCTCCGCCATCGTCGCGTTCTCGGCCGATGAAGTTTATGCCATCGGCGAATTGATCCGCCGCCAGCGCGGCGGCGCCGCGATCGTGCTCGGCTCGCTGTCGCCGCGCACCCGCAACGCACAGGTCGATCTCTATCAGGCCGGCGAAGTCGACTACCTGGTGGCGACCGACGCCATCGGCATGGGTCTCAATCTCGACGTCGATCACATCGCGTTTGCCTCCGACCGCAAGTTCGACGGTTATCAGTTCCGCAAGCTCAGTCCCTCGGAACTGGCGCAGATCGCCGGCCGCGCCGGCCGTGCGCAACGCGACGGCACTTTCGGCACCACCGGCCGCTGCCCGCCGTTCGAGAACGAGCTGGTGCAGGCGCTGGAGTCGCACACCTTCGAGCCGGTGAAGATGGTGCAGTGGCGCAACACCGATCTCGACTTCTCCTCGATCGGCGCCCTGCAGGCGACACTCGCAATGGCGCCGACCGAGGCCGCACTCGCCCGCGCGCCGACCGCGGAAGATATTCTGGTGCTCGATCACGCCTCGCGCGAAGACGACGTGCGCGCCTGGACGACCAAGCCGGCCGACGTCGAGCGGCTGTGGGAAGTCTGCCAGGTGCCCGACTATCGCAAGATCGCGCCGGCGAACCATGCCGAGCTTGTGGTCACGCTGTACGGTTATTTGCAACGCGAGGGCAAGGTCGCGACCGACTGGTTCGCCCGCCAGATTGCGGAGAACGATCGCACCGACGGCGACATCGACACCCTGTCGACCCGCATCGCTCATGTCCGCACCTGGACATTCGTGGCGAACAGGCCGGATTGGCTCGCCGATCCCGAACATTGGCAGGGCGTCACCCGCGGCGTCGAAGACAAACTTTCCGACGCGCTGCACGAGCGGTTGACCGAGCGTTTCGTCGATCGCCGCACCAGCACGCTGATGCGGCGGCTGCGCGAAAACGCAGCGTTGGAGCCCGCCATCAACAAGACCGGCGACGTTGTCGTCGAGGGCCATGTCATCGGCCGGCTCGACGGTTTCCTGTTCGTCGCCGACGCATCGTCGGGTGGATCCGAAGCCAAGGCTTTGCATAACGCGGCGCAGAAGGCCCTCGCCGGCGAGATCGGCGCGCGCGCCATGCGGCTCGCCGAAGCGCCCGACGAGCAATTCGCGCTTGCCGCCGACGGTGCGATCCGCTGGACCGGCGCCGCGGTCGGTAAGCTCATCGCTGGCGAGCAAGTTTTGAAACCGCGGGTTCGCGTTATCGCCGACGAGCATTTGACCGGTGCGCCAAGAGATGCGGTGGAAGCGCGGCTCGATGCTTTCGTCAAATCGCATCTGGAAAAGCTGCTCGGCCCATTATTCGTGCTGTCGGCGGCCGAGGACGTGACTGGCATTGCGCGCGGCGTCGCCTTCCAATTGGTCGAAGCGCTCGGCGTGCTCGAACGGCAAAAAGTCGCCGATGACGTGAAAGGCCTGGAGCAGCCGGCGCGCGCGTCGTTGCGCAAATACGGCGTGCGCTTCGGCGCCTATCACATCTACATCCCGGCGCTGCTCAAACCCGGGCCGCGGGCACTCGCCGCGCAACTGTGGGCGCTGGCGCATGACGGGCCGCAGACCAAAGGCCTCGACGATCTGTTGCATCTCGCCGGCTCTGGCCGCACCTCGATCCCGGTCAACCGCGAGATCGACGCCGTGCTCTACGGCACCGCCGGCTATCGGGTCAGCGGCGAGCGCGCGGTGCGCGTCGACATTTTGGAGCGATTGGCCGATCTGATCCGTCCCGCGCTGTCGTGGCGCGAAGGTGCGGCTGGAACGAAACCGCCGGGCGCGATTGCCGGCGGCGGCTTTACCGTCGTCAACGGCATGACGTCGCTCACCGGCGCCTCGGGCGAAGATTTTGCGTCGATCCTGCGGTCGCTCGGCTACCGCATGGAGCGCCGGCCAAAACCCGCGGAGCCGGCGCCCGCCGCCGCGCCGCTCGAAACCGCAAGCCCGGCGGAAAGCGATCCAGTGGTTCAGACGCCAGCCGTCGAAGGCGAAGCCGCGCCGCACGAGAGCGCTCCCGAAGTCAGCCACGCCGCTGTCCAGGAACCCTTGGAAGCGGCGCTGCAGCCGGCGGCGGATTTGGTGACAGCGAGTTCGACGGCACTAACTGAAGACACTGAAACGGCGGCGACGCCATCGAGCGCGGTAGCTGAGGCCAGCGCTGAAATTGCGCCAGACAAGCCCGCCGAAGAACCCGTGATGATCGAAGTCTGGCGGCCGGGCCGGGCGGGCCGGCCCGAAGGCGCGCGCCGTCCGCGCTTCAAGCGCCGCGAAGCGGGCCGCCACAAGGCCGCGGAGCAGGGCACGTCACGCCAGCCGGATGCGGCTGTTGCCGCCGTAGCCGCAGCACCGACCGAAGCTTCGCCGCCGAGCGCGGAGAGCGCCGCGACCGAGCAGCCACACGCAAAACGTCATCAGCGCCACCATCGCCGGCCCAAACCCGAGCAACGGTTCGATCGACCGCCGCGGGAAAGGGATCGGGAGCGGCCGGCCCGTCCGCAGCGGTTCGAGCGCCGCGAGCGCGAAAAAGCGCCCGATCCGAATTCGCCCTTTGCCAAACTCGCCGCCTTGAAGGCGCAGCTTGAGGCCGACGCCAAGGAGCGCCGCTGAAGTGCCCGCCGAAGACCGCCAGCGCATCGACCGGTGGCTCTGGCACGCCCGCCTGGTGCGCACCCGCGGCGATGCGGCGGCACTGGCGGATGCCGGCTATGTCCGCGTCAATGGCGCCCGGATCGCCGCTCCGAGCCGCCAAGTCCGGACCGGCGATGTCGTTACGGTGGCGCTCGACCGCAGGGTCCGGGTACTCAAAGTCAGGGGTTTTGCCGAGCGCCGGGGTCCCGCCGGCACCGCCCAGACCCTATATGAGGACCTGACGTGAAAGCCCCGGCGGGCGGTTGCGAAACTTGCGCGCGCATACCCCATGGGATAGGAGCAAGGCGCGCAAAAAGTCCGTTCAGAGTGTGGATATGACCTATATCGTCAACGACAATTGCATCAAATGCAAATACATGGACTGCGTCGAAGTCTGCCCCGTGGATTGCTTCTACGAGGGCGAAAACATGCTGGTCATCCACCCCGATGAGTGCATCGATTGCGGGGTCTGCGAGCCGGAATGTCCGGTCGACGCGATCAAGCCCGATACCGAGCCCGGCGTCGAGAAGTGGCTGACAGTCAACGCCGAATACGCCAAATCATGGCCGAATATTACGACCAAAAAGGAGCCCCCAGCCGACGCCAAGGAGTGGGAGGGGGTGGCCAACAAATTCGATGAGCATTTTTCGTCGAATCCGGGTTCCGGCGACTGAAAACAGCCCCGAATCCGTATCGTTAACCACCATTAAGATTTTCGGCGTGCGACGCTTTCGCAACGCCATAAGGCTTTGATTTTGGCTGAAAATGTGATATAAGGGCATTCCATAATGAAGAACACCCCCGATATGCCGCTCTCGGTCCGCCGGGAGCTTATTTTTCCGAGGGGCGTTTCCGAGGAACCGTCAATAGAGGCGTGAGATCCACGCGAGAGCTGTGGCAGAGAAAACTCGTCATCGGTCGAAGAAAAGTGCGGCCGGCATGAGCCGGAAGACCAGAAAAACGTCCTCCCGCGTCATTCGGAGGGCATCACAGTCCACGCGGAGTGTTCCCCGGAACCGGGCTCGCGTGGCCAAGCCCCCTCACCGGCAAAAGCCGGAGGCGGAAGGAGCAGCTTTGGGAATGAATGCGAAGAAGACTACTCAACGACAAGGCTTCAAGACCAACGAATTCATCGTCTATCCGGCTCACGGCGTTGGCCAGATCGTGTCCATCGAGGAGCAGGAGGTCGCCGGAGCGCGGCTCGAGCTGTTCGTCATCAACTTCGTCAAGGACAAGATGACGCTGCGGGTGCCGACGTCGAAGGTGACCTCGGTCGGCATGCGCAAGCTTGCCGAGACGCCGATGGTCAAGCGGGCGCTCGAGACGCTCAAGGGCCGTGCGCGCATCAAGCGGACCATGTGGTCGCGCCGGGCGCAGGAATACGAGGCCAAGATCAATTCCGGCGACATCGTCGCCATCGCCGAGGTCGTGCGCGACCTGTTCCGGTCGGATACCCAGCCGGAGCAGTCCTACTCGGAACGCCAGCTCTACGAGGCGGCACTCGACCGGCTGTCGCGCGAGGTATCGGCGGTGCAGCGCATCACCGAGACCGAAGCGATCAAGGAGATCGAGGCGGCGCTGGCCAAGGGCCCGCGGCGCGGTCCCAAGCCCGAGGCCGACGAAGAAGCCGTGGTCGAGGAAGAGGCGGCCTAACCGGCCCAAAACCGACGAAATCATGCGAAAGCCCGGCAGAAATGCCGGGCTTTTTCGTTGTCTTCTGTGGATTCGACCTTTGTTCTCCAAGCTTCCCCACACATGCCCTGTCTTAGCCATAAATTAATCTTCATTTGAAAGGACATAAGTGGCGGTTACGCGTGGGGAGACGCGTGCGAAAACAGGGGGCGCCGAGTATGCGGCGAAGGCAGGCGTTAAAGCGCGGTCGGGTCCTTTCAATCGTTGTCGCGGGTTTCGCCGGTTACGTGATCGGCGGCTGGAACGGGTCGGTCCCGCGCAGCCCCGAGCTTTCGGCCGCCCAGTCCGTGGCGCTGCGCTTTCCGCAAGATTTGGATGAGGCGTCGCCGGTAACGGTCGCATTCGCAACGTCCGCGAATGCCGCGGCTGTCGGCAACACGCGCCTTGCCTTGTTCAGCCCGCAGCCGCTGGTGGCATCGACCCCGCAGGCACCGGCTCAACAGGCCTCCGCGGCCCAACTGCCCACGCCGCAAGCGCCGCTGCAGGTGGCATCCGCCGAACAGACGTTGCCGCAACCGGCGCCGGCCACGAAGCGGCCGACCGGCATCAAACCGGCCGCGGCCGCCGTGCATAACCGCGACGACCGCGCCGCCGGCCTCATGCTCAATGACGCGCAGATCGCCAGTATCAAGACGCGGCTGCATCTGACGCCGGATCAGGAACAGATGTGGCCGGCGGTCGAGGCCGCGCTGCGCAATATCGCCTATACGCGTTCGCGCGAAGCGCGCCGGCACGGCGCGCCGGCGAATACGCAAGTCGCCTCGGCCGATGCCGACGGCGTCGACGTGCGCGATCTCAAATCCGCGGCGATCCCGCTGATCATGAGCTTCAATTCCGAGCAAAAAGACGAAGTGCGCAATCTCGCCCACGTCATGGGCTTGGACCAGCTCGCCACGCAGTTCTGATTTTGCCGTCATTCCGGGGCGCCGCAAAGCGGCGAACCCGGAATCCATATTCACAGACGCGGCAGAAATCGCACGGCGGTGCCCAACCGAAGCGATAGTGGTTATGGATTCCGGGTTCCTCGCGGAGCCTGTCATCGGGCCGGCCACTTCGGGCCGGACCCGTTGGCTCGGCCCCGGAATGACGGGGGCGACCTACCGCCGGCCGTAGCGCGATTTTGCCGTGCGGATTTTTTCCGAAGGCCGGAACAGTTCGCTGGTGCACTTGACGGTGATCAGGGCCAGCAGCGAAAAACAAGTCAGGTCGCCGAATTCCACCCGACTGTTTATGACGAACGAATAGATCGGATCGTAAAGGAAAAAATCGGCGCAGAGGGCGGCGGTAAAAACGGCGAGCAAGGCCGGCCGGCTGCCGTAGAGAAGCATCACCACGCCGATCGGCAGAAGATAGAAAAACACCGGATGCGCCGGGCCGACGGTGGCGAGCTTGAAATACCAAAGCACCACCGTCACTGCGGACACGACCGCAAGCGTTACGGCGACCGAGACCGCCCCCTTCAAAGCCGACATGCGCATTCCCCCCGGCCATTCGGCCCATTGTTGGTGGGCACAATAGCAGACGCGCCGGCGATGGAACAGGCGGAAGCGGGAAATTACTCGACGACGATCTTAACTTCGCTGCCCGGCCGCAACTTTTCGCCGGGTTCGAGGCCATTGAGCACGCGGAATCGCTCGACGGCGCGGTCGGTTACCGCCATGCGGCCGGCCAGCTTCTCCACCGTGTCGCCCGGCCCGACCGTTGCCACCACAAGATGTAACGGCTTGGCTTGTTCGATCTCCGCGAGACTCATGCGGCGAAACGTGCCGATCGATTCGCGAAACACCCGGTCGATCTCGGGCGTGCGGTGCTTGGTGGCGAAGATGAAGCGATAGACGTCGCTGCCGTAGCGGATGGCGTAGAGGCGGAAGTCCCACTGATCGCCTTTCGCCGCCGCGGTGGCGCCCGGGAAACCGTTGATGACGATGTTGTCGACGGTTGCCGGATCGATGTTCTCGATCCAGCCGGAGGTGAGATAGGCGGCGAGCGTCTGCTCCGCCGGCACACGCACCACGTCGAGGCGCAGCGCCTGGCCGCCACCGTGCTTGACGCCGAGCACCGCCTGCGCGGTGTTGTCGAGCGTAAATCCGTCCGGTGCCGTGAAGGTGAAGCCGAGTTTGGGATGCAGGAAGCGCCGGCCGCGCACGAAACCTTCGCTCGGATCCTCGCCGAACACGATGCCTTCGATATTGCCGAAATAGGTGGCCTTGGCCTTGGCCAGCTCCGCCGGCGTGTCGGCGGCGGGCGCGCGGTACTGCCGGGCATTGGAGAGCGCATTGGTGATGCGCTCCGGCGTCGCCGGGTGCGACGACAGAAAATCGGGCGCGGCCGGATTGATGGCGCCGCTCTGCTGCGCTTTCAGGTCCGAATTGTGCTCCATCGAGGTGAGGAAACGCACCGCGCCGTACGGATCGTAGCCGGCGCGCGCCGCGATGCCGATGCCGACCGCATCGGCCTCGAATTCCTGCGACCGCGAAAAGTTCACCAGCTTGAGTTTCGATTTCGCCAGCGCCAGCGCGCCGACTTCCGGATCGGAGACCACGTCGGTGATGGTGCGGCTGGCGAGATCGGCGTTGCGCGCTTCTTCTTCGCGCTGCTCGGCGTGTCGTGCGATGACGTGGCCCATCTCGTGGGCGAGCACGGAGGCAAGCTCGGATTCGTCGTTGGCGAGCGCGATCAGGCCGCGCGTCACATAGATCTGGCCGGTCGGTAGCGCGAAGGCATTGACCGACTGCGAATTGAGCATCGTGACCTTGTAGTGCTGGTCGGGCTTTTCCGACGCCGCGACCAGGCGCTCCACGGTCTGCTCGATCATGGCTTGCAGGCGGGGATCGTTGTAGACGCCGCCATAGGCGGCGAGGATGCGCTGGTGCTCGCGCGCCACCGCGGGCGGCGGCTCGGTCGCCGCCGGCTTGACCGGCGCCACCGCGGCGGCCTGCGGCGCGACCGGCGGCGGCGAGGAGGTGCACGCCGCCAGCGCCAGCGCAACGATAGCTGCGCCGGCATGCCAAAAACCCGCAATCCCCGAACGTCCCCGTTGCACCGTCACGTCACCCGTATTCACCTCACGTCGGCAGTCTCGATCTGCTCCGGATAGTCCGCTTCGATCCAAGGACTCCGCCCGGTCCCGCCGCGCGCCTCGACAAAGCCGCGGACCCTGATGCGGCGGCCCGCCAGCCCCTTCAAATCGAGGCCCGCAGCCGTGAAATTGCGCTCATTTCGTTTCAGGACCGTAACGGTGAAATCCTCGGACCAGCGTCGCCCGAAATTCACGTAGATCGTGGCCCCGCTTTCGCGCACGGAGACCACCTTGCCCTCGACCAGCGCAAACCGGCCTCGCCGCGCCAGCACGTCCGCAGCGGCCTCGGCATCGAGCACGTCATAATGCGAATCGGCCCATAGGCCAAGCTTGGCCGCCCGCGCCGCGTTTTCGCTTTCGAGCAGCGCCATGGTGCAGGTGCGGCTGCCGACATGGTCGCCGACCCGGGCAAATCCCGAGGCGATCAGCTCGCCTTGCGCGAACAGCTCCTCGCCGTCGCGCACCGCATAGGCATAGGCAACGACGCGGCCATAACGGTCGGTGGCGGTGTCGGCGCGCCGCAGCACAATCTCGTCGCCGCCAATGAGCGCATCGAGCGCGGCCCTGGCGTCGGCACCTGGCGCTGCGCCGCCTTCAAGCGGCGGCACTTCGATCGCGGCCAAACGGACCTCGCGGCCGTCGTCGAGCGTGAAATTGCGGCCGTCGATGACGCGCTTGGCAACGCCGTGCGCAATCACGTCGCCGCCGCAAATAGGTGCAGGCTTCGGCTGCTCCTGCGCCATCGCGCCGAAACATCCGCAAAGAGCTGCAAGCTTGACCGCCAGCGCAGCGGCCAAAAAGACCCCTCGACGCCGTCCCACCATCGCCGTCCAGCGAACGGCCGGAATGCGGCGTTACTGCGGCGGCGCCAAAGGCCGTGGCCACGCAACTGGCGTCGCAGAATTGGCTGGAAAGTTGTGAAGTTGCCGCTTACAATTTTCAATATTGGCCAAGCAATCTCGGATGAGTACGCGGGGGGCCTCATGTCTGATTTACAGAATGCCGATGGTGAGAAGTCAACGCTCGAGGTCTTCGTCAGCTACGCCAGGGAAGATTTATCCTTGGTGCGCGAGATAGCCAAGGAGCTTAAAACGCCGTTTGGGTACCCGCTGCAATTTTTCATCGACGAACGATCAATCGAGGACGGCGACGAGTGGCGGAACAGGATAAACGATGCGCTGGATCGCGCCGACATCTTGCTTATCGTTTCTACCGGTCAACGGAGAGAGAGCCATAGCTTTACCGGTTATGAGGTCGGCTGGTTCTCCAACTCGAAAAGAATCCGGCCCACCTCAGGGGCCGTCAAGCGTCAAATCATTCCGCTCGTTATCGGAGACAGGTCGCCAATCGCGGTTTCTGACATTCAAGGCATCATAATTCCCAAGGAGAACGTTTTTAATTTGGAAGTCAAACCGGGCGATTTGTCGACTGAAAGGAAGTTCATGCAGATCGCCGCTGCGAGCAATCCATTCCAAAGATTATTGATTCATTTCCGCGATATTTTGCGCGTTATGTCACCTCAGAAAAAGGAACCGGACGACTTGAATGCGACAATCCAAGCGTGTGGGGATCTGCTTTACAAGATAATCTTCTCCTATCTCCGAGGCCGCGTCTATCGAGAGCTGTACCCCGAAAGAAAAGTTATCATTCGTACGGCAGTGCCGCCGGGGTCGACCGACGAAGAGGTGATGTTGAACAATTCCACGATCGATCTTGTCGGCGATTCCATCGGAATGTTCGGATTCCTGGATCGCCCCGCGAACTTGCCGTGGCCATCGTTCATATCGGCAATCAGTCCCAAAGATCTTGCCACGCAGTGGCAGGACGCGATTCGATCGCTGGTTTCCGATGCGTTCAACGGTATACCGGTCGAGAACTATTCTTTCGTCCGGTCTCCGCAGACCGGGCAATCGTTTCGCTTGTTTGTGTCGCTGACGCGGACTTATTATAGCGAGCAACAGGAAGTTCATATCTACATCGTCGAAGTCGCCCCACCAAGCGAATACGGCGATACGCTCACGACGAAGCTCGCCAAATCCGTGGACCTTGGCCTGAGATACCGGTCGTTGTTTTTGGAACGCAGTAGCCCGTTCTCGCCCCCAATAGTCGGGAAAATCTTCGACAAGGATAAGTTGCGTAAGACCGTCAAGGACATGTGGCGGGAGCTTCAACATTTGCTGACCGAAATGCGGCAGTCGAAGCTCGATGACCCTGAATTGGTGATCGCCATTTATGGCCAAGATCCGCACGAAGATCTGGATGCTCTGGCGCGGCTCTGGAATCAGGCGGAGGCCGATCTGAGCAAGCTCACCCATGACGTCATGGCGGTGCCCGATGATCAGATCCTGGCGACGAAGGGCGCCGTCCTGACCGCGCTGAAGGATTTTTGCGACAAGACCAAACAGATCAACCAGGAATATACCGCAAAGGCGTTGCGGGCGCTCGAAGAGCAAATAGCCTTCGACAAGGCACCACCGACTGCGCCACCGACACCCGCGCCCCCCAAAGCGGCCAGCCCATGAGCATACCGCCAGACAAGATCGCCGAATTTCGCTACAACCAGCTCAGCGTGGTGCAAGCCAATATCGCGCGCATCGGCAACTATTCGGATCAGGAATGAAAATTGGGATGAGCCGCCAAACTTCGACGTCAGCCTCGATACGTCTTCCGACATCGGGCTGACCGCCATCCTGCGCGGCCGGTCGATCGTGGGCTTTTATCTGCCGCCGGCCGTAGGCGTGGCTGTTGTGAGCTTGGTCGTGCCGGCAGTCTGCACCGTCGCCGGCGGGCAATGGGGGCGGTGCCGCAAACGGCGGCTGGACTAAGGTTCGGGAAAATAGGATATATCCCCGCCGGCTCCGGCGGCCTGAACAGCTTTCCCAAGCAGACACCAGCCGGAACCATCCGCATCGCGCATGGTCCCGTAGCTCAGCCGGATAGAGCAGCGGTTTCCTAAACCGAAGGTCAGAGGTTCGAGTCCTCTCGGGACCGCCCACTAGCAAAATCAATGACTTAGAGAGTGCATTGGCGAGATTGGCGATAGCGATTGGCGATAGTTCCTTAACCCTTAGATTGCAAAGCCGCACGATGCGCGCGCCGTCGTGATACACGAATAGGCGCAGCGGCCGGGACTGCAATCCCGGCCGCCACTTGAACCGGCGCGTTCAAGGGTGCCGTGAGGCTACCACCCGAAGCGACACCGATCCCGCGTCGAAACTACGGCCCCTGCAAGGGCCGTTCAACCGTGAGGCTCTAATGGCGTTCTCAGAACAGGTGCGCGATGCGCTCTTGCGAGTGCACGCGGGAACACGGGCGTTGAAAATCGCTCGCGACGTACAGGACACACACGACCGGCTTGCGGCTGATTTCCAGGTTGCCGGTTTTCTGATCGACGACGTGGCCGAAGCCTTGGTGCAGAGGCTACGAGAAGCCGAAGCCGATCTTGCTGCACTGATAGCGGCGGCGGGCGGGTCGATCACTGATCCGGTTAACGGCCACGTGCTTGCGATGCGCGTCAATGATCGGCGCGACGATGCGCGTCCGCAATTCGTACTGACAAGGCTTCACGGCCTTGGTGCCGCGTCCCCGGCGCAACAGCGTCGATATGGCGGGGCGCGGTCATGATGTGCATCCTTTGCATTGTGTTGGCCTATGCGCTTGTGAAATTCGTCCCCGATCACAGCGACCGGCCAGCTATCAAACAATACGGGACCGATGATCTTGCGGACTGGACGCGCGAGCTTCACGGCCCCGATCTAAAGGTCATTGATGGCGGGGCCGGCCATGAATGACAGGGACCCCCTCGATGAAGTCCGCGAAGGCGTCCGGGCCGCAATGCAACTGTCCTATGGGAAGCTGTTGCGGGCCGGCTACCACCACGACCGAGCGAAAGCGATCTTGCTCGATGCAGCGCGCGACGCGGTGAACGACCTGGACGGTGGCGGGTCATGAGTAGCCCGCTGCGCACTCTAGCCCGGCACCGCTGGCAACAGAATGCCGAGCATCAGCGACGGCGCGAAGCGTGGCGCCGGATGTGGACGCTGTTCTTTCTGGCGTTGGCCGTGACGCTGTGCGGTTTGCTTACTGTCAAAATTATCGCTCAAAAAATCACGGCGCATGATCGGGCGGCAATCGAACGAGGGCTGCAATAATTGCCCCAAAATAGACCGCGACCAAATCAAGCTCGAAACGGCCGGCACATCGCCGGCCGTTTTCTTTGCCTCGTTTCATCCAACAAGTGCCCGAATTCATTGACTAGCCGTCATGTAAACCCGCGTGCAAATCGCACCTATTAAACCGGGTTGAATTTTCCGACCAATGCGATCATCCTAAACGATAGCGGCCATGGTGCCGCCGCGCGACATGCGTTGTGCGAGAACTAAACAAACCCCCCTCAGAATTCGGATTTGAACCATGGGCAGACTGCGCAAGCGCGCATTGGCGCCGATTGCTTTGTCGCTCGACGCGGCGGCGGAAGCTCTTATGTGCAGACGAAAGACGCTCAGCGATGCGGTCGCCGTGGGGACTCTGCAACTTTATCAGGACCCGACTTCACGTCGTCAAAGAGTGCTCGTCGAAGATTTGGTTTCGTACATTCGCGATCAATGGCCGCGCGCCGAAATAAAACGGAGGCTCAAATGAGCGACGTTAGCGAACACAACGAAAAAGTTTTGCGCAAAGCTGAGCGCCTTCAACGCATCCATGAATTGTGGAAAGCAATTCCCGGCACGACTGACGAAATGGCGATAGCAGCAAGCGCGACTCTCGCCGAACGTTTCGATTGGACGGGCAGTGTTCTCAATCTCGACGGCAAGCCGGCCACAGCGGAAGCGGTACGCGAACACTTCGGAACGAATTACGGCTTCCTCTTTCCGCCGAAGTTAGAGAACGCGGACGTGCCAAAGGTCGATCCGCAACTTCTCGCATCGGCCCGCGCCGGCAATATGACGGCCAAGTCTCGTCTATTCGTCCAGGTCGGTCGCGATCAAGCAAAGCTCGCCGCCGTGCTCGCCGACAAGTCCAATACTGGC